>Ga0136611_10001975_pt1 | contig 14285 bp, 12 predicted proteins | sample AntDrymUQ2232306_2_FD_106645 | JGI IMG/M metagenome (GOLD analysis project Ga0136611, IMG submission 106645) | Polar desert sand microbial communities from Dry Valleys, Antarctica - metaG UQ223 (23.06) | ecosystem: Environmental > Terrestrial > Soil > Desert | place: Antarctica: Dry Valley...
CCGTCGGGCCGACGTCATCGAACTCCTGGGCGAGCGCCGCATGCTGCCGGCGATCTACTTCATCTTTAGTCGGGCGGCCTGCGACGACGCCGTGAGCCAGTGCATCAACCATGGGGTGCGGCTGACAACAGCAGAAGAGCGGACCGAGATCCGGGCCATCGTCGAAGAGAAGGTGCGGGCCCTCTCGGAAGCCGACCTGCGGGTACTCGACTACGGGCGCTGGCTCTCGGGCCTCGAAGCGGGCGTCGCCGCCCACCACGCCGGCATGGTGCCCCCTTTCAAGGAGGCGGTCGAGGCGTGCTTCACCCGGGCGTTGGTGAAAGTCGTGTTCGCCACGGAAACCCTGGCCCTCGGCGTCAACATGCCGGCCCGGTCGGTGGTCATTGAAAAACTGACCAAGTTCACCGGCGAGACCCATGAAAAGCTGACGCCGGGGGAGTACACCCAACTCACCGGGCGGGCCGGTCGCCGGGGCATCGACGACGTGGGCTACGGCATCGTGTTGTGGTCGCCCTTCGTCCCGTTCGACCAAGTGGCATCACTGGCATCGACGCGGACGTACGAGCTGACGTCCGCCTTCCGGCCCACCTACAACATGGCCGTCAACCTGGTGCGCCGGTACGCCCCGGACGAAGCCCACCATCTCCTGAACCTCTCGTTCGCCCAGTACCGATCCGACGCGGCCGTCGTGCGCGACGAACGCCGCTTGGCGTCGCTCGGACGTGAGATCGCCGCCCATTCCGAGGCTTCGGTCTGCGAACTCGGCGACATCGCTGAGTATCGTCGACTCCGCAGCGAGGCCGAGCAGGCGGGTCGGCAATCTTCTGGCCGAGCAGCGAAGGCCGACATCGAACGAGCCCTCGACCGCCTCGGTCCTGGCGACGTGCTCGTCGTCCCCGGGCAGTCGTCGGGGGGGCGGGTGGCCGTCGTCACGACGGCCCACCGCAAGGGCGGCAAGGTGCTCGGTGTCGTCAACCTGTCCGGTCGAAAGGCGCTGTTGACCAGCCGCGACTTCCCGGCACCACCGCGATCCCTCGGCTCGGTGGCGATGCCCTCGCCCTATGCGCCGAACAATCACACGTTCACCAAGCAAGTGGCGGACTCGCTGCGTCGGGTGCGCCTCAACGGTGAAGTGGGCTCGGGCGAAGCGCCCCGGGGGCGCGGGGCGCGGGCCATGGCCCTGGGGGAGCGGGTGGCCACCCATCCGGTGACCGAGTGCCCCGACCTCAAGGCCCACCTGCGGGCGGCTTGGCAGGCCGAACAGAAGGAGCGCGAACTGCATACCGTCGAACGCTCGATCCGGGGGCGCACGGAGTCGTTGGCCCGACTCTTCGACCGCGTGCTCCGGGTGCTCGAGGCGTGGGGGTACATCGACGGGTGGTCGCTCACGCCGGCGGGCGAGCGGCTGCGATCGCTGTACCACGAGAGCGATCTCCTGGTGGCCGAATGCTTGCGCTCGGGACTCTTTGACGGCCTCTCGGCGCCCGAGGCGGCCGGGCTGGCGTCGACGTTCACCTACGAGACCCGGGGTCCCGGCGCCGGGCCCGCCCCCTGGTTTCCACCTGGATCGATGCGCGACCGCTGGTCGAGCGTGGAGTACATCGCCCGCGAGCTGAACCTGGCCGAGGAAGATGCCGGGCTTCCGCTCACCCGTCTTCCCGACCCCGGTTTCGTCGGCCTGGCCTATGGCTGGGCGTTCGGCGAAGGCCTGGCGGAGACGATCGAGGACGAGGACATCACCGGGGGCGACTTCGTTCGCAACATCAAGCAACTCATCGACCTTTTGCGCCAGATGGCCTCGGCGGCCGAGGAGGTGGCCACGAAGCAGGCGTGTAGGGAGGCTGCGGATCGGTTGTTCCGGGGGGTGGTGTCGGCGTCGTCGGTCGTGCCCGCGGCGCCCGCGTGACCATCGAGCCTGCGTGACCATCGAGCCCGCGTGACCATCGAAAAGGGCCAGATCTGGGGATGGCCGGCGCCCCTGCCATCCGACGGGGTGATCGTGCGCGACGACGCCGATGCCCGGTTCGTCCTCGAGCAGGCCAGGGCTGAGGGGCGGCCCTACCCCGTGCTCGGCATCCTCGGCGGTGACCTCGGACGGACGTTGGCCGCTCCCGGCGACGAGAAGCGCCTTCGTTCGGCCGATGCGATGACCTTCCCCCTCGACCTCGGCCAGGTGCTCGTCGACGGGCGCCTCCACCTCTTCATCGCCCATCTCGTGGTCCGGTCGCCCTTGTGGACCCGGGCCGTCGTCGCCATGAACGCCCAGTGGGTGGGGCCGTGGAACCTCGGCCCCAAAGCGCATCCCAACGACGGCGTGCTCGACACCTTCGATGCACGCCTCGCCGTCGGCGATCTGTGGAAGGTGCGGAGACGCCTCCCGACGGGCACCCACCTGCCGCATCCGGGCATCAAGGTCCGGCGGGCCGCAGCCGTCCAGTTCGACCTCGACAAGCCGATGTCGGTGTGGCTCGACGGAGAGGTCGTCGATCGAGGCCGGACGCTGTCGATCCGAGTGGAACCCGACGCCCTCCTTGTGGTCGTCTGAGGGCATGCAGAGCTGGATCCTCGACGAGTCCCCCGGGAACTATCGCTTCGGCGAGATCGACATCCCCGATCCTGCGGCCGGCGGCGTGCGGGTGCGGGTTGTCGCCAGCGCCTTGAACCACATGGACCTGTGGGTGACCCGGGGTTTGCCCAAGCCCCCGGTGCCCCACGTGCCCGGAGCGGACGGCGCCGGGGTCATCGAGTCGATCGGGGAGGGCGTGACGTCGGTCGCGGTCGGCGACGAGGTCGTGCTCAACCCCGCCATCTCGTGCCGGCGGTGCCCGACCTGTCTCTCCGGCGAGTCGCCGCTGTGCCGGTCGTTCGGGATCCTCGGCGAGCACCGGTGGGGCACCCACAGCGAGTTCGTCCTCGTGCCGGCCGAGAACGTTCTTCCCAAACCGGCCGAACTCGGATGGGCTGAAGCCGCCGCCTATCCGCTCTGCCACCTCACGGCGTGGCGCATGCTGCGGCGGGCCCGCCTCGTGGCGGGCGAGTCGATGTTGGTCGTCGGCGTGGGCGGCGGCGTCTCGAGCGCTGGTCTGGCACTGGGCCTGGCCATGGGGGCCCAGGTTTTCGTGACTTCGCGCGATGCGTCCAAACGCCAGCGGGCTCTCGACCTGGGCGCGGCCGGGGCCTTCGACTCGGGCGAGGAGTTCCCGATCAAGTCCGATGTGGTCTTCGAGAACGTCGGAGCGGCCACGTGGGACCGATCATTGCGAGCCCTGGCCCCGGGCGGGCGGCTCGTGACGTGCGGCGGCACCGCCGGATCCAAAGTCGAGATCAGCCTGCCCCGCCTGTTTTTCAAACAGCACGAGATCATCGGCTCGACCATGGGGTCGTACGCCGAGTTCGACGCCGTCTCCAAGGTCGTCGGATCGGGTGGGGCCGCTGTGGCCGTCGACGAGGTCATCGACGGCCTCGAGGGCTTCCCGCGAGCCCTCGAGCGCCTCGAAGCCGGCCAACAACTCGGCAAGCTCGTACTGATGCACTAAATGGCCTCGCTCTGCGGCGCCGCCCTCCGGGCCGAGGCCTTGCCGCTCGGCTGCCGGCTGCTCGCTGGCGCTCCCGACGCCGGCCTCGGGGGAGTCGACTCGCGATCCGCGGGATGGGGGAGCGGGGGTCGTAACCTCGGCGGCGGTGCTCTACACGGCTGAGTCATTCACCTCCGACGAGGAAGAAGTCCTCCGCCGGTATTTCACGAACCTCGACCAGCCGGTGTTCGCACTGGTCAACCTGCCCGAGGTGGTCAAGGGGGCGTTGTTCGCCCGCTACAGCCGCAGCCCCAAGAGCCTCCGTCGCCTCTTTCTCGACGAGTTCGTCGGCGAGCTCGACATCAGCGGCGACGCCACCGTCGACGCCACCGTCGGCCTCGAACGGGCCGAGCAGCTCTACGACAAGGTCTTCCTCGAGTACGGCGACGATTCCATCGCCCAGCTGGCCGGGGTGCACCTGGCGTGTGAGCAGGCGTCGAACCTGCTGACCAAGGTCCTCGAGTGGGGCCGCCTCATGGCCTACCTCGAGCAGTCGACGCGCTACATCGCCTACGACATGCGCACCGAGGGCCGGTATCGCTACTACCGCGACCCCGAGATCATGGCGACACCGCTCGGCCTGCGCTACATCGGCGACATGGACCGGATGTTCGACGCTTACGCCGAGGTCGTTCCCGTCCTGCAGCAGTGGTTCGCCAACCGCTACCCCAAGGATCCGAGCGACTCCGACTTCGTCTATCGCCAGTCGATCAAGGCGAAGGCGTTCGACGCCGCTCGGGGCATCCTTCCCGCGGCTGCGCAGTCGAACGTCGGTATCTACGGCACCGGCCAGGCCTACGAGCAGCTCTTGCTGCGCATGCGGGCCCATCCGCTGCCGGAGAGCCGGGCCTACGCCGACATGATGCTCACCGAGTTGCGCAAGGTCATCCCGAGCTTCCTCGTGCGGGTCGACCGGGCCGATCGTGGTGGCGCCTGGTCGGACTATTTCGAGACCAACCGTCAGGCCATGGAGGGCGTGGCGGCGGCCCTGTTCGGCGCCGAGGAGGCCGAGGAACGGCCCATCGTGACCCTGCTCGACTTCGATCCCGAGGGCGAAGACAAGGTCGTCGCCGCCATGCTCTACCCCTACTCGTCTCTGCCCGAGGACGCCATCCTCCGCAAGGTCGCAGTGATGTCGGCGGACGAGAAGCGAGCCGTCGTCCGGGCCTACGCCGGTGACCGCACCAATCGGCGCCACAAGCCGGGACGGGCCCTCGAGCGGACGAGCTACCGCTTCGACGTACTCTCGGACTACGGAGCCTTCCGCGACCTGCAACGGCATCGGATGCTCACCATCGAGTGGCAGTCGCTCTCGCCCCGACACGGGTACTCGCAGCCCGAGGCCGTCGTCGAGGCCGGCGCCGGTGACCGCTTCGAAGAGGCCATGGCGCGCTCGGCCGCCCTCTACGACGCCGTGGATGCGGAGCTCGGCGAGGCCCAGGCCGGCTACGGGGTGGCGCTGGCCTACCGCATCCGCTACGTCATGGAGATGAACGCCCGGGCGGCGATGCACCTCATCGAGTTGCGTTCGGGCCCCCAGGGACACCCCGAATATCGGCGGGTGGCCCAAGAGATGCATCGACTCATCGCCACCCAGGCGGGACACGCTGCGATCGGCGATCTCATGTCGTTCGTCGACTACGGCACCTACGACCTCGAGCGTCTCGACGCCGAGCGACGGGCCGAGTCGAAGCGCTCCTCCCGGCTGTAGCTCGACGTTGTAGCTCAACGTGGAGCTCAAGACTTCCGCCCGGATGGCGATGTTGTTTCTGTGCTTGGTGTTGACAATGAGGATTCATCGGCTAGGGTGAGCGTGGGCGGAGAGGGGAGACCTCTCATGAGAAGCGCGCGCCTGCTCGCCATCGTCGTTCTACTCGCAGCGACGGGCTCGGCCGCGTCCAGCACCTACACCCTCAAGCGAGGTGATTCGCTGTCGAGGGTGGCGACTCAGTTCAAGATCCCATTGAAGGCGCTGACCGCAGCCAACGACATCGTGGATCCGAACAAGGTGCGGGAGGGGCAGAAGCTCAAGGTCCCGGACGCAAAGGCCGCACAGGTGGCCATCGCCAAGCCGATCTCGACCTCGGTGACCCCGTCGTCGGATGACGGCAGCAAGCTCTACGAGGTGCAGGCCGGCGACACCCTGTCGGGGCTGGCCAGGCGGTTCAACACGTCGGTGGCCGACATCGTCGAGCGCAACGGATTGAAGGGTGCCGACGCCACCATCCGGGACGGTCGGCAATTGAAGCTGCACGCCACCGCCGTGGTGCCCCCGCCCGAGGCGCCCCTGTGCCCGGTGCGGGGCGCCGACAAGTTCGCCTTCTCCAATAGTTTCGGAGCCCCACGTGAGGGCCGGCGCCTCCATGGCGGCAACGACCTGTTCGCCAAGCGGGGGACTCCCGTCGTGGCCGGCGTCGCCGGCACCATCCGCACCGTCAACGGCGGCCGGGCGGGTATCGGGTACTACCTCGACGGCGAGGACGGGGTCACGTACTACGGCGCTCACATGAATGACATCCGGGTCAATGACCGCAGCCGGGTCGCTCGTGGCGACGTCATCGGCAGCGTCGGCTCGACCGGCAACGCCGGCGGCACCCCGGCCCACCTGCACTTCGAGGTGAAGCCGGGCAACGGAACCTCGATCGACCCGTACCCGCTGCTGCGGGTGTGGTGTCGCTGAGCAGTTCAGGTCTCCGCTGTCAACCCTCGACCATTCGTCGAGGCGAAATTTTCATAGGCCCTGACCAGCGACGACGCGCGTCAGCGCTGGTCACAGACTTTTTTCGGGTGAACTCTGCAGTTGACGCGCGCAGCTTTCTCGCGCCATAACTAGTGGGTCCTCGGCCGTCCGATCGCCTAGGCGGCGGGTGGTTGTCAGGGTAGGGAGCCCAGGAGTCCAAGTAGAGAACGTCCACAGGCACGGCCGTCCCTTTCGGGAGCGACCGGCTTGGGGACGGTACCAACGGACTCCTGGACTCCCGGCACCCCCGCCGGGCGAGGCTGGCGCCGGTGTGCCACAGCCCTAGCGCTCCCGCGCGGGTAGAGTCCGCCCGCCCGAACCCCTGAAGGACCGCGCAATGGCTGATGAACTGGACGACGAACCGATCGATGACGAGGTCGACGAGCCCGAGGACCTCGATGAGGATGACCTGGACGAAATCGGCGAAGACGATTTGGTCGATGACGAGGTGCTCGTCGTCGATGACGACGCCCTCGACGATTCCGTCGACGTCGACGACGACGCCATCGAGGTACCGGTCGCCTCGCCGGCGGCGGCCCTCGAAGGCGAGGACGACGACGACGACGATGATGATGCCCTCCAGCCCGACGAGGTCGAGGCCAGCCTCGACGAGATACTCAAGGAGCGCCTTGTCGTCGTCGACGACGACGAAGAAGACGACGAAGAGACGCCGGATACCGACGACCGGTCGGAGACGACCACCAAAGTGCTGCCGAAGCAGCCCGACGAGTTCGTCTGCCAGTCGTGCTTCTTGGTGAAGCACCCGAGTCAGCTCTCCGATGCCAAGCGGCAGCTCTGCCGAGACTGCGTGTGAGGCCCATGACTGACGAAAAGAACCCGACTGACGAAAAGAACCCGATTGACGAAAAGAAGTCGCCCGTTGACGCCGCTCTCGAGCTGCTCGTGTTTGCACCCCTCGGGTTGATGATGACGGCGAGAGAGAACCTCCCCGATCTCATCGCCAAGGGTCGCCAGCAGGTGACCGGTCAGGTGGCCATGGCGAAGATGATGGGGCAGTACGCCGTGAAGGAGGGCGAGAAGGATCTGCGCAAGCGGGTCGAGGGCGTCGCCGAGACCCTGAGTGCACTCGGCGTCCTCCCGGACACTTCAGCGACACCGACTCCGCTCACCACGCCGCCGCCTGCGACCTCGCCGACCCCCGCAGCGTCGGCCCCGGCAGCGTCGACCCCGGCAGCGTCGAACGGGAGCACACCGAAGCCTGCGCCGAAGCGGACGACAACCCGCACCAGTTCCGAACTCTCGATCCCGGGCTACGACACCCTGTCGGCCTCCCAGGTGGTCCAGCGACTCGCCGGCCTCACCGTCGATGAGCTCGAAGCCGTCCGGGACTACGAGGCCGGAACGCGTGGCCGGCGCACGATCCTGTCGAAGATCACCCAGCTCGAGTCCGGCTCGGCCTAACCGTGGAGGCGGCTCGCCCGGCGACGTCCGAGGATCTACCCCACCTCGCCGACCTCGCCACCCGAGCCCTCGCCGAACTTGCTCCGACTCGAGGCGGTGCGGTGTTCGTCGCCCGGGAATCCCGGGCCGAGCCGGTGGCCGAGACGCTGGCCGCGGATCTCGGCGACGCCGATGTCGCGGTGTTCACCGGCACCATCGACGACCAGCCCATCGGCTATGCCGTCGGCCGCACCGAGGTGCTGCGCGATGGCAGCCGTCTCGGCGTCATCACCGACCTGTTCGTCGACGAAGGCGCCCGGGCCGTCGGGGTCGGCGAAGCCCTCATGGCCGAGCTTCTCTCGTGGTTCCGAGGTCGGGATTGCGCAGGGGTCGACACGACGGCGCTGCCCGGCAACCGTGCCACGAAGAACTTCTTCGAAGAGTCCGGCTTCACCGCCCGCATGCTGGTCATGCACCACCGGCTGTGAGCGAACCCGAGGTGTGCGTCGGAGCGATCGTGGTCGACGAGGATGATCTCCTGCTCATCCGGCGGGGGAGGGGCCCGGCCCAAGGGGAGTGGTCGGTCCCCGGCGGGCGGGTCCGCACCGGCGAACTGCTAGCCGAAGCCGTCGTCCGAGAACTGTTGGAGGAGACCGGACTCGAGGGGATCTGCGAGGAACTGGTGGGATGGGTCGAGCGCATCGGCGACGACCACCACTTCGTCATCCTCGACTTCCGGGTGATGCTGCTCGAACGCGCCGAGCCGACCGCCGGTGACGACGCCGCCGAGGCCGCATGGGTGCCTCTGGTCGACGTCGCCGATCGGAACCTCGTCGAGGGCCTGGCCGAGTTCCTCCACGACCACGGAATTCTGCAGACGATCGTGTAGGCCCGAGCCTTCGGTTCGCTCTGGAGAAGCATCCTCCGCTCACGTGCCGGTCTGCTCGCTGGCGCTCCCGACGCCGGCCTTGGCCCACGTTTTCTGCGCCCTGAAGTTCCCCTATCTGCCTTTCCATTGGGGGGCGCGCTTCTCGATGAAGGCGAGGGGGCCTTCACCGAAGTCCTCGGACTGGGCGACCTTGGCGAAGGCCTCGTTGGTGATGCGCCACAGGTCCTTCTCGGTGGCGTCATCGCTGAGGGCCTTGAGGACGACCTTGCGACTCTCGCGCACGGCGAGGGGGGCGTTCACGCAGATGCGCTCGGCGAGGGCGACGGCGGCATCGACGGCTTGGCCCTCCTCCACCAGTTCGTTGATCATCCCGAGGGCGTAGGCCCGCTCGGCCGTGATCGGATCACCGGTCAGGGCCAGTTCGAGAGCGATCTTGCCCGGGAGCACCTGAGGGAGTCGGATGAGGCCACCGCCGGCGGCGACGAGGCTGCGCTTCACTTCGGGGATGCCGAACTGCGCCGCCTTCGACGCGACGATGAGGTCGCAGGCGAGCGCGATCTCGCATCCACCGGCGAGGGCCCGACCGTCGACGGCGGCGATGATCGGCTTCTCCCGCTGGCGCCGCACGATGCCGGCGAACCCGCCACGCTCGGTCTGCAGGCCGCCGGCCTGTCCTGAGCTGATGGCCTTGAGGTCGGCACCGGCGCTGAAGACCGTGCCGGCGCCCGTGAGCACGCCGACCCAGGTGTCGTCGTCGGCCTCGATGCGGTCGATGGCCTCCTCGATGCCGGAGGCCACCTCCCCATTGACGGCGTTCCGGGCTTCGGGACGGTTGATGGTGAGGACCGCAACGTGCCCTCGCTGTTCGTACTCGACGATTGCCATGCGCTGTCTCCTAAGAAAGAACGGGAGAGTTTCGCACGACCGGGCTTGTCAGGTCGAAGCGAGAGCAGCGGCGAAACTCTCCCGTTCTTTCAGACGGAGACAGCCGGGAACCTACGCGATCCGCCGCGTGGCCGGCAGATGACGATACGGTGACAACGGTGAGTGAAGGGCAAGGACACCTTGCGTGTCCCTTCTGCAACTCTTACGACGTGACGAGACTGTTCATCGCCTCGCTGGGCATGGACAGCTGCGAGTGCATCACGTGCGGTGCCCGGTGGGACGAGGACACGAACAGCGGCGAGTACCGCGGGCGAGCCAACCGTTCGTCGGTGTTGTTGCCCCGCACCCAGTCCTGAACCCACGGTGACCTTTTCCCTCGTGTTGTTCGACCTCGACGGGACGTTGCTCGACTCCGACGCCGCCCTCATGGCGCCCTACGTGGCTCTGGGGGTACGCCCCGAGGACGTGACCTTCGGCCACGTGGTGGCCGACGAGTGCGCCCGCCTCGGCCTGGCCATGGACGACTACCTCGACCGCTACGACACCGAGGCGGCTTCGCCTTATCCGGGCGCGCCCGAACTCGTCGCCGGGCTCGGTCGTTGGGCCATCTGCTCGAACAAGGTCCGGCGTGCCGGGGTCGCCGAGCTCACTCGCCTCGGATGGCGTCCCGAACTGGCGTGGTTCGCCGAAGACTTCGGCGGAGCGGCCAAGCACCTCGGTCCGGTGTTGCAGGCTCTCGGGTCGCCGCCGCTCGACGAGGTCGTGTTCGTCGGCGACACCCCCCACGACCGCCGATGCGCAGCCGACGCCGGCGTCGCGTTCGCTCTCGCCGCCTGGAACCCCCGCGCGACAAGCGAACCCGGCGACCTCGTGCTGCAGCACCCGAGCGACCTCATCGAATCCCTCTGACTCGAGGGTTCGGTGAGTGGTTGTGGCGACCACAACCGCTCACCAAAGCCAGATCAACGACCGCTTCCGCTCAGCAAACGAGCCGATCAGCGTTCAGGACGTCGGCGAGTCGCCTTCGACGGCGACCGACACGTCGGCCGGCGCTTCGGCATCGTCGCCCGTAGGCGAGACGCGGGGCTCGACCGGCGCCACCGGATCGGTGGCCTCGGGCGGCGTCGGCGCCTCGGCGGCGGGCTCGTCGTGGACCGGGGTCGGCGGTGCCGGGTCCTGCTCGGTCTCGAGCGGGGCGACGTCGGCCACCGGTGCGGCCGAAGCGTCGGGCTCTTGTGCGGGCGCCGCGGCAACGACCGGTGCTGCCGGGGTGGGAGGCGCCGGCGGGCGCGGGGCCTGGGTCGGCTTCGGCGGGATACGCCGAATCGGGCCGGGCGGCGGCGGCATCGAGATGCCGAGCAGTGTCGTCAACGCGGGGATGCGACCGGCCTGTTGGCGGGCGGCCTGCAGCAGGGGTTCACCGGGGTTCTCGGGCAGGCCCTTCGGCTTGACGGTGGTCCGTACCGGCGAAGCGGCGACGGCCTCGAGCAAGGCGGCCCAGCGCTCGGGCGGGGTATCGGATGCCATCGCCTCTGAGGCGGCCCCGGCGAGACGCAAGGCGATCTCGGAGGGGAAGCGCATCGACGGGTCGGGCGGGCGGGCGGCGACCCGCAGGGCCCGCACCAGTCGGCTGTCGTCGAGGGCACCGGTGATCTCGCCGACCCAGTCGTCGGCCTGCTTCTTCAGCCGCCGGTCGAGGGCCTCGCGCAGGTTCGCCGCCAGCGTCCTGGTCTCTTCATCCCGGGCGGCGGCGTCGGCACCACTGACGACCGAGCGCAGATCGCGCAGACCGATCTCGTCGACATCGGCGAGGGCCGCCTCGGCGCGGTCACGCCACTCGGCCGTCTTGAGGCGGGGGAGAAGCTCCTCGGCCAAGGCGACCAGCGGCCCCGGCTTGATCTCCGGCTGACCGGCCTCCTTGGCCGTGACGTTCTGCTCTTCGAGGGCGCGTCGCACGGCCGGGATCCCGCCGCGGAGCACCTGCTCGGCCACCGGTCGTTGCTCGGGGGAGAGGCTCTCGAGCACGGCATCACGATGGGTACTGCCCGGGCTCAGACGCTTCGGTCGGGGCTTGCCGGCGCTGTCATCGGACCGGTCGCTGCCTCCGGGGGCGCGTCCCGGCCGGTCGCGGCGGGGCGGAGCCCCGTCGCGACTTGGTCGGGGACCGCGCGCCTCGGATGAGGGCGCGCCACCGCTTGCGCTGACGCGATCGGGGCGGGGCCCGCGGTCGCGTCCACGATCGCCGCCTTCGCGTCCCCCTCCACCGCCGTCACGTCCACCGCCATCTCGTCCACCGCTGCGAGGTCCGCCCCGTTCGCTGCGTTCGCTGCGTTCGCCGGGAGGCGGGGCCGGGGGCGCGACCTTGGCCCGCCAGTCAGCCGTCGGGCGCGGACCGCCACGGTTTCCACCACGATCGCCGCCGCGTCCACCACCGCCACCCCCGCCGGGTCCACCACCGCCACCGGGACCTCCGCCACCGCCGGGGCGATCGGACTTGGCGGCGCGCTCCCCGTACGGGTCGCGGTCACGGCCGCCGGCGCGCTCTTTCCAGTTCGTGATGACGGGCTGCAGCTCTTCCTCGCTGCCCTTGACCTCGAGCATGTCGGCGCGGCCGGCCTTGCGCTTGGGGGGCGTCAGCGACGTAATGGTGATGCCGTCGACGTCGAAATCGGCTTCGGCCTGGACGACGTCACCGACCTTGGCATCGGAATACAACAGATCGGAGGCGAGAACGCCCTTCGGCTGACGGGCCCCAGCGGCCCGCCACGTCCAGGTGCCATCGTCCCGCGCACTCGTCAGTTCAACGTCAATCCTGCGGGGCATAGGGGCATCAACCTACAGCCTCGGCGAGCGACTTCCGCTGAGTGGGTGTAGCTGCATGGCTGCGGCGATCTCCTCGTCGGCGACCTCGGTGTAGATCTGCGTCGTCGCCAGACTGGCGTGCCCAAGGGCGACCTGCAGCTGGCGCAAGCTGAAGGCGCCTTCTCGCAGTCCGAGCGTGGCGAACGTGTGGCGCAGGGCGTGGACCCGGATCTGGGCCTGTCGGGCGCCGACCCGTCGAAGCAACCGATCGACGACATAGGCCACGGTCTCGCGGCTCGACTCCACGGTCACTCCGATGGCATCGCCGGCGCGGTTTTTGATCGGACGCGGGCGCGACGAGATCACGACGGTCCGGGCTTCGAGGCGGAGGGTGTCGAGGCGATCGGCGCGCGTGGGCAGGTAGGCGGCGAGCGCTTCTCGCACGACCGGCGGAACCCCGAGGCGCCGCTCCTTGTCCCCCTTGCCGCGCACGATCAGCGCGTCCGGCGGGTCGCCTTGCACCTGGTCGAGTCGCAACGTGGCGATCTCCTCCAAGCGGAGTCCGCAAGCCAACGCCAGAGCGATGATCAACTCGTCGCGCTCGGGCCACCGAGACCCCTGACCCGATTGCTCGAGGGCGTCGGACGCCATGTCCTGGGTCAGGGCCTTGGGCATGCGTTTGCGGCGCTTCGGCGCTTCCAGCTTCGCCGCCGGATCGGCGGGGATGCGATCGGTGGCGTAACACCAGGCGAAGAACGTGCGGATGGCTGCGGTGCGGCGAGCCACCGTCGCCGGCGCTCGTTCCTCCGGCGCCCGCTGGGGGTTGGTGCGGAATCTCGGATCGGGACGGGTCCGGAATTCGGCAATGGCCTCGTCGAGCTCGTCGAAGGTGACGGCGCTCAGGTCGAGCTCGTCGAAGGCGCCGAGGAGGGTGCGCTCACGATCGTCGGGCGGAAGCCGCTCGAGGGTGCGACGGTCCGGGACCAGGCGATGGAGACCAGCCACGGTGGCCATGGTGTCGTCGAGGTCCGAGCGGTAGGCGGCCAGCGTCCGACTCGAACGTCCGGCGTTGGCCAACCGTTGCAGCCATCGCTCGAGGGTCGGCCCGTAGTTCGCCGTGGCCATGACCTACAGGTTGGCGGCTGGCCATCCACGGTTGGTGGACCGTCTCGGCCTAGCGTTTTGTTTGTGACGAAACCCCCGCTGGGCGGAAAGTGCCGGTGGTGCAGCCGTCCTCTGCCCGCCCCGGCGGCCACCGGCCGTCCGAGGCGCTATTGCCGAGCGGTCTGTCGCCAGCGCGACTTCGAAGCGCGCCAGCGGTCGGTCGACATCGGCCTCACCGAGTCCGAGTTGGTCGTCGCCCGAGACGAGCTCGAAGCGCTGTACGACCAGCTCTACGTGCTTGAAGCGGCCATCGAGGACGTCGAACGAGATCTGGCCGGCTCGCCGTCCAAGCAGGAGTACGCCGATGCCGTCGCCTGGCTGCTGCAGGCGGCCCGGCCCGTGGCAGGCAACCGGCTCGACCGTTGAACGTCACTCTCCCTACAAAACGTTGATTCTGTAGGGAGAGTGACTTCTATAGGGAGAGCGACTTCTACAGGGAGAGCGACCGGTTAGGCGGGCACGGTCACGCTCTTGGACACCTTGTCGCCCAAGGTCTGCTTCTGGGCATCAACGAAGCCGAGGAGCCAGCCGAGGTAGCACGGCACCGAGTTCACCAGGTTGCGGGCGAGCGCCAGGCCGAGGCCGATCGGCAGGCCCCCGTTGTCGACGCCGACGACCTTGATCTTCTGGAGCTTCTTGCCGATGGTCTGCCCGGTCGTGCCCTCGAGGTAGCACTGGTAGCCGAAGTACCCGATCCAGAGCACGAAACCCACGAGGGAGAACAGCAGCGCCAGCGCCGTGCTGATCGAGCCGAAGATGGCGCCGACGATGCTGAGCACGATGCGGATCCCGAAGGGAATGGCAATCCAGTCGATGAGGAAGGCAACGA
>Ga0136611_10001976_pt1 | contig 14281 bp, 12 predicted proteins | sample AntDrymUQ2232306_2_FD_106645 | JGI IMG/M metagenome (GOLD analysis project Ga0136611, IMG submission 106645) | Polar desert sand microbial communities from Dry Valleys, Antarctica - metaG UQ223 (23.06) | ecosystem: Environmental > Terrestrial > Soil > Desert | place: Antarctica: Dry Valley...
AGATAACATTTGTAAAAACAGAATTGTAGTATAAACAAAACTTTATAAATCAAACTCTCTGTTAGGCTTATTAGACATCAAATTCGTCCGAATAGGGAAGCTATAATTTATAAAGAAAACCTATCTCTCAAGTTGATTCGTGTGATTATAATTATGACTGCAGTATCACCGCAAGTAACAACGTCATAATATATGCATCTCTACTTGAAAATTAATCTTAAAGATTAAAGCTGCTTTCCTGAACAGTTCAATCTAAATACAATGTCAGCGAAAAAGATACTTGTTATTGATGATGAACAGATGATTCGTTGGATGCTTAGGCAAGCATTGATCGAGTGGAATTACGTTCCTGTCGAGGCGGCAGATATTCAGTCAGGACTGCAGCTTTTTGATGCCGAACAACCGGCACTCACCTTGCTCGATATAAATTTTTCCGATAGTTCCGGGTTGGATATGTTGCGAAAGATTAAATCGCGTCAGCCGGATGCCAATGTCATTACGATTACCGAAAATGGTTTGATTGAAAATTCGATTGCCGCGTTTCGTGCCGGAGCTTATGACGTTTTAACTAAGCCGATTGATTTAGGCAAATTACAAATTGCGGTTCGGAACGCATTCCAAACCGAGAAGGCGCGCCCCAAAGCGCAAAAGCCGCTTTTGTCTCCGGCAGCTAAATTTAACTTTGAACAAATTATCGGTGAGTCGCCGAAAATAAAAGAATTGATTTCGTTAGCTGAAAAGGTAGCGGCAAGCAACGTCTCCAGCATTCTTTTGCAGGGTGAATCGGGGACGGGCAAAGACATACTCGCCAAAGCAATTCATTATTCTTCGGAGCGCGCCAATAATCCGTTTGTCGCTATCAATTGTGCCGCTATTCCGGCAAATCTAATTGAAAGCGAGCTTTTCGGTTATGAAAAAGGTTCGTTTACCGATGCTAAAAATTTAAAAGAAGGTTTATTTGAACAAGCTCGCGGCGGCACGATTTTTCTCGACGAAATTGGTGAAATGGAATGTGCACTGCAGGCAAAATTACTGCGCGTATTGGAAGAAGGTTCGTTTCGTCGAGTCGGCGGCTTGAAAGATTTGCCGTTGAACGCCTGCGTTATCGCCGCTTCTAACCGTAATTTAAGAGAGGATAGCGAAACGGGAAAATTCCGGCGCGACTTTTATTTTCGACTATCTGTTATTGAAATTGACGTTCCGCCATTGCGCGAGCGCGGCGACGACGTGCTTTTGCTTGCCGCACATTTTATAAAAACGCTTGAACGCGGACGTTACAAATCAGAACCGCGTCGGTTAGCACCGGAAACCATCAAGGCTTTCCGGCAATATCACTGGGACGGAAACGTCCGTGAATTACGCAATGCAATAGAAAGAGCGGTGATTCTTGAAGAAGGCGAGCAAATCACACTGCAATATTTACCGCCTAAACTGAGCCGATCTGACAACTCTTCCGTCAATGGTTCTTCAAAACTAAATAATTATCACATTCATCTGCCGCCCGCCGGAATTTCGTTAGAATCCGTTGAAAATTCGCTTATCGAACAGGCTTTGCAGCGCAGTCAGGGCAATGTAACCCACGCCGCCAAAATTTTAGGTCTTTCGCGTGACCAACTACGTTATCGTTTGAAGAAAAGACGAGACACCAAGTTTGATTAATTTTGTTGAATTAGCTAAAAACAACATTTTTCGAACTCTGGAACGAACCATCAAAAATCCGCCTGACTCTTAATTTTCCCGCCTTGAATTAGAAAATTTAAATGATGACTAAATGAAAGTCAGTAAATGATTTTCATTACCAATTATTATTTTCTGAAAAAAACTTTATTAAGAATAAAACCCAAGCCGCATTATTTAAACTGTTGATTTAGCAACGAAATAATTCATCTTCTCAATTAGTCATTGTGCAAAACTAACACAAATAGCCAGGAGATCACTCACTTTATACGATGCGCGGACGGAAAATTAAATCTACTGTCTTTACCAAGCAATAAACTCTATAGCTCAAAATTTGAAATGTGTTTTTTATATTTCTGCTCCGTTACGATACGCGCAGTAAGCAATTAGTGGCTCTCCTTAACAAAAGAGTCAGGCAATCCAAAATAAAAAACATCGGCTATTAGAAATTGCAGAACCGGCTCTGTGTATCTTTAAGCCGGAGCAGATGTGTCTCACAATCTGTCGTCCGGTTTTATCCGACATTAACGATTACACAAGGCAAACCCAAAATAAAAAAAGAAGGAAGGAACTAACCTAAATGAAAATGAAAGAACCAAACACCTTTTTGTTCCGCGGGAACAAGAGAACTTTATATTTTATGACGCTTTTCGCCTTGCTGGCGTTGGGCGCGGCGGCTTATTTAACCGTGCCGACTTTTAACAGCGGAAGCACGGTTTCAGCCCAGCGATCCGAACAACATCCTGACCTGCCGGTCGGCGTGCGCAGCCGCGGCGAGCATGCCACGGCGCAAATGATCAGCTATGCGCTGAGCAACCGAACGGGTAATTTATCCGACTCGATTTCCGCCCTCAATCAACTGCCGTGTCACGATGTGACCGAGACGGAATTGAGCGGCAGGTCCTTCGCCCCGGGCGTTTATTGTTTGTCGTCAGCCAGACTGGCTGGGGAAATGATCCTCAATGGCGGCGGCGATCCGAACGCGGTCTTTATCTTCAACGTGGCGGGCACGCTCGAGACGATGGAAGATTCGAGAATCTCGCTCGCCGACGGCGCGCAGTCGAGCCACGTCTATTTTGTCGCCGATACGGCGAACGTCGGAACGGGCAGCGACTTTCGAGCCGCTATTCTGGCGAAGAACTCGATCAACTTAGACGCTAATGTCAGAGTGGCTGGCAAAGTAGCGTCGCTGAGCGGCGAAATTTCAGGAGCCAACAACAGCCCCGACGGCGGCGGCGCCGGGACCTTGGAAATTTGTAAAGCCGTGACCGGCAGCACGGTCGGAGACTTGCGCAACCGAGTTTTCTCGTTCACGGTGACGGGTATAAATCTCCCGGCGGCGGGCATTACGCGCACTGTCCGCGCCGGTTTTTGTACCGCGCCGTTTGACGTGCCAAACGGTCCGGCAGTTATTACCGAGTCGGCGACCAGCACAAACTTGAGCGGCGGCGGCGCCATCTCGGGCAACTTCGGGTTGACCGGTGTCCGAGTGATTCAAGCGAGCACGCCTTCACCGTCCACTTTGGGATCCGTTAATCTGGCGGCGCGCACGGCGGCGATCACGGTTGCCGACAGCGGAATCAACAATCAGTTGACGCTCGAGTTCACCAACAGTCCAGCCATCACGGGCTTTATCGAAATTTGTAAACGCGCCAACGATATCGATGTCACCGGCACGTTCTCTTTCACCGTGGAAGGCGTTTTCTTGCCGGGTTCCAACACGGTGCTGCAAGTATTTACGGCGCCGGTCGGACAATGTACCGGCTCGATCGCGGTGACCAGACCGTTTGGCGGACCTGTCGGTTCACCGAGCGAAGCGAATGTGCGCGTCACCGAATTAGGACGCATTGACGCATTCCTGGTCAGTGCCAATACGATTCCGGCGGATAGAGAAGTCGGTCAAGAAGTACTTGGCTCCGGCGTCAACGGTGCTGGACAAGTGGTTCCCAATTCGGGCGGCGGTTTCATCACCGTGCGCGTTTTCGAAGGCGGCGTGGCTCAGCAAGCAATCGTTGAATTCTTCAACGCGTCACGACCCGGCTTGGTCAAAGTCTGTAAAATTGCTGGACCGGGCATTCCTGCGAACACGTTGTTTTCATTCACCGTGACGGGAACCGGACCGACGACGGCGACCGGACCGAACGGAGCAGTCAGCCGCACATTTAACGTGGCAGCCGGACCGGCAGCGGACGGCGGCACTTGCGCATTCGTTCCGGGCTTCGGAGCGGGCACGGGCAATGCCGAATTCCAAACATTTGTGATCGGCACGAACGTGACGGTTACGGAGAATCCGCAAACGATCAGCGGCGGTCAAGTGCGAGTGTCGAGAGCTCGATCGAGCAGCTCGCCGTCATCGAGACCGAGCGAATTCGTGCTGGTGACGGCGGTTCGTCAGGACATCGTCGAAGTGGAGTTCACGAACTTCCTGTTCAACCCGACGATACTGAAGATTTGTAAAATTGCCACACCGGGCGTTGCTTTAGGCACACCGTTCACCTTTACGACGACCTTCGTCAGCCCAACGGGTTTCGGCGGCGACTTGTTCCCGGCGTTCAGCACGACGACGACGGTTAATGCCGGACCTGCGTCACAAGGCGGTAACTGTAACATCGTCAGCGGCGGCGGCTTGATCGGCGGAGCGTTCAACGTCGGTTCGACCGTGACGATTGGCGAGAATGCGGCACCAGGAACTGTGGTGACGAACATCACCTCGCCGACGAGTACGATCGCGGCATTCGTAGCGGGCGTGAGACAAACGACACTGACCGGCAGCGGCGGACTGGTAGCGGGAGTTTCGGAGGTAATCTTTACCAACTCGGCAACACCGACACCGCCCCTTGGTGGCAGAGCAGCGTTTGACTTTGACGGGGACAGCAAAGCGGATCTCTCCGTGTTCCGTCCGTCGAACGGCACCTGGTATATCAATCGCTCGCGTGACGGCTTCATGGCGCAGGCTTTCGGTACGGCGGGCGACAGAATCGTCCCGGCGGATTACGACGGCGACGGCAGAACCGACATTGCGGTTTACCGCGGCGGCACCTGGTACATCATGGGCAGCACGGCAGGCTTCTCGGGAGTCGCTTTCGGCGATGCGAACGACGTTCCGATGCCGGCGGATTACGACGGTGACGGGCGAGCCGACATCGCGGTGTTCCGACCGTCAACCGGCACGTGGTACATGCTCAGAAGCAGTGCCGGATTCACCGGTGTCAACTTCGGTCAGAATGGTGACCGACCGGTGGCGGCGGATTACGACGGTGACGGTAAAGCCGACATCGCGGTGTTCCGCAGCGGAACCTGGTATGTAATGGGCAGCACGGCAGGCTTCTCGGGTATGGCATTTGGCGAAGCCAGTGACAAACCTGTAGCGGCGGATTACGACGGCGACGGGCGAGCTGACATCGCGGTGTTCCGACCGTCAACCGGCACGTGGTATTTGCTCAGAAGCACGGCTGGATTCACCGGAGTCGCTTTCGGTATGTCAACTGATACGCCGTCACCGGCGGATTACGACGGCGACGGCAAAGCGAACATCGCGGTGTTCCGCATGTCGAACGGCACGTGGTACATCAACGGAGCGACTGACGGAGCGGCGGTGCAATTCGGTACGGATCTTGACCGATCTGTTCCGGGCGCCTTTGTTCAATAAGAACCTGTAATAGGTTTCCGACTAACGGGCGGGCAGAGATCAATCTCTGCCCGCCCGTTCTTTCGCCCACTTAATTTCTGTTAATAGAAGATAAAATTACTCTAAAAAGCCTCTGAAAATAAGCGTAATGCGAAACTCTCGACTCTATTTACCCGTCTAAACAAACTTTAAATTGTCGAAGTAAAAAGTTTGACGAGGAAAATATTTTTCCGCAAAATGCTGTTAACAATAAACAACCAAGGTGAAGACGATTAGTATTAACGAAACTGGCAAATGCGTTTGAAATATTTCGATAATGTAACTTTCAAGCATTCTACTTGCCTGTAAAGAACAAAAAAGTAATCATATTACGGTAAAATTAAATTTATGAAAGCGACTCTTATCACAGGCGCGTCAAGCGGTATCGGCGAAGCGTTTGCCAGACGGCTCGCTGCCGAAAAGCACAATCTCGTTTTAGTAGCGCGTTCGGAAAATAAACTGCACGAATTATGCGATGATTTGATGATTGAACATCAAATCATCGCACATTATGTCGCTATTGATTTGAATGGAATTGAAGCTGACCAACAGCTTTTCGACGAAACCGAGCGGCACGGACTTGAAATCGAATGGCTGATAAATAATGCGGGTTACGGCTCGATGGGCGACTTTGCCGAACTCGAACTGGAAAACGAGTTGGAGATGATCGGGCTAAACATTATGGTATTGGTCGCTTTAACACATCGTTACTTACAAAAAATGCGCGAACGGCGAAGCGGCGTGATTATTAATGTCGCTTCGACGGCGGGCTTTCAGCCTGTGCCGTTTATGGCGACCTATGCGGCAACCAAAGCGTTCGTCCGATCGTTCAGCGAGGCGATTGCTGAAGAAAATCGGTTGTTCAACATTACGGTCACGGCACTATGTCCGGGTCCGACGGAAACGAACTTTTTCAATGCAGCGAAAATCGGAGAAGGTGTTAAAGACGCTTTTATGAAAAAGGGAATGCAAACTCCGGAAGAAGTTGTCGAAGCGGCTTTACAGGCGGTCAATCGAGGGAAATCCACCGCCATTTCCGGTTGGACGAATCGCCTGACGGCTCGGCTTGGAAACTTCGTGCCAAACTCACTGATTACGCGCGTGGTCGGTGGCGTACTGCGTCCGAAGTTTGAGAGCAAAAAGCAAATAGAAAGCGCGAGCGAATCAAAGAAGACCTCTCCCACAGAGGAAGATCTGAATTAATAATGAAATTCACGGTTCTCGGCAGTGGCTCGACGGGCAATTCTATCCTGCTCTGCACCGAAAAAACAAAAGTTCTGGTTGATGTCGGCTTGAGCGCGAAGGAGACTTTGCGACGGCTCGCGCTCGTCGGCGTGAACTTTTCCGAGCTTGACGCGATTCTCATCACGCACGAACATTCAGACCACGCGGGCGGTTTACGCGTTTTGCTCAATACGATGAGGTGTCCTGTTTATTTATCGGGCGCGACGCGCGAAGCCTATTTGCGCGAAAAATCGAACAAAGCCAACAACGAGCCGCAGAAACGCGCCGCTGCAGTAAAAAACCGCACGGTTCAAATCGAGTCGAGTAGGGATTTTTGCATCGGCGATATTGATTTCCAGCCGTTTTCCGTCCCGCACGATGCGGCGGATAATTTCGGCTTCGTGGCGAAAAGCGCAGGCGTAAAGATCGCCACCATTTTGGATTTCGGTTGTTTCACGACGCTGATCAAAGAAAAGCTGCGCGATTGCAGCGGCATCATTATTGAATCGAATCACGACCGCGATATGCTCAAAACCTGTCCGATTTACAGTTGGGATTTGAAGCAGCGAATTTTGTCGCGCACCGGACATATTTCCAACGAAGATTTAGCCGATTGGCTAACCAACGAATTCGACGGCGCGGCGCGGCAAGTTGTTTTAGCGCATTTATCGCAGCGCGCTAATGAACCGCATTTGGCGCGGCTGACCGCGCAGACCGCTTTGCAAATACGCTCGCCGCTGTTCCGCACCGAAACGCGAGTGACAATTTCATATCACGGTGAACCGACCGAATGGATTCGGTTTTAAGTTGAATAAAGAAAAAGATTTGGTAAAGATAAATGGTAACGAATTATTTTGAGGGAAAAACCAACCTGTGAATATACGATGTTTGCCCGCGTTCGTGAAGCGGGGCTTCGTTCGTTGTTCGTTCTCCGCCGTGCGGCGTTGATTATTTTCCGCCGCAGACAAATAACTATAGATGATGTTGGACGACTGACCGATTTCAACGCGAATCAGCATTTCGGTTCCAATTTTAATTGTATCGCCCTCGAAGATTTGGCGCGGTTGTCCTGAAATGCGCTCGCCGCCCACGAAAGTTCCGCTTATCGAATTTTCGTCAACAACAAAAACCGAATATTCACCGCGGAAAAACATCGTGTTCAAGCGTGAAAGTCCTCTGTCATCAATTACGATTCGCGCGGCGTTCGTGCGCCTGACGGAGAATTCTTCATCGAGCTTGATGGTTTCCGCGCCGGCGGAGGTTTCTAATGTAAAGCGTAGCGGTTTGCATCGAAAATTAGTGATGATCTTGTTCGGAAACTTCACGCAGTTTATTCAAATCGAGCATTTTTGAAAAATCTTCAAAGTGAAACATTGTCTCGTCTTTACAGCTCTCGCAAAAATAGCTGACGTCTTCGCCGAGCCACATATCTCTCAGATGATAAGGAATAAAACAGCCGTAACAACGCTGTACGCGTTTGCCGTATTCCTGCATAATTTTGTCGGGTTTAATCGCTTCCATATTCAAAAAGTTCAGGTTTGCAAAACAAATTCTAGCATAAATTATTTTCACTCCGGCTTGCAAAACTTTCTCCGATGTGGTTTCAATATAGAAAAGCAATGAGATTTTCGAACACTCAAGATCATCTGCATCACCATCACGCGCACCGACATTATCGCGTGAACTAATCTCCGTTATCTATCCGTAAAATTAGTTTTATAAAAACGCGAACCTTGAAATTTATCGGGTTCTTTTTGTATTTGTTCTCAAGAAATTATGCAGGAAACGAAATTAAAAATAGCTGTTCAAAAATCGGGACGCTTGAGCGAAGACTCGATAAATTTGCTCAAACGCTGCGGCGTAAAGTTCAATAACGGATTGGGCAAATTAAAATCCGAAGCCGAAAACTTTCCAGTCGAAATTTATTTTCTGCGCGACGACGACATTCCCGAATACGTTGCCGACGGCGTGGCTGATGTCGGCATCGTTGGCGAAAACGTATTGACAGAAGCCGGAAAATCGGTTGATTCGATTGAAAAACTCGGCTACGGCAAATGTCGCCTGTCGCTTGCCGTGCCGAAAAACTTCGCTTACGATTCGCTGAAAGATTTCGACGGCAAGCGCGTCGCCACGACTTACCCGAAGATTTTAAGTGCGTTCTTTGCTGAAAATAAGGTCAACGCCGATATTCACACGATTAGCGGTTCGGTCGAAATTGCGCCGTCCATCGGTTTGGCGGACGCGGTTTGTGATTTAGTCAGCTCGGGCAGCACGCTTTTCACCAACGGCTTGCGCGAAGTAGAAACCATTATGCAGTCGGAAGCCGTTTTGATTGCGCGAAAAAATCTTCCCGATGATTTGCGGATGATTCTCGAAAAGCTGCTTTTCCGCATCAAATCGGTCAAAGCCGCCAAGGAGAATAAATATATTTTACTGAACGCGCCGAACGAAAATTTAGCTGAAATTATCGCTCTGCTGCCCGGAATGCGAAGTCCGTCGGTGCTGCCGCTCGCCGAAAACAGTTGGAGTTCCGTTCATTCGGTCGTCAACGAAAACGATTTTTGGGAAGTCGTTGAAAGTTTAAAAGACAAAGGCGCGGAAGGAATTTTAGTTCTTTCGATTGATCAGATGATTCAGTAAAAAATTGAAAAGAATATGCAAATTATAAAATATCCGAAAAAAGAAACCTGGTCTGACATTCTGGCGCGTCCGACGCTCGATACGAAGTTTTTGGAACGCACCGTTGCCAATATCCTTCAAGATGTCAAAGCCAACGGCGACGCGGCTCTGCAACATTGCGCCCGCCATTTCGATAAAGTCGAACTCGACGATTTTCTCGTCTCCGAAGCGGAATTTGCCGAAGCCGAGGCGCGAGTTTCGCCCGAATTAAAAGAAGCAATCGCCGCGGCGAAAGCGAATGTTGAAAAATTTCATCAGGCGCAAATGGAGAAACCTGAAGTCATCGAAACTTGCGAAGGAGTTTTCTGCTGGCGCAAGTCGGTGGCGATCGAGAAAGTCGGATTGTATATTCCCGCCGGAACCGCGCCGCTTTTCTCGACCGTTTTGATGCTCGCCGTTCCCGCGCAGCTCGCCGGTTGCCGCGAAATCATCTTATGCTCGCCGCCTAGCGCGGACGGCAAAGTCAACGAAGCGACTTTATACGCGGCTCGGTTGTGCGGCGCAACCAAAGTTTTCAAAATCGGCGGCGCGCAAGCGGTCGGCGCAATGGCTTACGGAACCGAAACCGTGCCGCGCGTTTATAAAATTTTCGGTCCCGGCAATCAATTCGTCACCGAAGCCAAACAGCAAGTTTCCAAAACCGGAACGGCGATTGATATGCCAGCCGGACCGTCGGAAGTCGCGGTTTTAGCCGATGAGACTTGCGTTTCCGCGTTCGTCGCCGCCGATTTGCTGTCGCAAGCCGAACACGGCACGGACAGCCAGGTTTTGCTAATTACGACGAGCCAAACGGTGATCGCGGAAACTTTGGCGGAAATCGAAAAACAGCTTGCCGATTTGCCGCGCCGCGAAATCGCCGCGAAAGCTCTGGAAAATTCGAAGGCGATTTTAATCGAAAATGTTGAAACGGCAGTCGAAATTACAAACGACTACGCCGCCGAACATTTGATTTTAGCCCTAAAAAACGCCGATGAAATCGCCGAGCGCATCACGAACGCCGGTTCAGTTTTCATCGGCAATTACTCGTGCGAAGCGGCGGGCGATTACGCTTCCGGCACGAATCACACGCTGCCGACCGGCGGTTACGCGAAAGCCTTCAGCGGCGTTTCGCTCGACAGCTTCGTTAAAAAAATCACGTTTCAAAAATTGACTGGCGCAGGAATTACAAATCTCGGCAAAACCGTCGAATTAATGGCGGAAGCCGAGCATTTGCAGGCGCACAAAAACGCGATTTCGATTCGGTTAGAAGAATTAGCTACGAACAAACACGAAATTGCACGAACGGATAAGTCAAAAAATAGAATGTTAGGGAGCAATTAATTTTTCGTGTTCCTTCGTGTTTGTTCGTAGCAAAAATATGACTTTCAAATTAGAAAATCTGATTCGTGAAAATATCAAACGCCTAACGCCGTATTCTTCCGCACGTAAAGAATTCAGCGGCGCGGCGCAGATTTACCTCGACGCGAATGAGAACAGTTTCGGCTCGCCGCTCGATAAAAATTACCATCGTTATCCCGACCCGCTGCAAACGGAAATCAAACGGCAAATCGCCGTTTTAAAAAGTATCCAGCCAAACGAAATTTTCATCGGCAACGGCAGCGACGAAGCGATTGATTTACTGTTCAGAATTTTTTGCGAGCCGAAAAAAGATAACGTTTTGATTTGTCCGCCGACGTATGGAATGTATGAAGTTTCGGCGGAAGTAAATGATGTTGCAATAAAGCGAGTTAATTTAACCGAAAATTTTCAGCTTGATTTACAGGCGATTGAAAAGGCGATTGACGCGCGGACGAAACTGCTTTTCGTTTGTTCGCCGAACAATCCGACGGGCAATTCGTTTCCGCGCGAAGAGATTTTGAAATTAACCGAAACGTTCGGCGGCATCGTCGTCGTTGACGAGGCTTACATTCATTTTTCGCGTGAGAAATCGCTCGTGTCTGAAATTAATAATTTAAAAAATCTGGTCGTCCTGCAAACTTTTTCAAAGGCTTGGGGCTTGGCGGGCGTTCGCGTCGGTCTGGCGTTCGCCAATGCGGAAACGATTGCGCTTTTCAATCGAATCAAGCCGCCGTATAACATCAGTCAACCGGCGCAGGAAGCGATTTTGCAGGCGTTGAAAAACGGCGCGGCGGTTGAGCGGACGGTTGCAGAAATCGTTTCTGAGCGCGAAAAATTGATTGAGAAATTGTCTGAAATTGGTTGCGTCGAACGAATCTATCCGACCGACGCGAATTTCGTTTTGGCAAAAATGACGAAGGCGGACGAAATTTATCAGTTTCTGCTCGGCGAAAAAATCGTCGTGCGAAACCGCAATAACGTCGAACTGTGCGCGGGCTGTTTGCGAATCACAGTCGGAACGCCCGAAGAAAATGAAAGTTTGCTGGAAGCGTTGAAAAAATTATGAAAAAAGTTTTATTCGTTGACCGTGATGGAACCCTGATTGAAGAACCTGAAGATTTTCAAATTGATTCGTTCGAGAAGCTAAAATTTCTCCCCGGAGTTTTCACATATCTCGGCAAGATCGCGCGGGAACTCGATTACGAAATCGTGATGGTCAGCAATCAGGACGGCTTGGGAACGGCGAGCTTTCCCGAAGAAACATTTCACCCGGTGCAGAATTTTATCGTGCGGGCTTTTGAAAATGAATTGGTTGTTTTTTCTGAAATCTGTATTGACCGCTCTTTCGCTCACGAAAATAAATCTACGCGCAAACCGCAGACGGGAATGCTGACCAAATATTTTTCTGACTCGTATGATTTGAAAAATTCGTTCGTCGTCGGCGACCGCGAAACCGATGTTCAGTTGGCGAAAAACCTGGGCGCGAAGGCGATTTATATCAAAAATGAAAATTTCGATTTGCCAGAATCCGAAGACGTTTTCATTGCCGAAGATTGGCGAGCGATTTACGAATTTTTGAAACTTCCGCCGCGCATAATTTCGCACCGCCGCGCGACGAAAGAAACCGACATCGCCGTCGAATTAAATTTGGACGGCAAAGGCGCGGCGGAAATCTCGACGGGCATCCATTTCTTCGACCATATGTTGGAGCAAATCGCTCGCCACGGCGCGATTGATTTGAAAATCGCGGCGAAAGGCGATTTGCATATTGACGAACACCACACGATTGAAGATGTCGGCATCGCGCTCGGCGAAGCGTTCGCGCTTAGTTTAGAGGACAAACGCGGGATGGAACGCTACGGGTTTTGTCTGCCAATGGACGATTGTTTGGCGCAAGTCGCGGTTGATTTCGGCGGGCGCAATTGGATTGTCTGGGAAGCGGACTTTAAACGCGAAAAAATCGGCGAGATGCCGACGGAAATGTTTTTTCATTTTTTCAAATCGTTCTCCGACAAAGCGCAGTGCAATTTGAACATTAAAGCGGAAGGCGCGAACGAACATCACAAAATCGAAGCGATTTTCAAGGCGTTTGCCAAAGCGATAAAAATGGCGGCGCGGCGTGATATTTCGAGCGACGCGCTTCCAAGCACGAAAGGAATTCTTTAGAAAATAATTACTTGCAAATAAATACAAATTTTCGTGTTGTGCGCGTGTCTGTTCGCGGCTAAAAAACTATGCAAATCGCCATCGTAAAATACAACGCCGGAAACGTCGAGTCGGTGAAAAACGCGCTGAATCGTTTGGGCATCGAGCCGATTCTAACTGACGACGCGGAGGTTTTGAAATTAGCCGACAAAGTGATTTTTCCGGGAGTCGGCGAAGCATCGAGCGCGATGAATTATCTGCGCGAGCGAAATTTGGACACGGCGATTAAATCACTCGCGCAGCCGGTTTTGGGAATTTGTTTGGGAATGCAGCTTTTGTGCGAATCTTCCGACGAAAACGACACGCGATGTCTGGGAATTCTGCCGTATCGAGTGAGAAAATTTACATCCGACACATTGAAAATTCCGCAGATGGGTTGGAACAATATCTTCGATTTGCAGTCTGGTTTATTCGCCGGAATTGATGAAAATTCTTACGTTTACTTTGTTCACAGTTATTATGTCGAATCGGGAAATGAAACGATTGCAGCTTGCGATTACGAGGTGAAATTCAGCGCGGCAATTCGGCACGAAAACTTTTACGCCGTGCAGTTTCACGCGGAGAAATCCGGCGCGGCGGGCGCGAAAATTTTGGAGAACTTTTTGAAAATTTAAAAATATGATTGAGATTATTCCCGCGATTGATTTGATTGACGGTAAATGCGTGCGCCTCAGTCAAGGCGATTTCGCGCAGAAAAAGATTTACAGCGAAAATCCGCTCGAAGTCGCCGAAGCGTTTGAAAATGCCGGACTCAAACGCCTGCACATCGTTGATTTGGACGGCGCGAAACAGGGTAAAATTGCGAACCTTAAAATTTTAGAATTAATCGCCCGCGGCACAAATCTGACGATTGATTTCGGCGGCGGAATTAAAACCGATGCGGACATAAAATCGGTTTTCGACGCGGGCGCGAAAATAGCGACTGTCGGCAGTGTCGCCGTCAAAAACGCGGAAAAGTTTTTCGCGTGGCTCGAATTATACGGCAGCGAACGAATTCTGCTCGGCGCGGATGTCAAAGGCGAGAAGTTGGCGGTCAACGGTTGGCAAACGACGACGGAAATCGAGATTCTGCCTTTCCTGACAGATTGTTTCGCTCGCGGTGTGCGGCAGGTTTTCGTGACCGACGTTTCAAAAGACGGACTTTTGCAGGGAACTTCAAACGAGCTTTACGCCAGAATTTTGACCAAATTGCCCGACTTAAAACTCATCGCGTCAGGCGGCGTTTCGAGTCTGGACGACATTTACGAACTCGAAAAAATCGGCTGCGCGGGCGCAATCGTCGGCAAGGCGATTTATGAAGGCAAGATAAAATTGGAAGAACTTAAACAGATGAAGTTTAACCACATATTTGCACAGATACACACGGATAATTTTTGATGAATTAAAATCAAAAAATCTTTTAAAATCTGTGTTTATCTGTGGTTAAATTTTCCGGCAACAATCTAAAATGTTAGCGAAAAGAATCATTCCGTGTCTCGATGTCAAAGACGG
>Ga0136611_10001977_pt1 | contig 14273 bp, 17 predicted proteins | sample AntDrymUQ2232306_2_FD_106645 | JGI IMG/M metagenome (GOLD analysis project Ga0136611, IMG submission 106645) | Polar desert sand microbial communities from Dry Valleys, Antarctica - metaG UQ223 (23.06) | ecosystem: Environmental > Terrestrial > Soil > Desert | place: Antarctica: Dry Valley...
GACTGTTGTCGGCGCTTGTGTGTTTTCCGACGTTGTTGGTTAACGAGATCATCGTCGGCTTCCTCGGCCCGCTTCACCTGCCTCGACATCCAGAGTCGAGACCTGTCACCCCCGTCGTCGTGCGTGTGGATGCCCCATCGTAACGCCGCTCAGCAAGCAGGCAGTCCCAGCAGCCGGGCGCCGTTGTCGTGCAGCACCCCGCGCAGCCAGTCGTCGCCGAGGTCGAGTCGCAGCAGCGCCTCGAGCTGGTAGGCGTACGGGTAGGGCGTGTTCGGGAAGTCGCTGCCCAGGACGATCCGCGCCCCCAGGTCGCGCAGCCGGTGCCGCAGCTCGGGCGGGAACGGCATCGTGGCCTCGGTGAAGTCGGTGAAGGCCATCGTGGTGTCCAGGTGCACCCGGTCGTAGCGGTCCGCCAGGTCCAGGAACCCGCCGTACTCCGGCATGCCCATGTGCGCGATCACGGCCGTCAGGGTCGGGTGGCGCGCCAGTACCTCGCCGAACGGACCCGGACCGGTGTGCGGTCCCGGCACCGGTCCGCCGCCGCAGTGCACCACCACTGGCACGCCGGCGTCGGCGAGCTGCCCCCACACCTGGTCCAGCAGCGGATCCCGGGGGTCGTACGCCCCGACCTGCACGTGGGACTTGAACACCTGGGCGCCGCGTCCCAGCGCCGCACCGACGTACGCACCGGCGTCCGGCTCGGGGAAGAACGTCGCCGTGTGCAGGACGTCGGCGTGGTCACCGGCGAAGTCGGCCGCCCAGGCGTTGAGCCAGGCCGCCATCTGCGGGCGGTGCGGATACACCAGCGAGGGGAAGGCGAGCACGCCCATCGCCCGCAGCCGGGCCAGCCGCTCGGCCTCCTCGTGCCGGTACTGGATCGGCCAGGTCGAGCCCGTCAGCGGCCCGACGGCGTCGAAGTAGGCCCACACCTTGTCCATGACGTTCTTGGGCATGAAGTGCACGTGCAGGTCGACCAGCCCGGGCAGGCCCAGCGCGCCCCAGCAGGCCGGCACGTCAGCGTCGTCGATCGCCGCGCCCCTGCTTGACGGCGCGGCCCATGGCGTTGCGCATCTCCTTGTCGGCGTCGCGCTGCGCGAGCACCTGCCGCTTGTCGTGGCTCTTGCGACCTCGTCCAAGGGCGATCTCGACCTTGGCCCGGCCGTCCTTGAAGTACAGCGACAGCGGTACCAGCGCCAGGCCGCTCTCGCGGGTGCGCACCAGCAGGCTGGTCAGCTCCTTCTTGTGCAGCAGCAGCTTGCGGGCGCGTCGGGGGGTGTGGTTGTTCCACGTGCCCTCGGTGTACTCCGGGATGTGGGCCGCCAGCAGGTACAGCTCGCCGTCCTGGAACGAGGCGTACGCGTCGGTGAGCGAGCAGCGGCCCTGGCGCAGCGACTTGACCTCGGTGCCGGTCAGCACCATCCCGGCTTCGAGGACGTCCTCGATGGTGTAGTCGTGGCGGGCCTTCTTGTTCTGCGCCACCAGCTTGGTGCGGCCGCCCCGCATGCCGTCCTGCACGGCAGGCGCCGCACGGCTCTTCGCGGAGCCCTTGGTCATGCGTCCAGCCTATGGCGTGGGCAGCCAGCTGGTCCGCCGGGACTGGCGCGTCCGGGTCAGGGCGGGCTGACGTAGTCGAGCGGGTCGACGGGGTCACCGTCGCGTCGCACCTCGAAGTGCAGGTGCGGCCCGGTCGAGTTGCCCGTGCTGCCCAGCGCCCCGATCAGGTCACCGCGGCCGACGACCTGACCCTCGCTGACGTAGATGGCGCTCTGGTGTGCATAGGAGGTGGTCACGTCCTTGCCGTTCATGATCCCGTGGCTGATGACGGTCAGGTTGCCGTAGCCGCCCCCGTCGCCCGCGAGGATCACGACGCCCGCCTCGGCGGCGCGCAGCCCGGCGCCCTCAGCGCCGCTGATGTCGATGCCGGCGTGGAAGCGGAAGTCCCCGAAGATCGGGTGCGCGCGCACCCCGAAGCGGCTGGTCAGCTGCCCCGGGGTCGGCCAGCGCATGAGGCCGCTGTCCTGGGCCACGCGGTCCGGCGGGGGCGGTCGGCGGGGAGCGACCAGGCGAGGGGGTCGCTCGTTGCGCTTCCTGGCCGCCGCGGCGGCGGCAGCCTGGGCCGCACTGCGGCGGCGCTCGGCGGCAGCGGCCGCGGCGGCCGCCCGGGCCCGGGCGGCCGCCTCGGCTCTGGCCCGCGCTGCTGCCTCGGCTCGAGCCTTCGCTGCGGCGGCGGCTGCGCGACGGGCGGCCTCCCGGATGCGCTCTGCCAGCGCCTCGGAGGCGGCCTGGGCGTCGCGGTAGTCGCGCTGGTCCTGTGTGCGCAGGGACTCGGCGACGACCAGGGCGGCCTGACGCCGTGCGATGAGGTCGGTGACCCGCTGCGAGGCCGTCTCGACCCTGACCGTGACGGCTCGCGCCCGGGTCTCGACCCGGTTGGCCCCGTCCCGGGCCCGCTCGAGCGCTCGCTCCTCGGCCGCCACGTCCGCCCGGGTGCGTGACAGGGCCAACCGGTCGGCGGTGAGCCGGGTCAGCACGTCGTTGCGGCTGCGGAACACCGAGCGCAGCAGCCCGGCGCGGACCAGCACGTCCTCAGGGTCGTCGGCGTCCATGACGTCGCGCAGCTCGCTGAGCGCGCCGCGCTGGTAGGTGCGCCGGGCCAGGGCGTTGATCCCCGCGCGCCCCTTGTCGACGCGGCGCCCGGCGGCCACCGTGTCGGCCCGCGCTGCGGCGAGGGCCCGCTCGGCCCGTACGACCGCAGCGCGAGCGGACGCGGCCCTCGCCTTCGCCCCGGCCAGCTCCCCGCGGGCCCGGTCCACATCGGTCCGGGCGGCCGGCAGCTGGGCGGCGACCGCGCGCAAGGAGGCGGCCGCCGCCTGCACGGCGGCACTGGAGCCCTCCAGGTCCTCGGCGGCCTGGGCCTCCCGCCGCGCCGTCTCGCGCTGCTCGGGGGTCTCCACCAGGCGCGCCGACGACAGCGGGCGGGCCGAGGAGGCGGCCGCGCTAGCGCTGCCGGTCGGCCCGAGCAGCAGCGGACCGCTGACGAGGGCCAGCACGATGAGGACACCAGGGCGGGCTCCCGGACGGCGGCGCGGGACAGTCACAGCAGTCCCAGGAGTACCCACAGTGCCTTGGGTACCACGCTGGGTAGCGACTACCGGTCAGACACGCAGATGACGTCGCAGGGTGATGAAGCTCGACAGACCGGCCAGCGCCGTCCCCACCAGGAACAGCCACGGGACGGTCTCGAGCACGTCGCCCCAGCCGATGAACGCGATGCTGTCGCCCAGACTCGGGCGCAGCTGCCCGTCGACGAGGAACACCTTCACCGCCGCAAGCGCCCCCGAGGCGAGGCCGGCGCCGACCAGGCCGGCCAGCACACCCTCCAGCAGGAACGGCAGCTGGATGGTGAAGCTGCTGGCCCCCACCAGGCGCATGATGCCCGTCTCCCGCCGGCGACTGAACGCGGCTGCGCGGATGGTGTTGCTGATGAGCAGCAGCGCTGCCAGCAGCTGCACCACGGCGATCGTCACGGTGATCCGCTCGACCTTGGACAGGCCGTTGAAGAAGGGCTCCAGCAGGGCCTTCTGGTCCTGCACCTCAGCCACCCCGGGCCGGTCCTGGAAGGCGCTGGCGACAACGGCGAACTGGGTGGGGTCGGTGAGCTTGACGCGGAAGGACTCCGGCAGCGCGTCGACGGTGACGTTCTCCACGAGGTCGGGCGAGTCCTTGAACTGCTCCTGGAAGACCCGGTAGGCCATCTCCTGCGACTCGTAGAAGACCTCCTGCACCTGGGGGACGGCCTTGAGGTCGACGAGCAGCTGGTCGCGCTCCCGCTCACTGATGGGCGAGCCGCTGCAGGTGGGCTCGGTGCTGCCCTCGCCGCAGAGGTAGACCGAGACCTCCACCTTGTCGTACCAGAAGCTCTTCATCACCTCGGCCTGCTTGCGGATGAGCAGCCCGCAGCCGAACAGCGCCAGGCTGATCGCGACCGTCACGACGACCGCGACGGTCATCGTGAGGTTGCGGCGCAGACCGATGCCGATCTCGCTGAGGACGAACGAGGCGCGCACGGGGACTTCCTTGTCGTCGGGGCGTGCTCGGTGTCGGCGTGATGAAGGCGTGGTGGGGGTGTCGGCGGAAGTGCTCAGGCCCCGTAGCCGTAGACACCGCGGCTCTGATCGCGCACGACCCGGCCGTCGGCCAGCTCGACGACGCGACGTCTCATCGAGTCGACGATCGCCGCGTCGTGCGTGGCCATGACCACCGTGGTGCCGGTGCGGTTGATCCGGTCGAGCAGCTTCATGATGCCGACGGACGTGGACGGGTCGAGGTTCCCGGTCGGCTCGTCGGCGATCAGGATCATCGGCCGGTTGACGAAGGCGCGCGCGACCGCCACGCGCTGCTGCTCTCCACCGGACAGCTCGTCGGGCAGCCGCTTGGCCTTGCCCTCGAGCCCGACCAGCTCGAGGACCTCGGGCACCACCTTGCTCACGACGCTGCGGGGCTTGCCGATGACCTCGAGGGCGAAGGCGACGTTCTGGAAGACCGTCTTGTTGGGCAGCAGCCGGAAGTCCTGGAACACGCAGCCGATCGACCGGCGCAGGGCCGGGACCTTCCACTGCGAGAGCCGGCCGAGGTCCTTGCCCGCGACGTGGACGCTGCCGGCGGTCGGGACCTCCTCCTTCATCACCAGGCGAAGGAAGGTGGACTTGCCGCTGCCGCTGCTGCCGACGAGGAAGACGAACTCGCCCTTGTCGATGTCGACCGTCACGTCGTCGAGCGCCGGTCGCGTGCTGGTCGGGTAGCTCTTCACGACGTGGTCCAGCCGGATCACGGCAGAGCGATCACGTCGGCGTCGGTCACGTTCAACGACTCTAGGTCGCACCTATGGCAGGGCCCCGGCGGCGCGCGGGGCGTCGGGGCCCTGCCTGGTGTGTGCGTGTCAGGCCGTACGGCGCCGCCCCGCGGCCACGGCGCCCGCGCCGGCGACCAGGAGGCCGGCGCCGACGGCCGCCGTCGCGAGCACCCGGTCGTACGGGCCGGTGCGCGGCAGCACGGCGACGCCGCCGGCACCCGTACCGCCGCCTGCTCCGGCCCCACCCGCTCCTGCGCTGGACTCGCAGATGGTCGGGTCCGGGCCGCACCCGGTGGTCCCCACGTCGTCGAGGACCGCGGTCGGGGTGTCGGCCACCTGCTCGCTGATCGTCGGGTCGTCCGGCGGCAGCTGCTCCTGCGCTCCCGCGGCCCCGACCGGACCGAGCAGGACCGCCTCGGCCACCGCCACCACTGCCGTGCCACGTCGTAGGACGCTCATCGCCAACCCCCTTCAGGTCGGGGGTGGGACGTCGCCGCGCGTCCTGCGGTTCCCTAGGACTCCGGCTCGTCGCCCGTGCGCCGCCAGCGCACCGCAGCCTCGACGAAGTCGTCGATCTCGCCGTCCAGGACCGGCCCGGTGGCACCGGACTCCATCCCGGTCCGCAGGTCCTTGACCATCTGGTACGGGTGCAGCACGTAGTTGCGGATTTGCGAGCCGAAGGCGACGTCGGCCTTGGTGCCGCGGATGGCGTCCATCTGCGCGGCTTCCTCGAGGCGCTTGCGCTCGAGCAGCTTGGTCTGCAGCACGATCATGGCGGCGGCGCGGTTCTGGATCTGCGAGCGCTCGTTCTGACACGACACCACGATCCCGGACGGCAGGTGCGTGATGCGCACGGCGGAGTCGGTCGTGTTGACGCCCTGGCCACCGGGGCCGCTGGAGCGGAAGACGTCGACCCGGATCTCCTTCTCGTCGACCTCGACGGCGTCGGCGACGTCGACGACCGGCGTCACGTCGATCATCGCGAACGAGGTCTGGCGGCGGGCCTGGTTGTCGAAGGGCGAGATGCGCACGAGCCGGTGCACGCCGTGCTCACCGGCAAGGGTGCCGTACGCGTACGGCGCCTTGACCTGGAACACCACGCTCTTGACACCGGCCTCCTCGGCCTCCTGCCACTCCAGGACGTCGAGCTCGTAGCCGTGCCGCTCGGCCCAGCGGTAGTACATCCGCCACAGCATCAGGGCCCAGTCCTGGCTGTCGACGCCGCCGGCCCCGGGGCTGATCTGCACCAGGGCGTGGCGCTGGTCGTACTCCCCGGACAGCAGGGTGCGCACCTCCAGGCTGCCGATCTCGCGCTGGAGAACGACCAGCTCGCGGTCGGCCTCGTCGGCGACGCTCTCGTCGCTCTCCTCCGCCGCCATCTGGAACAGCACCGCCAGGTCGTCCAGGCGCGCCCGGTAGGCCTCGACCCGCTGGATGTCGCCCTGCACGGTCGACAGCCGGGTGGTGAGCTCCTGGGCCTTGTCGGTGTCGTCCCACAGTCCCGGCTCGCCGGCCTGGGCCTCGAGGTCGCTCAGCTCGACCCGCAGGCGCGGGACGTCGAGGACCTTCTCGATGCTGGTGAGGGTGGCGTCCAGCGCCGCGAGGTCACTGCTGCGGTCGGCGGGCACGGTGGTCGAGCGTAGTGGGGGCGCTCCTACGGGCCGAGCGGCGCGCGTGCCCGGGCAACCGCCTCGACCCGCAGCGGCGCCCCACCGAGCAGCCCGCCGAAAGGCAGCCGCACGTCCCGGACGGCGACCACGCTCGCCGTCGACCCCTCCACCGTCACGCTGAGCCGCAGGCCGGGCTGGTCCGGCCTCACCTGCTCGGCGTACGCGGCGACCCGCTGCCGCGCCCCGGCCGCCGACAGCGGCAGGCGCTCTCCCGCCAAGCCGTCGCGGTAGAGCCGCTGGACGTCCAGGGCCTGCGCGGCCGCGACCGCGGCCCCGTCGGCGGCGCCCGCCACCGCCCGGCGGGCCAGCACCGCAGCGGACACGTTGACCACGACCCCGACCATCAGCGCCAGCACCATCGTGAAGCCCAGGACGAGCACCAGCACCGTCCCCTCGTCGTCCCGCCGCCGGCTCACGGCGCCTCGCGGAAGCGGTCAACAGCCTCGACGTGGGTGGCCCTCACCGGGATGCTCGCCGGCACGGCGCCGCGGAACAGCCCGCCGAGCAGCGGCAGCACCACCCGGTGCTCGACCCGGATGCGCACCGACCCTCCGGGGACCAGCTCGCCCGACGGCGGCGTCAGGCAGGAGCGGCACAGCACCAGTCCCTGGTCCTGCAGGGCGAGGTCGGCGGCGACCCGGGCCCGGGCCTGCCCCTGCTCATCGTCGGCGGCGGTGACGTACGCCCGACCGGCCTGCCTCGCCGCCTCGGTGACCCCGAAGGCCGCACGCTGGACCTGGAACACCGTCAGCAGGACGTATACCAGCGGCACCATCAGCAGCACTGCCAGGTAGGAGAACTCGACCAGCGCGTTGCCGTCGTCGCCACTCGGTCCGGGCCTCACCGCGCCTCTTCGAGTGCGTGGCCTCGCACGGTCAGCGAGAGCGGCCCGGCGGGCAGGAACACCAGCGGCAGCGGTCCTCTCACGGTGACCTCGACCGTCGTCACCCCGCCCCGCACGACCTGGTCGGCGTCGTAGGACATCCGACCGGCGACGGCGGGCGACAGGGCCGCCGCCACGACGTCGCGGGTCCGGGCACCGGCGTCCCCGACTCCCCGGTCCGCGTTCGCGCCGTAGCGGGCGCCCTCCTGGGCTGAGGCCACCAGCACGTTGCGCGTGTGCAGCACGAAGCCGAGCTGCAGCACGACGAGGAACAGCCCGATGAGCAGCACCGAGACGAGCGTGAACTCCACGGTGCTGCTCCCGCGGTCACGCACGGCTCAGCTGCCGCCGGCGGGCGCGACGGCCTTGAGGGCGTCCTGCAGGATCGTGAGCATCCGGGGTCCGGCGAAGCTCCACAGGACGGTGACGATCCCGGCGGTCATCAGGGTGATCAGCACCCACCCGGGGACATCGCCGCGGTCCCGACCGCCGCGGTCGGAGTCGACGAGCCGGTTCTGGAGTGCCACGAACAGGGCCAGGGGCAGCAAGCGGTCGAGCACGGGTCCTCCAGGTGGGTGAGTCATGACGTCACGAGCGACAGTCCGTAGAAGCCGGGGAACAGTGCGAACAGCAGGGTGACGGGCAGCACCAGGAAGACGACCGGGACGCTAATCGTCCACCAAGTACCGTTCAAGCATGCGCGCAGCCATCTACGTTCGTCAGTCGCTCGATCGCTCATCGGAAGGGCTGGCGGTAGCGCGGCAGAGAGACGACTGCCTTCAGCTGGTCGAGCGCCGGGGCTGGCAACTAGTCCACATCTATGAGGACAACGACATCTCAGCGTCGTCAGGCAAGCGGCGGCCCGGCTATCAAGCGCTGCTTGCGGACCTCCGCGCCGGCCAGATTGACGTCGTGGTGGCCTGGGCCTCGGACCGGCTGCATCGTCGGCTGGTTGAGTTGGTGGAGTTCGTTACTGCCGTCAACGACGCCCGAGCACTGGTCGCCACAGTCAACTCAGGCGACATCGACCTGACGACGCCTCACGGCCGCATGCTGGCAGGCATCCTAGGAAGCGTGGCGCAGGCGGAGGTCGAACAGAAAGGCCTAAGACAGCAGCGGGCCAACCAGCAGCGTGCTGAGGCCGGGGTCCCGCGCTTCACTCGTCGCCCCTACGGCTTCACGGCTGACGGCCGCAACCTGGTAGCGGACGAGGCCGCTGTCATTCGACAATCTGCTGAAGCGGTGCTGGCTGGCAGCAGCCTTCGGGATCAGGTCCGACAGCTTCACAAGGTGGGCGCGGCCACCTCGCTCGGGCAGGAGTGGTCGGTGACCTCGCTACGACGGGTGCTGATGAACCCTCGGCACGCCGGGCTCAACCGCTACAAGGGTGAGGTGCTGGGAGCCGGTGACTGGCCATCGATTCTGAGCGAGGACACCCACCAGGCACTTGTCAGCTATCTCAGCGACAAGACGCGCCGCACCGCCTCGACCAACGTCCGCAAGTACCTGCTGTCCGGGCTTGTGCGGTGTGGCATCTGCGGTGACCCGATGTATGCCAGCCCGACGGCCCGCTCAAGCCGCACTTGGATGATCTACCGCTGCCGCACGCCGCACAACACCCGACGCCTTGATCTCGTCGACGCTGTCGTCGAGGCGGTGGTGCTGGCCCGGTTGTCGCGCCCCGATGCACTTGAGCTGCTCAGCAGCAACAAGACGGAGCCAACCTCCGAACTCAGCCTGACGGCTGCCAGCCTGCGGAGCAGGCTGGACGAGGCGGCCGGCTTGTTCGCCGACGGCACGGTTACGGCGGCGCAGCTGCGCGCTATTTCCTCCAAACTGCGAGAGAAGCTGGGGGACATCGAGCGGCAGCAGGCAGCCGGCGGCCGTGGCAACGTATTGGTTGGACTGCTGTCCGTCTCCGAGTTGGAGACCACTTGGCATGACCTGTCCCTGTCGCGCAAGCGCTCGGTCATCGACGCGTTGTTGGTTGCCACCGTGCTACCTGCCGGCAAGGGCATCCGCTTCAAACCGGAGCAGGTCCACATCGAGTGGCGGTAGGCGACAACGCCCGAGCTCGTGACCGTGACGTGTCGCGGGCGACCAGCGTCTGGCCGCCCGCATTACGAATCGCGCCGCCATGTTCTCTTGAGCCGCAACCGCACTACACGACCCGCATCAGCGTCAGGACTTGCAACTCGGCCATCTTCGACATCTCGGGCGCCTGGGTGGCGACTTGTTGCGCGCAGTCCCACAGCTGCTGGTCCAAGTCCTGACGACTGCCGGCTCTGCTCGACGCTGACGTACTCGCGCACATCGCGTGCGACAACACATGAGGCTCGCTCGCGACGCTGCACCCCGATGGCTGGAGGCTGTCGGATTCGGCCTTCAGCACGGTCGTGAGAGTCGACCTCGGCGACTGCCCCGCAGGCCGGCGCTCGTTGGATCTCAAGAGACGTCGGCTCGGTGCGCGCGTTGCGCAGGCGCTTGCTGTGCCGCCTTGCAGCACGGGAAGCCGGGCCGGGTCTTCGTCGCCCGAGTTGCCGTCTACGACATCCAGCGTTCGCCTGCTCTTGCCAGGGGCGGCCTGCCGCCCTCTGGGCGCCCTCGCTGTGGTGATCACGTCACCAATTTGGGCTAGCACCCTTGCCCAACTTCTTGCCCAAACCAGGTGCGTGGCCTTGCCCAGTTGCCCGATGCCATTGCCCGTTCGCACAATGCCCCTGGGACGGGCGCCGGACATCCTTGCCCACCACCCTTGCCCGTTCGCGCGACACGCTTGCCCGTCTGCCAGCTGCCCAATTTGCCGCCAGCGTGGCCTCATCACGGGACAAGCACTCGAACTGCAGAACCATGGGGGCAGGGCGGCGAGGGCGGCGGACTCTACGGCCCTGGCGGCATGGGCTTCCCGCCTGCTTCGGGTCGGACTGGCCGCCAAGGGTCACAGTCGTGCTCCGTGGGCGGCGTAGAACGCGACCGGGTCGACGGGCTGTCCGCCGGTGTGGGTCTCGAAGTGCAGGTGCGGTCCGGTGCTGCGGCCTTCGTTGCCGCTGTAGGCGATGAGCTGGCCGGCTTGGACGGCTTGGCCGATGGTGACGGTCCAGGCGCTGATGTGGCCGTAGAGGGTGGTGATGCCGCCGGGGTGGGCGAGTTTGACCCACTGGCCGTAGCCGCTGGCAGGGCCGGTGGCGGTAACGGTGCCGTTGCCGGCGGCGTACACCGGTGTCCCGATGGGGGCGCCGAAGTCGGTGCCGGCGTGCAGCCGTCCCCAGCGCAGTCCGAAGCCCGAGGTGACCGGCCCGGTGACCGGGCGGACCCAGTTGCCGGGTGGGCCGGCGCCGGGGGCGCTGGCGGCCGGGTCAGCGTAGTCGGCCATCAGGGCGCGGATGCGTCGGACGTACCCCTGCGTCTGGGGGTAGGGCGGGACACCGTTGTATCGCTGGACGGCGCCCAGCCCGGCGTTGTAGGCGGCCAGCGCCAACCCGAGCGGGTCGCCAGTCAGGCTGTCGTCGGCAGTGACCGCAGCCAGCAGCTTGCACATGAAGCTGGCTTGGCTGGCAATCGCGTCGGCCGGGTTGAACGGGTCCCGGACACCGTCGCCGTCACCGTCGTGTCCTTCGCTGGCCCAGGTGCCGGGCATGAACTGGGCGAGGCCCCGCGCCCCGACGGGGCTGAGCGCCCGGGGGTTCCAGCCGCTCTCGGCCTCGAGCTGCGCAGCGAGCAGCGGGGCGGTGATCCCGGGGCAGGTGCCCGCGGCGCGCAGCAGCAGAGGTTCGTAGCCGGCGGGGGCGGCGCCGGGGCGCAGCGTTCCCGGAGCCCCGACGCTGCTGTCGGCGGCGGCGGCCAGGCCGCCGCCGATCAGCAGCACGAGCAGGACGACGAGCAGGGTCGGCGCGGTGACGACGGCGGCAACGACCCAGCGCAGTACAGGTGAGCGGGCCGCAAACCTGGCCGCGGAGACGGCCAGCAGAGGGGCGGCCATCAGCCGGTCTCCGGCGGTGCGCCAGCAGGCCGCGGGCCTGCTCCGATCAGGAGGCGGGCGGGCCGCCCGGCGTGGGGCTGTCGTGGTGCGGTGCGACCGCGCTCGACCCGGCTGGGGGCGGCAGGAGCTCCTGCGCCCGGATGCTGACGGCTGCGGCCAGCGCCGGGTCCTCGCGCCACAGGCTCAGCAGCGCGCGGACCCGGTCGGCCATCGGGACCCGGTCGGCCCAGCGGGCGCCCAGCAGCGCGTCGTACTCCGGCTGGGATAGGTCCACGGTCAGCCGCTTTTGGTGCCGCGGGCTGGCGTGCTTGACGCCGCCGTCGCGCGCCTGGTCTCCGGCGCCGTGGTTCGAGGCGGTGCGTGTCATCGCGAGGCCTCCTGGGTGAACTGACCGAACGTGGGCTACTGGCCTGGGGGGCCGGTCCGAGCCGACCGGTAGGCCGGTCCGCCGGGCCGGCACCGGAAACGTCACCGCCCGCCGCCGCCTCCGGAAGCAGCACCGCCGGGCCGGGTGCGGCGAGCGGCAGGTCGGCGCAGGCAGGTTGCATGGCACGCAGTGCAGTGCGGGTCATACCTATGTAGGTGCGGTGGCAGGGGGGTCTGTGACAGCCCCCGCGCATGATCTTCACCGAGGCGCAGTGTGCGCGACCATCCCGGTGAGTGAGCGCAGCGGTCGCGGGCTGAAGCCCGACCGTGCCTGCTGGCTGGCCGTCTTGGTCAGAGCGCCCGGGTAAGACAGCTGAGGTTGCTGCGCTGTGCGGTGCGGGTGGCAGCGCGGGCATCCGCGCCTCCTGGTGGGTGCCGACTGCATCGATGACGCCTCCCGGTGGGCCCCGGGACGGTGTCGTGTCGTCTTGCCCGCGGCAAACGGGCAAGACGGCGCACGGCGCGGGCAAGGACGTGCGGCCTTGACGGCCCGTCGCGGGCAAGAGGTTGGGCAAGAGCGGCTGAGCAGCGTGCGAGCACCTGCTGCTAAGGGAGCTCGCCGTGAGCCTCGCCCTGCTTGCCCGCACCGATATGGCCTCCGCCGCTGCTGACGGTCCGGCCTCGGCCGACGACGCTCTGTCGGGCCCGCCCGCGCACACGTACGGCACGCTGGCCGCCCGGCTGAACCTGGAGTGGGCTGATCTGGCGGGTTCGCCGGGCAGCGCCGCGGCGGCCGAGCGGTGGGGGCGCAGCTGTCCGGCGCTGGCCGGCGCGGCGTCGCCCGAAGACATGCGGGCCCGGATCGCCGGCCCGGACGTGGCCGCCCGGGATGCGGTGCTGCTGGCGCTTCTGGAGTTGGCGCAGGCCGGGGACGTGCTGGCCGGCCGCACGGTGCTGCAGGCGATGCTCGGCAAGGCGGTGCGGGTCGCGGCGTCAGCGGCCCGGCGGGCCGAGTTCGGCGGCGACCAGCAGGAGGCGTTGTCGTGCACGGTGGCCGCGCTGTGGCAGGCGGTCCAGACCTACCCGGTTGCCCGTCGGCCGTCGCGGGTGGCGGCGAACCTGGCGCTGGACACCCTCGGGCTGGTGCAGCGCGGGCACACCGGCAGCAGCTTGCGCGGCCGCGCCGTGCCGGAGGTGCCGATCGCCGACGTCCGGACGGTGGCCGAGGACGGCCAGCTCGAGCAGGCGGCGCCCGAGCCGGCCGACGCGGAGCTGTACACGCTGCTGGCCTGGGCGGTGCGCTGCCGGGTGCTGGCGCTGGCCGAGGCCCAGCTGCTGATTCGGGTCTATGGCGTCGACGCCCACCGCAGGCCGGTCGACGTCCGGGCCATAGCCGCGCAGGAAGGCATCAGCTGGCCGGCGCTGCGACAGCGCTGCCACCGGCTAGCTCGCCGGCTTGGGGCAGCCGCCCTCGCGTCGGGGGTAGGCGCCGACGGCCTGTGCGGCGATTCGCTGCTGGCCGTCGCGTAGCACTGGCGGTCCTGATGTCGCTCCCGGCAGCTGCGCCTGTGGACAGTCGATGGCCGCCCACAGCTTGGCCGGCAGGGCCATGGCGCCGGTCCGCTACCTCTGTTAGGCATCCGGTGCAAAGCGCGGTATGCGCTCCCGCACCGGCGCGACCCCCAGACAGTCCCAGAACAGTTGACCTGCCCCGGCGACAGACCCGAGGTCTGATGAGCGCAAACGGCACCTACCGACACCCGGGTCCGGACGCGCGCAGTTCCAGCGCCGTGCTGGCGGTACCGGACGGCCAGGGCGACTCCAAGCAGAACGCCCGGCGCGCCGGCCGGGCTCGCCGGCCGGCACCGCCGACGGTGGCGCCCCCCCAGCCGCGTCGCCGCAACGGCCTGCTGGCGCTGGGCGTGGCGCTGGTCGCGCTCGGTGCGTTGGCGGCGGCCTGGCTGACGCAAGTGGTCGCAGGCACCGTGCCGGTGGTGGCGCTCGCGCGCAGCGTGCAGGCCGGTGAGGTCATCGAACGCGCCGACCTGAGCGTGGCGAACGTCAACGCCGACCCGGCGCTGCGTCCGGTCCCGGCCAACGCCCTGGAGGGCCTGGTCGGTCAGCGGGCCGCGGTGGACCTGTCGGCGGGTTCGTTGCTGACCGAGCAGGCCGTCGGCGCTGCGGTGGTGCCCGCAGCCGGTCGGTCGCTGGTCGGGGTGGCGCTGAGTCCCGCGCAGCTACCGGCGCAGACGCTGCAGGCAGGCGACCGGGTCCGCATCGTGGACACCCCGACCGCACAGGGCGAACCGCCGACCACCACGCCGGCAACGATCGGCGGTGAGGTCGCCAGCGTCGTCGGCCCGGACGACACCGGTCTGACGGTCGTCAACGTCACCGTCGACGACCCCCAGGCCGCAGACCTGCCGGCGCGGTTCGCGCCCGGCCCGGGCGCACCAGCGCACAACGGCCGCCGGCGCTGAGCGCCACGCCCCCGCTGATGACCCCACAGGGCGCCCCGGGGGC
>Ga0136611_10001978_pt1 | contig 14261 bp, 13 predicted proteins | sample AntDrymUQ2232306_2_FD_106645 | JGI IMG/M metagenome (GOLD analysis project Ga0136611, IMG submission 106645) | Polar desert sand microbial communities from Dry Valleys, Antarctica - metaG UQ223 (23.06) | ecosystem: Environmental > Terrestrial > Soil > Desert | place: Antarctica: Dry Valley...
CGCTGTAATTTCGTCGTGAAGAGAGTTTGTCTTGTTCCATCGTGTCCACCTATTTCCTATGTGGACACGATCTTTCTACATGCTGGGTCTGGGATCAATATGCCACGCCCAGACGCTTACGCTTGTAGTGCAGAGAACTACAAACGAAGCGACGGTTTCAAATGGTGCGTCGCGGAGGCCAATAAGAGTGGTGAAGGCACAGCAGAAATAACTCATAGAGTCTTGCCAGGATCAGCGGAAGATGTCCGCCCACGCTGTGAAGGCACCACCGCAACGTATGACCCATGCGGTGTGTTGGTATCGACTCTCACCAGTCCACCGTTTGTAATTACTTCGAGAGAAAACACTTGCTCATCAGGTACGCTGTCAATTGATGGCGCTTGCTCGACGCCCATATTGGTAAATATTGTGGGCGATAACGAAACCCGCCCCACCGGCACTGGCGGCACCGGCGCTCTCACGCTCACCGCCAAGGTAACTGCAGGCGCTTCACCCAAACCTGGTGTGCCCATCAGCTTTTCCGTAGAGGTCACCCCAAACTCAGGCGGTCACGAGCACCACGATGTCAGTCGCCCTAAAGGCACCTTGAGCCCGACCAATGGCACTACAGATGCCAATGGCGAAGTCAAATTGATATTTACTGCGCCCCAGGCGGCGGGCATCCACACCGTGAAAGCCGCGTGCGCAAGCTGCTCGAATACCACCGTGACCAAGGAAGTGGAGGTCAAAGTACCGTTGCTCGTCGAGTTGACGGCCAGCGCGAATGCGCCTTCCACTTACGCTTTAGTTGGTCAAACTGGGAAACATCCGTCCAATCATTGGTTTATGCCCGACGCCCTAAACGTTCTTAACAAAGTAGTTGACTCGATGTTCAAAACGGGCTGGGGCGTCGTCGGGGTGAATGACGGCAGCTTGGTATGGGGAGGCCTTTTTGACATCAAAGGCGGCTGGACGCCATCGCACCAGGAACACCGAACCGGAACCGAAGTCGACATCAGCGTCACCAATCCAGCCAAGGCCACGGACGAACAAAAGAAAAGGACCTATGCGGGATTATGCAGAAAAGAAAACACTGCCTTCAGCATCCTTACCCTCTGGCACAAGGACGATGGCTACCCAGAGCATTTTCATATGTACCTGGATGGAACGGGCCTGACCAGTCAGGCTGGAGGTGGCCCGTGCTGTGCGCATTACAAAACCACACGACCGAAAAAAGATAAAAGGGGCAACCCCGTACTGGATAGGAGCGGAACCCCGGTACAAGAAACCGTTGCGCTCTGCGAAGAAACCAGCCCACGCTGAAACAGGAACAACAAGCCATGAACACAATCCATACATTCCAACATACAGTCCCAGTCACCATCCGGCCTGTAGCAAGGCCAGGCATCAGCGCTCTGGCTCTGGCGCTTGCCTTGCTGGTGACGACATCGGTTTTTGCCCAGACCGACAAAGACACGGTGCGCTGGGACGACCGGGCCGGCCAGTGGGTGTACACCCTGTTCAATCCGGCTGATCTCAGCCGATACCAGGACGTTCGCTACACCCCGCGTACCCTCATTGAACCGCTGGTCAAGAGCAGTGTGCGGTGGGACAAAGACCGGTTCGAATACCGCTATCGAATCACCAACGGCGCGAGTGCGCGTCAGCCGATCAGCAGCGTTTCGGTACAGGCGCCAAAGTGGGACGCGGAAGCCATTAAACATGCGCCGCTTCGGCCGGGAATGACCGGGCCTGAGATTCAGGTGGTTTCCCGTACACAAACAGCACTTGAAGATGCTTTTGTTGCCCAGACCGTCTACTCCCCCAACCGCTGGAATTCCTTCCTGAACGTCAACCGCCCGACGCGCGTGGTGTTCGGCTGGCTGGTCGATTACGAAAAAGGCTACGCAGGCATCGCACCACGCACGGCCCAGGGCGGTTTCAGCGTCCTGCGTACCGAGTTGCCTGGTGCCGCATGGATGGAGTTGCAGGGCGATACACCCGATTTGTACAACGCGCCCACCTTGCCTCGCTCGGGCGCAGTGGCAGACCATGCGGCTCAGGTGCTCAGTGAGGATCTAGTGTATGTAGCCGTGTTGGCGCCCGCGATCGTGGTGCCCAACCCATACGACGGCGCCGAGCTGGCGCGGCGCATCAAGGCGCATGTGGTGACATGGGTTGATTCCGGGTTGATCGATGCAAATCGCTTAGCCATCCTTAGCCCGCTATTCGATGCATTGGCAAGCGCTGCGACCGCCAATGACAAGAAAGCGGCAAAGGCGGCATCCATCGCCATCATGACTGAGGCTTTCAAGCATCACCCGGGCATGACGCAAAGCAACATTGATGATGACAGCGACGAACAGGACAGCAAAGCGGAAAAGCGAAAAATCATTACTGCGCAAGGCGCACTGGCAGATGTGGATGAACCTGCTTCGCCACTTCATCGGGTGGCGGCACGAGCGCTGGTGTTCGATCTGACGTACCTGCTGACGCGTATGGAAGCGGCACGTTGATCAAGCACCGCAATCGTGTTACCCAAACCGCGGCAACTAGTAGTTTGTTCCATTAGTACCATTACGAATTAAGCAATAATTGTCATGCTTCATCTTCAACTTTTGAAGGCGGTGATCATGGCAAGAACATCTCAGCGGGCGCCCCTGGTATTGGTAGCCGAGCAGCGGGCCACGCTCAAAGAATTGCCGGACATACTCGGCTTTGGCATAGCCGGGCAGTGGCGCCGGGGGTTTGTCGCCGCATGCTGCCAGCATGCAGGGCGGCGGGCAGCGCAACGCAAAGCCGTGTTGTCACAAAACCGCCTCCAATGACCCCGAAGCCAGTCCGCGCAGTGCGAATTTGATGCGCTGTACCAGCGCCTGCTCTGAAAGCACCAGCAGCGGCGGATGCGCCGGATCGACGCGCATCGTCAGCGCCGTGAACATTTCCTTATAAGTGCGCTGAAGCACCGCGTTGGTGAAGTTTTCCCGGGTCTTGAAATGGTAGTGAAACATGCCGAGGTTGACCCCGGCATGTTCGGTCAGTCGCCGCGCCGACAGACCGGCGCAGCCGGTGAGCGGCCACAGCGCCAGGCCGGCATCTGGCAGCAGCTGGTCGATGGATTGGGAAGGGCGTGCCATGGCAATTACTAGACGAGCGTGTAGTAACTTCTATCGAGCGCCACGTCATAGATAATTTCACTGCGCCTTGAGCAAAGCATCGCCGCCCCGTCGGCACGGGCCAGCCACCTTGCATGGCGAATCTGGGAAAATGCACTCATGCGACTGAGCCTGATCGAACGAAAAACCCTGCATGACGCCAGCCTGCGCTGGTTCGGCGTGCCGCCGCGCCTGTTCGGTTCGCGCGTTGACGACGCGCGCCTTGGCGGCGACATCGATCTCTACATCGAGGCGAGCCTGTCGCCGCAGGACGCTTTCGAGCGCGAAAACCGCATGGCCGCCGACCTGTACCGTACCCTTGGAGAACGCAAGATCGACATCGTCGTGAACACCGGGCGGCTCGACTTGCCGATCTACCAAATTGCGCGGGAACAGGGAGTCTGGTTGTGAGCTTGCCGCTGGACGTTGCCTTGAGCCAATGCGACCGGCATGCCGAAATCATTGATGACGCGCTGAGCCAGATGCCGTCTCCGCTAACGGCAGAGCAACTGCACCAAGCCGCGCCTGACCTGATCCGTCTGCTGGACCAGTTCGTGCTCCGGTTCATCAAGTTGCACGACACGTTGGGAACGCACGTCCTCAGGCAGTTCGCGGTGCGGATTCTGGCGGAACCGGTGGAAGATTCGGCTTTCATCGACGTACTCAATTTGCTGGAGCGGCGAGGCTACCTGATGGTCGATCAATGGACGTTGCAGCGCAGCATCGGCAATATCCTGACGCATGAGTATCCCGATGACCCGCTGCGCCAGGCGCAAGCCTTGTCCGCTGCGCAGGTCGCCGCGCGCCAGCTGACAGGCTGGCTAAGGCGCATCCAGGAACGAACGAAAGGCTGATTAATTTATGAACGCCCTCAACATCGCCGAATACATGCAGACCCTCGGTTTGCAGGCAAAAAGCGCTTCTGCGCATATGGCACGGGCGTCGGCAGCTATTAAAAACAGAGCGCTGATATCGTTGGCCGGCTTGCTGCGGCAAAACACCGCGAAGCTGCAAGCGGCCAACCAGCGCGAGCTGGACCGCGCCGCTGCCGCGGGCCTCGCCGCGCCGCTGCTCGACCGGCTCAAGCTCGGCGCCAAAGACCTCGAAACCGTCGCGCTGGGCTGCGAGCAACTTGCCGCCATGCCCGATGTGATCGGCGAGATCAGCGGCATGAAGCAGCAGCCCAGCGGCATCCGCGTCGGCCAGATGCGTGTGCCGATCGGCGTTTTCGGCATGATTTACGAAAGCCGGCCGAATGTGACGATCGAGGCCGCGTCGCTGGCGATCAAGAGCGGCAACGCCTGCATTTTGCGCGGCGGCTCCGAGGCGATCGAGTCGAACAAGGCGCTGGCGGCGCTGGTCCAGCAGGCGCTCGGGCAGGCCGGACTGCCGGCCGACGCGGTGCAGCTTGTGGCGACCACCGATCGCGACGCCGTTGGCCACCTCATCGCGATGCCGCAGTATGTCGATGTCATCATTCCGCGCGGCGGCAAGGGGCTGATCGAGCGGGTCAGCGCGGGTGCCAAGGTGCCGGTCATCAAGCACCTGGACGGCAACTGCCATGTCTATGTCGATGACCCTTGCGACATCGCGATGGCGGTGAACATCGCCGACAACGCCAAGACGCAGAAATACAGCCCGTGCAACGCGGCCGAAAGTCTGCTGGTGGCGCGCGGCGTGGCGGCGGAGTTTTTGCCTTTGATCGGTGCGATCTACGCCGCCAAGGGCGTGGAAATGCGGTGCGATGAAGCGGCGGCGCGTATCCTGCGGCCGCAACCAGCTATTAATTCAGTAGCAAACATCGTTTTGGCCAGCGAGCGCGACTGGTACGAGGAATACCTGGCGCCGGTCATCAGCGTCAAGGTCGTCGCCGGCATCGACGAGGCGATCGCGCACATCAACCACTATTCCAGCCACCATACCGACGCGATCCTCACGCGCGACCATGTCCATGCGCAGCGCTTCCTGCGCGAGGTCGATTCGGCCAGCGTGATGGTCAACGCCAGCACCCGCTTCGCCGACGGCTTCGAGTACGGCCTGGGCGCCGAGATCGGTATTTCGACCGACAAGTTCCATGCGCGCGGGCCGGTCGGCATCGAAGGGCTGACCTCGCTCAAGTACGTCGTGCTCGGTCAAGGCGAGGTGCGCATGTGAAAATAGCTTTTTCAGCCATCTTCACCACCGGAGCATCAAACTCATGGCAATCGACTCGATCTGGGCGAACACGACGGTAGACGGCAGACCTCAGTCTTTGGTGGAATACGTCGGCTTCTGGGCGCGCGTCGGCGCCACGCTGATCGACACGGCGCTGCTGATCGTCGTGACGCTGCCGCTGAGCTATCTTGCCTACGGACGGATGGCGACGGTCAAGTCGTTCATGCGCGGGCCGGCCGACGTGCTGATCAACTGGCTGCTGCCGGCCGTGCTGATCGTCTGGCTGTGGTCCAAGCTGCAGGCCACGCCGGGCAAACTGCTGGTGTCGGCAAAGATCGTCGATGCGGACACAGGCGCCGAGCCCACGCTGGTGCAGCTGCTGATCCGCTACCTGGGCTATTTCATTTCAGCGATTCCGGTCGGGCTGGGATTTTTGTGGGTCGGCTACGACCTGCGCAAGCAGGGCTGGCATGACAAGCTGGCCAACACCGTCGTCGTCCGGTCCCGCAAGGAGGCAAGAGCCTTCCGCGGGCGCGCCGGCTAGCCGGCTGCCCGCCGCCTGTGGCCCGGCGACGCTTTTGCGCGCCGGACGGCCGCTTTGTACGCCGCGCCGCACGGCCTTGTAGGCCTTTTTCGCGTTCGATCGGCGGCATGTCCTCAGGGCGATGCCAAGCCCTAGAATTCGCGGTTGACCCGACAAACTTTCGGACAACGACAATCCCTCGAAAGTGGCCGCATGGTTCCGCATCTCATCACCGCCCTGACCGGGCCGATCAACGAACTCGAGCAGCGCATCCTGGACACCACGCCGGCGATCGAGCGCTGGTTCCGGCTCGAATGGATGGAGCACACGCCACCGTTTTACAGCTCGGTCGATATCCGCAACGCCGGCTTCAAGCTCGCGCCGGTCGACACCAACCTGTTTCCGGACGGCTGGAACCACCTGACCCCGCAGATGCTGCCGCTGGCGGTGCAGGCGGCGATGGCGGCGATCGAAAAAATCTGCCCGGAGGCGCGCAACCTGCTGGTCGTGCCTGAAAACAATGGCCGCGGCGACGCCTACCTGGCCAACGTGCTGCAGCTCAAGCGGATTTTTCACCAGGCCGGACTCAATGTGCGCTTCGGCTCGCTCAGCCCGGAGATCAAGGAGCCAACGGCGCTTGGCCTGCCCGGCGGCGACAGCCTGATGGTCGAGCCGATCATCCGCAGCGACCGCCGCCTGGGTCTGAAAAATTTCGACCCGTGCACGATCCTGCTCAACAACGACCTGTCGTCCGGCATTCCCGGCATGCTTGAAGACCTGCACGAGCAGCACCTGCTGCCGCCGCTGCACGCCGGCTGGTCGGTGCGGCGCAAATCGAGGCATTTCAAAGCCTATGAGGAAATCTCCAAGCGTTTCGGCAAGCTGCTGAGCATCGACCCGTGGCTGATCAATCCACTGTTCGACCAGTGCGACGGCGTCAATTTTTCCGAGGGCTGGGGCATGGAATGCCTGGACACGCATGTCGACGCGCTGCTGGGGCGCATCCGGCGCAAGTACAAGGAGTACGGCATCAACGAAAGGCCTTTCGTCGTCATCAAGCCCGACAACGGCACCGACGGCATGGGCGTCATGACGGTTCACGACGCGAAAGAGCTGGGCGGGCTGAGCCGCCGGGCGAAAAACAAGATGAGCGTCATCAAGGACGGCCAGCCGGCGTCCGAATTCATCGTCCAGGAAGGTGTGCTGACGAACGAGCGCGTCAATGGCGCCGTGGCCGAACCGGTGGTCTACATGATGGACCGCTATGTCGTCGGCGGCTTCTACCGGGTGCATGCCGAGCGCGGCAGCGACGAAAACCTGAACACGCCCGGCGCCAGCATCGAGCCGCTGGCGTTCGCCGACAGCGGCCGCCTGCCGCAACGCGGCGAGACGCCCGGCGCCAGCAGCGGACCGAACCGCTTCTACATCTATGGCGTCATCGCCCGGCTGGCGATGGTGGCTGCGAGCTACGAGCTCGAGGCGACCGATCCGTACGCCGAGGTTTATGACTAGTCGACCGAATGACCGAACGACCGAGCCGGCAAGCGCCATGCGGCAAAGTTGCTGCAGTGCAACATAATGCGGGATTATGCCGATAGACATGCCCAAGCGCTTGCGCGCAGGGCGCTTGAGCGCAAAATAGCTGTCCCTCGGACAACAACTTGTCGTCGGCCCGAACCGGTTTTGGGCACTCGCAGCCGATCAGCCAGACGCAAACTTCTGTGACCAGTCAAAAATCATCTCTCGCGGCGTTGACCGTCAGCGCCATCGGCGTCGTCTACGGCGACATTGGCACCAGCGTTCTGTATGCGATCAAGGAGGTTTTCGGCTCCGGCCATGTGCCTTTCACGCCCGACAATGTTTTCGGCATTTTGTCGATTTTCTTCTGGACGCTGACGGTCATTGTCTCGCTGAAATATGTCACGCTGGTGCTGCGCGCCGACAACCACGGCGAAGGCGGCCTGATCGCAATGCTGGCGCTCGCCTCCACCGCGGTGCAGGACAAGCCGAAACTGCGCAAGATTTTGCTGCTGGTGGGCATTTTCGGCACCTCGCTGTTTTACGGCGACGGCGTGATTACGCCGGCGATCTCGGTGCTGTCGGCGGTCGAGGGGCTGGAGGTCATTTCGCCCGCTTTCACCCAAGCCGTGGTGCCCGGCACGCTGATTATTTTGTTCGGCCTTTTCCTGCTGCAAAAACACGGCACCGCCGGTATCGGCAAGTTCTTCGGTCCCATCACCATCGTCTGGTTTCTCGTGATCGCCGTCCTGGGCGTTTCACAAATCGTAACCAATCCCGGAATACTCAAAGCGCTCAGCCCGCATTACGCGCTGATGTTCATGTGGGCCAATCCGGGCATCACCTTCATCATTTTGGGCGCCGTGGTGCTCTGCGTCACTGGCGCCGAGGCGCTTTATGCAGACCTGGGGCACTTCGGCAAAAAGCCGATCCGGCTGGCCTGGTTTTCAATCGTCATGCCGGCGCTGGTGCTGAACTACTTCGGCCAAGGCGCGCTGCTGCTGGGCAATCCGGCGGCGGTGAAAAACCCGTTCTATCTGATGGCGCCCGACTGGGCATTGATTCCGCTGGTCGTGCTGGCGACGCTGGCCACCGTGATCGCCTCGCAGGCGCTCATCACCGGCGCCTTCAGCGTGACCAAGCAGGCGATCCAGATGGGCTACCTGCCGCGGCTGCGAATTTTGCACACCAGCGTTCGCGACACCGGCCAGATCTACATGCCTTTTGTCAACTGGGGGCTGTTCGTCACCATCGTGCTGGCCGTGGTCATGTTCCGCTCGTCGAGCAACCTGGCGGCGGCCTACGGCATCGCGGTCTGCACCGACATGCTGATCACGACGATTTTGACGTTCTACGTGATCCGCTACGGCTGGAAGTACCCGCTCTCGCTCTGCATCGCCGCCACGAGCATATTTTTTATCGTGGACTTCGCGTTTTTCGCGTCGAACCTGATGAAGCTGTTCGCCGGTGGCTGGTTTCCGCTGGTCATCGGCGGCGCGGTCTTCACGCTGATGATCACCTGGAAGGACGGGCGGCAGATTCTCAATGAAAAGCTGATCGCCGACGCGATGGAGCTGCAAAGCTTCCTGGACGCGGTATTCGTCACGCCGCCGGCGCGGGTCGAAGGAACGGCCGTGTTCATGATCGCCGAGGCCAGCATTGTTCCCAACGCGCTGTTGCACAACCTGAAGCACAACAAGGTGCTGCACGAGCAAAACCTGTTCGTCACCGTCCGCGTTCAAGAGGTGCCCTGGATCGGCTTGAGTAAGCGCCTGGAGGTCAATTCGCTTGGCCATAACTGCTGGCAAATCAACGTCAACTATGGCTTCAAAAACGACCTGGACCTGCCCAAGGCGCTGCGGCAAATCAAAAACCGGGGCTGCCAGCTTGAACCGATGACGACCAGCTATTTTCTCTCGCGCGACACGGTGGTGCCTACGATTGGCACCGGCATGGCGAAGTGGCGCGAAAAGCTGTTCGCGCAGATGCACTACAACGCCAGCGGCGCGGCGGATTTCCTGAATTTGCCGAATAACGCCGTGGTCGAGCTGGGCAGCAAGATCGAGATTTGAGGCTGGCTCGGAGTTTGAATTTCTCCTTCTCGCAGGGGGAGAAGGAGCCACCACATGATTTTCTCCAGATTCTGAGTGCCGATTCAACCTCTGGCGCTCGTCTGATGCGCGCAAGCAGCTACAAAAACAATAGCGAATGGGTTTTGATTGAACTTCGTTCCCAATATCCCGTTCCGTTTGACGGATGCTGCATCACGGATCAATAACCTCCATGATTCATTCGTTCCATTGTCCTGATACCGAGGCACTTTTCGCAGCCAGATCAGCGGCCCATCACGGCCGACACCGCATTGCGCCTGGGAATCTACTTTGGCATGGAGCCTCGTTTCTGGATCAATCTCCAGTCCGAGTACGACATGCGAACGGTTGCGCGCGAGCTGCAATACAACATCACCCCGCGCATTCGCGTTTTTCAGCCGGCCAGTGTCACATGAGTTTTGCCGGATTTTGAATGCCGATTCTGACTTTGGCGCCCGTCCCTTAGGTGTTAGAAGCTACTGAAATCATAGCAAAAGGGGATTGATTGGAATCCCACCCCCAATATCCAAACAGCCACAACTATCGGTCAGCGTCTTGCCGTAGAGGGGAGTCCATATAGCAAGGATTCGGCGTAACCTTTGCGCGGTATCTCGACGATTGGCCCGGCGCAGACTGATAATTCTTCGGCTTCGCCTCGATCTACAAAAGCCACGTAGTAGAGAGTTTGGGTCTTCGGCGCCAGTGCGATCATGCGTGCCTCGGCGTACTCAAAGCGGTCATCAACCCAAACCAACATCCCTTTGGTCTGGTGACTCGTTGGCAGCAGCAATATGCCTTGCCAAAGCCATGCTGTCATGCAGCAACCTCAATACATCGATGGTCCGATCCCCTCCGATTCTGAAGAGCACAAAGTGTCCCCCCCTTCGGCCATGTCGAGCGACATGCAAGGTGTGAATGCCTGGCCCAATGTCGGCGCGAGTTTTCGCGCCAGCAATTTCCGGTCCCTCCCTCAGTGCCTGGATGACAAGCGAAACAGTCTCTGCGTAAGTTTCAGCCTGACCAGCACCAAAGGTCTTGGCGGTCCATTTCGCGATTTCGGCATAGTCGCTTTCGGCTTGACGACCAAGCCGAATATTTCAAGGCGCACTCATACGACCGCGATGGCCTTGCCAGCGACAGACTTGAGGTGTGCGCTCAATGCATCGGACGAATCAAAAACCGAGAACCGGTCTGCATCGAAATCCGCGAGTCCAACCCGAACGGCGCTGCGCAAGGCTTCCAGGCGTGAAGCATCCTCTGCTTCTCTCTGCTCAACAAGGCGTAGCCCCTCACGCAGGACCTCGCTAGCGTTTTGATAGCGCCCACTGGATACCAGGCCTTCGACGTACGAGGCTTGGTGATGGGTCAGTACAACGTTGCGGGTAGGCGTGGCGGTCTCCAGGGGGAATTAATTGGCAGATTATGCCAATTTGGTCGATTCTGATCAAAGCCTAACATCTTGACCTCATTCTCGACCAACTCGGTGTCTAAAGCGTGCTGACACCTGACTTGCCACGCGGCCACCTTCCCCTCCCTGATTATGTGCTATGAAAAGCATAGCTGAAAGCAAAGGCAGAGCGTGCGCCAAAGGCAGATTTGTCATGAAGGCTGGCATAGAGCGTTGCTGCAAACCTGACGACTACAAGCTCAGCGATTGCGGAGGGCTGCGCGGTAGGCTGCATGGCGGGTGGAAAGGCGGCGGCGTAAGCAGCCACCGTGACGCCCGGAGCGGTTCGTTTCAGCGCATGGTTAGGCGTTGCGGCTGGGCGGGGGCGATGCACAGACCTCCATTTTCTGGATCAGGCCATGGTCCATAGTGAAGCGATGACCGACGTGCTCATCGGCAAGCAGGGCTCCAGCCAAATCATGCACGACCTGATGAACCTCGACCAGGATGCATCCGGTCTCTTCCGGATAGAAGTTAACCGGCTCGACATGCGGATCGATCTCGCTCCATTGCTCTGTCCAATAAGCGCGGATGGCTTGCTGGCCCTGGACAAAACCGCCCTTGAACGCTCTCGGCCAAGCGACGTCCGAAGTCATGAGGGCAAGGGCCGCGTCAATGTCTCGGCTGTTGAACGCCGCATAGGCTGCGCGTAGCAACTCGTTTTCTGGTGCAGGTTGATTTTTCATAATATTTGAGCGGACGTGGCAGCGCATACGGACCTCGCGGCACTCGGCTACCGGGGGCAATCAGTTGGAACAATCAGCTTTCGCCCGGAAAGCAGACCGAGCGAGACCTCGGAGGGCGAAATTCCCCGCATTGCGCCGGTCACCGGCGAGAGGAGCGGGCACCGGCCGGATTCGACGAGGCGACCGTTCTCCAGCCCGACGATACGAAGTTGCAGGCGTGTTGCGTCAGGCACCAACAGGCGCGTCTTGCCGGCGATCAGAAATGGCATCGACAACGCCAATTCCTGCGTCCGGTAAACATGATTCGAGAACCCGTCGAGCGCCGCGATCTCGACGAGTGCCCGGCCTTGCCTCCGATAAACCTTCAGCGTGCCGCCGATGTGCGGCGTAATGACGGCGGCGATCTCCGCACGACCGTCGCCGTCCAGGTCGGCGACGCCGACCGGATTCAGCCAGCGCATCGGCGTCCCAATCGGTGGAGATTGCGCGCTTATCTCAAGACGGCCCGCGCGCAATCGAAGCATCATCAGCCGCGAGCCGCTGTCGCGGTTGCTGACAATCGCGAGAATCTCTTCCGGCTCAGTGGCCACCAGCCTTACGATTCGCGGCGCCAGATCCTCGAAAACTTCGTTCTCCGGCAATTCGAATAGCAGGCGCCGCCCCGCGTCGGTCGTCGCCGTCACGCGGGCGTATTCGTGCGGCCGGCCAAGCGCGAAATGCCCGTACCGTTCAACAGGAGCCGCGAAGACTGCGGCGGTGATCCTTTCGGCGATGGCATTCAAAGCGGTGAGCGCGAATGCGGCGGCGAAAATCAGTCGTCTAAAAGAGTCCATAGTGTTTCTGGGGATGGGGCCGAAGCCAACTTCAACACGGTTGCAGCGACTGCTGTGAACGCCACCAGGACGGCTACCAAAAAGCTCTAATTTGCACGTCAATTAACAGGCAGTAGCTGCCCACTGGGCTTCGTCAATATGGCGCAGCCTCAGACTCTTCTTGAAATTAACTTTTCACGAGTCCTGCTTAAGCCCTACTTCCGTCCGACAGCCGTCATCAACTCACTGGTAGCCACCATGCGGCCGTGCAGTGGCAGGATACGGTCAACCGCAAGTTTGTTCTGCTCGATGTTTTGCACCAAATTGAGGTGGTTGCCGTTGGGCTGGGCCGGTGCTGGCGCGTTGGGTGGGCCGGGGGTGTAGGCATCGGCTTCGACCAGGATTTTTTCTTTCGGTAGGTAGACCATCAAGAACCCCTGGGCATGCACGCTGTTGGTGATGTCAGAATCTCCAGCGTGCGCACGCCGTCGGTCAATGTGCGCTTGCCGCTGACACCCTCAATCGTGGCACTGCGGCCCGATTTGGCCAGCGCATCGCGGTTGACGCCGTTGGGGTTGGCCAGTACTTTGTCAAACCAGGGTTTGGCACTGGCGCTGGTCATCAGGGTAATGCCTTCCGCCACCGCCGCGCGCAGGCCACCTGCATGGTCAAAGTGGTGGTGAGAATTGATGACGTAACGCACTGGCTTGCCAGGCACCAAGCGGCGCGCCTCGGCCAGCACGGCAGCCGAGCGTCCGTCGTATAACGGGGCTTCGACGAGCACGGTGTAGTCCTTCATTTCGATCAACACGCTGTTGTGCGAGCCACCAGCCAAAAACCACACCCCATCGGCAGCCGGCGCGCTGGCGACGTTTTCTTTAAATTGTTTAACGCCATCGGGTGCCGGCACGCCCGCAGACACATTGGCCTGCACTTCCGAGATGTTGAGGTCCAGCACATCCGCCCCACCCATGCTTTGCTTGATACGGGTGGGGAACTTAACGCCTGCAAAATCCTTGTAGCCGCTGTAGATGGTGACTGCGTCCGTGTCGCCCATCACCGGGCTGGGCTGGCGTGAGTCCACCCGCTCCACCATGCCGTCAGCATTGACGTAAGCGGTCGCCGAAAAGCGGCCTGGCTCGGCAAATGACAGCGTGGTGTAGGTTTTGCCATCCAGCGTGGCTGTGGCCGCGGTAGCCTTATTTTTCAGTGCGGCCTTGAGCACGCCGTGCGGAGAGGTCCACAAATCATGCACGCGGCCATCAAGCGCAACGGGTGATGCATTGGCCGCAGTACCCGCCAGGTTCCAGGCCCAGTCGCCTTGCAGCATGGCCACGGCGACCTGCTCGCCAGTGCCCATCAGCGGCACTGCGCCGCCACCATTGGGCTCGGCACGCGAAAGCGCGGTGTCTTGCCGCATGGCCGCCGTTTCAAAATCAAGCGCGCGTGAAAATTTTGAATACGTGATCTTCGGCCACGGCGTACCCGCCACGTAGGCCTGACCAAAAATGCCGCCGCTGCCCGAGCCCGCAAAACGCAGCGTTTTGAGGCCAGCGCCCCCCCATGGCCGCTTCGGCTCTAGCGATGGTTGCTCCTGCATCAACTGCTGGTTGCGTGGCACAACCGGCCAGCAAAAGGGTGCTGCCAGCAAGGGCGGCAACGGCTAGAGACAATGCGTGGCGGCGGGGGAGGTTCATGGCGGAGTCCTTGTTGTGGAGTGAAGATTTCACCAGCACGGAACTTCGCTCACCGCGCTTATCCCGGCAATCGGTGAAACCCTAAGCCGGACGAGCCGGAACCAAACAAGTAATACCATGCCCAGTGATGACTGACGGGGCAAGATCATGGAAACACAGTTGACCAGCCGTTACGCGAGCAACCTCAATGGCGTACTGTC
>Ga0136611_10001979_pt1 | contig 14259 bp, 11 predicted proteins | sample AntDrymUQ2232306_2_FD_106645 | JGI IMG/M metagenome (GOLD analysis project Ga0136611, IMG submission 106645) | Polar desert sand microbial communities from Dry Valleys, Antarctica - metaG UQ223 (23.06) | ecosystem: Environmental > Terrestrial > Soil > Desert | place: Antarctica: Dry Valley...
CCATGAATCTGATGGTCGAGCCCAAAAATATCGCGAAAGCAACGCTCGCCGCTGGAAAGGTCAGAATGACGCCGAGCGAAGCGTTCGTCGAAACGATGATCGCGCAGGGGGTGAAAGACACATTCGGCATCGTGGGCTCCGCCTACATGGACGCGCACGATCTCTTTCCGCTCGCCGGCATTCGCTTCGTTTCGGTCGCTCATGAGCAGAATGCTGCGCACATGGCCGACGGCTACTCCCGAGTCACCGGCAAGCATGGTGTGTGCATCGCGCAGAACGGCCCGGGAATCACGAATTTCGTCACGGGGATCGCAGCCGCGTATTGGGCACACTCGCCTGTCGTCGCGATCACGCCCGAATCGGGCAGTCTTTCGATGGGTCTCGGCGGTTTTCAGGAAACCGAGCAGATGCCGATCTTTTCGAAGATCACGAAATGGCAGGTGCACGTCAATTCGCCCCAGCGCATCGCCGAATTCACGGGCCGTGCGTTCGATATCGCGATGGCCGAACGGGGGCCTGTGCAGATCAACATTCCGCGCGATTATTTCTATGGCGAGGGCGACTATGAAATTCCGCAGCCCCAGCGCATCGAGCGCGCAGCGGGCGGGCCCGAGTCGCTCGAAGCGGCGGCCAAGCTGCTGGCGAAAGCCAGGTTCCCCGTCATTCTGTCCGGTGGCGGTGTCGTCATGGCGAATGGCATTCGCGAGTGTGTAGCACTCGCGGACTATCTGACGGCGCCCGTTGTCAATTCGTACCTGCACAACGATTCGTTCCCGGCGACCCATCCGCTCGCTTGCGGGCCGCTCGGATATCAAGGGTCGAAGGCGGCGATGAATCTGATTTCGCGCGCTGATGTCGTGCTCGCACTGGGCTCGCGGCTCGGCCCGTTCGGCACACTGCCGCAGCACGGTCTCGACTACTGGCCGCAAAACGCCAAGATTATCCAGATCGACTCGGACCCGCGCATGCTGGGGCTGGTAAAAAAAGTGTCGATCGGGATTTGCGGCGATGCGAAGCTCGCCGCGATCGAGCTCCTGCAGCGGCTGAAAGCTGAGGGGAAGATGAATCCGAACAAACCGCGGCTCGCCGAAGTGGTGCGGGAAAAGGAGGCGTGGAAGGACGAGCTCGCCAAGTGGGCGTCGCCCAACGAAAAGACGCGCATTGGCCCGCGGCAGGCGCTGGCGGCACTTGCACGTGCGATGCCGAAGAACGCGATCGTTTCGACCGACATCGGCAACGTATGCTCGGTAGCGAACAGCTACCTTCAGTTCGAATCGGCGCCATCTTTCCTCGCCGCCATGAGCTTCGGCAACTGCGGCTACGCCTATCCCGCCGCGATCGGTGCGAAAGTCGGGCGGCCCGAGCGTCCCGCGATCGCTTACGTCGGTGACGGCGCGTGGGGCATGAGCCTCAACGAAGTCATGACGTGCGTTCGCGAGAACATTCCCGCAATAGCGGTCGTTTTCAACAACGGCCAATGGGGCGCTGAGAAGAAAAACCAGATCGACTACTTCGAGAAGCGTTTCCTCGGCACGAATCTCAAGAACCCGAATTTCGCAGACGTCGCGGAATCGATGGGTGCGAACGGCATCACGGTCGATCACGTCGACGAGATCGGCGATGCGCTGCGCGGCGCCGTCAAATCGAACCGCCCGACTGTCATCAACATGATGCTCACGCAGGAGCTGGGAGATCCCTTCCGCCGCGACGCGTTCAAGCAGCCGAAGCGCCTTTTGCAGAAGTATCGGAAGCACAGCGCTAAAGAGTTCCGCTAGAGCGGAACGCTTGCGCCAGCGCCGGTGGACGAACAGAGGGGCACCGAAGGTTCCGCTCCGTAACCTCCCCTCCTTCGGTTATGTCGGCATTCCGGACTTGATACGGAATCGATCTTAGAAACCTACCTCACCTCAGCTAGGAGCGCGTGGATCATCGCCTCCGACTGCTGAAGATAGCCGCCCCCAAAGCGGTTGAGGTGGTTGAGCACGTGGTATAGGTTGTACAGAGTCTTGCGCACTGCATAGCCGGCGTCGAGCGGATAGGCTCCCCGGTAGGCCGCGTAAAAGCTCTTCGAGAAGCCCCCGAATAGCTCCGTCATCGCCAGGTCCGTTTCGCGATCGCCGTAATACACCGCAGGATCGTAAACGACGGGTGCGCCGTGCTCATCGGCTGCGGCGTTGCCCGACCACAGGTCACCGTGCAGGAGCGATGCGGGCGGCTCTTGGCTCTCCAGTAACTGCGGCACGCGCGCCAGGAGTTTTTCGCCGTTGCGCTGAAGTGCGCCGGTGTATCCGTTCCTGCGCGCACGCTTGAGCTGAAAGCCGAGCCGGCAGTCGCGCCAGAATGCCGACCAGTCGTTCGACGGCGAGTTCGGTTGAGCTGTCGAAGGGATGGACTCGTCGACACCGCCGTAGCGCTCATGCTTCACGCGGTGCAGCGCTGCGAGCTGCTCGCCGAGCGCGGCGTCACACCGTGCGTCGCGCAGCCGGAGCTCGAGATATTCCAGAACGACCCAGCTCGCTTCGTCGTTCTGGCCAACGCAGAGAACGTCCGGCGCTCTGATCACATCGGCGCTTCTCAGCACGCGCAAACCGACCGCTTCTGCGGCAAACCGGCTGGCGACATCGGCTTCGTTGGTCTTGACGAAGTAACGCTGCCCGTGACCCTCGACCTTCCACGCCGCATTGATGCAGCCGCCGCCGACGGCATCCCGCCGCTCGATGCGAAACCGGGTTCCCGTTACGGCGCTAATCTGGCGCTCTATGTCAGCCCAGAAATTCAAAGTCGGCTGCAATGGATGCAATGAGCGAAGCAGGTCAAACCGGAAAGACGAAACCAGCTTTTCCTTGCGTCCTCTACGGTGGGTCGCCCTAAAGCGACTTCCGCGCTTTTTTGATTGCCGCCTTGACCGCGCTCGGTGCGGTGCCGCCGACGTGGTTCCGCGCGGCGAGCGAACCTTCGAGCGTAAGGAAGTCGAACACGTCTTCCTCGATGAGCTTGGAAAACTGCTGCAGATCCGTGAGCGGAACCTCTGACAGGTCCTTGCCGCGCTCCACCGCCTGACGCACAGCTTTCGCAACGATTTCGTGAGCTTCGCGGAAAGGCACCCTTTTCCGTACCAGGTAATCTGCGAGATCGGTTGCGGTTGCATAGCCTTGGAGTGCGGCTTCGCGCATGGCCTCACGATTCACAGTTACGCCGCCGAGCATTGCGGTGAAGACAGCAAGGCTCGTCGTGACCGTGTCCACCGTGTCGAAAAGCGGTTCTTTGTCTTCCTGATTGTCCTTGTTATATGCGAGCGGCTGCGCTTTCATGAGCGTCAGCAGAGCCACGAGATGGCCATTCACGCGCCCGGTCTTTCCGCGAATCAGCTCGGGCACGTCGGGATTTTTCTTCTGCGGCATGATTGACGAGCCCGTGCAGAAGCGGTCCGCCAGATCTATAAAGCCGAAGCGCGGATTCATCCACAGGATCAGCTCTTCGCAAAAGCGTGAGAGGTGCGTCATCAGCAGCGCAGCCGAAGCGCAGAACTCGATGGCGAAGTCGCGATCTGATACCGCGTCGAGCGAGTTTTCGCAGACGCCGTCGAAACCAAGATCTTTCGCGACCGCTTCGCGATCGATGGGGAATGACGTGCCTGCAAGCGCTGCTGCACCGAGTGGCAGGCGGTTGACGCGCCTGCGGCCATCGCGAAAACGCCCGGCATCGCGCGCGAGCATCTCGAAATATGCGAGCAGATGATGAGCAAAAGAAACGGGCTGCGCGACTTGCAGGTGCGTAAACCCCGGCATGATCGTTTCGGTATGCCCCTCCGCAAGGTCGAGAAGTGCTGCCTGCAGCGACTTGATGCCGCCGAGCACGTGATCGATTGCCGCGCGGAGGTAAAGCCGCACGTCGGTTGCCACCTGGTCATTGCGCGAGCGCGCGGTGTGCAGGCGCTTGCCGGCGTCGCCAACGAGGTCGGTCAGCCGACGCTCGATGTTGAGATGCACATCCTCGGCGTCGATAGACCACGCGAACACACCGCTTGCGATCTCCTCGCCGATTTGCGCAAGCCCGCGTTCAATGGCGGAGACGTCCTCCGCTGCGAGAATGCCGGCCTCTCCAAGCATGCGCGCGTGCGCGAGAGAGCCCTGGATGTCGAATTCGGCAAGGCGACGATCGAAGTCGACCGAGGCGGTAAAGCGTTTGACGAGGTCGGTTACGGGCTCTTCAAAGCGGCCTGACCAGACCGCCGTCACGGGGTTTTCGTTGTCGGACATGCTATCCCCGTTCGTGCCGAGCGTAACTGTAGTGGAGTCGAAGCATGAACGGCATTGGCCTTCGACTCATCGGTATCACGTCGCTCCCTGCTTCGCCGCGCTATGCGCTTTGACGGCCCTGCTAGAATCAGCGGGCGTCCGGCATGAACGTAGAACATCGATGAGCCGGTGCCGTGCGGAAGAATGGCCAGTATAAATCAAAACGCTTACACGAGCGCTTTACCCAACTTCCGCAACCTCGGCATATTGCTGCGTATTCTGCTCATCGTTAACGTCGCTGCGATCGGCGCCGCAGTGATCAAGGCGCCGGCGCTGGCAGGCGTATGGAACGAGCTTCTCGGGCTTTCGGCAATCGTGCAGCCCGTACTCATTGTCACGCTGCTCGTGCTCGTCGCGCTCGGCGCAGTCCTGCGTCGCATGCCCTTTGCAATGGGCGCAGTGTCCGTTATCGCAATTGCCGTGGGCATCTGCGTGCTCCTGGTCGGCTTCATGCTGAATACATACCGGGCTGAAGGCCTCGGCTCGCTTCAGCGCTATGGAACGCTTACCGGGCTCACCACCGCGGTGCTGCTCATGTACTTCGATTTGCGCGGCCGCGCGCTGTCTCCCGCGATCGCAGAAGCGAGACTGCAGGCGCTTCAGGCGCGCATACGTCCGCACTTCCTCTTCAACAGCCTCAACGCCGTGCTTTCGCTCATCCGTCAGGACCCCAAACGCGCGGAGACCGCGCTCGAGGACCTCGCCGATCTTTTTCGCGTGGTCATGGGTGACAACAGCGAGCTCGCCCCGATTTCGCGCGAGGTCGAGCTCTGCCGCCAGTATCTCGCGCTCGAGCAGCTGCGTCTGGGCGATCGGCTGAAGGTTGTGTGGCACATCGACAAGATGCCCGCGGATGCGCTTATCCCGCCGCTCCTCCTGCAGCCGCTCATCGAGAACGCCGTCTACCACGGCATCGAGCCTCACGTAGACGCAGGCGAGATCTGCATTGATATCTATACGCTGCGGAACCGCGTGCATGCCGTACTCAGAAATCCTTATTCGCGAGAAGGCGACCACCATGCTGGGAACAAGATGGCGCTGGCTAACATTCGGGAACGTTTGCAGCTCCACTTCGACGCTGAAGCGACTCTTGATACGAAGGTCGGCGATGACTATTACCAGGTGCACATCACGTTGCCTTACGTGAAGCAGCGCGCATGAGGAACGCGCATGTGAAGGAGCGCTCGTGAGCGAAGGGCCTCTGCGCATCCTGATCGTCGACGACGAGGCGCCCGCGCGCGTGCGGCTTAAAGACTTGCTGGGCGACTGCTCAGAGGGCATTCCGCTCGAAATCGTGGGCGAGGCGGCGACCGCGCGCGACGCAGCCGACATGCTCGCCGCTTCGCAGGTTGACGTGGTGCTGCTCGATATCCGCATGCCCGAGATGGACGGCATCGAGTTCGCGCAGCATTTGCAGAAGCTGCCGGAGCCGCCGGCGATCGTATTCACCACCGCGTACGACGCTTACGCGATCCGCGCGTTCGAAGTGCACGCGATCGACTACCTCCTGAAGCCGATACGCTCGGCGCGACTCAAGGACGCACTGACGCGTGCGCAGTCTGCACGCGCGCCGTCCGCTGCTGCCTTGCGTGAGCTCGCGCGCGGTACACCTGCATTTTTGTCCGCACAGGAGCGGGGGCGCATCCATCTCATCCCAGTCAATGAGGTGATTTATCTCAAGGCCGAGTTGAAGTATGTGACGGTGCGAACGGCGGATCGCGAATACCTGATCGAAGATGCACTTGCGCGCCTGGAGCAGGAGCTCGGCGACCGGTTCGTTCGCGTCCACCGGAACTGCCTCGTTGCGCAGGCCGCGATCAGAGGGTTCGAGCGCAGCAGCGCTGAAGGCGAGGGCCACTGGCTCGTGCTGCTGGAAGGGTGTGATGAGAAGCTCGCGGTGAGCCGCAGGCAGCAACACATCGTGCGGGAGATCGGGCGACAGTGAGCGCCACCGCGAGTCTTCGCCGGATCGTCATTGCGACCCGCGAATCGGCGCTCGCGTTGTGGCAGGCACATGAAGTCCAGAAGCTGCTCGCGCACGCTTGTCCGGGGATCGAAGTACTGATTCTCGGCATGACGACAGAGGGTGATCGTAAAGTCGACAGCTCTCTTGCGAAGATCGGCGGCAAAGGGCTCTTCGTGAAGGAGCTCGAGGAGGCGATCGCTCGCGGCGAGGCGGACGTCGCCGTGCATTCGATGAAAGATGTGCCGATGGATTTGCTCGCGGGTCACATCATCGCGGCGACGCTCGAGCGCGCCGATCCGCGTGACGCTTTCGTATCGAATACCTACAGCGAAATCCTTGCGCTTCCTCACGGTGCGTGCGTCGGAACTTCGAGCCTGCGCCGCGAAAGTCAGGTTCGCGCAGCGCGGCCGGATCTTAGAATCGAGCCTTTGCGAGGTAACGTCCCGACACGCATTCGAAAGCTGGACGAAGGCGAATACGACGGGATTCTCCTCGCGGCTGCGGGGCTCAAAAGGCTCGGGCTCGAGCAACGAATCACGGCACTTCTCCCGACCGAAACGAGCCTTCCGGCAGCCGGGCAGGGCGCGATCGGCATCGAATGCCGCGCCGATCGCCGTGAGCTGGTCCAACTTCTCGCTGCTTTGAATCATTCTGCGACCGCACTTGCGGTGCGCGCCGAACGTGCGGTGGCGCGTGCGCTCGCGGGGTCGTGCACCGTGCCGCTCGCGGCATATGCGGAAGTCACAGGAGATGCGATGCGGCTGCGCGGTTACGTGGGCTCGCCCGACGGCACGCGCACGGCGCGGGACGCCGTCGAAGGCCCTGCGCTTGAGCCGGAAGCGACCGGAATCGCGCTCGCAAATCGGTTGTTTGAAGCCGGCGCCGCCGAAATCCTTGCAGCCCTTCCATGACGGGACGCGGCGCGCTTCGGGGCCGTGGCATCGTGGTTACCCGTCCCGCCCGTCAGGCGGGCCTGCTCACGAAGCTCATCGAGGGCCACGGCGGGCGCGCAATTCTTTTTCCCGTGATCGACATCCGTGACGTCGACGCCGCCGCCGCCCTGAACGCTGTTATCGACCGCCTCGAATCGTATGACCTCGCGATCTTCGTAAGTCCCAATGCAGTCGACAAAGGTTTCGAAGCGATTCGCACACGAAGAATCCTGCCGCCGCAGATGAAGATCGCTGCCATCGGCCGCGGGAGCGCGCGCGCCTTGCTTAAGCTTGGCGTGAGCAGCGTCATCGTTCCCGAGATTGGCGCGGACAGCGAAAGCCTGCTCGCAGTGCCCGAGCTCGAGGATATCGGCGGCCAGCGCATCGTCATCTTCAGGGGTGTCGGCGGTCGAGAGCTGCTGCGCGATACGCTCGACGCTCGCGGCGCGCGAGTCGATTACGCCGAGTGTTACCACCGCGTGAAGCCGCGTGGGGACAAGGCTACGCTCGCTGGGGCGTGGGCACGCAGTGAAATCGACGCGCTGGTATTCACCAGCAGCGAAGGGCTGCGGAATCTTTGCGAGCTGCTCGCGCCGGCGGAACGCGACGCCCTGGCACGCACGCCAATCTTCGTTCCGCATCCGAGAATTGCAGAAACTGCGCGTGAGCTTCGACTCGAAAACGCGATCCTGACCCCGACCGGCGACGAAGGCATCGTCGCGGGAATGATCGAACATTTTGCGGCCGTGTCCTGACGCGCGAGTGTGTTGCAGCGCACTGGCCATACAACGCATACTGTCGCTCCCGAAATGAACGATACAACCACTCATGAAGCGCCTGCGAGCCCGCAGCCTGCGGTAACGGACGCAGCGCAGACGGCCGCGCCTTCGCCGCCGCCGGCGGCCGCGCCGGTCCCGACGCGCCCTTCGGCAACTCCGACACTCGCGCTGCTGCTGGCGCTGCTCGCGATCGCGCTGATCGGAATTCAGTGGTACACGAGCCGCTCGAGCGTCGAATCGCTGCGCCTCGAAGCTGCAAAAAAGCTTTCGGAAGGCGACACCATCGCGAAGGAAAGCCGCGTTCTCGCGGAGCAGGCACGCGATGCGAGCGCCGAGGCGCAGGTCAAGCTCGGTGTGCTCGAAAGCCGCGTTGCCGAATCACAGAGCCAGCAGATCGCGCTCGAATCCCTGTACCAGGAGCTTTCGCGCAACCGCGACGAATGGGCATTTGCGGACATCGAGCAGTCGCTCCTCATTGCCAGTCAGCAGCTGCAGCTCGCAGGCAATGTCAAAGCCGCGCTCATCGCGCTTCAGAATGCGGACGCACGGCTGCAGCGCATGGAACGGCCGCAGTTCACCGTGCTTCGCAAGGGGATCAATCGCGACATCGAGCGGCTGAAAGCGCTGCCTCACGTCGATACGGTCGGATTGAGCCTGCGTCTCGATAACGTGATCGGCGCCGTTGACACCCTGCCGCTTGCGATGGAAGTTCGGCCGCCGGACAGCAGCAAGGCGGAGTCGCCGCGCGCGTCCGAAACCAGCGCGTGGCGGCGTTTCATGAACGAAGCGTGGAGCGAGCTGCGGCAGCTCGTGCGCATTCAGCACATGGACCGTCCGGAGGTTCCGCTGCTCGCGCCGACGCAGGCCTACTTTCTCAGGGAAAATCTCAGGCTGCGACTGCTCGGTGCGCGTCTGGCGTTGCTCTCACGCGACCAGGCGAGCTACAAGGCGGATCTCAAAGCGGCTCGCGAGTGGATCATCCGCTTCTACGATACCCGCGAAAAATCGGTTAGTACGGCACTCGCAGCACTGCGTAATCTTCATGAAAGCGACATCAGTATCGAGATGCCGGACATTGCCTCGACGCTCGATGCGCTTCGCAACCTGCGCATTGCGCGCGATCGTCCGGCGCGCTAAGCGATCTGAGTCGTGCTTTCGCTCTTGTGTAGCCCGCATCATCGCTCAAGCGTCGTCAGCCAATCGTGAAAACGCTTTTCTGGTTCATCGCGCTCTTCGCGCTTGCGGTCGGTCTCGTGATTACGGCGCGCTACAACGACGGCTACGCGCTGATCGTGCTTCCCCCGTATCGGGTCGAGATTGCGCTCAACCTGCTCCTCGTTCTCCTCGCCGGGATGTTCGTGGTGCTGTACAGCCTCGTGCGTCTTGTTTCAGGTGCGGTGCAGATGCCCGCACGGGTGCTTCAGTACCGCCTCGCCCGGCGGCACGAGAAGGCGCAGTCCTCGCTCATCGCCGCGCTCGAAGCCTACTTCGAAGGGCGCTACGCAAAAGCCGAACAGGCGGCGCTTCAATCGATCGAGCTCGGCGAGCACGCGCGGCTTTCAGCTGTGCTTGCCGCTCGCGCGGCGCACGAGCTGCGGGCCTACGACCGCCGGGACCGGCATCTAGAACGCGCAATGCGCGGTGCTCCCGATGACGATCCACTTCGCATCGTGACCGAAGCCGAGCTGCTTCTGGATGAACGCCGCCCGCAGGATGCGCTCGAAACGCTCAAAGGATTGCCGCGAAAACACACCGCTGCATTGCGTCTCGAGTTGAAAGGCCAGCAACAGGCGCGGCAGTGGGACCAGGTCGCGACCCTCGTGACCGAGCTCGAGCGGCGAAATGTCTTCGATTCGGGCGAGGCGGGGAAGCTTCGCACGCACGCGATCGCCGAAAGTCTGAGACGCAAAGGCGGCGACGCACACGCGCTCGACGAAGTGTGGAGGAAGCTCCCCGAGGCGCAGAAGTGCGAAACGCCGATCGCCCTTGCCGCAGCACAGTGCTACGTCGCGCTCGGCCGAGGCAGCGAAGCACAGACGATCGTCGAGCAGGGTCTTGCGGCGGCGTGGGACAGCGAGCTGGTCGCGCTATATCCAGCAGTCGCTGGCCGTGACACCGTGAAGCAGATCGAGCGCGCCGAAGCGTGGCTGCGCGAGCATTCCCGGGACGGGTCGCTGCTGCTCGCGCTCGGCCGCCTGTGCGCGCGTCAGACGCTGTGGGGAAAAGCGCAGAGCTACCTCGAAGCGGCAATTTCGATCGAGCCGACTTACGCGGGCCACTACGAGCTCGGCCGGCTGCACGAGCAGCTCGGCAACGCCGATGCCGCGAGGCGGCACGAACGCGAGAGCCTGCGGCTCGCGTTGCTTACGCTCAATAACGCAAAGAAGTGACGCGCTGCGGTCTTATGCGGGCGCGGCCGGCGCCGCAACCGCCGGCGTAAAGGCGTCCGAGTAGAACTCCTCTTCCGGCAATTTGCAGATCGAGGTGAAGTCCTTGTGTGCCGCTTCGACCATCAGCGGCGCTCCGCAGGCATAAACCTGGTAGCCGGTGAGGTCGGGAAAATCTTCCATAACCGCTCGATGCACGAAGCCCGTGCGCCCGCTCCACTCATCTTCCGGCGCTGCCTCGGACAGAACGGGAACGTATTTCAGCGTAAGGTCACGCTCCCACTGAAGCGCGACCTCGTGCATGTAGAGGTCGGCGCGTCGCCGGCCGCCCCAGTAGAGTGTCATCGGCCGCGTGAGACCTTTGTGGCGGGCGTGCTCGATGATTGCCTTGATCGGCGCAAAGCCCGTGCCGCTCGCAACGAGCACGATCGGCTTCGCGCTTTCCTCGCGCAAAAAAAATGTCCCCAGCGGGCCTTCGAAGCGAAGGATCTCCTTCTCTTTCATCTTGTTGAAGACATGGTCGCTGAACGGGCCTCCGTAATCCCTGAGGTGGAGCTCGATCAGCCCATCGTCGTGCGGCGCATTCGCCATCGAGAGGCTGCGGCGCATACCGCCGCGCATCAGAATGTCGAGGTACTGCCCGGCAAGAAACCGCAGGTGCTCGTTCGCCGGAAGCTTCAGCTGGATACGCATGACGTCGGGCGCAAGCTTCTCCATTTTCTGCACGCGGCACGGAAGCGTCCGCACCTGGATGTCCTTGACCGCGCTGATCTCACGGCATTCGATGACGAGATCGCTGAGCGGCTTCGCCTGACAGAAAAGCGCGTAACCCAGCGCCTTGTCGGACTCGGGCAGCGTCGAGTCCTGATACACACCATAGTCGACCGTGCCTTGGAGAACCTTGCCTTTGCAGGTGCCGCACGCGCCGTTGCGGCACCCATAGGCGATCACGAAACCTTCGCGCAGCGCGGCTTCGAGGACGCTCTCGTCGTCCTGCGTCTCGAACGCATGATTACTCGGTTTGATGGTTATGCGATGGGTCATGAGGGTGTTCGGCTAAAATGCGGGATGCGAAGGCCGCCTCGTCGTCGTTGCTGCGACAAGCGTGCGGCGCGTCGTTCGGCTGGTGTGCGGATCGCGTTAATCTACCACAGCACCTCGTGTAATCAGGCGAAGCTTCCTGTATGGACGCGCTCGCACTTGCACCGATGGAGGACCTCGAAATGGAACGCGAAAGCACTGACGAAACGGAGACGCTGCTCGTATTCACTACACTTCCGGACCGCGAGGCGGCATTGAAGCTCGCGCGGGGACTCGTCGAGCGCAGGCTCGCTGCGTGCGTAAATATCCTCAGTGGATGCACTTCGGTGTATCGCTGGAAAGGCGCTCTCGAAGAGGCGAGCGAGATCCCGATTCTCATGAAGACGCGCGGAGCACGATATCCCGAGCTCGAGGCTGCCATTCGGGAGCTTCACCCCTACGAACTTCCGGAGATCATTGCAGTCCCAGCGGTGCGTGGTCTTCCCGATTATCTGGAGTGGATCGCGGAAGAAACGGCAATTCCGATCGGTTAGCACCAGCGCCCCACGCCTTTTCCATGCTCAAACGTCTCCTCATACTCCTCGCGCTCGTAGCATCGCCTCTGGGCGCTGCCGAGCAGGACCTCCTCGATCCGGACCAGGCCTTCCGATTCTCGGCACGCGTGCTCGGTCCTGACGCCGTTGAAGTGCGCTACCAGGTGGCGCCCGGCTACTACCTGTATCGCGACAAGTTCAAGTTCGCCATCCAGCCTTTGACGATCGACGCCGGCAGCCCCGAGCTGCCGCCCGGTATCGTCAAGAAGGACGAGTTCTTCGGAGAAGTGCAGACGTATCGCGGTGAAGTGCGAATCCGCATTCCTCTGCGCAGCGTGAATGCAGCGAGCGCTACGCTGACTGCCACGTCGCAAGGTTGCGCAGATGTGGGGGTGTGCTATGTGCCGCACGATCAGACGGCGAAGCTCGTGCTCGCGGGCGCCTCGGGCGCTGCTACTGCTGCCCGGTCTGGAGTCGTGTTCCCCCCGGCCCCGCCCGCAGGCGATCTCACGCAAGCACTGGCTTCGGCGGCTCCCGCTGACAGCTCCAGTCGCGGCCAGAGAGATCGCACCGTTGCCGATTTCCTCGGTGAAGACAGCGCCATCGCCAAGCTCTTTCAAGGGGAGCTTGCGCTCCTCATCCTCAGTTTTTTCGGCTTCGGCCTGCTTCTTTCGTTGACGCCGTGTGTATTGCCGATGCTTCCGATTCTCTCCGGGATCATCGTTGGCCGCGGCGTGACGCTCACCCGCGCGCATGCGTTCCTCCTGTCGCTCGTCTACGTCCTCGGCATGGCAATCACCTACGCGATCGCCGGCGTGCTGGCGGGGCTTTCCGGGGCGATGCTGGCAGCAGCGCTGCAGAGTCCGTGGGTCGTAGGGTCATTCGCCGCGATGTTCGTGCTGCTCGCCGGCGCGATGTTCGGCTTCTACGAGCTGCAGCTGCCCACCGCAATCCAGACGCGTTTCGCCGAAGCCACCAACCGGCTGCCTGGCGGCCGATTCGCAGGCGTTTTCGGGATGGGTGCGTTGTCCGCCTTGATCGTAGGGCCGTGCGTCGCGGCGCCACTCGCAGGCGCGCTGCTGTACATCAGTCAGAGCCGCGACGTGGTTCTCGGCGGCTCGGCGCTCTTTGCGATGGCGCTCGGCATGGGCGTTCCGCTGCTCGTCGTCGGTGCTTCGGCGGGCGCCCTTCTACCGAAGGCGGGCCCGTGGATGGAGACGGTGAAGCGTTTCTTCGGCATCGTCCTGCTTGGTGTCGCAATCTACCTCGTGGCGCCTCTGGTCGGCTCAGTGATCGAGATGCTCGCGTGGGCTGCACTCCTCATCGTGACCGGCATCTTTATGCGGGCCATCGATCCGCTGCCCGTCGGTGCGCGCGGTTTCGATCGCTTCACCAAAGGTATCGGAGTGATCGTACTCGTCGCGGGCATCGCTTTCCTGATCGGCGCGCTTGCCGGGAGTCGGGACGTGCTGCAACCGCTCTCGGGTTTCCGCGCGGGAAGCGTTGCCGGGCCGCCCGCGCCCACCGCATTTGCCAGGGTCAACTCGACTAACGAGCTCGATCAAGCCGTCGGCGCTGCGAGAGGGCGGCCCGTCATGCTCGATTTTTATGCAGACTGGTGCGTCTCCTGCAAGGAGATGGAGCGTTACACCTTTACCGATGACGAGGTCGTCAAACGCCTGGGTCAGGTCGTAAAGATCCAGGCCGATGTCACGGCCAACTCGGCGGATCATCAGGCGCTTCTCAGACGGTTTCGCCTTTTCGGCCCCCCCGGAATCATCTTTTTCGACCGCGAAGGCCGCGAGATCGAAGGACTGCGAGTCATCGGCTTCCAGCCGGCGGAGCGGTTCAGGAAGGTGCTCGACCAGGCGCTCGCTTTCGAGCGCAGCGCGCGGTGACCTCGGCTGCATCGCACTCTTGAACCGCCGCCGGGAATGGCTACTCATCGCGGCCGTCGCAATTGCCGCGAGCGCTGCGGGCTACGCCTACAACACCTGGCGTTCGGTGCCCGGCCAGACCGTGCCTTCCACGGAGGGCGCCGCCGCTATGAGCGCGGTGCGGCTGCCGGATCTCGACGGTAAGCTGCAAGGCCTCGATCAGTGGGCGGGCAAGGTTCTGGTGGTGAACTTCTGGGCGACGTGGTGCGCCCCCTGTCGCGAGGAGATTCCGCTCTTCGTGAAGCTTCAGAACAAGTACGCCGCGCAAGGGCTCCAGTTCGTGGGCGTCGCGATCGACCAGCCGGAGAAAGTGCGCCCGTACGCGGCCGAGCTCGGGATGAATTTCCCCATACTTATTGGGGGTGTCGAGGGCCTGGACCTCGCGC
>Ga0136611_10001980_pt1 | contig 14258 bp, 12 predicted proteins | sample AntDrymUQ2232306_2_FD_106645 | JGI IMG/M metagenome (GOLD analysis project Ga0136611, IMG submission 106645) | Polar desert sand microbial communities from Dry Valleys, Antarctica - metaG UQ223 (23.06) | ecosystem: Environmental > Terrestrial > Soil > Desert | place: Antarctica: Dry Valley...
GCAAGCCGCTTCGGAAGCAGCGCGGAAAGCGTCCGAGGCTGGAATGCGTGAAGTGGAAGTTCGGGTTAAAGGTCCGGGCGGCGGTCGTGAATCGGCGATTCGGGCGATTAATCAAGCAGGAATTCGCGTTACTTCGATTCGTGATACGACGCCGATTCCACACAACGGATGCCGACCGCCGAAACGCAGAAGAGTGTGACGATTTTGGATTTTAGATTTTGGATTTTGAATTCAAGTTTAAAATCGGCTTAAAATTTAATTATCGAAAGGACGAAGGGTGAATTACACCCGTAAACTTTTCCGCCAAAAATGATTGACTGTTTTAGTTTTCGCGGACTTTGGGCTTTAAACAATCCAAAATCCAAGATCTAAAATCCAAAATCATTTTATGCGGAAGCAAAAAATATTATGGCTAGATATAGAGAAGCGGTGTGCCGTCTGTGCCGCCGCGAAGGTGGAAAACTATTTTTGAAAGGCGACCGCTGTTTCAAACCGATGTGCGCCATCGAAAAGCGCGGAACTAATCCGCCGGGACAGCACGGTGCGGCGCGTCGAAAAATGTTAGCCGGTTACGGTCAGCAGCTTCGTGAGAAACAGAAAGTTAAGCGCATTTACTTCGTGCTTGAAAAACAATTCCGCAATTATTTCGAGAAAGCGCTGCGTCAAAAAGGCGTAACCGGCGAAAATCTCCTGTTTTTGCTTGAGCGACGGCTCGATAATGTAATTTATCGTTCGGGTTTTTCGACTTCGCGCCGTCAAGCGCGGCAACTCGTCAATCACGGACATATCTACGTCAACGGGCGCAAAGTTGATATTCCTTCATTTCAAGTAAAACTCGAAGACGTGATTACCGTTAAGGAAAAAAGCAGTAAAAACGTTCACGTCGAAGGCGCGTGGCAAACTGCCGGCGGTCGCGGTCGTCCCAATTGGATTTCGGCGGGCAGCGAAGATTTTAGCGTAACGGTTTCGTCTTTGCCGAGGCGTGAAGATATTGACCATAATATTAATGAGCAGTTAATCGTCGAACTTTACAGCAAATAGTTGACAGATTTTGCAGATAGTTGCAGAGTTGCAGGAAGTTTATTTCCTAACTCCGCAACTTTCTGCAACTCTGTCAACTCTGCAAACTTTTTAAAAAGAATATGACACAAAGCAATAATTGGACAGATTTCCAGATGCCGGGTCGCTTAAACGTCGAAACTGAAACTTTGACCGAGCGTTACGGAAAATTCTACGCCCAGCCTTTTGAACGCGGTTTCGGCACGACAATCGGGAATTCAATCCGTCGCGCATTGTTGTCTTCGATTGAAGGCGCGGCTATTACGGCGGTTAAAATCGAAGGCGTGGAACACGAATTTTCATCAATTAAAGGCGTTGTCGAGGATGCGACCGACGTTATTTTAAATCTTAAACAAGTTCCGTTCAAACTGCACAGCGCGGGACCGAAAACATTAATCATCAATAAAAGCGGAGCCGGTGAAGTGACCAGCGCCGATATTGAAGCCGATGGCGAAGTAGAAATTCTCGATTCAAATATTCACATTGCGACAATCAGCGCGAGCGGCGAACTAAACGTCGAAATGCGTCTGAAGCGCAGTCGCGGATACGTTTCCGCCGAATTTAATAACGACGAAGACCTTTCAGTCGGCTATATTCCGATTGATTCGGTCCATACGCCGATTAAAAAAGTCAATTATACCGTAGATAAAACACGCCAGGGATCGAACACGGAATTTGATAAATTGACAATCGAAGTTTGGACGGACGGCTCGGTTACGCCGGAAGATTCTATCGGTCTGGGAGCAAAACTCGTCAAAGACCATATGTCCATCTTCATCAATTTTGAAGAGGAAGAAGAAGAATATAAATACGAAGATATTGCGCGTCCACCGCTGATGCGAAACGATTTACTCGATAAATCGGTTGACGAATTGGAACTTTCGGTTCGTTCATACAATTGTTTGAAAAACGCGGATATTCGTTCGATTCGTGATTTGATTCGCCGCAGCGAGCGCGATATGCTCCACACGAAAAACTTCGGTAAAAAATCCCTGACGGAAATCAAAGACCTTCTGCACGGAATGGGCTTGGATTTCGGAATGGATTTTGACGAGCAGGGAAATCCGATTCCGGGTTCCGGCGGACGCGATTTAGACTAAATTAGTGGTAAGTGGTAAGTGGTAAGTGGTAAGTTTCGGCTTTTTCACTTACCACTTACCACTTACCACTCACCACTAATATGAGACATTTAAAAGCACATCGTAAATTGGGCAGAACAACGGAGCATCGAATTTCGCTGCTGCGAAATTTGGCGACATCTTTAATCAACGCCGAAAAGGAATATATCGTAACGACCGTTCCGAAGGCGAAGGAACTGCGCCCGTATGTCGAAAAGGTTATTACAATGGCGCGTAAAGCTCAAAGTCTGACGGGCGACGAGGCAAAAGTTCAGGAAGTTCATCTGCGACGACAGGCTGCCAGATTTTTCCACGCCGGGAACAGCACATTTAAAGCCGAACAAAGTCGTTTTCGCGGCAAAAAAGGCGAACCGAAAGAAAAAATTGAAAGAACCGCCGGCGTGAAAGCCGTTCAAAGACTGTTTAGCGAACTCGGCGCACGTTACAAAGATCGTAACGGCGGTTATACCCGGATCATCAAACTCGGTCGGCGGCAGGGCGATAACGCTGAAATGGCGGTCATCGAATTAGTTGATAATGCGCGTGAAGTTGCAGCGAAACAGTAAAGGAGCAAGCGCGGGATGAGTGACAATACAGCTTCAGCCAAAGCGAAAAAACAAGAGGAAACAGGCGAAAGCAAAGCGCGTCGAAGCAGTGCGAAAAAAACCGTTCAGACGACCGAAACGTCCTTCAATATGGCTGAACTGCGCGAACTTGCCGAACTTGTCAACGAACACGGATTTACGGATTTTGAATTTGAAAACGAAAATATTCGCGTTCGTTTAAGTAAAATGACCAGCGCGCCGATTATGCCGCCAGTCCAATCAATTTCTGCACCGACTGCCGCTGCTCTGCATACATCCGGGGAAACAAAAACCACTACAGTTTCAGAAACTCCGCCGGAAGAAGAGCTACACCAAATCACATCGCCGATTGTCGGAACTTTTTACCGTTCTGCGTCACCGGACAAAGACCCATATATCAAAGAAGGCAGCAAAGTTTCGCCGGAAACGACTGTGTGTATTGTCGAAGCGATGAAGCTGATGAACGAGATTCAGGCGGAAACTTCGGGCGAGGTCGTCAAAATTTACGTCGAAAACGGTCAGCCGGTCGAATATGGTCAGCCGCTTTTCGGTATCAGGAAGTAAGAAATTAGCCACGAATTACACGAATAACACGAATTAAAAATAAAATATTCGTGTTATTCGTGTAATTCGTGGCTAAAAAAATTCTTAATGAAAAAACGCGAGATTCGCAAAATTTTAATTGCCAATCGCGGCGAGATTGCCTGCCGGATAATCTGGACGTGCAAGGAAATGAACATCAAAACGGTGGCAGTTCATTCTGAAGCAGATAAAGAAGCTCTTCACGTTCGATATGCGGATGAAGCAATCTGCATCGGCGCGGCACCGTCAGCACAAAGCTACTTAAATATTCCGTCAATCATCAGCGCGGCGGAAATTACGAATGTTGACGCGATTCATCCCGGTTACGGTTTTTTGGCGGAATCGGAAACTTTCGCTAAAATCTGCGAAGACTGCAACATCAAGTTTATCGGACCGCGAGCCGACGTAATTGGAATGATGGGCGATAAAGTAGAAGCCCGGCGAACGATGTTGAAAGCCGGAGTTCCGATTCTTCCCGGTTCGCCCGAACCGATTGAAAGCGCGGAGGAAGCGATAAAATTAGCCGGGGAAATCGGCTTTCCGGTAATTATCAAAGCGGCAGCCGGAGGCGGCGGACGCGGAATGAGAATTGTCCGCACGGAAGATGAACTCGCCGTCAATCTCGAAATAGCCCAAACCGAAGCGCTCGCCGCATTTAAAAACGGAGCGGTTTATATCGAACGCTATATCGAACGTCCGCGTCATATCGAAATTCAGGTTTTAGGCGACGAATACGGCAATGTAATTCACCTGGGCGAACGTGAATGTACGATTCAGCGGCGGCATCAGAAACTGCTTGAAGAAGCGCCTTCGCCCGTTATTACGTCGGAACAGCGCGAGAAAATGGGTGCGGTCGCCGTTAAAGCGTGTCAGGAAATCGGCTATTCGAGCGCGGGAACTTTCGAGTTTTTACTTGACGAAGACGGCAGTTTCTATTTTATGGAAATGAACACGCGAATTCAGGTCGAGCATCCCGTTACGGAAATGGTAACGCTCGCCGACATCGTGCGAAACCAAATTCGTATCGCAGAAGGCGAAGAACTCGGATTTAATCAAACGGACGTGCTGATTGTCGGGCATTCAATCGAATGCCGGATTAACGCCGAAGACCCGGTAACATTTACGCCTTCGCCGGGTAAAATTACGGCTTTCAATATTCCCGGCGGTCCGGGAGTTCGCGTTGACACGGCGGTTTATCCCGGCTATACCGTTCCGCCTTATTACGATTCGATGATTGCTAAATTGATTGTTCACGCCCGCACTCGTGAATTGGCAATCGCCCGAATGAAGAGAGCTTTAGAAATGATGGTCGTCGAAGGAATCAAAACGACAATTCCGCTGCATATTAAAATAATGAATGATGAGAAATTTCAAAAAGGAGATTTCTCGACAAAGTTTATGGAAGAATTCCAACACTAGCCGGTCGTTGATAAAAAGCAGTCTTTATGATAATTTTGAGTTGGCATTTAACCAGTAACGAGTAACAATTAAATGACTGAAATTTTTGCGGTTATCGTTTTATCAAAAAACGAATTTACTGCGAGCAAGGAGAGACTATTTTTAACAAAATTTTTTATAAAATTTTTTTATAAAATACAAAATTTATGGCAACAGAAAAAGAGCTAAAAGAACAAATCGTCGGCGACTATAAAACTCACGGGTCGGACACGGGTTCGTCGCAGGTGCAGGTCGCGCTTTTAACGCAGCGTATAAATGAATTGACCGAGCATTTCAAAGTGCATAAAAAAGACAATCATTCACGTCGCGGTTTATTAAAAATGGTCTCACGCAGACGCAAATTGCTTGATTATCTCAAGCGTCGGGATATTAACCAGTATCACGAAATTATTAAAAAATTAGGATTACGCAGATAAGAGTCGAGAGTCGAGAGTCGAGAGTCGAGAGCCGGAAATTATTCAAACTGACTCTCGACTCTCGACTCTCGACCCGATTATGGCTTCTTCGAGTCATTGTAAAACAGGTTCTCTCGAAGACTTTGCCGGAGGCTGCTGAACGTGACAGCGTAATATGCCGCCGGACAAAAGAGAATCGGTCGCAAAATTTAGAGATCAAAAGCGGCAGGGCTTCACGGCACAGAACCTGTCGCTTTTTTTATTTTTATTAATTGAGGAAAAGAGATATGACACAAAAAAGATACTTGAATGAATCAATCAAGGTCGGCGACAAGGATTTAAAGGTGGAAACCGGAAAAGTCGCCAAACAAGCCGATGGTTCGGTTGTAATCAGCTACGGCGAAACGATAATTTTAGTGACTGCCGTCAGTGCGCGCACCGCGAAAGAAGGATTGGATTTTTTCCCTCTGACAGTCGAATATCGTGAATCCAGTTATGCCGCCGGACGCATTCCGGGCAATTATTTTCGGCGCGAAGGTCGTCCGAATGAAAAGGAAGTTTTAACCTGCCGTTTGATTGACCGTCCGGTGCGCCCGCTTTTTCCTGACGGTTATCGTTTCGAAACGCAAATCGTCGGCTCGGTGCTTTCGGCTGACGACGAAAACGACCCGGACGTTATCGCCATCACGGGCGCATCGTGCGCGCTTTATTTGTCCGACATTCCTTTTGAAAATCCGATTGCCGCAGTCCGCGTCGGTCTGATTGAAGGAAAATACAAAATCAATCCGACATATGATGAAAGACGCGAATCGGATTTGAATCTGATTGTAGCCGGAACCGAAGAAGCGGTTGTGATGGTCGAAGCCGAGGCTAAGGAAGTTTCGGAAAACATAATGGTCGAAGCGCTGATGCTGGCGCACAAGGAAATTAAACGGCTGTGTTTATGGCAGAAAGAATTATTTAAAGCTCTCGATTATAAAAAGCGCGTGTTTACCGTATCGCCGCTCGATGAAACGGTTTATGGTGAAGTCGAAAAAAATTATACCGATAAATTACGCGAAGCACTCGATAGTCGCGGAAAGGATAAAATAACCAATTACAGCGCGATTGACGCTTTGAAAAAGGAAGTCGTCGAAAGTTATCCGGCGGACGATGCGGAAAAACGCTCGATGGCGGGCAAAGTGTTTTCCGAATTAAAGGAAAAAATCTTTCGTGAAGACATTTTAGGCAATCGCCGCCGACCTGACGGGCGTAAGTTTTCCGAAATCCGCGCGATTTCCTGCGAAGTCGGCTGGCTTCCGCGAGTTCACGGCTCGGCGCTTTTCACGCGCGGCGAAACGCAGGCGATTGTTACGACGACGCTCGGCACGAAAATGGACGAGCAGTTTATGGACGATTTGGAAAAAGGCGAAACCCGCCGACGCATTATGCTTCACTACAATTTCCCGCCCTATTCGGTCGGTGAAACCGGACGTTTCGGCGGCTCGAGCAGACGCGAAATCGGACACGGCAATCTGGCGCGACGCGCCCTGCAATTCGTTCTGCCCGACGAAAGCGAATTTCCGTATACGCTCCGCATCGTTGCCGAAATTACCGAATCGAACGGCTCGTCTTCGATGGCGACGGTTTCGGGCGGCTGTTTGAGTTTGATGGACGCGGGCGTTCCGATTAAAAAACCGGTCGCGGGCGTGGCGATGGGTTTGGTGATGGAAGGCAATCGTTACGCGATTTTGTCGGACATAGCCGGTGCGGAAGACCATTACGGCGATATGGATTTCAAAGTGACGGGAACAGCCGAAGGAATCACGGCATTGCAGATGGACATCAAAACCAGCGGCATCAATGCGCAGATTTTGTCCGAAGCGCTCGAACAAGCACGCAAAGGTCGGCTTCATATTTTGAATATTATGACGCAGGCGATTGATAAGCCGCGCGAGGAACTTTCGCCGTATGCGCCGCGCATCATCACAATTAATATTCACCCGGATAAAATCCGCGAAGTCATCGGACCGGGCGGCAAAATGATTCGCTCGATTACGGAAGAAACCGGCGCGAAAATCGATATTGCCGACGACGGAACGATCAGCATCGCTACGGCTGACGGCGACGCGGCGCAAGCGGCGGTCGAACGCATCAGAGCGATTACCGCCGAAGCCGAAATCGGCGAAACGTATCTTGGAACGGTTAATCGAATCGTTGATTTCGGCGCGTTTGTCGAAATTTTCGCCGGAGTCGAAGGTCTTTTACATATTTCCGAAATTTCCGACCGAAGAGTCCGCGACGTGCGCGACGAACTTAAAGAAGGACAGCAAATTATGGTGAAATGTATCGGTAAGGAAGGAAACAAAATTAAACTTTCGCGCAAAGCCGTCCTGCAGCAGGAAAAAACGGCGGATAATAGTGCGGCTGGTAATTAATCAGTCGGAATAGTCGGAGCGCGGACCTCCCTGTTCGCCAGCGTGTGAAACGCGATAATGCGGACAGGAATGTCCGCGCTCCCAAGAAAGAAAATTCTCGTCTATATAGAAAATAGAAAATAGTAAAAGAATTGTTTTGCCGCTTTTCTTTTACTATTTTTCATTTTAAAGGTATAAAATCTGAAGAAAAGAAAAATCGAAAAATAAATGGAAGATGACAGACGAAGGAAGAAATTTTTGGAAAACTTCAAAAGCGATTTTGTTTTGAAGCATCAGCGGTAATAATTTTTTAAAATATGTGCTTAAAAAATAAAATTTTCTGGAAAACAGCATTTATTAAACCTTATTTCTTGATGTAATCGTCGGAATAAGAGTTTCAAGCATAAATCGCCGGTTAAAAATAAAAAACTTCGTGCATTTCAAGACGTTTTTTGATATAGTTTGCCGCAAACATTCTGTAATTATTTTAAAACAAAGCAAAAGATGAGCTTGTGAATCTATATCTTTCTTGCGCGTAAATATTTAGTTGGGTAAAAAAATGAAAAACTTCAATTTTAGATTTTTTCTTTCAGCCGTCTGTCTTTATTCGATAATGATGGCAGTATCAGCCTCGGTCAGTGCCGCTCCCGTTCGATACAATCAAGTTGTTCAGATTGTTAATGCTAAACCGGGCAAATCTAACACCGGCGGCTTTTCGCAGCTTCGTCTGTCAAATGACGGCATTGTTGCCGTAGACGGCGACGATGATAAAAAGCCAGTCACGAACCAGGATGACCGCGTTATTACGGAAACAAGAGTTGAAATTGTCGAAGACGATGTTTGCGATTGCGTTGAAGAACAGGTTGTCAGAAGAGGTTTTCCGAAATGGGCTTTGTTAGGATTGGCGGCTGTCCCGTTATTATTTTTGTTTAGAGATACGGGAACGCCGAGAACGCGAACTCCGACACCAACAACGACAACGACGACGGAAACGCCGACACCGACCACGCCAACGCCGACAACTCCAACTCCAATGACACCGACCCCGACGCCGCCCGAGCCGGTCCCGGAACCGATGACGATTCTGCTTTTCGGCACCGGACTTGCCGGAATCGGTATTGCCGCGCGAAAAAGATTCGGCAAAAAGGATAAGAATGAAATCCAGAGTTAATCGGGTTTGAAAAAGTGAAAGCGTTTATTTTGAGAATAAACGCTTTCACTAATATTTAGTAAAAACATATTAGTAAAAGTTTTGCGAAGCGAAAAGAGCAATCGAAGATTCGACTTTTCGTAAAAATTCAGAGGAAAAAAGGTGCGAAAAAGGATGCGAAAAAAGATGCGAAAAAACAGATACAATTTTTTATTTGTCATCGGGCTAATGCTCGCTTTTGGATTGACGACTGTTTTTGCCAACGTCAATGACGATAGAATCAAACGACCGAAAAATATGGGCATTCTTTCGGTAAAAACAACTCCGGCGGCATTTCCGGTTAAAGTTGACGGGCAAATCCTCGGTATGAGCGGAGTTTCGACACCGGCGGAGTTTTATCTGTCGCCGGGAACGCATCGCGTCGAAATCGAAGGTCCGAACGGGCAAACTTTTTCTAAAGAACTCGAAATCCGTAGAAACGCAAAAAATTGTATCTGCATAAAAATTGTCGAACAAAATATCAGCCGCCCCTGTCCGTATGATATTCGGGTTGACGGACCGGAAAAGGTTTTGGAAGGCGATTTGATAACATTCGCCGCTTTTAACGCGGTAACGGCTTCGGAAACGCCTTTAAAATATAATTGGACGGTTTCGCCCGAAGCGGTTCGCATTACGAGCGGGCAGGGAACTCCGTCAATTACGGTTGATACGCAAGGAATGGGCGGACAAAATATTCGCGCCGAACTCGATGTCTGGGACGGGGCTTACGATGCGAACTGTCGTCAAAGAATTTCCGTGCCGACCGAAGTTGAAAAACCGAAAGTTCCCGAAGCGGTCAGGTGCGATACATTCGAGTCGCGCGCCTTTGACGATGACAAAGCGCGATTTGACAACTGTGTTATCGAACTGCAAAATCGCCCGGATTCGCAGCTTTACATTATCGTTTATCAGGGAACGGACAAATTAAGCAAAACGACCAACAATGCCGATAAACTCGGAAGACGCACCCTGGATTATCTGGTCAAGACGCGCGGAGTCGACCCGCGTCGAATAAGTATCGTTAATTGGGGAACGCGCCCGAAAACGATGTTCGAGATTTGGATTATTCCGCCGGGAGCGCAGCCGCCGGTGCCGCAATAAAGCAGAAGAGGAGAAGAGGAGATGAGGAGAAAGGGAGATTCGAGAGAGTTTCCCTTTCTTTTTTATTTTGTTCGTTGTTCGCCCGTCGTCGTTCGTTGTAAAATTTACACTTTGAATTTTATCGTAACGAAAAAAAATCGGAGATTTTGACCAATCGAAAATCCAAAATCGGAAATCCAAAATCAAAATATGTCGGCATCAAACATTGAAACAATTGTATCTTTAGCAAAAAGGCGCGGATTCGTTTTTCCCGCCTCGGATATTTACGGCGGCTTGGGCAGTTCGTGGGATTACGGCTCGCTCGGAGTTGAATTGGCAAATAATATCAAAAAATCGTGGTGGCGTTGGCTCGTTCACGAACGCGACGACATCGAAGGCTTGGATTCTTCAATTATCCAAAACCGCTTAGTTTGGAAATATTCCGGTCACGAAACGACTTTCAGCGACCCGCTCGTTGATTGCCGAAACTGCAAAGGCAGATTTCGCCTCGATAAATTGCAGGATGTCCAATGCCCGAAACATCAGGCGGTTCATCCGGGCGAAGATAAAGAATGTGATTTGACCGAAGCGCGGGAATTTAATTTGATGTTTCGGACGACGGTCGGCGCGGTTTCCAATGAAGAAGATGAATCGGCACTAGCATATCTCAGACCGGAAACGGCGCAGGGAATTTTTATCAATTTCAAAAATGTGTTGGATACTTCGCGCCGCAAATTGCCGTTCGGCATCGCGCAAATCGGCAAATCCTTTCGCAACGAAGTAACGCCCGGAAATTTTATTTTCCGCACACGCGAATTTGAGCAGATGGAAATGGAATATTTCTGCCGACCCGAAGATGCGGCGGAAATTCATCAGAATTGGATTGACGATTTTCAAAAATGGTTTGCGTCGCTCGGAATCAAACCCGAAAATCTCAAACTATATGAGCAAACCGAAAAAGAACTCGCTCATTATGCCGTGCGCTGTGTTGATATTTTGTATCGCTTTTTCCCCGAACGCGCGGACGAAGAAGCGCAGTTTGACGAATTGATGGGCATTGCCAACCGCACGGATTTCGATTTGAAAACTCACTCGAAAAAGCCCGAAGATACGGAAGGAAAACGGCTTAATCCCGATTCGACCGAAGATTTATCGTATTTCGACGAAGCGACAAAGCAAAGATTTTACCCGTATTGCATCGAACCGGCGGCGGGCGTAAATCGCACGGTTTTAGCAGTTTTGATGGACGCTTACACCGAAAAAACAAACGACAAAGGCGAAACGCGGGTAATCTTAAAATTAAAATCCGAACTCGCTCCCATTAAAGTCGCCGTTTTGCCGCTGGCGAAAAACAAACCGGAAATTGTTGCAATGGCGAAGGATTTGAAAAAACAACTCCTGCCCGCGATGCGAACCGTTTATGACGACACGGGCGGCATCGGAAAATTATATGCGCGGCAGGACGAAATCGGAACGCCGTTCTGCGTGACGGTTGACCACGAATCGCTGGGAGACAATGCCGTTACCGTGCGCGACCGCGATACCTGGGAACAGGAACGGGTAAATATTTCGGAATTGAAGGATTATTTGCAGAAGCGTTTGAATTCTATTGAATAAAAATGGCTGGAAAAAATATTAATCAAGTTGCTATCGTCGGTGCTGGTCCGGCAGGCTTAACGGCTGCTTTGACTGCCCAAAAGTTAGGTTTGGCGGTAAAAGTTTTTGAGCAGGCAGCGGATTTTAAGCAGGTCGGCGGCGGGATTGGGATTCACAGCAACGGGCAAAGAGTGTTGGACGCGCTCGGTCTTCTGGAATCTTTTCTGCCGAGTATGGTTTTGGTCGAAAAAGGGACAATTGAAGGACTGCGCGGAAAAATCCTCGCAGAGATTGATTTTACCGAACTCGACATTCCTTTTAACCAAATGGCGGTTATTTTGCGTTATCAATTGCAGAAGCATTTGCTCGCGGCGGCGGAAAAAGCGGGAATCGAAGTAAAATTTGATTATCGGCTGGAAAATCTGAACATCAATAAAAATCGCGCCGAATTAAAATTTGAAAACGGCGCGGAAAATATCGCCGACATAGTTATCGCGGCGGACGGCGTAAATTCGAAAGTGCGCGAGGCGAGCGGTATAAATTTCCAGAAAATCACCGTCGGCGAGGGTTGGCTGCGCGGCTTGAGCGATTACAAACTTTCCGACCGCGCTTTCCGCGAAATTTGGGGCGATGACGGCAGACGTTTCGGCATTGTGCCGCTCACTGATGACAAACTTTATTTTTATGCCCGCGTTCCGCTCGGAAAATGGGAAACGATTCGGGAAAATAGTTTAGACGAATGGATTGAAAGTTGGAGCGATTTTAAGGGTGCGGCAGAAATTCTGCAAAATGTCGAAAACTGGCAAAAAGTAAATTACAGCGAATTGTTTGAAATCCGCGCTGATAATTGGGCAAAGCCGCCGGTATTTCTGGTCGGCGACGCGGCGCATTCGATGACTCCGAACGTCGGGCAGGGCGCGAATTCGGCGATGGTCGACGCTTTGGTTTTAATGCGAATGCTGGCTGGCGCGGAAAAAACCGGCAAATCCCACGAAGAAATCGGACGCGAATACACCGCTTTGCGCCGTCCGTTTGTGACAAAAACTCAAACAATGGCGCGGCAAATCGGCAAGTTAGCCGCGAACACTTCGGCTTCGGCGCATTTGTTGCGCGACATTTTATTTGCCGCCACCAAACATCTCAGCTTCCTCAGGCGAAAAAGTATGCAGGTTTCCACCGGCTTTTATCCGCCGGAAAACGAATTTTTTACACCTTTCTAAAATGCGGAATAAATCACCGGAAAAAATTATCAAACTCGCCGAAATAATCAAACAAAACGGCGGACGCGCAATGCTCATCGGCGGTTGTGTGCGCGATGAATTGATGGGCATCGAGCCGAAGGATTTTGACGTTGAAGTTTACAGTATCGAGCCGCCAAAACTGAGAGAAATCCTTGATTCCTTCGGCAAAGTCGATGCCGTCGGCGAAGCGTTCACAGTTTATAAATTGGGAGATGATTTGGATGTCGCGTTGCCTAGACGCGAGAAAAAAGTTTCACGCGGACATAAAGGCTTCATCGTCGAAGGCGATAAAGATATGTCGTTTGAAGAAGCGGCAAAGCGTCGGGATTTTACGATAAATGCGATTCTCCAAGATGCTTTGACGGGTGAGATTATCGATGTCTACGACGGACGCAAAGACATCGCAAACAAAATTTTGCGCGTGGTTTCAAAAGAAACTTTTGCCGAAGATTCGTTGCGGGTTTTACGCGCCGCGCAGTTTGCCGCGCGTTTTGAATTTGATATCGATACTGAAACAATCGAGATTTGTCGTTCGATAGATTTAACCGATTTGCCGAAGGAACGTATTTGGGGCGAACTCGAAAAACTTTTACTAAAAGCTGAAAAACCTTCAATCGGTTTAAAATGGCTTTACGATTTGGGGGTGGTCGAGCAATTATTTCCCGAATTAAAAGCACTCGTCGGCATTCCGCAAGAAAAAGCCTGGCACCCGGAGGGAAACGTAGATGTCCATACCTTAATGGTCGTTGATGAAGCGCGAAAATTGATTGACGATTTGCCTTACGCGAAAAAAATTACCGTAATGCTCGGCGCGTTATGTCACGATTTCGGCAAGCCCGCGACGACCGCATTTTTCGACGGCAGATGGCGTTCGCACGCGCACGACGAAGCCGGAGTCGAACCGACGCTTTCATTTCTCGACAAACTCGGAATTTACACAATCAATAGTTTCGATGTGCGCGAGCAGGTCGTGCAACTCGTTCGTTACCATTTGCTGCCGGGAATGTTTTATAAATCACAGCCGGGCGACGGCGCGTTTCGCCGCCTTGCAAGAAAGGTCGAGCCGGATTTATTGTATCGCGTGGCAAAAGCCGATTCGCTCGGACGCAATCCCGAATGGCTTCCCAAAGAAAAATGGTTTAAGGCGGAAGCCCAGGATTGGTTTATTGAAAGAGTGCGCGAATTACAAATCGAAAAAGAAGCGCCGAAGCCAATTTTAATGGGCAGGCATCTCATCGAATTAGGTTTGAAGCCTTCACCGCAATTCAAGGAAATTCTCGAAGCCGTTTATGAAAAACAGCTTGACGGGCAGATTACAAGTTTGAATGAAGCGGTTTCAGCCGCTAAAAAATCATTGACATAGATTAAAAAGAGCATATAATTATCATAAAAAAGGGCTCTAGTCCAAGCAATTTAACTCTACAATCTAAGTTTATATACTGAACCATTTAGGAATTAACTCTTTGGGGAAGATATTATGAAAATAAGCCTACCGTCATTTATCGCTTTAGTAATTTTCTTTGCTTTGCCGTTTGTTGCAAATGTTTCCGCACAAACACC
>Ga0136611_10001981_pt1 | contig 14250 bp, 11 predicted proteins | sample AntDrymUQ2232306_2_FD_106645 | JGI IMG/M metagenome (GOLD analysis project Ga0136611, IMG submission 106645) | Polar desert sand microbial communities from Dry Valleys, Antarctica - metaG UQ223 (23.06) | ecosystem: Environmental > Terrestrial > Soil > Desert | place: Antarctica: Dry Valley...
CACCAGCACAGGTATGGGACGACGCCGTCCGCCACCTCGCCGCCCACCGGACCCGCCACCACATCGACGACCCCCACAGTGCCCTCGGACCCGTACCCCTTGACCCCACGCTCGCGGACGTCTGGGACCGCGGTAACCGGCTGGTCGCAGAGGCCAGGGTCTGGCTCGACACCCACACGCCGGGACCGACCCTCGCTCCGACACGAATCCGCTCAAGGCTCGAGCTCGAGGACCGGCGCTCCCTCCTCGACGCCACCTTCGCCGCCGCACCCGCCGACAACCGTGTGCTCATCGACCATTTGCAAGCCGGCGGCACGTTGCCGTTCGACGACGTCGCCGCGCTCCTCACCGACGCGCTCTCCGCCCAAGGCGAACGCCGCCAGTGGATCCTCGAGCACTGGCCCCACGTCGTCGAGTACGCCCAGATCGCAGACACCATCGACCGAGGCCTCGCCGGACCCGAACCTACCGCTGTCCTCGGCGCCCTCACCGGCGCCAGCAACCAGCACCTCGCGCGCGCCGCCAGCGACGAGCAGCCGTGGCTGGTCACCCTCGCCTCGCGGCTCACCACCACCGATCACGACACCCCGACACCGGATGTCGCGCAACTGCTCGGCGACGTCGCCGGCTACCGGCACCGCTGGGACATCACCCACCAGGACCCGCTCGGCACGGCCGCACACGACCCTGAACAAGCCGCCGAGCGGATGTTGTTGTCGCTCGCCATCGACCACACTCACGCCCGTGCTCATCCCGACCGGACGCTCGATGTGGAGCGGATCGGCACTGACAGCCCGACGCTCACGAGGTTCGACGACGCGATCAGCCGATGAATCCGCCGCCGGGACGCCCTAGAGCTTCCGCTGAATCGGTGTGGCTCGCGTCGTAGTTCCAAAGCCATGACCCCTGGAGTCCGGTGCGATCGTGCACTCCGTTCGGCGGACTCGCACGGATGTCGCCCGATGCATCGCCCGCCGAGGCGATGCCGTCGAGGTCGAGTCGGACGGCGTCGACACATTGCGCAACCCGTCGTCTCAGTGATCGCGGTTTGCGTTTCGATGCAGGACGACGGGGGACACGCCGCCGGTGTGTGTCAAATAGATCAATGCGGAGGAAACGCTTCCCAATCCGGCGAAAGGTCGATTCGCGATGAACCCAACTCCACCGATGGATGATCCGGCCAACCTGCGCCATCCGCGCTGGTGGCCGCAAGATGGGACGGAACCGGATCCTCGTTGGTCACTGGCGAACGAGCGGACACTGCTCGCGTACAACAGGACCGCCTTGGCGCTGGTCGTTGGCGGGCTCGCGGTGGCGGGCAGCCGATCGGCTGCAGATACGCCGGTCTTCTTCGCACTTGTCGGTGTCCCGCTCATCGTGCTCGGCGCGGCCGTCGCCGCGGCCAGCCGCAGACGGTTCCTGACCGTCCAGGCAGCGATGAGGAACAATGAACCGCTGCCGGCACCGCCGATGACGACCCTTCTCCCAGTCGGATTGTTGATCGTCGCAATTGTCGGGTTCGTTGCGGCCGTCGCTCAGTTGTGAGGGCGGTGACGGAAGAGGTCAAGCTGAGGTAGCCGAATGCCGTGCGCCCGACCGTCCCGCCTTCGGCCTGCGCGAAGACCGTGCCGAGCGAGCCGTAAAGCAGCACGTCGACGATTGGCATATGCGGGCTGGCGCCCACGACGTACCCATGTCGCCTCGCGATGGCGCGAATGCGCAACAACGAGCTCGCGCGACGCTCCGGGGATGGTTGAAGCGGCATCCAAGGCTCCGGGGGCCGTCACGGGTGCTCCTCGACGATGTGGAGGAAGACGCCTTCGAGGTCGTGGCGGTCGAACTGGCTGGCCACGTCCTCCGGGCTCCCGTCGGCGACGCGGGGGCAACGACCTCAACTAGAGGACCCCAATCCCCATGCGCCCCCGTCTCCTCGTTGCCGCTGTCGACACATGGGCAGGCGGCTGTGGAATCGTAACGTTATTATAGGAGGATCCAATTTGAAGCGAGAGGCGGACGAGTGCCTGGAGTCCTAAAGAAGTACGTGCCGTCGCGAACGGTGAACGTTCACGCCCACCTCATCAGTCCGTCGTGGTATCCGCCCGAAGCCGCGCAGCCGAAGGAGTGGGAGTCAACGGACGCGGAGCGCGCCTACTTCAGGCACTACGTGGCGATGCGACAGGAGCTGGGGGCGGCACGCCATCAAGAGATGACGGAGGAGCAGCACCTGGAGTACAAGGAACGCGAGGCCGCCCGGGGCAGCGCGAAGACCCTGTCAGATCAGGCGAGTTACTACCTCACCGAGATGGATGAGGCCGGGATCGATTTGATGGTGAACCTCACGATGGATCACTCCGAGTTCCCGGGGTTTCGAGGGCGGATGTACTCGGTGCCGTTCGAACAGGTTCTTGAGGATTGCGCGGAGCTGAAGGAGCTCTACCCCGGGCGGTTCGAGATGTTCTGCGGCATCGACCCCCGGCGTGGGCGCGCCGGTGTCCCATTGTTCGAGCGCGCCGTAAGCGAGTACGGGGCGCTCGGACTCGGCGAGATGATCTCGACGCAGTGGCGGACGATGCCGAATGATCGCGAACTGTGTTACCCCTATTACGAGAAGGCCGCGGAGCTGGGCGTGCCGCTGATGCAGGACGCGACCATGGACCTGGGATTCAGCGATCCGAGCCTCTTCGAGGAGATCGCGCGGGACTTCCCAGAGCTGCAGATCTGCTTGGGCGGTGCCGGAGCTGGAGTGCCTACTGTCGCGTTGCCGGACGGGTCATTGATTCCTGCCCACGACCGGATGCTCCAACTTGCCGAGCACTTCGAGAACCTCTGGCTCGATCTGGACGACTGGCAGATGCGTGACTTCGGCGGCATTGACACCTACGTCGACTTCCTGCGGCGGGCGCTCGATGGGCCCGCCCGCAATCGCGTGATGTTCGGGAGTGACTATCCCGTCTTCAACTTCATGTACACCGAGGAGGACTGGGTGACTCATGTGCTCCACCGTCTCGTTGGGGTGCTGGACCCAGAGGAACTTGACCTCTTTTTTTCCGCGAACCCCCTTCGCTTCTGCGGGTTGTTACAGGAGACCAAGCGCTGAACTTTGTCGAGCAACGCTGGGAGCAACCCATACCGCCCGCGTGTCAGCTTTGCTGCACAGCGCCACATCGGGAAGGCAAACAATTACGACATGCGCCGCGCTGCGAGCACTCTGATGATCTTTGCCTTGGTCGCTGGAGCGTGCTCCGGCGACAAGCCTGCCCGGCAGGTCGACCGCGATCGATCGGTATGGGGCTACTCCGGGGACGGCATCGCCCGTGGGGTGGCCGCCGATGGCGACGGGAACTGGCTCATTACGGGGAACTTCCGGGGCACCACCAGGATTGCGGGTCGTGAGCTTCGCAGCGCAGGCAGGTCTGACGCCTTCCTCGCCAAGTTTGACCCAGCGGGTCGACTCCTCTGGGTAAAGCGGTTTGGAGGCCCGCGCGGGGGCGACGCCGGGATCGACGTCGACACCGACACGGACGGCAACGTGATCGTGACCGGCCAGTTCACCGGAACCGTCGACTTCGGCGACGGGGTGGTTGCCGACGCGACCGGCGGCGCAACGGACCTCGTCGTGACGAAGTTCGCACCGTCGGGGCGGCCTGTATGGACTCGCGTCGTGGCGGGCGACGGAGCCGAGTTCGGCGACGAGGTGGCGACTGCCGCGGACGGCGCCGTCGTGGTGACAGGGGTCACCGCCAGCCCCCGGCTGGTGGTGCAGCCGACGGGCGTAGTGGCCGGAGCTCACGGCAGCACCGACGTGCTCGTCGTGGTGTACGAACCCGACGGACGCCTGCGCTGGACTCAGCGAGTCGGCGGGCCTGCGGAGGACATCGGCCGCGGGATGGAGGTTGACCCCTCGGGCGCCGTCCTCCTGGTGGGAGAGTTCACGCGCTCGATAACGTTCGCCGGCGAGTCGCACCCAGGCTTCGGGGGCCTCGATATGTTCGTCTCGAAGTGGACCCCGGAAGGTCGCCTGTCCTGGGCATGGGTGGCCGGCGGTCCCGGACTCGAGTCTGCCCGCGCTGTCGACTCCGACGGCCAAGGAAACGTCTACGTCGGGGGCCGATGGCAGGGCCGCTTCGCCCTCCAGGGCGTGGAACTTGTCAGCGAGCGGGGGTCCCGCGACATGTTCCTCGTGAAGCTAGACCCGGCCGGACAGCGGCAGTGGATCCGCAGCATCGGCGGCGCACGCTACGACGAGGGCGTCGAGCTGGAGGTGAACTTCGAGGGCGATGTGTACGTTGCAGGTTTGTTCTCAGGCTCCGCGACGATCGGCGGAACCGACGCCACGAGGAGATCGACGGTCGGCTCGTCGCATGGACAGACCGACGAACTGATCGCTTCGCTCGACAGTGACGGCCTCGTGCGGGGAACGACGACCGGTGGCGGAAGCGGCAAAGAGGTCAACTATGCCATCGGGCTTGCACCGGGAGGTGCCGTGGCGTCGGTCGGCACGACCGAAGGCGGGGCTCGCTTCGGTTCGTTGGTCCTCGATCGCAAGGTCGGCTGGTACCTTGCGACACGGCCCACGATGGACTCGTGGTGAGGGGCCCCGCGTGAGCCCAGATCGCCCGTCCGCTCCACGTCGGGAGTCGCCGGCTCCCGCTGGACAGCTCGGAGCGTACGATCTCCGACCATGGGGCTTTGCCACATCTGCTGCTCGGAGGCGATGCCTTCGATGCAGGTCAACGGCTTCGAGTCACGCCCGGCGATGTACTGCCTGGAGTGTTCAGCGGTGGTGGAGGGTATTGGTCGGCGAGCGAGACACCTTCGCTCGGACCCGCGAGCGCTCGCTCGCCTCGAGCACGAGTTGGAGAAAGTCGCCATGAGGTCGGTGTACTGGGCGGCGGCCCGAGCGGGCTCGTGGAGCGGGCTCGCCGACCAAGTGGGGCTCAGGGAAGTCGAAGCGGAGGCAAGGTTCGGACTCAAAGCACAATTGCAGCGGTCGGCGGCACTCCGGCGAAACGTGGACGACTGATGAGACCCCGGAAGGTGTGGCCGCGGTGTGAGCATCTCCAGCAGTGCGACTCCGCGGGAGCTACCGATAGAAGCGATCTGACGGAGCAACACGCGCTGCTAATGCGTAGTGCCGTTCAGCAGGCCGGGAGGAGGGGCAGTTTCGGGGCGCGGTCGTTGGCGGCCATCTCGCTGACCCGCCGGAGGTGGCCGAGGAGGTCAACTCTCACCTTATAGGCGGCCGGACGGCTGCAGTCGAGGACCTTCAGCGCGGCCACCTCCGACCAAGCAGCGGCGGAGTACCGGGCGGTGCACCCGGTTGCCGACGGAGTGCGGCGGTGACAGTTGCGGGCATCGAGGACGAGCAGGTCGGCCACGCGAGCCAGGGTCTCGCCGGATGCGCTCGTCGTGTCGAAGTGGCTTTGATCTTCCAGAAGGTGGATGGCGCCCACAAGGCCCCGCGGCGGGCTGGTGACGTACCGAAAGCCACCGACGGCGAGTAGGACCAACGCCGCGATCAACGTGACCAGCCACCAGCGCCGTCGCACAGCCCTCATGATGAAGTTATTATCTCAAAGCAAGTTCTAGAGGAGGGCCAATGGGGCGTGACGGCCTGGACGACTTCGACGAGTTCGACGACGACGACGGCGCCGATCGCCCGCGGGCTCGGGCCGCGCGGGCACTTCCGACAACACTTTTGGCGGCGCGCGGGCTGATGTTCCTGCAAGCGGCGTCGCCGTTGCTGTTGGTGGGTGCTGGGCTCGCGTCCCGCGACGTCGACAGCGCCACGACCACGACCACGACGACGACGACCTTGGCGGGCGAGGAAGCAGCCAGCGGCGGGGGTGGCGGCAGACTCCTGATCTTCCTGTTGTTCGTAATCATGATGGGCACCATGATCTTTCTGGGCGCGCGCCTCGGAAAGCTCCGAAGAAGTACTCGCGTCGCGGTGACCGTCGTCGAGGTGCTGATCCTCGGATCGACGCTTCCCAGAGCACTCAGCGGCGAGTTGTTCGGTCCCGTCGTGGTGATCTCTGCGGTAGCGGTGTTGGTGCTCCTCTACTTGCCGGCTTCGTCGACTGCCTTTTCGCCGCCCGACTCCGGCGAGGGCGGACGGTTCGACATCCGCAAAGTCGGGTCATAGTGGCGAGTCGCTTGCCTCGTCGCTCCGTAGTGGATCGCCACCTCCCGATGGTGCATCTCGCCGCCGTCGCGCTCATCGCCGCGGCTTTGTTGCCGAGCGCCCTGCGCGCTCCCAACGAGCAACAGACGACGAGCGCTGAGTTCTCGCCGGACGCGCCGCCGGACGAGTCGGCGGAATCGTTGTTCCAGTCGCTCAACCAAGCCCGCAGCAGTACCGCCGGCGCTGGCTCAGGATTGGGCGCGACCGACGAGGCGTCGCCGACCGAGGATGGGACGGCGCCGGAAGCCGGGGCCCCGGCGGAAGCCGGGACGGCGCCGCTTGAGGAGGCACTGGATGCCCCCAAGGTGCCGGCGCGCCGAACCTGCTTCGGTGTGGGACCGGCCGGTCCTCGAGCCGCCGAGTCGGTCTACTCGGCTCCCTGCGTCGCGAAGTGGACCGGTGACAACGGTGGCGCCACCAGTAAGGGGGTCACCGAGAACGAGATTCGGGTGGGATTGTTTCCCGGACCGGCGCGCTATTCGGGGCCGGTGCCGTTTGCCCCACAGCCGGATGAGAACGATGCCGAGCGCACCCTCCGAGTGATGCAGAGCTACTTGAACGACCGGTTCGAGATCTATGGCCGGACGTTGCGGATCTACTCGTTCAAGGGCGGGATCGAGGATGCCGAAGCGAAATATCCGCTGTTCGCCGGCATACCTCAGAATCCGGCGGGCTTCCACGACGGGCTGATCCAACGAAAGGTGATCTCCTTCGGAGGCTTCGGCCTGCCCCACGAGTGGTACGCCGAGCGCGCCCCGTACTCCTACGGGTGGTACATGGAAGGCGACCTGACCCTGCAGCTCGCAGCCGAGTACGTGTGCAAGAAGCTCCACGGCCGGCCCGTCGCGTACTCCGAGCCGTTCCCGGCTGGTTACAACGGCCAGGAACGCGTCTTCGGAATCCTCTACTACAACAACGACCCCTGGGAGCGGAACGGCCAGAAGTTCACGAAGTATCTGAAGGACGAGTGCGGGATCGCGCCGAAGGCGACGGTTGGCTACGGGCTGTCCGATCAGGACCGCAGGAACCAGATCGCAACGGCGATGGCTCGTCTCAAGACCGACGGCGTAACTACCGTGATCAACATGAGCGAGTCCGTGACGCAACCCGCGATGTGCAGCGCTGCGGACTCCCACCAGTACTACCCCGAGTGGTACACGACGGGGCTTGCCGGCATCGCAACGAACGGTGCGGGTCAGCGCTGCAGCCCAGCGCAGCAGAAGCACACCTTCGGCGTGCAGCCCCTTGAGATGCCACGGCCAGAGGAGGAACTCGACTGGTACCGGGCCTACAAGGCCATGGAGCCTGACGGCGAGCCGGACGAAGACGCAGCCAACGGTCCCCGCCAGTTCTTCTACCACCTCTTGATGCTCGCCAATGGGGCTCAGATGGCGGGGCCCAATCTGACCCCGGAGACCTTCCAGGAGGGACTGATCAAGGCAGGCACTCGGCGTGGTGACCCGATCTGGGCGATCGGGGGAGGCATCCGCCGCGACGACTACACGTATGCCGATGACGTCGCCGAGATCTGGTGGGACCCGACGGCGACCGACCCCGTATCCGGGAACCCGGGCGCTTACAAGTACGTGCGCGACGGGCGCCGTTTCGGGCGGGGAGAGGTACCGAGGGAAGAACCCCTCGTCTTCAAGGAGGGAACAACCGGCTATGGATGAGTTCGCTGGCACGACGAAGCGGCGGCGGAGGTACAGGGGCATCGATCGCTTCGGCCCCTTTGGCCACCTCGCGATGGTCGTGGTCATGGCCGTCGCCCTTCTGCCGAGCGCGTTGCGCGCCCCCAGCGAGCAACAGACGACATCGGCGGAGTTCTCCCCTGACGCGCCGCCGGACGAGTCGCCCGAGTCGCTCTTCCAGAGTCTCCGCCAGGCGCGCAGCAGCACCGCCGGCGCGGGAGTAGGCGAGGCGACGCAGGGCGAGGCCGGCGGCGGCGAGGACGCCGCCGCGCCGCTCTCGCCGCTCTCGCCGCTCTCGCCGCTGTCGCCGCCAACCGTTCCGCCCGAGTCGCCGCCTGAGCGGAAGCCGTCGAAGTCGAAGTGTTTCGGCGGCCGCGTGTCCGAATCGCTGTACGCCGCTCCGTGCGTCCCTGCCTACACCGGTGACAACGGCGGCGCCACGGCGCGAGGAGTGACGCCGACCGAAGTCTTCGTCGGCATCGCCGGCATAGCCGGCAATAACGACCCCGAGGGCCCGATCCCGGTGGAGCCCCGAGACGGCGAGTCGGCGATCGTGAGGACGCTGCGGGTGTACCAGTCGTACTTGAACGCGCGCTACGAGTTCTACGGGCGCACCGTGCGACTGGTGATCGTCAAAGGCAACGGCCAGGTGGCGGCGACGAAGCTCGCCGATCAATACGAGGTCTTCGCTGCCGTCGGAGACAACGCGACGGGCGAGGGCGTCGTCGACCAACTCGTTGCGCGCAAGGTCGTGACCATCGGCTACATCGCCGATCAGTTCCCGGGAAAGGCACTCGAGCGCGACTTCCCGTACCGGTGGGGGTGGGCGATGGACGGAACGCGGCTGATGCGACACCTCAGCGGGCTCATTTGTCGCCAGCTTTGGCAGAAGAAGGCGGTATGGGCCGGCGACCCGCTCCTGCAGGGCCAAGAGCGCAGGTTCGCTTTCGCGTTCATCGACGACGACAACTACCGCAGCACGTCGCCCGATCTGAAGGGCTTCTTGAAGGACGAGTGTGGTGCCCAACTCGCTCTCGAAGTGCCGATGAAGACCCTGACGGGACGAGACGAGTTGGCGACGATGATGACGCAGTTCCGTCAGGCGAACATCACGACGGTCGTATGGGCCAACGCCTGGACGGCGAGCGTGGCGGCCGCGAATGCGGCAGAGGCCCAGGCGTATCACCCCGAGTGGCTGTTGACCGGCATCGGAGCCCAAGACCAGAACGGGCTGGCCCGCCTCCACAACCCGGCCCAGTGGAAGAGTGCCTTTGGCATCACCGGACTCGAGATCGAGCGCGCTCCGGAGGAGAAGGACGGCTACGTCGCCTACAAGAGCATGGAGCCCGATGAAGAGCCCAACGCCGGCGTGGTCGACCGGGTCTACGGTTCGCTGCTCCAGATCGTCAACGGCATTCACCTCGCCGGGCCGAACTTGACGCCCGACTCATTCGGCCAAGGGATGTTCGCGATGCCGCGCCGCGACAACGACCCGCCGTCGACCCTCGGCGGGGGATACGGGACGGGTGATCTGTCGTACGCGGACGATGTCGCGGTCATGTGGTGGGACCCGACCGCAACCGACCGGGCCGGAGGTGCCGGCGCCTACAAGCACGTGCCGACGGCGACCAGGTTCGATGTCGGCGAGATCCCCAGACAGCCACTGCCCTTCTTCACGGAGGGGCAGTCCCAGCCGGGCTAGTCACGGACTGCTCTCGCTTCGGCCACCGCGGGATACCAGGAGACTCCCAGGCCGGGTGCGTCCGAAACGTGCACGGTCCCCTCGTTCACCACGGGGAGCTCGCCGCCGATCAGCTCGGCGGCCACCCCATCAGCGCCGAAGGGAAGCTCGAGAAAGGTGATTCCCGGAGCGGTTGCCGCGACGGCGATGCTGGCGGCCGTCGCGACCGGGCCTGACATGTTGTGGGGCGCCACCTCCACGTCCGCCGCATCCGCGATCGCGGCCACGGCGCGGGCTGCCGCGATGCCGCCGACCCATTTGACGTCGGGCATGACGACATCGACGGCGCGGCGGCCGATGAGGGCTTGGAACTGCCGGACTGTCTGCAGCTGCTCGCCGGCCGCGATCCGCGTTGCGACCTTCCGCCTGAGGTCGGCGAGCTGCCGTGCGCCGCTCCCCGGGAAGGGTTCTTCGAACCAATGTATCCCGAGGGGCTCGAGTGCTGTGCAGAGGCGGACGGCGTCTGCCGTCCGGAGTGACCAGCTACAGTCCACCAACACCTCGACGTCCGCTCCCACAGCGTCGCGGGTCGCCCGCACCCGATCAACGACGGCCATCAGCTCGCTCGAGCTGTAGGACCTTGTGGGAACCCGGCCCGCGGCCGCAGCCGACCCGAGCGGGTAGATCTTCACGGCGCGGTGCCCTGACGTCACGGCCCGGCTCGCCGCATCTTCGAAGGCCTCGGGTCCCAACCCGCGGGTCGCCAGTGCGAGGTTGGCGTACACCTTGATGACGTCTCGAGCCTTGCCACCGAGCAGCCGCCAGACGGGGCATCCGAGTTCCTTGCCCGTTAGATCCCACAACGCGTGCTCCACCGCACTGTGCGCGGTATACGTGATCCTGTCAGCGAACTGGTTCGACGACAGCTGAGCCGTCAGGCGGTTGATCAGGTCGCTCGGCTCCTTGCCGAGAAGGCCGGGCCGCATCTGATCGATCTGCGCCGCGACGCCCTTGTCGAGTCGACTCTGGCTACCCTCGCCTACACCGACGGTGCCGTCGGACGTCTCGATCTCGACGAAAAGCCAGGGCCGGGCTTCGGAGGCCACCACTCGGGTTCGTACACCCGTGATCAGCAAGCGTGCTCCTCATGTCGGTGTCTGGCCTTCGGCCACACGGTCTGGGGTCTCGCAGTAGTAACAAAATTATGACAGTATGGTTCGACGGGGTGTTCGCAGCGGTTGAACTGGGGAGGGGCGTCAGGGTGATCTGGGCAGTCAACAGAACGAGGCCACGCCGCCTTTTGGTTGCAATCTGCGCACTCTGCGCCGTCGTCGTATCCGCGTGCGGGCTCGGCGAGAAGCAACGCTACGCCGACACCATCATCTCTTCTGCCGAAGTGGCGCGGGAGGCCGGCACGGCCGTTGGCACGTTCTCGGTCGACTTCACGGTCGTCGACTTCACACCCACGTTGGTCGAGGGCGCCGGAGCCGTTGGCGGCGGCCTCAGCGTCGGCCAGGAAGCGGAGGTGGAGGAGCTGAAGAACTTCGACTTCCCGGAGGTCCGGTTTCCCGTGGAGATCGATCTGGACGCAGGGCGGGCCCGCTTGCTCTTCCCGACCGTCGACACTGGAGAACTCGCCCCCCTGGTGATCTTCAGCGGCACGACGGCCTGGGTCCGCAGGTCGAGCACCGTGGGCTCGGCGAGGCCGTGGGCCAAGCTCGACTTCGCCCGCCTCGACGAAGAGAACAACCGCCGTCGAGGCGAGGAGCTGCTCGAGGCGTTGGGAATTCCGGCCGTCGCCGGGATCAATCCGGTCATATTCCTCGAGCTCCTCAGCGGCACGTTGGCGGGCAGCGTCGAGGTCATCGGGCCGGAAGACCTCGAGGGTGGCGCCGCCACCGTCTACGAGGCGAACGTCTCGCGCGACAAGGTCAAACGCGAGTTGGACTTCTCCGACGACGAGCTGGAGTCGCGCCAGAACCTCTTCCGATCGCTTTCCATTCGACAATCGATCCACGAGAGCCGGTTCTGGCTCAGCGACGACGGGCGACCGCGGCGCGTCGAGGTGACGATGCAGCAGGCAGCCGGACGCAAGTCTCGCTTCGACGTCAAGCTGACGCTTGATCTCGAACAGTTCGGTACCGGGAGCCCGATCGAGGTGCCGGCGAGCGACGACACCGTCCTCCTCGATGGCTGGGCCACGTACGCGTCGCTCGTGCTCGGCTCGATCCGCGAGGTGGCGGAGGCCCAACAAGCAGCGCAGCCGCAACCGGCCGCGCCCGAAGCGCCGGCCGACCCGGCCGCCGGAGGTGGTGACGGGTGAGCCAGGCGCGGCGCGGTCTGTGGATCGCGGGCGGGTTGGTCCTCGCGTGGGCCGCTGGCCAGATCGCGGGACTGCTCGGAGGATCGACCATCCCACCCGCGGTCGTGGTCCAGGCGGCGGTCTTCGGTTGCATCAACGCGCTCTTCGCCGTCGGCCTCGTGCTGGTGTACCGGGCAAGCAGGGTGATCAACTTTGCCCACACCAGCTTCGGAGTCGTTGCCAGCACCACGTTTCTGCTGCTGACAACCGGAGAGGGACTCAGCTTCTGGATCGCGGCGCCGGTCTCGATCGCCGTAGGGGGCCTCTTCGGAGTGCTCGTCGAGCTTCTTCTCATCCGCCGATTCGCCAAGGCGTCGCGGATGGTGCTCACCGTCGTGACGATTGCCGCCGCCCAGCTCGTGGCCTTCGCTTCCCGGCGGCTCCCCCGCCTCTTCTTCGAACCGGACGAGGCCCTGCCCAGGGATCCGGCCTCCACCCCGTTCTCGAACGACAAGTGGGAGTGGTTCCCGGTCATCTTCAGGGGCGACCATCTCATTGTCGTTATCGGAACGGTGGCAGTCCTGGCGGCGATGGTGGCCTTCTTCAGGTTCACGAGTATCGGTGTCGCCATCCGGGCTGCTGCAGAGAACGGCGATCGGGCTGCCCTCCTCGGGATCAATACCGGCTCCCTGAGTTCGCTGGTGTGGTTGCTGGCCGCCTCGTTGGCCGCGGTCGCCGCCATCCTCCAAGCGCCGCTCGACGGCGCCACCCTCGCGGCCGCCGCCGGATCTGCGTCAGCCGGGATCGGTGCTGGGAACCTCCTGCGGGCCCTTACCGCCGCGGTGCTCGGACGGATGGAGAACCTCCCGGTAACGGTCGCCGCCGCGATCGGGATAGCGGTGTTCGAGCAGTCGGTGTTCTGGGCGTTCACCGAGAGCGCGATCACCGACCTGGTGCTGCTCGGCGTGATCATCGCGGTGCTGTTGATACAACGGAAGAAGCTCGGCCGCACGGACGAGGGCATCACGGGCACTTGGGCGGCGACCGAAGAGATCCGGCAGGTTCCCTCAGAACTCCAGAACCACCCCCAGGTCCGGGCCGGAATCAGGAGAACCCGGGTGCTCCTGGTTGTACTTGCCCTGGCCTACCCGTGGGTGATGTCGCCTTCGCAGACAAACGCCGGCTCCCTCTACGCGATCTATGGGGTCGTCGCAATCTCCCTTGTCGTCTTGACCGGTTGGGGCGGACAGATCAGCCTCGGCCAGTTCGGCTTCGTGGCGGTGGGCGCGGTCGTCGGTGGCGCGATGACCGCTCGATGGGGCTGGCCATTCCTCATCGCGCTTCCGGCGGCATCTGCGCTGGGAGCGGCGGTGGCGGTGGCAGTGGGTCTCCCGGCACTGCGGATCAAGGGCCTCTTCCTCGCCGTCACCACGATGGCCTTCTCCGTCGTCACTGCGAGCGTGCTCCTCAACGACCGCTACTTCGGGTGGCTGCTGCCGACGTCGGTCCCGCGACCGAAGCTGTTGTGGGTGAACACCGCGGGCGAGCGCGAGTTCTACTACCTGACGCTCGTCTGCCTCGGAATAGCCATATTCCTGGCGAGGGGCGTACGGCAGAGTCGCACTGGTCGCGTGCTCATCGCCATGCGCGACAACGAGCGTGCCGCCCAGGCTTTCTCCATGAACCTCGTACGCACGCGCCTGGCCACCTTCGCGCTGTCGGGCTTCCTCGCTTCGATGGCTGGCGTCCTGTACGCGCACCACCAGCTCGGCGTCAGCCAGGAAGCGTTCGCCCCTGAACGGAGCATCCAGATGTTCTTGATGGCGGTGATCGGCGGGCTCGGGTCGATCGGCGGCGTGCTCACCGGCGCCGCCTACCTCGGCGGCGTCGACGTCCTTGCCCCGGACCTGTCCTTCCTCGCGTCCGGCGCTGGCGTGGTTCTGGTGTTGTTGCTCTACCCCGGCGGGCTGGGTGCGCTGGTCTTCGCCGTCCGGGACGCCTGGCTGCGCCGCATCGCCATTCGCGACCGCATCTCGGTCCCGAGCCTGGTAGGTGACTTCCGACTCGAGAAAAACGAGGTTCCGCTGGCTCCCAAGTTCGACAGCCAGGGCGGAGAGAACGCCACCGTCCCCGTCCGCTACCGCAAGAAGACGATCATCGGCGACGTCGGATCCAGCCAGCGATCTGGCGCGTGGAGGTACTGAGTGCCTGAGAAGTCGAACGGCCACCCAGGAGGATCGGAGAAGCAGCCGCGGAGTCGCGCCGTCATCTCCAAGAGCACCAGCAACGGCAACGGCGCCGGGGGGCGCGACGCCGCGATGCGCGCGTCCGTGCCCTATGAGCCGCCGACGGTGATCATCGAGGACCGAGCGATCCCCGTGCCGGCCGACGG
>Ga0136611_10001982_pt1 | contig 14248 bp, 12 predicted proteins | sample AntDrymUQ2232306_2_FD_106645 | JGI IMG/M metagenome (GOLD analysis project Ga0136611, IMG submission 106645) | Polar desert sand microbial communities from Dry Valleys, Antarctica - metaG UQ223 (23.06) | ecosystem: Environmental > Terrestrial > Soil > Desert | place: Antarctica: Dry Valley...
CTGCGTGACCTGAAGGCGGGCGTGACGCTCGCGACGGTCACGCTCGCGCACACCACCGCCCGCCGCCGGTGGTGGCTCGGCGCGGCCGCAGCAGCCGCAGTGGTCGGCGTGGTCGCCACAGGTGCGCTCGTCGTGTCGCGCAACGGTGAGGAGGATGTCACCCCGAACGCCACGACGCCCACCCATGCATTGCCCGGGTTCGTGCCGATGCTGATGACCGAAGCCGACGCAGAGGTGCTGTACCAAGCGGCTGTCGGCGAGGCTCTCGATCAGCTCGGGATGGAGGACGAGTTGCGACCGCTTGCACCGTTCGTGATGACCGATGGCGCGATCGTCATCGGCGACCCGGTGAACGCGCGCTGGCTCGTCGTGCGCGAGGGGGCGGCGTCCGCTGTCCCGACCGACGATGCCGAGTTCGTGTGGGACGCACTGCAGGCGTTCAACGGAACGATCTACTCGCTCGTGTACACGTGGTCCAACAAGGGCCTCGTCAACGGCCGTGTCGAACGGTCCGGGTCGGAGGTGTTCGAGTTCGTCGAGCCGCACCCTCTGAACGTCGGGGATTGCTGCAAGCGGCTGACCTACGACGGCGCGTTCGAGAACCTGGACGGGGGGCCGAGGCTCGTCGGCGACACGGTCACGATCGTCGAGAGCGCAGGCGCGCCGGTCGTCACGCAGGCCGGAAGTGCGACAGGCGTCCAGGTCACGGCGCGGTTCGCCGATGGGACGACAGCGAGCTGGACGGTTCCGCTCGTCGATGGCAGCGGCCCCGAGTTGACGGTGATGCCTGACGGATCACTCGTGGGCCTGCAGCGCGCCTCATCGTTGCGGACCTGGACGGTCAGCCACCTCCGGCTCGACGGGACGGTCGCACAGTCGTCGATCACGCTCGACTCCGAGCCGGCGGACAACGTCGGGAAGTGGTCGATCGGCCTCGACGGCCTCACGGTGCTCACGCTGGATCCCGCTGAAGAGATGTTCCGAGTGCTGCGCTTCCCGCTACCGGAGCTCCTGCCGGTCGACAAGCAGCAACCGACCGAAGCGACGGTCGTGTCGACGGAACCTCCGTCGACAGACGGCACGGTGCCGACCACGGTCGTCGACACGAACGCGACACTGCCGGGCAGGGTGCTGTACGAGGCTCGGCGTGGGTCGGGAGAAGGCCGGCTCGGTCTTCAGCAGTGCAGTGACTGCGAAGCGTCTGGACCGCTCGCGCCGATGATCGCGGCGGACGGAACGATCATCCTCCCCGACAGGATCAACCGCCGTTGGGTCACGGTCCGTGGCGACGTCACGACGTACGTCCCGTTCGCGCCGCGCACGCTCGTGTACGACGCCGTCCTCGGGAGCGACGGACATGTGTACTGGGTCGAGTTCGAGGACGGACTGGACTACCCGGCCCGACCAGTCGTGCGGAGCGCGCCGGCGGACGATCTCGCAGCTGCAGAAGCGATCGGGCTGCCGGAGGCGGACGGCGTCGAACTGTGCTGTCGCACGATCGCGTTCGACGGGAGTCGGGGACCGCTCGCGGGTGCGATCACTGTCGAGACATTCGATCCGAACCGGATCGTCGTCGTGCGCGACGACGGCGCGCCCACCATCAACGCGCTGCTCCTGCCGGACGGCACGGCCGTCACGGCCACCGCGGCCGACGGCACGTCGCAGACGTGGACGCTCGACAACCCCGGGCTCGTCGCGAGCCTGCCCGAGCTGTACCCGCTGCCCGACGGGTCGGGGGTTGCGATCCAGGTGAGCCCGCTCAGTCAGGACGCGCGCATCCTGCACACGATCAACCACCTCCGGCTCGACGGCACCGTCGCCACGGGGAACCTGCCGCCCGGCGTCACGACCGCCGGCCCCGGGGGCCACTGGTTCGTCACTCCCGATGGGGTCGCGGACCTGATCTACGACGAGGCGACCAGGATGTTCCAGGTCGTGCGCTACCCGCTGCCGACGTGACGCTCGTCGTTGTCACGCCGGCAGCTCGCTGGACGTGCTGTGAGCGTGACGACGAGGGGGTGAGCGCCCTACGCGCAGAGCAGCTCCGGCACCGGCACCGGGCGGGCCTGCCGCGTCGCGAGGAAGACGGCGAGCCGCCCGAAGGCGCGCTCGCGGGCGGCACGCGGCGCCGAGGGGTCTGCGACCAGGCGCACGAGCACGCTGCACGCGCCGACCCTCGCGGCTGCTTCCGCCACGGCCCGAACCGCCGGCTCGACGCACGTGATGCCGCAGCGGGCGATGTCGTGTGCGAGCTCGTCGAGGTCGAGCTCTGCGAGCAGGATGGGGCGGAGCGCCGTGATCATGAGCCCATCCTGCGCCGTCCGCTTCATTCCGTCCAGCGATGATGTCTTGTGCTGTCGATCAGTAATGCTTATGATGCTGCCCGTGCTCCACGACGTCGAGATCCGGCACCTGCAGGCGCTCGATGCGGTCGCTCGAGAGGGTTCGTTCGGCCGCGCGGCGGAGCGCCTCGGGTTCACGCAGTCGGCGATCAGCCAGCAGATCGCCGGCCTCGAGCGAGCCGTGGGGGAGCGGGTCTTCGACCGTCGCGGCGGATCGCGACCGGTTGAGCTGACACCGGTCGGCGAGGTGCTGCTCCAGCACGCGGAGGCCGTGCTCGCGCAGATGCGCGAGGCGAGCGACGCGCTCCGCTCGCTCCGCGCCGGCGAGATCGGGCGCCTCGTCGTGGGTGCGTACCAGAGCGTCGCGGTGAAGGTGCTGCCGGGCGTCATCGGTCGACTGCGCCTGGAGCGTCCCGGCCTCACCATCCGCTGCTTCGAGAGCGACGACAACGAGGAGCTGGTGGCGAAGCTGATCGACAACGAGCTCGACCTCAGCTTCCTGGTCGGCCCGACGGACCACGACGCGATCGAGGCGGTCGAGCTGTGCGTCGACCCGTTCGTGCTGCTGAGCCCGGCGAGCGACGAACGCTCGGTGGTGCCGGTGAGCGACCTCGAAGGTGTGCCGATGATCGGCCAGCACCCGAGCAGCTGCCAGACGCTGATGGACGACGCGTTCCGGCGGAGCGGCTTCGAGCCGGACTACGTGTTCCGCACGAACGACAACTCGGCGGTGCAGGCGATGGTGCGCGCAGGCATGGGACGTGCCGTCCTGCCGTACCTCGCCGTGGAGCCGAACGATCCGGGTGTCACGATCGCCGAGCTCGACCCGCCGTTCGCGCCGCGCGTGCTGTTCCTCGCTCGTCGCCGCGGCCGCACGCTCAGCCCCGGCGCCGATCGCTTCACCGAGCTCGCGGTGGACGTGTGTGCCGCGCTGCGTCGATTCGAGCCGGTCAACGCGTGACGAATGCGGCGTGCGCCTGATCGCCGCTCGTTCTGGGCGCGTTCATCAACGAGGCGCTGTGCAAGGTCCTGGCACACAACATCTGCTGCGTCATCAAGACCATGCATGTGCTCGGCCTCGACCCTGCCTTGCCACCCTCTCCGCCTGAGCGGCGCAACGCTACGAGACTGACTGATGGGGACGGTGCACGTACCACCCTCGGCCGTGCGGGCGGACGTCCCAATCCCGCATCTGTGACTTCGTCCAGTAGTGAGTGACGATGCTCCGCCGCGTACGGCTGAAGTCGTTGATCGCTTGTCCTCCGTGGAACAACTGTTCGTGCCAGATGAACACGTCCCCCGCATTTCCGTCGAACGTGGCAGGCCGTAGGCCGAGCTGTTCGCACCCCGCTTGGCCGTGGGCCACGCCCTCGGCAACCTCACTTGCGTTCCGAGCGTGCGAACCCCCGTCGCTGTTCCGATAAGGAGGGACGCGATGACTGCCTGGGTAGTACATCAATGGCCCCGCGTCAGGGTGGACATCCTCGAGGCAGATGGAACTCACGATCAGTTGACCGCCTGGCGGAGGCGGCATGAAGAACGTGTCGAAGTGGTAGCCCTGAGTACTTCCGCGGTCGAAGTGAAGTGAGTTGAAGGCAACCACGTCATCACCAACAAGATTGCGAAGGACGTTGAGAAGGCGTTCATCCAGAATGAGTGACCGCACGCCCTCGTCGATCAGGTACACGTCATTGAGCTTGTACACCTGATGCTTCGCTTCGTCGGGCGCATCGCACAGGCGAACCCTTGCCGGGTCGCCGCCGCTGAGGAAGATGTCCACCACGAGAGAGTGATCGTTGTTCCGACGCTCGGTCCACAGCTCGTCCAAACGCGCTGACGCCTGCTCGAGCCGCGCCGGGTCGAACAGCCGAGGTAGAACAACAAAGCCGTCCCGATCCCAGTCGCGGAGCTGTCCGGCGTCGAGCGGACGAACCCGCCGCGCCTTTACCCGTTGCAGCGACTTCTTCAATGGTGCCGGAAGGCGACGAGCCGCAGCGCGCAGGTCCATTCGCTGCGAACCTACCGGAGTTCTTGGGCAGGAAGGGCACCTGCCCACCTGCTCTGGAACTCGACCCCTTCAGGCAGTTCTAGGGGCAAAGCCGTCCTGCGCCGTCTCGGTCCTGTTCGTCGTCACTTCGCGCTCGTTCGCGCCCAGAAGCCCGGAAGCCCCCGACGTCAGCTGTCGTCGCGGCGGTGGCGTAGGAAGCGCTCGATCTCGGCCGCGAGCTCGTCGCCGCTCGGGATCTCCTGCTGCCCCATGCCCGTGCCGATGGCGCTCGTCGCGGTCGCGTCGTACATCGCCTCGAGCTGACGGACCATCGCGAGGTGCTCATCATTCGCGCCGACGAGCTGGTCGACGCGGTGCCGCTGCTGCGCCGCCTCGGCGCGCACCTCTTCGGCGTCGACGATCAGGCCGGCGACCGTCGTCAGCCCCTCGAGCAGCGCGGCCGTCGCTGCGGGATACGTCATCGTCCCGAGGTAGTGCGGCACTTGCGCCCAGATCCCGAGCGATGCGACGCCCTTGTCGGTGTAGCGGTGCTCGAGCGCCGCCGCGATCCCCGCCGGCACGTCGACGGAGTTCTTGAGGAACGGGTACGGCTCGATCACCTCCGCAGACGGTGAGCTCGTCGACAGGCGCGGCGGCCGGGTGTGCGGCGAGGCGAACGGATACGAACCCATGAAGACCGCCATTGTCACGCCGAGCTCGATCGTGAGATCGGTGACGGCGTCGGCGAAGAGCCGCCATGCGCTGTCCGGCTCCGGCCCGCTCAGCGTCAGCACGTCGCGGCCTCCCGCGTCGCGGCCGACCTTCAGCACGATCGCCGGCCACGAGAGTGAGAGGTTCACGCCCTCGCGCAGCTCCATCGTCGGCCGCCGCGCGCGGTAGTCGATGAAGACGTCGCTGTCGAACGTCGCGAGTGGGCGCATCTCGCACGCGGCATCGATCACGCCCATCGCCGACGCGGCGGCGGAGCTCGCATCGATCCAACCCGTCATCATCCCGACGAGCACCGGCTCGTGGAGCTCAGGCAGCTCCTCGTGCAGCTCGTACGGGCGGTCGGCGGGCGTCGGCATCACAGCGACTCGAGCGTGCGCGCCGCGCTCGATGCGGCCGCCTCCACCTGCCGGGCGAACGGCTCGAGGTCCGCGCGGTCGCGCGCGCCGAGTGCGCCGCCGACGTAGCGCGCGTACACGCCCTCGAGGATGCACGCGAGCTTCCAGTAGCCGAACGCGACGTAGAAGGGGAGCTGCGAGATGTCGCGCCCCGAGGTCTCGGCGTACCTCTGCGCGAGCTCTGCCCGATCGGCGAAGCCGGGTGCAGTGGTGGCGAGGCCCGTCCACGCCGACAGCTCGTCGTTCGGGCCGGTCCAGTACACCTGCAGCAGTCCGACGTCGGCCATCGGATCACCGAGCGTGCAGATCTCCCAGTCGAGCACGGCGACGACGGCGCCGTCCGGACCGAGCATGCAGTTGTCGAGCCGGTAGTCGCCGTGGACGAGCGTCGCCGGACCCTGATCGGGGATGCGGCGCAGCAGCTCGTCGTGCACGCTGTCGACGGCCGGCAGCTCACGAGTCTTCTGCGCGTTCCACTGGCCGTACCACCGCTTCAGCTGCCGCTCGATGTAGCCCTCGTGGCGGCCGAGGTCGGAGAGTCCGGCACCGCGCAGGTCCACCGCGTGGATCGCCGCCATCGTGTCGATGATCGAGCGGCTCGCCTGGCCGCGCGCGTCCACGTCGTACACCTTCTCGGCGGTGTCGCGGTCGCGGATCACGTGCCCGTCGACGAAGCCCATGACGTAGAACGGCGCGTCGTTCACGTCCTCGTCGTCGCAGTAGCCGAGCGCTGACGCGACCGGAACCGCCGTGGCCGCCAGCGAGCTGACGATGCGGTGCTCGCGACCCATGTCGTGCGCGCTCGCGAGTCGGTGCCCGAGCGGCGAGCGCCGCAGCACGAATCGAGCGCCGTTGCTTCCCGTCACGGCGTACGTCAGGTTCGAGTGGCCGCCGGCGATGAATTCGAATCGGAACGGCCCGAGTGCGTCGCGCACGTTCGCCTCGAGCCACGCCGTGACCGTCGGCACGCGCACGCCCGGGACGTCGGGCGCGTCGCCCAAGGCCTCCTCCGGTCCTGGCGCGTCGGCGTCTGCTGCTCCAGCCGTCACATCCGCAGTATCACAGATGACCTCCCCGGTGGACCGGGCCTCAGTAGCGTGGTGACGTCATGGTGGACGAGCGGCCGATGGGTTACCAGCCCGTCCTCGACGGGATCCGCGCCGTCGCCGTCGTCATCGTGATCCTCTACCACGCCGGTTTCGAGTGGATGCACGGGGGCTTCTTCGGGGTCGAGGTCTTCTTCGTCGTCTCGGGGTACCTGATCACGTCGCTGCTGCTCGACGAGCACCGCCGCGACGGGAAAGTGTCGCTCGGCCAGTTCTGGCTGCGGCGGGCGCGACGCCTGCTGCCGGCGCTGTTCACGATGCTCGCCGCAGTGGCGCTGTGGGCGACGTTCTTCGGCGAGGACCACCTTGCGCAGCTGAGCAAGGACATCCTCCCGGCGACGTTCTACGTGAGCAACTGGGCCCAGATCGTCGGCGACGTCCCCTACTTCTCGACCGAGGCCCCGCTGCTGCGCCACGTGTGGAGCCTGGCGGTGGAGGAGCAGTGGTACATCCTCTGGCCGCTCGCGTTCGTCGGGCTGATCGGGCTCGCCAAGGGCCGCATCGGCAGGTCGCGACTGCCGCTGGCGCTCGCGGTCGCGTCGCTCGCGTCGATGGCGTTCTCGATCGTCCTGACGCTCTCGGACGCGCCGGCGATCTCGCTGCTCGGGCAGGACCCCGACCGGTACAACTTCCTCTACCTCAACACGATCAGCCGTGCGAGCGGGCTGCTGCTCGGAGCGTCGATGGCGTTCTGGTGGCGCCCGTGGACGCGCCGGCGCACCGCGACCACGACGCCCCCGGGCGGGGTCTCTCGTGCCGACGTCGCCGGGATCGTCGCGGTGACAGCGATCGTCGCCATCTCGGCGACACGCGCGGCCGACATCCTCGCTGATGCATCGCTCTACCGGCTGTGGCTGCCACTCGTCACCGTGCTCTCGGCCATCGCGGTGGGCGCGATGGTCGATCCGGACGCGGTCCACGCGCAGCGGATCTTCGCCAGCCGCGCGCTCGTCGAGGTCGGCAAGCGCAGCTATGGCCTGTACCTGTGGCACTGGCCGGTGTTCGTCTTCACCGACGTGCGCGCGGCGCAGGGTCGGTTCGTCCCGGCGATGCTGATCTCGATCGCCATCGCTGAGGCGTGCTACCGCTTCGTCGAGACCCCGGTGCGCAACGGCGCGCTGCGGCGATGGTGGGTCGCGGCAGAGCACGCAGGACGTGAGCGGCGCACCGGGATCGCCGCGCTCTACGTCTTCGCCGGCATCGTGCTCACCGGCACGCTCGGTGCGCGACTCGTGACGGCGGAGACCTTCGATGTGGCAGTCGACGAGTCGGACGTCGCCTTCGACCCGTCGGTTCTCGCCGACGTGTCGACAACGGTCGTCCCGCCGACTGCGACGACGCCGACACCCGCCGAGACGACTCCCTCGGCAGCTCCGACGACCACTGCGCCGGCGGTGACGACGCCGCCGTTGCCACGGCGTGTCGTCATCGTCGGCGACTCGCAGGCGCACTCGCTCGCCGTCAACCTGCCGTCGGGCATCGAGTCGACGTTCGACATCAGCGACGGGAGCGTCGAGGGCTGCGGTGTCCTCGACGAGGGCAGCGTCCGCAGCGCTCGCGAGTCGTTCCGGCGATCGTTCGCCGAGTGCGCCGGGTGGCAGCAGGAGTGGGGCGACGCGGCCCTTGCAGCGGACGCCGAGCTGGCGCTCGTCGTGATCGGTGCGTGGGACGTGTTCGACCTCGAGGTCGACGGCGCGGCGGTGCCATTCGGGTCCGCGACCGGCGACGAGCGGATCCTTGCCGGCGTCCGCAGCGGGATCGATGCGCTCGCGACCGCAGGTGCGCACACGGTGCTGCTCGAGGTGCCGTGCATGCGCCCGCAGGACGTGGAGGGCGCCGGCGTGCCGGCCCTCCCCGAGCGCGGCGACGATGCGCGGATCGCGCACCTCAACGACCTCCTCCGCCTCGTCGCCGATCAGGATCCGCTGCGGGCCACGTTCGTCGAAGGCCCCGACGAGTGGTGCAACAACGAGACGATCGCGACCGACTTGGGATACCGATGGGACGGCGTGCACGTCTACACGCCGGGAGCGAAGCTGATCTACGAGGCGATCGCGCCCGACCTGCTCACGATCACCGCCTGACGCCCGGCCGGGCGGCGGCGGGGCCCCGACGGTCGCGACGCGCACTCTCGGTATCCTCGTCGCATGGCACTCGACGTCACCGACGCAACGTTCCAGAGCGAGGTCGTCGTCCGTTCGATGACGACTCCCGTCATCGTCGATCTGTGGGCGCCGTGGTGCGGGCCCTGCAAGACGCTCGGGCCGATCCTCGAGAAGGCGACCGATGCCACCGGCGGCAAGGTGGTGCTCGCGAAGGTGAACGTCGACGAGAACCCGGCGATCGCCCAGGCGTTCCAGGCGCAATCGATCCCGGCCGTGTACGCGATGTCCGGCGGCCAGGTCGTCGACAGCTTCGTCGGCGCCTATCCTGAGCACGTCGTCGAGCAGTTCGTCGCAGCACTGATGCCGAGCGACGAAGCGTTGCTCGTCGACTCGCTGATCGCCAAAGGCGACGAGGCGAGTCTGCGCCAGGCCCTGACGATGGAGCCGGCCAACGAAGACGCGATCGTCGCGCTCGGAGAGATGCTCTCGCAGCAGGGTCACGCTGAGGAGGCGTTGGGTCTGCTCGCCAGGATCCCCGAGACCGACCGCACGCGCAAGGTCGCCGCAGCGGCGCGTCTGGCGTACAGCCCGGGCGACGACTTCGACGCTCGGCTCGAGTCGCTGCTCGACAAGGTGAAGACCGACGACGAGGCTCGCCAGCAGTTCGTCGACATCCTCGAGCTCATGGGCCCTGACGACCCGCGCACCGCGCAGTACCGCCGCCAGCTCACCGCCCGCCTCTACTGATCGCCCGTCGAGCCCGCTCCCTCCGTGTGCGACGGGGGCGCGTCCCCGTCCCGAACGGCAGTTACTCCGGTGATCGGTGCGGGTGGGTGTCGCGCGAGCTTCTGTGTCAGCGCACAGAACGACTGCTGTTCTGTGTGCTGACACAGAAGACGAAGGGTCGTGTCGGAAGGCGGCTGGGTAGTGTCGGAGAGATGCCGATCGAGCGCCGTGACGGCTACCGGGTGTGGGTCGGCGGGCCGGTGCCGAAGGGTGCGGATGCGATCACGATCCGCGGCACGGTCATCGTCCGCAAGGGCAAGGAGAACGCGCCGTACCTTCTCCGCCACGAGGCGGTCCACGTGCGGCAGTGGCGGCGGTACGGGATCGTCGGATTCCTCGCCCGCTACCTCTCCGCGTACGTGATCTGGCGGGTCCGCCGCAAGGGGCACCGGGGTGCGTATCTGCGGATCCCGCTCGAGGTCGAGGCGGACTGGATCGCGAGGCGGCAAGTCGGCACGGCAGTGCGCAGTGACGCCGGCGTCATCGAGGCCACGGTCCCCATGACCTGACCCCGGCGCGTCGTCGGTTGGCCGCCGGCTCGACGGCGGTAGGTTCGAACACGGCTTCCCCCGAACGCTGATGCGCGCACCGCGCGCCTGCTGGGGAGGAGACGTCGATGGAGTCGACGATGCCGGACGTGCCGCTTCCGCAGCGGCCGCCTCCGCCGCGCACTCTCGCCGACCGCATACGCGACTGGATCACGTGGTTCGGCGCCGGTCGTCTCGCCGTCGGCGTCGTGTCCGCCGCGACCGTGGTCGCCGTCGGGTTCTGGCTGCTGCGCGCGCCACCTCCTCCCGTGGAGACGACGCTGCCGATGGCGACCGCAGCGTCGTCGCTGCCAGTCGCCTCGTCACCATCCGGATCGACGACCACGACTGCCCCAGCGTCGACGGAGATCGTCGTCCACGTCGCAGGAGCGGTGAATGAGCCAGGAGTGCGGACACTTCCACCCGGCGCACGCGTCGTCGATGCCGTGTCGTCGGCGGGCGGTCTGGCTCCTGACGCCGCGCCGGACGCGCTGAACCTCGCTGCCCGGTTGCACGACGGGGACCGGGTCTACGTGCCGTGGGAGGACGATCCGGCGGAGATTCCGATCGGCGTGACGCCGACGACCGGTGCGACCGACGGATCCGGCGAACATGCTGCGCCGGTATCGGTCAACTCGGCCGGGGTGGCCGAGCTTGAGGAGCTCCCGGGCGTCGGCCCATCGATCGCGTCGGCGATCGTCGCGTACCGGGACGAGCACGGGCCGTTCCTGTCGGTGGACGACCTCACCGAGGTCGCAGGGATCGGCCCGGCGAAGCTCGAGGCGCTGCGCGACCTGGTGACGGTGTGAGCGTCAGAGCAGGGCGCGGCCGAGGACCAGGTTCGACGCCACCAGCGCGATCACGACGCCCGCCCACAGCCCGAACGCGAGCCACGCCCACTCGCGCCAGAAGTTGCTCCACGTCGCCACCGGCGTTCGCGTCGCCCGGCGCGAGGCGACGACGCCCGTCAGCAGCCACACCACCGCACTCGCGACGACGGCCGCCACGTACGCACCGCCGGCCGCGCGCATCGGTGCACCGGCGACAGGGAGCAGCGGCGCAGCGAACACCGCGGCGACGAAGCCACCGACGCCACGGGCGGTGGATTCGTTGTTGTGGAGCATCAACCAGCCGAGAACCCCGAGCACGGCCGGCGGTCCGAGAGCTGCGAAGGGACCGAGTGTGCGGATCTGCGCCCGGTAGGCCCGTGGACCCGAGGGCACGTTCCGTCCCGTCACCGGCCAGGCGGCGGTGTCGTGGCGCGCGGCAACGCCGCTGTCGAGCCGCATGTTCACGGCTCCAGGGTAGGCGCCGATGAGGCCGGAGATCTGTCGGACCGCCTCTGACCTGCAGGTCCTGCTCGTGGCAACCGCGCTGGTCGTGGGGGTCTGGCTGCAGCACCCGGGCGTCGCGGCGGTTGCCGCAGCCGGATGTGCGATCGCTCACGCCGCCGGCCGGCCGCAGCGCGGCCTTGCGGTGTTGCTCGTGCTCGCAGCGCTGCTCGGCGGATGGCTCGGGCGCGACGCGTGGCGCGACGTCACGCCCGACCGGCTCGGCCCGTTTCGTGGATGGGTGACGCTGGTCGATGATCCGCGGCCGTTGCGCGCGGGGCTGCGGGTCGTGGCGGACGTCGAGGGTGAGCGCTTCCAGAGCGTCGTGTTCGGCTCGGCGCGCCGGCGGCTCGAGTCGCGCCAGTCGGGCGAGCGGGTCGAGGTCGAGGGGAATCGCGAGGAGCTGTCGACCGCGTACCCGCGCACGGCGCAGGCGCGCCACGTCGTCGGGGAGCTCGCGATCGAGAGGGTGTGGTCGCACGCGGAGGGAACGCCGCTGACTCGCGCGTCGAACCGCCTGCGGCTGCAGCTCCGTCGGGGCGCCGAAGGGGTGATGCCGCCCGATGAGGCGGCGCTGTTCGCTGGGCTGGTGATCGGCGACGACACGCGCCAGGCGCAGTCGACGATCGACGCCTTCCGACGCGCCGGCCTCTCGCACCTCACCGCGGTCTCCGGCCGCGACGTCTCAGTGACTGAGACTCATCTGAACAGCCGGCGCTTGATCGTTCCAATCGCGACTGTCCTCATGCGGCAGCGCCGTCCGTGGGAATGCCGCCCGAGTCAGACTTTCCCTGCGGTTCAGTCGCATTCCGGCTGCTGGTCCGTCGCAGAAGGCCCGCGCTGCGTCGCACCGTCTTGCGTGCCACGGCTTCATCGACACTGTGCTTGTCCAAGGATCGCGGACCGATGCGTAGCGTCAACTGAACGCGCGGCCGGCGCCACCACCTTCGGCTAGGCCATAATCGCCATATACGATCTCTAGGAGCCCGTTGATGCCCGACCGAATCCGAAACTGCTGGGCGTTTGTGCTAGCGATACCCGTCATCACAGGGCTTGTGCTCTCTGGGTGTGGCAGAGACAGAATGTCTTCAGTGCCCGCCGCAACCTCCAGCGCCGCCGGCGTCCTATTCGTCCCAGATTGGGCGGCGGCGCGGACGAGTGCAGACGGCGAAGAATTGTCGATCTGGTTCATCGGTCGCCCCGCCCACGACTCGGATGACCCCTGCACAGTCGTGTACACAGCTTCTGCGTCTGAGATTTCGGGCAATGTTCTCGTCGAGATTCTCGGTCAGCCACCAACGTCATCTGAGCGTTCCGGTAGTGACCCCGCGGCCACGTGTGAGAGCCTTGGGTATCAACGAAACGTGACGGTAAAGCTTCGTGAGCCGCTCGGGCAGCGCGCCGTCCTGAACGCGGCAAGCGGACGACCGCAGAGGATCTTCGACGGTTCGAGGCTCGCGACCGTCGGATGGGTGCCGCCGGATTTCGCTCTCGTTTCGGAAGGCGCTGCATACCCGATGGCAGACACAACCAAAGTGTGGAGCCGAAGCTGGGTCGCGTCGACGGCTTCCTCCTCGCCCTCCTGCTCGATCACTTTCGTCGAGGGTGATCAATCGGCGGTTGCCGCTCTGCCGACAGCGATGGGTGGCGCGACGTTCGTGGGCACGCACGTCGTGGGCGATGCGCAGGCACGGTTTTCCGCGAGCGCCGAGCGTGCGGCGCACCAGCTCACATGGCAGGACGCCAGAGCGGCCTACGCAGTGATCGGAGTGTCGTGTGGTGCCGACGAGGCGGCTCTTGAGGTCCTTCTCCACGTGGCACGAGGCATCGAATGAACAAAGCTCCAACTCCTCGGAGGACGCCATGTTCCCGACATCGCACCCTCGGGAGGGCGTGACCCGAACGGTTCGCGCTAGGCGCGTCTTCTGGTAGCGTCAATTCACGTGGCTGGTTCCAGCCGAGGAAGAGGGCGACGTGCGTAGAGCGATGCTATTCGCTGGTCTAGTAGCGCTAATCGTGACAGCGACACCGGTTCAGGCGTCGGTTCCGCCTCCGCCTCCACCTCCACTATCTTCAGTTGACCGGCTGCCGGATCCGCTCGAGATTGAAGCCGACTTCGCACGGAATGTCGGAATAACTCGCGACGAGGCGCACCTCGTCGTTCTCGACAGCGCCACCATCAGCGCGTTCATCGAACGCAACCGCGGGAACCCATCGTTCGGAGCTGTCTGGGTCACGTATGTAGACGGCTACACAGTCCACGCTCGGCATAGCGACGAGGGTCTCTCGGCCGAACTCGAGAGATTCGGCGACGAACTGAACGGGCCGCTTCTGGTTCACGAGGGCGGGCTATCGCACGGCGCGTTGCTCGAAGCCTCCGCAGCGCTGCTTGCAGCGAACGTCCCGCACTTCGTCAACGATCCCGAAGGAACTGTTGACGTGTATCGCAGCGACCGGGCCGTGCCAGACGATGTCGCGCTGGACGACCTCACGATGCTGGACGCTGCCCCTCCCGTCGAGGACAATGAGCAAGCGACCCACACCGGATCCGACGTGTGGTGGTGGAATGGCTCGTCGTGGTCCATGCAGTGCACGGCCGGGTTCATCTGGGGTGGCTTTGGAATCACGGGCTACGCGAGCGCAGCGCACTGCCCTGACGTGAACGCGACCACCTACACGTTCGTCGACTCGGAATACTCGAGCGGGTCGTCGCCGGTTGTGTCCACTGTGTGCGGAGCGCAGGGCGACTACGAGTTCATCAAGTACGCGACTGCGGGTGATCAGCACGAGACGTCGTACTACAACAAAAACGCGAACCCCGTAGGTACCTTCCCGTTCCACGTGGCTGGCGGCCAGTACACCGGCCAGATGACCCTCAAGATCGGGTCCTCGCTCAACCCAAATGGCGGTGTCACGACCGGTACCGTGTCTGGGTAC
>Ga0136611_10001983_pt1 | contig 14246 bp, 8 predicted proteins | sample AntDrymUQ2232306_2_FD_106645 | JGI IMG/M metagenome (GOLD analysis project Ga0136611, IMG submission 106645) | Polar desert sand microbial communities from Dry Valleys, Antarctica - metaG UQ223 (23.06) | ecosystem: Environmental > Terrestrial > Soil > Desert | place: Antarctica: Dry Valley...
GCCTTCGCTGAGCATATGGAAGTGCCCGTCGGCGAGGGCGATCGACCCCTTGCCGACGCCCTTGTTCTTCCAGACGATGTCGCCCGTCTTGATGTCGAGGCAGACCCACTGGCCGCCGCTGTCACTGTGGCCGTAGACGAAACCGCCGAGGCCGACGGCCCCGCCGACCTGATTGGCCATGTTCGTGTTGTCGTAGACCGGCGTCGCCTTCGTGCCGTCGCCGTCCTTTTCGAGCTTGTAGCACTCGCAGCCGGCCCCGTACCCCGACGTGAAGAACGCATAGTTCTCGAAGAGCACCGGCGACGGGATCACGGCCGTCGCTCGCTTGATCGTGCCGGCTTTCCAGAGGAGCTTGCCGTCCTTCGCGCGCACGCCGATTGCGGAACGATCCGTCTGCTGGACGTATTGCTTCACCCCGCCGACATCGGCGATGACGATGGAACTGTAACCCGCTCCGTCTTTCAGATCCGGGGTCGTCCAGACCGTTTCGCCCGTGAGCTTGTCGAGGGCGATCATCCCCGCCTTGCCGCCCGCCGTGCAGACGACGTTCGGGCCGTCCACGAGCACCGATTCGCTGTAGCCCCAGCCGGGGATGCCGCCGCCGAAGTCCTTCACGAGGTTCTTGGCCCACTTGGTTTCGCCCTTCTCCTTCGACAGGCAGACGAGGTCGCCCGTCGCCCCGAGGACGTAGACGAACTCGCCGGCCACCGTAGGCGTCGAGCGCGGACCGCCGCCCCACCCGTCGCTGTAGTTGCCTTTGCCCGTCGGGAGATCGGTCTTCCAGACTTGCTTGCCGTCCTTCAGTTCGAGGCAGACGGCGAAGTCTTTGGAATCCTGTTTGGCCGTGGTGCCGCCGAGCAGAAAGATTTTGTCGCCGACAACGGCGGGCGAGCCGTAGCCGGTGCCGATGCGGTCGGCCGCTCCGTCGTCGATGGCCCAGAGGAGCTTCGGGCCTACCTGCGGCCACTCTTTGCGAAGGTTCTTGTCGGCGGAGTGGCCGTCGCGGTTCGGCCCGCGCCACTGCGGCCAATCGGCGGCGATGGTGCATGCGGTCGAGGTCAGAAGTGCGGCGAGCGCGAGACGGAAGCGCATGAGAACTTCGGAAGTGTCGCTGGGGTGGGCGGGTCGGAGAATTATAAGCCGATGGCGGGGCAGTATCCAGATTTGCACGATCGCCGCTTGCCATGTTAGCCGGACGCGCCAGCGACGGTGTCCCATCGAATCCGTGTGCTCGCGTCCTTCCGAACGCGCCCGTCGCTGGCGCGTCCGCTGCTGACGGTAGGTATCGAATGGCATCTGCGCGAATTCTTCGCCCGCAGGGCGAGCGAGCGTAGCCAGGGACTTCGGTCCCAGGCGTTCCAGCCGGAGAAACGATGCGCGGCCGGGGTTGAAACCCCGGTCTACGTCCGACCGCCCTCCGGGCGAAGAAGGCTCTGCGTTTACTTTGCTGACTGTCATGTCAGTAACACGCTTCCCCCTCTATTCCCCCCGGTCTGCCGCCCGGCTACACTGGTTATGCGTCCGCACCCGAGGATTGGGGTTCTATCGATGACCGCATTCGCCAAGTTCGGCCTCTGCATCGCGCTCGCCGGATTCCTTCCCCTCTCCCTGCGTGCCGATGCTCCGAAAGACGATCCGATCCCCGCACTCTTGGCGACGGCCAAGGCGCAGTTCAAAGACGTGCAAGTCGAAACGCTGCCGAACGGACTGAAGATTTTCCTGCTCCCCGTGAAGGGCGCTCCGGTCGTCACGACGATGGTGGCCTACAAGGTCGGTTCCGGCGATGAGGATAAGGATCAGACCGGGCTGTCGCACTACCTCGAACACCTGCTCTTCAAGGGCACCGACAAGCTGAAGCCGGGCGACATCGACCGCATGACCCAGCGCAACGGCGGACGGAACAACGCCTACACCAGCGAAGATATGACCGTCTACCACTTCGATTTCGCGGCCGACCGCTGGAAGCAGGGGCTGGAGGTCGAAGCCGACCGGATGCGGCAGACGCGCATCGACGAGAAGCACGAATTCCAGCAGGAGAAGGGGGCCGTGATCTCCGAGCTGAAGGGGGGCGAAGACGGCCCGTGGGATCTGGAATACAAGGCGATCCTTCCGCTGCTCTTCCCGAAGGACGCTCCGTATTCGCACCCCGTCATCGGCGAGGAGAAGCACGTCCGCGCGGCGACCGCAGAGATCATCCTGCGGCATTACAACAAGTGGTATCACCCGAACAATGCCTCGGTCGTCATCGCGGGCGGGTTCGACCCGAAAGAAGCCCTCGAACTCGTGACGAAGCTCTTCGGCAAGATCCCGAAGGGGGAACTGCCCGAGCGCCGACCGACTCCGAAGGCCGCCGGGCGCGAGAAGCAAGTCCGCAAGGAGTTCACGAGCAAATTCGACGTGGCCCGCATGATGATCGGGTTCAACGGCCCGAAGATCGGCAATCCCGAAGACTACACGTTCGACGTGCTCACGGGCGTGCTGACCACCGGCAAGACCTCGAGGCTGCACAAGAGGCTGGTCGAAGCGGAACTCCTCGCGAACTCGGTCGGCAGTGCCAACAACGCCGGCCGCTACCCCGGCTGGGTCGCGGTGCAGGTCGAAATGCTCAAGGGGAAGGACCGCGCCAAAGCCGAGAAGATCGTCTTCGAAGAGCTAACGAAGCTCGCGGAGAAGCCGATCACCGACGAGGAACTGAAGCGCGTCCGCCGGCAGATCCTCGCCCAGTTCATCTTCGGCCGCGAGAGCATCCACAGCCTCGCCGACCTCGTCGCGAAATCGGTCACGAACGAAGGCCTCGGCTACCTCACGACGTACCTCGACAAAGTCATGGCCGTCACTCCGGAGGCGATGCAGAAGGCCGCGAAAACGCTGCTCGGGCAATCGCAGTCGGTCGTCGTCTGGTCGGTGACCTCGGACGACCCGCTCCCCGCCGAAGGGGCGAAGAAGGAAGAAAAGAACGGCGAACCGGATAAGCGACCGCTCCCGGCGGCCCGCGCCCCGAGGCGGTCGAACGCGAAAGATCCCGCGCCCGGTGCGGGTGCGGAATTCTCGCTCAAGGGCGTGAAGCGCGTCGTGCTCCCGAACGGACTCGTGCTGCTGATGCTCGAGAATCGCCGTCTGCCGATCATCGCCGTCGAGGCGCACGTCGCCGACATCCGGCTGCGCGAGGAGAAGGGGCAATCGGGCATCGCGGCGCTCGTCGGCGACATGCTCGAAGAGGGCACGGCCGACCACACGCACGAGCAGGTGTCGAGCATCATCGAGGACACCGGCGGTAGCCTGTCGCTCGGTTCCGGCGGCGGCAGTTTGAAGGTGCTCTCGCCCGACATCAAAGTCGGACTCGGCCTCTTTCTCGAATGCCTGTCGCGGCCCGCGTTCCCCATCGACAGCCTCCCGCGCAAGCGCGATCAACTCCTCTCCGTGATCGCCGATGTGGAGACGCAGCCGCAGAACCGCGCGAAGCTCATGCTCGATACCGCGATTTACGGCCAGCACCCGTTCGGCCGCTCGTCCTACGGCGTCCGCGGGATCGTCGAGAAGCTCACGACGCGCGACCTGAAGGAGTTCCACAAGGCGCATTACGTCCCGAACCGCACGACGCTCGTCATCGTCGGCGACTTCGATTCGACCGAAATGGCGAAGACCGTCGAGGCGATGACGGCCGGTTGGAAAAAGGCCGACGTGCCCGATCTGAAAATCCCCGAGATTCCGAAGGCGGGCGATCCCGGCGAAAAGATCTTCTCCGATCCGCAGGCGGCCCAGACGCACGTTTACATCGGGCACCTCGGCGTGAAGCGCGACGACCCCGACTACTACGCGCTCCTCGTGATGGACAACGTCCTCGGCACCGGCCCCGGCTTCACGGATCGCCTCTCGGCGAGCCTGCGGGATCGCCAGGGGTTGGCCTACACCGTGAACGCGGCGATCTCCGGCTCGGCGAGCGATCAGCCCGGTCAATTCCTCGCCTACATCGGCACCTTCGCGGACAAGTACACCTGGGTGCGCGAGGGCTTTTTGAAGGAGGTCGCCCGCATCCGCGAGGAGAAGGCCACCGAACTCGAAGTCGGGGACGCGAAGAAGTACCTGCTGGGGAGTCTCCCCTTCCGCTTCACGACGAACGAGGGCGTGGCCGCGCAGCTCCTCGCGGCGGAGCGCTACAAACTCGGCTTCGACTTCCTCGAGACGTACCGCAAGAAGGTGGAAGCCGTGACGGTCGAGGACGTGCAGCGGGTCGCGAAGAAGCATCTGGATCCGAAGCGGCTGACGATCGTGGCCGTCGGGCCGATCGACAAGGCGGGCAAACCCCTCCCCGCGCCGATGGACAAATAGCCGCGCCGAACGCGGCGCTCTGCGGGAGCGTAGAACAGGAGGGTCGCCATCCGGTACCGGGAATCGCCATGAACACCAACGTGAAGATCGCGCTCGCCCTGGGGGCGTTCGCCCTGGCGATCTTCGGCGTCACGGTCATTTCGAGCTACACGAACACCGAGACGAGGCCGGCCGATACCGGAGCGGGCGGCGACCCCGATCCGGGCGCCGCCGACAGCGCCGAACCGGTGCGCTACACCACGACGCAGATCTTCTACAACCCGAAGAGCGACAACCCCGCCCTGCGCGATTTCCCCGGCTACTTCGAGGTGAACGACCAAGAGCATCCGGCGCTCTATTGGATTCAGAACCCGAATCGCGTCCCCGTCGAAGTGAGCGCGGTGAAGCGCAGTTGCAGTTCCTGCACGAACGTCCGCATGGCGATCATCCCGGCGGAGCCGCGGCGACCCGAGGCCGAAGAGGCCGCGTCCGCAGTCCTCGGCTTCGCGGGCGCGGAAGCGGCGCCGCTGGCGGATCGCGCCCGCCGACTGCGCGATTTCCCGGCGGATCGCTGGAAGCTGCTCGACTTCGATCACCCCGAAGTGCTGCAGACGATTCCGCCTGCGGCGGACGACGGAACGCCGACGTGGGTGGCCGTTCAGGTCAATTTCAAAGTGCGGACGAAGGGTTCCAAAACGATCTCGGCGACGCTCGGCTTCAAAACGCCGAATCAGCAGGTGCCCCTGACCACCGATTTCATCGTCGGATTCATCGGGATGCCGCGCTATGCGGTGTCGCCGGCCTCCCTCGATTTCCACGAGATGGGCGAGGCGGTGCCGAGCAAGTCGGAGGAGATCTTCTATTGGTCGTCCATCGTGGAGGCGAAGGACTTGTTCTCGCCCGAGTGTTCGACCGGCGAGCCGTTTTTGACGTTCTCCAAACCGGAACCGATCACCGAGTCGGAACGGGCTTTGCTGTCCGGAAAGCTCTCCGCGGCCGAAGGCCCGATGCGCGTCCGCAGCGGCTACCGGATGACCGTCACGCTCCACCGGAAAAACCCCGCACCCAAACCGGGCCAAGCCCTCGAACTCGACATCGGCCCGCTCGAAAAATCGTTCACGGTGTTCCCCTCGGCGGGGGGGGGTGCCGACGCGGACACGCCCCGCATCGCGGTGAAGGCCACCGTGACGGGGTTGGTCTCGCTCTCGGGGGGCGGCTCGATCGACCTCGGCTCGTTCGCGTCCCGGGAGGGGACGGCCAAGGCCTTCTCGCTCGTCAGCGAGCGCCTCGACCTCGGCCTCGAAGTCGCCGGAGATCTGATCGAACCGAAGATCCTCAAAGCGGAACTCGAACCGCCCAAGAATGAAGAAGGCCGGCGCTACTGGCGGCTCAAAGTGCGGATCGAAGGCGGCGCGACGACGGGCAACCTCCCCTCCGACAGCGCCGTGATCCTGCGCGTGAAATCGACGGGGCAACTCGTGCGGTTGCCCGCGAAGGGGCACGCGCTGGTGCGGTGAGCGCCCCGCGCCGAGGTGGACTCGCGGCGCACGCCCGTTCCGGGTAAAACTCAGGTCGGACTATCGAGCATCGGGAGACGCGGAATGACGACGCCACTCGGCACCACCCTCGCCCGGACGGGCACCGTCCATACGGCCCTGCTCGTGCGCGTCGCGGCCGGGCTGCTCGCGCTGACGGCGGTCGCCGTGGCCACGGGGCTGTGGATGGCGGATCGCGCCGATCAATCGGCTTCACCGACGGTGCCGACGCCGGGCGGGGAAACCCCGATCCCCACCGGCCCCAAGCCGGGGACGGTGGGCGGCATCCCACTTTTCGCCGGTTGGCCGAAGGACGCCCCCGACCTCGTGATCGTCCTCTCGGGCCAAACGTTCGGCTACCTCCAACCCTGCGGGTGCAGCCGCCCGCAACTCGGCGGTTTGGAGCGGCGTTACAACTTCATCCAGTCGCTCAAAGCCAAAGGGTGGAACGTCGTCGGCCTCGATGTCGGCGACATCGCCCCCGCCAAGGGGCTGAAGGAGATCACGGCCCAGTCGCTCAAGAAGTACGAGTACAGCATGAAGGCCCTGAAGGAGATGGCCTACGCCGCCGTCGGCCTCGGCAAATCCGACTTCGCCCAGCAGCTCGATCAACTCCTGGCCCGGTTCACGCTCCAGAACGACGGCGCGGCTCCGACCGTCGTCGCCGCGAACATCCTCGGCGTGGAGCGCAACGACAAGGGGGAGAAGGTGAAGGAGATCCCCCGCATCGAACTCTATCCGCCCGTCGGGAAAGCCAAGCCGCGGCCGATGGTCGAGGCCTTCGATGTCGTCGAGGACAAAAAGGTACCATTCGCCGTTGTCGGCTTGGTGGCGGGTTCCGTCGGAGAAAAGGTCGTCGAGACCGACAAGGGGATCGACTTCGGCAAGCAGAGCAAAGTGCTCAAAGCGGCCCTCGCCGACATCGCCAAGCACAAGGCCAATCCCGAGCTGAAGGTGCTCCTCTATCAGGGCACATCGGACGAAGCGAAAGTCGTCGCCGCGGACTTCCCCGAATTCCAACTCATCGTCTGCATCGCCGACGAATCCGAACCGCCGCAGTTCCCCGTCTTCGCGAACGACAAGAAGACGCAAATCGTGACCGTCGGCCACAAGGGGCGCTACGTCGGAACCGTCGGCGTCTTCAAGACCGACAAAGGTCTCGACCTCCGCTACCAACTCGTGCCGATGGGCGAAGAGTTCCTCACGCCGGAGAAACCCGAGGCGGAGAAGGACAACGCGATGCTGAAGCTGCTGGAAGCGTACGCCGCCGAGGTCAAGAAGGAGGATTTCTTGGGCCAGGCGACGAAGAAGCGTCCGCCGCACGTGGCCGCGATCAAGAACCCGGCTGCGAACTTGAAGTTCGTCGGATCGGACGCGTGCAAGAAGTGCCACGCGGGCGAGTTCGCCATCTGGAGCGCACACCCGCACTCCAAAGCCTACGAAGCGCTGGAAAAGAAGGCGACGCGGCCCGGCCTTCGCAATTTCGATCCCGAGTGCATCGTCTGTCACACGACGGGCTTCGAATACGACACCGGGTTCAAGAACAAGACCGACACGCCCGCCCTGCTGAACAACGGCTGCGAGAACTGCCACGGCCCCGGCAGCGGCCACGTCGAGAAGCCGAAGGACAAGGATCTGCTCAAAGCGATGATGCCGTGGAAGCTCAACGCCGAGGACAAGCTGCCGAGCAAGGAGATCCTCGAGAAGTTCGGCAAGCTCGATCCGCTCGAACGGGGGAAGGTCGAAGTGCCCGCCGCGCAGCAGCGTCTCGTCAACGCGATCTCGGGGATGTGCATGAAGTGCCACGACGGCGACAACGACCCGAAGTTCGACTTCTACCTGTACATGCCGAAACTCTACCACAGCGGGCTGAAGAACGCGGGCCTCCCCGGCGGGGCGAAGTGATCCCGGCTCGACCGGCCGACAAGCGGAAATAACACTGCGAGAGAGGGTCTCGTCGGCCCGACGCGCAAGCGAGGGCGGCGCACCGGTTGACGCAGCGAGAATCGCAGTTGCGTTCCCTTCTCTCCTGCGAAGTTAACTCGGCACCAGAAACGTCCCGACCATGCGGTCCGCGAGGCAGCGGGCGGGATTGCGCAGCGCGACGAGGATCGAGAGAGGCAGAACGGCCACGCCCGCGAGCCAGAAGGCGGTGCGCAGCGCCACGAGCGTCGGCCATTCCCACTGGATGAAGAGCGACGCCAGCAGGCAGGCCGTGAGCGGCAGCCAGATCAAGCCTTCCCGCAGCGCACAGCGCCAGCGGCGTGCGGGGCGACCGTCGTTCGCGACGAGGGCGATGCCCGAGAACCAGAAGGCGATGCCGCCGCGGAAGAGCACCGCGAATGCCGGCCAAACCACCAGCGGCCAGGCGAGGATCAGCGCCGCGAACGTGATGAGGAAGACGCGCCCCTGACGCCGGAACAGGTCTTCTCGCGCCCCGGGCCGGAGTTGATCGAGCCGCTCGGCGGTTTGGATTTGCAGGTCGATGAATTCCGGCGATACGGCTTGCCCATCGAGGCGTTCCTCGTTCGAGTCCGTCCAGATTTTCAGCAGGTGTCGTTCGGGCCCGGTCAACCGCTGTCGGACGAATTCGGCCTCGGTCTCCGTGCGCTCGGCCTGATGTTTGAGTGCAGCCTGCGTCTTCGGGTAGTTCTCCTCGCCGAGCGCCGTTTCGAGGCGCTGCCGCAGCGCCGATTCGGCCGGCTCATCCGCGCGGACTTTTTGCAAGAGGGTTTGCCGACGCCCGTCGCTCTCGAGAGCTTTCAGCGCGTGCGCCGGGCCGGAACCCACCTGGGCGATGGCGAACGCGGCGAAGAAGTTGAAGAACCCGCTGAGGAGGAGCATCTGGGTCAGCCCGCACGCCAGAAGCAGCCCTTGGAGCGTGAGGTGGGCGACCCGGCTCCCGGCCGTGAGGTGGGGCGGCTGGCTATGATTCGCCGTCAGATCGTCGCGGAGTTCCGCCAGCGCGGAGTACCGATCGTCGAAGAGGCGATCCGTGATCGCCGAAGCGTGGGCCGGCAGCGGTGCCCGGATGCGTCCGCGGCCCGTGCGCGCGGCCCCTTCGAGCATGAGCGCCGTCACCTGCTTCACGAAGCCGAGCGGGGTGAACGACCCTCCGGGATAGCGCGACTTCGTCTCCCCGGCCGCGACGGCGCGCCCCGTCGGCAGCGGGAAATCGAGGAGTTGCAGTCTGCCGTTCGGTTCGACCCAGAGCTGCTCCGGGGAGAGGACGGCCGGGGCGCTGCCGTCCGATTCGCCGTCGCAGAGTTCGACGACGAGTTGATCGAGGATCGGCAGCGCTTCCGCCCAACTCAGCGGGGCCGACGGGGAGACGACATCGGGCAGGGGCGACCCGGCCGGGGCGACGAAAGCGATCCAGGCGCGCTCGCCGCCGCCCCAGGTCAGGGTGCCGTGGCCGACGCTGCGCAACCGCGTCGGCCGGACGATCGGCTCGTCGAAGAGGGAATCGTCGCCGTACCCCGGCGGCTCGACCCGCAGCACGACGCGGCGGCCGAGGGACTTGTCCTCGCCGATCCAGACTTCGCCGCCGTCGCCGATCTCGCAGATCTTCCCCGCGATGACGAATCCGCCGAGCGTCTCGGGGAGTGCCACGGCCGACTTCATGACGCGTTCGAGCGGATTGGGGAACGGGCTGAGGAGCTTATTCCGCTTCGAGATGCGCGGGAGCTGCACGGTCCGCGTGCCGGAAGCGAAGTCGTGGACGCCGCGGTAGCCGTGCTTCGTTCGTCGGATCTGGATGCCGAGGATGACCAGCCCGCTGATGAACGTTCCGGCCGCGAGGATGCCCGTCGCGACCGGGCCGAGAGGCACCGCCAGTATGCCCGCCAGGGTGAGCATCCAAAATTTGACCGCGGCGAACGCGAGGGTCCGGACGCCGGCGGCGCGGAGGCCGGGGGCGCCCGTGCCGCCGAGCTTCACGACGCGCAGCATCAGGATGCGCTTGCCAGGCGTGCTGCCCGTCAGCCCTTCGAAGAGCCAGAAATAGAGGAACGAGACGGAGTACTGGATCCAAGCGGTCGTCAGGGGATGGTCGAGATCCGGAGTATCGCCGCCCACGGCTTGGCGCAGGAACTCCAGTGGGATCGCCAAGATTTTGAGCAGGAGGGTGTCGAGCAGCAGCGCCAGGAAGAGCGAGCGCGGCCGCGCCGGGATCTGGCGCGCCGGGAGCAACCCCAAGAGCGAATCGCGGAGTTCGTCGAGCGATTGGAAGCGGCGGTCGCGGTCGCGCTCCAGCCCGCGCAGCGCGAGCCGATCCAATTCCACCGATGCGGCGGGGCACTTGACCCGCAAGGACGGCGGAGCTTCGGAGATCGCCTTCGCCAGCGCCGCCGTCAGGCTGTCGTGCTGGTGCGGGGCCTCGCCGACGAGGAGGTAGTAGAGCGTGGCGCAGACGGCGTACACATCGGTGTCGTAGCTCACCGGCTCGCCGCGGATCTGCTCGGGGGATGCGAAGAGCACGGTGCCCAAGAACGCCCCGGAGTGCGTGAGCTGTTTGTCGCCGTTGCTGCCCGCGAGCGATTTCGACAGGCCGAAGTCGCCGACTTTCACCCGGTCGTCTTCCGTGAGGAAGCAGTTCGAGGGCTTCACGTCGCGGTGGATGACGCCGAGGCGGTGCGCTTCGATCAGGCCGTCGATCACATCGAGGATGCGGAGGATGGCTTCGTCCACCGGCAGCGGGCCGCGGTCGTCCACCAGGTCTTTGAGCGTCCGCCCCGGCATCAGCTCCATGATGATGAACGGCCGCCCGGCATCGGTATCGGCCCGCAGCACGAAGACGCAGCGCGGGTGCGCGATCTGGCTCGCGAGCCGGCCCTCTTGGCGGAAGCGCTCGACCGACGCGGGGTTCGCCGCGAGGCGGCGCGAAAGGAGTTTGACGGCGACGGCCTGACCCGAGCCGTCCGCCTCGGCCTCATAGACGCTCCCCATGCCGCCGGAGCCGAGCAGTCTGATCAGCCGATAACCCGCGATGGCCGTCGGCGCGAGTTCGGCCGCGCTCTCCGCTGCGGGAGTGGCCGCGTCCGCCGTGCGCGTGGCGAGGTATTCCATGCGCTCGTCGGGTTCGGGATCGTAGCCGACGGTTTCGTCGCCGGTCGGGGTCGAATCGCCGAGTTTCTGGCCGCAGAACATGCAGAAGAGGGGCGGTTCCGCCGGGTCGGCGGATTCGGAGACGACGCGCGAGCAGCGGGGGCAGAGCAAAGACATACGCGGTCCGACGGGCGGGTCACGGGTCTTCCGACGGGCGGAGGGGAATCTTAGGGAAAGGTGGGGGAAAGCGTATGCGGGTGTGGAGGAGTGGGGAGCGCCGTATGGGTCATCCGAGCATTCGGGGAGAGGCGAATAAGATCACGAGACCGGCAAGCACGAACGCAATTTACGATCAGCGGAGCGGTGAGATGAGCGACCCAAACCCAACGGGCATCCGATTGGGAACGACCTCTCCAATACAACACGGCGAGGCACCACACCATACCGCACACTGCGCAACCGCAGGAGGAAAGCAATCGTGTGCTTTCGGACATGGCGAGATTCCACGGCATCAAATGACGAGTAGTTCCGCAGTCGACAATTGGGGCAGTCCACCTCTGCCGAGACCCGCATCCTGGAGTGTCGAGCCGAACGCGTCGCGAACCTGCTTGCCGAGCTTGCGCTTTCCTTTTCCGGCGAGTTCGCGGATGCGCCGGGCCGCATCGTCGGCCGAGTAGAGTCCGCTCATTCCAGCCAGTAGCAAGTTGATGTACTGGCGGAAGCAGTTCTCGGCCGATTCCCATTTTTTCAGATGCTGGAAGCAGATTCCGAGCCGATACACGCAATCGGTCTTGAGCGAGTCGGTCCACTCCGCGCTCTCCCAGCATTCATCGTCGTGTCTAGTCTTTTTGCTTCTGATCAACCAAGTGTAGATGGGAATGGCCCGTTCCGGATTCCCCGAGGCATCCAAAGCTCCGGCGATATTCCAGAGTGTCAGGGGGCAATCCGGAACGATCTCCAACGATGCGAGCAGCGGCCGAAGAGCTTCGCGGTGCTGTCCTTCTTCGTAGTGGGTCACGCCGAGTTGCGTGAGCAGCCAGTGGTTCTGGGAATCCTCTTGCAACTGCTGTTCGATGAGCGCGCGGGCCTCTTTCCAGCGGGCCTGCTCGATGAGCGTCTCGACCGACTCGCCGCTCGCGAATTTCACCATGACCCGGTTCCTCTGCATCAGTCTTCGGGGCGCCGACGCTTCCTCTGCTGCTTCTTCCGCCGCTTGTCCCCTTTTTCGCCCTGGGCGTCTTTCCGCTTGCGCGATTGCCCCTTCTCGTGCTTTTCCCGCGACGACGGACGGGCATTCTTCTGGTGCTCCTCGCCCATCGGCATCCGCTCATTCAGCCGCAATCCTTGCAATTCTACTCGAAAAGTATCCGAAACCCCGCGCGGATTTGCAAGTCGAGCGGTGACACCGTAAAACGACCCTTCCCTACGCCCACGAGGTCCGTCCCTATGCTCACCAAAGTCCTTTCCACCGCCGGTGCCACCGCCGTCGGCGGCCGCAACGGCCACACGAAGTCCGACGACGGCCTCGTCGGCGTCGATCTGTCGGTGCCGAAGTCGATGGGCGGGCCGGGCAAGCCGAACACCACGACGCCCGAGCACCTCTTCGCCGCGGGCTACTCGGCCTGCTTCGGCGGGGCGTGCGAGTACCAGGCGAAACAGCTCAACATGGCCGCGCAGAGCATCGAAGTGACGGCGGAAGTCCAACTCGGCACCGTCGCGAGCGGCGGCTTCGGTTTGAGCGTGAAACTGAGCGTGAAGGTGGCCGGCCTTTCGCAAGCCGACGCGGAAAAGGTCGTCGCGGCCGGCCACGAGTTCTGCCCGTACTCCCGCGCCATCAAGGGGAACGTGCCGGTCGAAGTGGTCGTCACGGTGGCGTGATCGTCGAAATCTTCTGTTAGCCCCCACCGCGGCGCTGGTATGATGACCGCTCCGCCGGCACGCTTCCGCTCCGGGCCGAATAGGGCCAAGTGCAGACAATGCAGAACCCGCAGGTTTGTTCGGTGTCGTACCGCCGGTCGCGCTTCTCGACGAAGCTGCCCGGCGACCGGCTCTACACGCCCTCGCATTTCTGGCTGCTCGAAACGGAGCCGGGCCGCTGGCGCGTCGGCGTGACGCGCTTCGCCCAGCGCATGCTCGGCGACCTCGTCGAATACGGCTTCGAAGTGCCGCCGGATGGGGCCGTCGAACTCGGCGACACCATCGGCTGGATCGAAGCCTTCAAAGCGACCGCCGACGTCTACTGCGTCGGCACCGGCCGCTTCGCCGGGGGCAACCCGCTCCTCGAAACGACGCCGCGCAAGTTCGACATCGACCCCTACGGCGAAGGCTGGCTCTACAGCTTCGAGGGGACGCCCGACCCGAACGCCTCCGACAACACCGGCTACAGCAAGCTTCTCGACCTTGCAATCGATAAGATCCAGGGGAAGGAAGCGGCGATGGACGAGCCGCCGACGGACGACATCGGGGATTGAGGCGATGGCGACGAAACCGCGCTACATCATGGTCGGCGGCTTCCTCGGAGCCGGGAAGACGACCGCGCTCCTACGGCTCGCCGAACGCTTCCGCGACAGCGGCCAGCGCGTCGGCCTCATCACGAACGATCAATCGGTGGGCTTGGTCGATACCGCGATGCTGGCCGCGCACGATTTCCCCGTCGAAGAGATCACCGGCGGCTGCTTCTGCTGCAAGTTCGGCTCGCTCACCGATGCGGCGGAGAAGCTCACCGAAGCCGAGAAGCCGGACGTGTTTCTCGCCGAGCCGGTCGGAAGTTGCACCGACCTCACGGCCACCGTGAGCTACCCGCTCCGCCGTCTCTACGGCGACAACTTTTCCCTTTCGCCGTTCAGTGTGCTCATCGATCCCGTGCGCGCCGAACGCATTCTCGGCCTCGCTTCGGGCAAATCGTTCTCGCCGAAGGTCGTTTACATCTACAAGAAGCAGCTCGAAGAAGCGGACGTCATCGTCGTCAACAAGATCGACACGCTGGATGACGCGCGGACTTCGAAGCTGCTCGCCAAGCTGAAAGCCGAGTATCCGAAGGCGAAGGTCGTGACGCTCTCCGCCCGGCACGGCACGAACCTCGATGCGTGGGCCGAACTGATCGAAGCGGTCGATCTCCCCGCCGGCACCGCGATGGACATCGACTACGACACCTACGCCGAAGGCGAAGCGCTGCTCGGCTGGCTGAACGCGACCGTTCGTTTCTCGTCCGACACCGGCCTGGACGGCAACGCGGTTCTGACCCACCTCGCCCACCACCTCGGCGGCCGACTCGCGACGGCCGGGGCGGAAGTGGCCCATCTGAAGATGACCCTGAGCCCCGAGCAGGGCAACGACATCGCGGTGATCAACCTGACC
>Ga0136611_10001984_pt1 | contig 14240 bp, 11 predicted proteins | sample AntDrymUQ2232306_2_FD_106645 | JGI IMG/M metagenome (GOLD analysis project Ga0136611, IMG submission 106645) | Polar desert sand microbial communities from Dry Valleys, Antarctica - metaG UQ223 (23.06) | ecosystem: Environmental > Terrestrial > Soil > Desert | place: Antarctica: Dry Valley...
AACGGTGGACGGAGTCGGCGGACCACCTGACCTACACGCTGACGCTGCGCGACGACGTGAAATGGTCGGACGGGACGCCGTTTACGTCGGCCGACGTGCTCTTCACGTTCCAGGCGATCTACGACGCCAGGGTCGACAGCCTGCTTGCCAGCTCGCTGAAGATCGATGGCAAGCCGCTGATGGTGACCGCGCCGGACGCGAAAACAGTCGTGGTCAAGCTGCCACACACCTTTGGTCCCGGCATCTCGCTGCTGGACAACCTGCACCTTGCGCCGAAGCACAAGCTCGAGGCCGCGCTCAAGGCCGGCACCTTCGTGCAGTCGATGGGTGTCTCCACGGCTCCCGCGGAACTCGTCTCCCTTGGACCTTTCAAGCTCACCAGTTACGCGCCGGGCCAGCGGCTGGTGTTCGATCGCAATCCGTTCTACTGGAAGAAGGACGCAGCCGGCAGTCAGCTGCCGTATCTCGACCAGGTCGTCCTGGAGATCGTGCCCGATCAAAACGCGGAGCTGGTGCGGCTTCAGTCGGGCCAGTTCGACATGCTGCAGCAGCAGATCCGGCCCGAAGACATCGCCACGCTCCGGCCGCTGGAGCAGCAGGGCAAGCTCAAGCTGCTGGAGCTCGGCGTCAGCGCTGATGCGGACCTGTTCTTTTTCAACCTGCGCTCCTCGCACTGGGACAAGGATGCGCGCCGCGACTGGATCACGCGCAAGGAGTTCCGCAAGGCGATCTCGCACGCGATCGATCGCGAGGCGTTCGCCAACACCGTCTACCTGGGCGCGGGCGTGCCCATCTGGGGGCCGGTCACACCAGGCAACCAGAAGTGGTTCTCGCCGAATGTGCCGCGCTACGGTTATTCACTCGAGCGCTCCAGAGAAATCCTGGCGAGCATCGGCCTGGCCAACCGCGACGCCGATCCGTGGCTCGAGGACGCGGCCGGCAACGAAGCCCGCTTCAACGTCATTGCCTATCGCGGTAACTCGTCCGTCGAGCGAGGCTCGGCAATCCTGCGTGACGAGCTCGCCAAGGTCGGCATCCGCGTCGACGTGGTGCTGCTCGAACAGGGCGCCCTGATTCAGCGGATGCTGAAAGGCGATTTCGAGTCGATCATGTTCGTGGTCTTCCAGACCAATCTCGATCCCGCGATGAACCCCGATTTCTGGTTGAGCTCCGGCTCGGCGCACGTCTGGAACATCGGCCAATCGAAGCCGGCGACCGACTGGGAAAAGGAGATTGACGATCTGATGGTCACGGTGATGAGCAGCGTCGATCAAGCGGAGCGCAAGAAAGCCTTCGACGCCGTCCAGATGATTGTCGCGGACAATCTCCCGGTGCTCTACTTCGTCGCGCCGCGCCTCTACATGGGCGTGACCACCCGCGTCGGCGGCTTGACCCCGGCGATTCTGCGGCCGCAGCTGCTCTGGAACGCCGAGCGCATGACGGTGAATCAGCCCCGGTAGGGCCCGGATGAGACGCTATCTCCTCACGCGTCTCGCGTTTGCGCTGCTTCTTGTCTTCGTCGTGTCGTCGGCGACGTTGCTGCTGACCCGGATCGCGCCCGGGGACTACGCCGCGATGCAGGGCGTCGATCTGTCGGCCGAGCAACGCGCGCACCTCCGCACGAGTCTGGGCCTCGATCGGTCGTTCGCCTCGCAATACCTGTCGTGGCTGGGCGGCGCCGCCCACTTCGATTTCGGAGACTCGCTGCTCTATTCCAGGCCGGTCAGCACCATCGTCAGTGAGCGCGCGCTCAATACCGCGGTGCTCGCCATCGTTGCGTTACTGCTCGCGACCGCGATCGGCATTCCACTCGGCATCTATTCGGGCACGACCAGCGGCGCCGGTCGATCGATCGTGCGCGCGCTGTCCGTGCTCGGCTTGTCGGTGCCGCCGTTGATCGGCTCGCTGGCGCTGGTCTTCCTCGCCGCCCGCACCGGATGGTTTCCGGTCGGCGGCATGACGTCATCCGCCGGCACCGACCTGACGTGGGCGCAGTGGCTTGCCGATCTCGCCCGCCACGTGCCGTTGCCGGCGCTGGCCCTCGCCATTCCGATGGCCGCCACCCTGGAGCGCCTCCAGTCGCAAGCGATCGCCGCGGCATCGCACGAGCCATTCGTGGCCGCCAGCCGCGCGCGCGGGGTCGATCGCGCGCGGTCGATCCTGCATCATGCCTGGCCGGTGTCGCTGCGGCCGGTGCTCGGATTTTACGGTGTGATGATCGGTACCCTGTTCAGCGGATCGTTTGTCGTCGAAGTGGTCACGTCGTGGCCGGGGCTCGGCCGCCTGATGTTCGACGCGCTCAAGGCGCGCGATCTGTTCCTCGTCGCCGGATGCGCGGCAACCGGGGCGTTGTTCCTCGCCGCGGGCACGCTGCTGGCCGATCTGATCCTTGCCTACGTGGATCCGCGCGTCCGCTCGGGAGAGCGCGCGTGATTCGACGCACCGGCGTATTTCTCGCCTTGCTCACGGTGTTTGCGGTTGGCGCACCGTTGCTCGCTCCGTACCAGGCCGGCGAGGCGTTTCGCGGCTATCTTCATGCACCGCCAATGCGCCCGCACTTCGACGGGCTCGCGCCGGTGGTGCATCCGCTGGTGCTCGCGGATCGGCTCGAGCAACGCTTTGAACCGGACCGGACGCGCACGCTGAAAATGCCGTGGATCGAGCGCGACACCGAGGCGCCGGTGTTTCTGCTGGGCGCGGATGACTTCGGCCGCGACGTGCTGTCGCGGTTGCTGCACGGCGCGCGCACGTCGATTGGCCTCGCACTGTTCGCCACGCTCGGCGCGGTGTTGATCGGCGCGCTCGCCGGCGCGTGGGCCGGCTATCGCGGCGGCTGGGTTGACGACGCGATCATGCGCGTCGCGGATTTCGTCCTCGTCCTGCCGGTGATCTACGTCGTCCTGGTGTTGCGCGCGGTGTTGCCGCTGGTCCTGCCGGCGTCGACCGTGTTCCTGCTGGTGTCGTTGATCTTCGTGCTGGTTGGCTGGCCGTTTGTCGCCAAGGGGGTGCGCGCGATCGTTGCCGGTGAAAGTCATCGCGAGTACGTGCAGGCGGCGCGATCGCTCGGCGCCGGGCCGATCAGGATTCTTGCAGTCCACTTGATCCCGGCGTGCGGCGGCCACTTGCTGGTCCAGGCGACGTTGCTATTGCCCGCGTTCATCCTCGCCGAGGCGACGCTGTCCTTCATCGGCCTCGGGTTCCCGGACCCGGTCGCCAGCTGGGGGACGATGCTCGCGGGCGCCGGTAATTACAATGCCGTGGCCCGCTTCCCGTGGACGCTGACCCCGGCACTGGCGATTTTTCTGGTCGTGCTCGCCACCAACCTGCTCATCACCCGCGACGCCCGACACTAATTTCTGGAGACCTTCATGTTGCCCACTACCCAAAGAATTCTGCTGGGACCCGGCCCGAGCCTGATGTCCGCGCGGGTGACGCAGGCATTGGCCAGGCCGATGCTCAGTCACCTCGATCCCCAATTCGTCGGGATCATGGACGACGTGCGCGCGCGATTGCTGCGGGTGTTCCAGGCGCCTGAAGGCTCGTTCGCGTTCGCGGTGTCCGGGACCGGCAAGGCGGCGATGGAAACCGCCGTTGCGAACCTGATTTCGCCGGGCACGCGCGTGCTGTCGATCGTCACCGGCTATTTCGGCGACCGCGTTGCGCAAATGGCGACGCGTTATGGCGCCGAGGTGACGCGCGTCGAGGCGGAGTGGGGACGCGCGATCGATCCTGAGCAGGTGCGGCGAGCCCTGAACGCATCTGGCGCGGACGTCGTAACGCTTGTTCACGCTGAAACCTCGACCGGCGTCCTGAATCCAGTTGAAGCGGTTGCCGCAATCGCACGCGCGCACGGCGCATTGATCATCGTCGACGCCGTCACGTCGCTCGGTGGCATGCCGCTCGACGTCGCAGGTTGGGGACTCGACGCGGTCTACAGCTGCAGCCAGAAATGCCTGGGCGCGCCGTCGGGAATGTCGCCAATCGTATTCTCGCCGCGCGCGCTCGAACGGAAAGTGCCGTGCCGGAGTTTCTATTTCGACGTGACGCTGCTCGAAGACTACTGGGTGCGGGGCAAGTACCACCACACCATGTCAGCGCCGCTGATCTACGCACTACGCGAAGCGCTCGCCGGCGTTGAAGAAGAAGGGCTACACGCGCGCTGGGCGCGGCATGAGAAGGTCCACAAGGCGTTCGTGAAGGCGCTCGATCGCCTCGGACTCGCGCTGCTGCCCATGCCCGGCGAGCGCTTGTGGACGCTGAACGCCGTCGCGGTGCCTGAAGGCGTCGACGATGGGGCGGTGCGCAGGTACCTGTTGGAAAACTTCAACATCGAGATTGGCGCCGGCCTCGGTCCGCTGGCCGGGAAGGTTTTTCGAGTCGGGCTGATGGGGACCAGCTCGTCTCAAGAACTGGTCGATCTGCTGTCCGGTGCGCTGGAACAGGCCTTAAACGGCGCCGCTGTCCGCAAAGCATGACGCCGACCCCTTGGTACAGGGGTTGCACAACCGCGGGTATGCCAGGTCCGAAGGTGCGAGGGTGCGGAGGTGCGGGGGTGCTCGTCATGGCCCTTGCCGTGCTCGCGGGTGCGTGCGCGACCAATCCGGTGACCGGCAAGCGGCAGATGTCCCTGCTCAGCGAGGCCGAAGAACTGGCGATCGGGCAGCAGCAGGACGCCGAGATTCGCCGGGAGATGGGCGTCTATGATGATCAGGCGCTCCAGCGCTACGTCAGCGAGATCGGCCAGGATCTCGCGCGCGCCTCGCATCGCCCCAATCTTCCCTGGACCTTCACGATCGTCGACAGCCCCGCAATCAATGCGTTCGCCTTGCCTGGGGGATACATCTACGTCACCCGCGGCATCCTTGCGTATCTCGATGATGAAGCCGAACTGGCCGGCGTGCTCGGTCATGAGATCGGCCATGTCACCGCCCGACACGCGGCGCAGGCGTATACGCGGCAGGCGCAGGCGGATCTGGGTCTGACCATCCTCAGCATTTTCGTTCCGAGCACGGCGCCATTCGCGGATCTTGGCGCGACCGGCCTTGGCGTGTTGTTTCTGAAGAACGGACGCGAGGCCGAGATTGAGGCCGATCGGCTCGGGGTCGAATACGGGTCGGGTGCTGGCTACGACCCCGCCGGAGTCCCGAGGTTCCTGTCGACGCTTGCTCGCGTCGATGCGCTCAGCGAGCGCGGCATTCCAAATTGGCTCTCGAGCCATCCTGATCCGGGATCGCGCGTGACCAAGGCGGAGCCCGTCGCGGGGAAGTTCGTCTCTGCCGACACCAAGAAAATCAATCGCGATCCGTATCTCGAGCGCATTCGCGGTCTCGTCTTCGGAGACAACCCTAAAGACGGCATCGTGCGCGGCAACGAGTTCCTGCATCCGCTGCTTCGCATCGGCGTGAAGTTTCCCGAAGGCTGGGAGCTGACCAATACCGCCCAAGCCGTGCTGGCCCAGGAGCCAGGGACCGAGCACTTCATGGTGCTCCAGGAAGTCGAACAGCCCCGCCTGCGCCAGGCTGCTGGCGGGCAGGCGGCATCGATCGGTGACATTGCGGTCGAGGCGATGCGCAAAGCCGGTTACACGGTCGTCGACGGCACCATCCGAAGCATCAACGGTAATCAAGCGCATGTCGGCGTCTATCGCGGCGACGCGAAGGGCACCGGCAAGGTGATGATGCGCGCCGCGCACGTCACGATTGGCCGGCAGATGTATGTCGTCGCGGGGTTCGCTCCCGAACAGGAGTTCGCGCGTGTCGATCGCGACATTGAGCAGGCGCTGCAGACGTTCCGCCAGCTGAGCGTGCAGGAGGCGGCGGACCTACGACCCAACCGCGTCGACTTCTACGTCGCCCGCCAGGGCGATTCGTGGCAGTCGATTGCGGCGCGGCAGGGAAAGAGTTTCGTCAACGCCGCCACGCTCGCGATCATGAACGATCGCGAGGTCCACGTTCAGCCGCAGCCGGGCGACCGGGTCAAGATCGTCGTCGCCGGATAATCGCAAGCGTTAGAATCGGCGGGTGGCCGCCAAACGCGCATCGCGATCGGTCTGGAAACAGATCGGCCGGGGGATTGCGATCCTTGCGGTGCTTGGATTTGCCTACGTCGCCTACGTCTACCTGACGCTTCCGGACGTCCGCGGGCTGGCGAAGACCAATCCCACCAGCTCGGCCTTTATGCGGCTGCGAGAGGAAGAAGCGCGCGATCAAGGGCGCAAGTTCGCGATTCGCCACCAATGGACCGGCTACGGGCGGGTGTCGCCGTACCTGAGGCGCGCCGTAATCGTTACTGAGGACGCGGCCTTTTTCGACCATGACGGCATCGACATGGCCGAGATCAAGGCATCGCTCGAAAAGAACTGGGAAGAAGGGCAGTTCCTGCGCGGCGGCAGCACGCTCACGCAGCAGCTCGCCAAGAACCTTTACCTGTCTCCGTCGCGCAATCCGATGCGAAAGGTGACGGAGCTGATGATCGCGCGGCGGCTCGAATCCGCGCTGAGCAAGCAGCGCATCTTCGAGATCTATCTGAACGTCATCGAGTGGGGTGACGGCATCTTTGGATGCGAGGCGGCGGCGCGCGCGTATTTCCGCAAGTCGTGTTCGGCGCTCGGGATGGAGGAAGCGGCGTTGATGGCGGGCTCGATCATCAATCCGCGAGTGCACAGCCCCGCGAAGCCGAGCCGCCGGCTACTGCGCCGCCAGCAGATTATCCTCCGCCGCATGGGGTTCAAAGAGCCGGCGCGGCCTGAACCGGCGCCCACCAATCGGACGCCGATCGACGACCCGTTGATTCCGGTGCCGTTGCCGTTTCCGGATCCGCCAGCACCGTCGAACAAGAGCGGCAACGGCAGCCCGCAGATCGACAAACCTTCCACCTTCGCGCCGGGCGCTACGGCGGACAAGAAAGGTTTATCGCCACCACGTTAGAAGGGTTTTCTCCGCAGGGCGGTTTCAGGGCGCGTTCAGCTGACGCGCTTAGCGCCAATGTAGCGGCTCGCCCAATATTGCGCGCCGAGACTCTCGACGCGTACTACTCCGCGCTCGCTCGGTGCGTGCACGAACTGATCGCCGCCGATCACGATCCCGACGTGCGAGGCGCCCGGGGCGCTGGTGGAGAAGAACACCAAGTCGCCAGGCTCGAGAACTTCACGGTCGACGTTCTTGCCGACGCGGAACTGATCGCGGACCTGCCGAGGAACCGCGACACCGTGCTGCTCGTAGACGTAGCGCACGAAGCCGCTGCAATCAAAGCCCGAGGGATCGATACCGCCATCCCTGTAAGGTGCGCCCCGTAGCGCGAGTGCGGTTCCGGACAGCGCGTAACCGTCGGCATTGGCCCGGCCTGGCAGGACCGGATTCGATCGACCGCGCGTACTGGAAGGTGCCTCCGCCGGCGGCGGCACTGTACCGGTCATCGGGTCCGCCGGAGCGGGGATCGCGACCGTGCCCCCGTGAGCGCCCGGCATGGGAAACGGCTGCGGAATATAGACCGCGCCCGAGCTCGCGCAGGCTGCGAAGGTGGATGAGACGACGACGATGACGAGAAGCCGAGCCATCGCCGACTAGTATCGGCCCGTGGTGCCGAATTGTGTAGTCCCGCGGGATTCATGGCACAATGCCGGGGAATGGAGCAAACGCTCCTCCTCAACGCAACCTACGAGCCGCTGAAGGTCGTTCATTGGCAAAAAGCGGTGACGTTGTGGTGTCAAGGGAAGGTCGAGATCATTGCGCATCACGACCGCGAGGTCCGTGCCGTCTCGTTTTCCTTTAAATTGCCGTCCGTCATCCGGCTGCTTCGTTACGTCCGCATAAAAAAACGCTTCGATTATGTGCCGTTCTCGCGCGCGAACATCTACGCGAGAGACGAGTTCAAATGCCAGTACTGCGCCGAAGTATTCCCCACACCAGAGCTCACCTTCGATCACGTAGTACCCGTCTCGCAGGGCGGCCGCAAGGACTGGGAGAACATTGTCACGTGTTGCGTTTCGTGCAACCGCAGAAAGGGTGGACGCACGCCCTCGGAAGCGCGCATGCATCTGATTCGTCCGCCTCGCCGGCCGATGTCCGCGCCGGCGATCCGGATCACGATCGGTTTGCGCAGCGCTCCCGAAAGCTGGCGTGACTATCTGTACTGGAACCTCGAACTCGACAAAGACGAGAGCTGACGCTTGTCCGTGCTCACCAGCTTAGAGCCTGTTCGCGTTGTGGAAGGCGGACGGCTGTGGGTGCGCGGCGACGGCTTCCCCGAACCTGATTCTTCCTCGGACCTCGTGACGATCGGGGGCGTGCCGGCGCGGATGGCCTTTGCCGCATCCGATCGCCTCGCCGTGGTGGTGCCGTCGGGCCTCGACGGTGGCGAGACGCCCGTCAAGGTCGCGTGGGTTCCCGGCGCGACACTCTACGCGCGCGTCGGCATCCTGATGGCGACCGGCCTTCACCAGGTCGACAACCCGATCTTCGGCGCCGACGGCCATCTCTACGTCACCTATAGCGGAACCCGCGGGCAAGAGGCGACCGTTTCGATCTTCCGAATCCGCGGCAATGGCGCGCGCGAGCCGTTCGTGCACGCGCTCGTGAACCCTACCTCGATGGCGGTCGGGCCTGACGGACACCTGTACGTATCGAGCCGTTTCGAAGGCCACGTCTACCGCGTGTCCGACGAGGGGCAGTATGAAGTAGTGGCGTCGGATCTTGGTGTGGCGTGCGGGTTGGCGTTCGGCGCCGACGGCTCGTTATATGTCGGCGATCGCGGCGGCACCATCTTCAAGGTCGATCCCAAGGGCCGTGCCCAGAGCTTCGCGAGCATCCCGTCGAGCATCGCCGCGTTCCATCTCGCGATGTCGCCGGATGGCCACCTGTTTGTGTCCGCGCCAACGCTCGCCACGTACGACTCGGTGCGTCGCATCGACCCCGATGGAGGCGTCGAGGTGTTGAACATTCCCTTTGGACGGCCGCAGGGATTGGCCTTCGATCCCAAGGGCGTGCTGCACATCGTCGAGGCGCTCGCCGGCTCGAGCGGGGTATATGCGATTCGCCCGGATCGCGAGCCGGAACTGGTCGTCGCGGGCGCCGGGCTCGTCGGCGTGGCGTTCAAGTCGAACGGCCAGATGGTCGTGGCGTCAGGCGATGCGGTCTATTCCTTCCCGCCGCCGGCATGACCGGGTTTTTCGTCGGCGTGCTGCTCGCCCTGGCAGCGGTGTCTCTTGGCCTGCGCACTACCTCCGTCCTGATTCCACGGGTGCATCCGTTCGCCCGGTTGTTGGTCTCCGTCATCATCGGCACCGCGTTCATGATGGCGACCCTGCAAGTCTCGGATCGCTATCAGGTTCACGATCTCGGACTCGGACTGTTGGTTTCGCTGTCGCCCGTCGGCGTGTTCGATCTCGTGAAGTGGTGGTATCGATATCGCAGAGCTTAAGCCCCCCGCTGACCTGATGCAGACCGGTTCGTTCACCACCATCGACCACAACGAGGCGCGCCGGCTGCTCGCCTCCGGCGAGGTTACCGTGCTCGACGTGCGGACGCCGGGCGAGTATGCGCAGCTCGGGCACATTCCGAATGCGTGGCTGATACCGGTCGATTTCGCTGTGTCGGCGCCGGCGGTGTTGCCTGACAATCAGCAGCCGGTGCTGGTGTACTGCGAGCACGGCGTGAGAAGCGTTGCCGCAGCGCGGCTGCTGGTGGCGGCCGGTGTTTCGGCAGTGTTGAACCTGGCCGGGGGGCTCGCCGGGTGGTCGGGCCCGCGCGAATTCGGCGACGGCGTTCTGCGCGGTCCAGCACCGTGGCTGATCGATAACGCCGACCTGTTGCGGCGCGGCGGAAAGGTCCTCGACGTCGCGTGCGGCCGCGGCCGTCACGCGTTGTTGATGGCGAGCGCCGGTTTCGAGGTGCGCGCGATCGATCGCAATCCCCAGGCGATCGAATTCCTGAAGATCACCGCACGGCGATTGAACCTGCACGTCGATGCGGCGATCGTCGACCTGGAAACGGAACCTCCGCCCGATCTGGCGGGAACCTTTGATGCGATCCTGGTGTTCAACTACCTGCATCGGCCATTGATGCCGGCGTTGCGTGACGCAGTAGCGCCGGGTGGACGGATCTTTTACGAGACGTTCACGGCGCGACAGGCCGAGCGCGGCCATCCGAAGAATCCTGACTTTCTGCTCCGCGACGGCGAACTGGCGGAGGTGATGGCGCCGCTCGCAATCGTGCGATCGAGAGAGGGCGAGTTCGACGGGCGCTTCCTTGCATCGGCGGTGGCGGAACGGTGACCTTCGTCGCGAGGGTGGCGTAAAGAAACCTGGGGACATCCTGCTGCTCTACACATCTTCGAGCACCTCCCCGACGACCGCACGGCGATGCGTGACGCGTTTCGGGTGCTGAAGCCGGGGGGCTTCGCGCTGGTGCAGGTGCACTAGCCCGGCGCTTACGGTCGAATCGCCGTCACCAGTAACGGGTCGAGCCGCGACGTGAGGCCCGGACTCGCGGCGACCCACAGTGAACCGTGGGCCACAAGCACGGCGCCGCCGCCCTGGCCGGTGAAGCGTTGCACGGCACGATTGCTCCGCGGATCGATCCGGATGATGGGCGCACCGGCAGCGCTGATCCACACCGAGCCGAGACCGGCGGCGATCTCACCGGTGGCCGCGCCGTCGGCGAGTGGAATCGTCGCCACGACTTTGTTGGTCGCAGGATCGACGCGCGTCACTGTGCTGTCACCGCGATTGAGCGTCCACACCGCGCCTTCGCCGGCCGCCACGCGCCCGGGCCTGGGGCCGACCTTGATGGTTTCGACAATCTCATTGTTGTGCGGGTTGACGCGCGTCAGGAGATCGCCGGTCTCACTGGTGATCCACAGGGCATCATCCGCGAAGACCACGGCGTACGCGCCCCCGGCGACGTAGATCTCTGCGACCGCGGCATTCGTTGCCGGATCGATCCGGGACACCACACCTTTCGAATCCGTGATCGCCCAGACGCTGCCGACACCGATGGCGATGCGCCCATCGCGACTGGCCACCTTCATCTTGAGCGTTGCCGTGCTCTTGGAGGTCTTGGGATCGACGCGCGCGAGCGTGCCGTCGCCGCAGAGCGGGACCCACACGCTGTCGAACGCCACGACCAGAGACGCGCAGGGATCGTCGCCGACCACGATTGGCGTGCCCGCCTTGTTCTCCTTCGCGTCGATCCGCACGATCGTACCGGCGGTCCGATTGGGGATCCAGACGCCGTCCGTGGACTCGATTGATCCAGGTCCCAGGTCAACCGCAACCACCGCGTCGGCGGTCAGGCGAGCGAACGGAATATCCGCCGGCGGGAGGGGGGCGCCTTTCGGTGCCTGGCCGCCCGGCGACGCCGCGAGTGTCGTTGTGAGAAACAGGAGGAAAACGATTTGCCGAATCATGCGAAAGCATCATACTTAACGCCCGATGCCGTCATCCTTTTTTACCAAGACAGGCACGAGCGCCCTGGTGATGACCGGCGTGTTGCTGGTCGGCGCCGTCCTTGGCGCCGGGCAACTACCGGTTCCCCCGCCCGGCACGCCCGCTGCGGCGCAAGATGCCACCCTGTTTGAAACGCGGATTCGTCCGCTGCTTGCGGCGAACTGCTTTGCCTGCCACGGCGAGTCGGCGATGGCCGGACTGCGGCTCGATTCGCGTGCCGGGCTGCTGCGTGGTGGCGAAACGGGACCGGCGATCATCCCCGGCGATCCGGACAAGAGCGCTCTCTTGAAAGCCGTGCAGCATGCTGACGGATTCCCGCGCATGCCGCGCGGGCGCGCCAAGCTCCAGGCCGAAGACATTGACGCTATCGCCGAGTGGATTCGCAGCGGTGCGGTATGGCCCTCCGCCGAAGAGACCCCGGCGCCGGTCGCCTCACACGAGCGCGTGATCACGCCGGAGCAGCGCGCGTTCTGGGCGTTCAGGCCGCTGGTCAAGCCGGCCGCGCCGGTGGTTGGCGACTCCGCATGGCCGCGCACCGACATCGATCGATTCGTCCTGGCGCGGCTCGAACGCGACGGCCTGAAGCCGGTGGCCGCGGCGGACAAGCTGACGCTGATTCGCCGCGCTACGCTCGACCTGACGGGATTGCCGCCGACGCCTGAAGAAGTGGATGCATTTCTCGCCGACACGTCGCCTGGTGCGTTCGACACGGTCGTCGATCGGCTGCTGGCCTCGCCGCGCTATGGTGAGACGTGGGGCCGCATGTGGCTGGACGTCGCGCGCTACGGCGAAGACGATTATCGCAGCCTCGATCCGATGGGCCGCGGTTTTAATCCCTACCCAAACGCTCATCTTTACCGCGACTGGGTGATCCGCGCGTTCAACGAGGACTTGCCGTACGACCAGTTCGTGACGGCGCAGCTCGCTGCCGATTTACTCGACGGTCCGGAGCGCGTGCGGCACCTTCCGGCCCTTGGATTCCTCGGCCTGGGGCCCTGGTATTATGACAACGGCGCGGTTGAAATCACGCGCGCTGACGAACGTCACGATCGCGTGGATGCGGTCAGCCGCGGCTTTCTCGGCTTCACGGTCGGCTGCGCACGTTGCCACGACCACAAGTACGACCCGATCCCGACCAAGGACTACTACGGGCTTGCGGGCGTCTTCCTCAACACCGAGTACACCGAATATCCGCTCGCGCCCAGGGGCATCGTCGACGACTACAGGGCCAAGGAAAAGGCGCTGAAGTTGAAGCGCGAGATGCTGAGCGAATACACCGCGGCCGAGGCCCGGCAGCTCGCCGAGACGCTCGCATTTCAGTCGGCGAAGTACATGAAGGCAGCGTGGCAGGTGGCGGGCGAACCCAAGAAAGACAAGCTCGCGATCCTCGACAAGGAAAAGCTCGACTACGAACTGTTCGATCGCTGGCTGGCGTTCCTGCAAAAGAAGCCGGTGTTCTATCCTTTCCTGAAGGACTGGCAGTCGATGGTGGTGCGCGGCGGCACTGCCAAAGAAGCCGACACGCTCGCGGACGCGTTCCAGGATCTGCTGATCGGCGTCGTGCTCGAACAGCGCGAGGTCAAGAAAGAGAACGACATCATCAAGGCCCGGGCGCTGCCGACGGCCAAGCCGAAAGAGCCGGCGAACCTGCCCAACGAGTTCATCACCAACGACGACTTCTGCCCGGGTTGCGGCCTCGAGTTGCGCAGCATGAGCAGGGAACGGACCGCGCTCTGGGGCGACGTGTTCATGGGAAATCTCGATCCCGATGACGCGCCCGGTAAGCCGGCGCGTCCTGGGCTGCTGCGCTTCACTGGATGGGGCCTCGAGCAACGGTTAGGTGGCGACCGTCGGGCGTTGATCGAAGGTCTCCGCAAAGACGTCGAGGCAATGGAGAAGGCGCTGCCGGCGAAGTACGCCTATGTTCACGGCGTCCGCGACCTCGAGAAGCCGGTCGATCTGAAAGTGCACCTGCGAGGCAATCCCACCCGCCTGGGGGACACGGTCCCGCGCGGGTTTCTCTCGGTGTTGCACCCCGAGCGTGTGACCTTCTCGAACGGCAGCGGCCGGCTCGAGCTCGCGCGCACGATCACCACACAGCCGATCGCGCTGCGGGTGATGGTCAACCGCGTCTGGAAGGAACATTTCGGGACCGGCCTCGTCAACACGCCGAGCAACTTCGGCGTGAATGGCGAGCGGCCCACGCATCCGGAGTTGCTTGACTACCTGGCGCAATATTTTGTCGACCACGGGCGGTCGACCAAGGCGCTGCACCGCGAGATCATGCGGAGTGCGGTCTATCAGTTGAGCGCGGCCAGCGAGCCGGCGGCGTTTGCGAAAGACAGCGGCAACCGTCTTTACTGGCGCGCCAACCGCCACCGCATGAGCGCGGAGCAGATTCGCGACGCGATTCTTTCTGTGTCGGGCGCGCTCGACGTCCGAATCGGCGGACCGTCGGTGACGCTGACGCCGCTGGCCGACCGCCGGACGGTTTACGGCAAGGTCAGCCGCTACAAGCTCGATGAGTTCCTGCAGTTGTTCGATTTCCCGAGTCCCAGCCAGACCGCGGAACAGCGTTTCTCCACCAGCGTGCCCCTGCAGCGGCTGTTCTTCATGAACAGCGACTTCATGCAGCAACACGCCGAGCGGTTGGCCGAACAGGTCGCCGACGAGGCCGACGACACGGCGCGGATCCAGAAGGTGTATCGCCGTCTGTTCGGCCGGGCGCCGACCGTCGAAGAGACCAAGGCCGGACGCGACTTCCTGCAGGCCGAGGCGCTCAAGCAGTACGAGGAGC
>Ga0136611_10001985_pt1 | contig 14234 bp, 16 predicted proteins | sample AntDrymUQ2232306_2_FD_106645 | JGI IMG/M metagenome (GOLD analysis project Ga0136611, IMG submission 106645) | Polar desert sand microbial communities from Dry Valleys, Antarctica - metaG UQ223 (23.06) | ecosystem: Environmental > Terrestrial > Soil > Desert | place: Antarctica: Dry Valley...
CTGCACGATCAAGTGGCCACCAAGTGAGGTAGCGCACGTTCGCCACCACCTTCTTGTCCAGAGGCTTCTCTGTGCCCGCCTGCGCTCCCACCCCGCACGCCGCCAGCGCGCCCGTCACAAGCGTGCTCCCACCGGCAGCGCCTTATACGCCAAGCAGTCCGCGACGTGTAAATGCCATAAGGGTTCCTCCTACTCCGCACGTGCGTGCCACGCTACTGGCACTTCCATGAGTATCGAACGCTGATGACGAGCGCGCCATGGGCCAGGCGCACAAGGACTTGGTGGGCTAACTGGGCACAACACCCGTTGAAGACGTGGCGCGGGTGCACGCCCCCAGCACGGACGTGCCGTATTGAGTAGGCTACTACCCTAATTCAACTCAGCGCATTCGGGCCAGGACGCCGCCGTCGACTGGGAGATCCGTGCCGGTTATGAAGGCGGCGTTGGGTGAGACCATGAAAAGGACCGCCTGGGCCTGGTCCGCAGTGGTGCCCCAACGGCCGAGCGGAGCCTGCGGCGGGGTCCCTTCGCGCGACGTGCGGGTCGCCAGCGAGAGGCCAGAAGAATTGGGCGTCACCGAATTCACGCGAATCTTGTGCGGCGCGAGCTCCATGGCCATACACCGTGTGAGCTGCAGCACTCCGTCCTTCGCGGTCGCGTAGGCAATCGCGCCAGCACGGCCCCGATGCCCCGAGGTCGACGCGATGTTGATGATCACCCCGCCGGTGCCTTGCTGCCAATGTTGGGCCCGGTACCGGTGACGATGGCAACCTGATTTGCGAGTAGCATGATTGCTCCTTTGGTGATGATTAGCAGTCAGGGACGGCGATGGGGCGGTGGTGGAGCGGCGAGCAATTGGCGCCGGAGGAGCGCGAGGAGCTCGTCCAGTGCGCGGCGAGCATCACTCGCACCGGCGAGAAAGCGGACCACGACGCCAGAATCACCCGGCAGCGCCGAGCACCCCGCGAGCACCACGGCTGGATCTGAGGTGGTACACCACTCGCGCAAGGCATGTAGTAGCGAGGGCACGGCGCTAAGGGCGACTGCGGCGTACACCGTGCCGATAGACTGCTGCCCCGGAGGCAGTGTCTCACTCAGCCGTGCGCCGCTGGGAGGGGGTGGTGCGAACGCCTGGGTATCAACGAATAAGGTCGCGCCTCCTGGCCGGCGGACGGTGACGCGGCTGCGGTAATAGTCGTAGTCGTGGCACTCACCCCTGGTTTCACGCCCGGGGTGGAGGAGATCAGCATAAAGCAGGATCCCAGTAGGATCGACGGTGATGTCCACCTCCTGCCAGAGTCGAGCGCCGCGGAAAGGGATCAGCGGGTCCGGCCACCATTCGAGCACGGCACCAGGCCCAACCTCCAGGGAGACGCGCTGCTCCGCACCGTTGCGTTCCATGCGATAGATCTTGGTGGCCGCCAGCGTGGTGACATGGGCGCGTGCGCCTGAATCAAGCGCCACCTGGAGACGAAGCCGGTCCCCCTGCACCAGCCCGCCGGTGAGCATGGCAACGTAGCAGTACGCCATGTCCGGTATGCCGGAATCGGGATAGAGGATGCGCCCGATCTGAAATGGAGGGCGGTGGGTGATGCCACGCGCAACGGTGCGACCGAGCGACGTATCACGGACGAGACGAAGGTCGAGGAAGCCATCTTTGCCAGGCCGGCCGGGCGCTAGCTGTGGCACCGGGTCATCCACCCAGGGCGCGTCGCAGCGATCCGGTGCCGGAGGTAGCAGCGCGGGAGTCGATGTCATGCCGGCTGGAGCGGCGCGTGGGTGGCTAAAAGAGCACGTCGGCGCGGAGACGGTCCACAAGCGCGTCAACTCCCTCGCCCGTGGCGCAGTTGGTGAAAAGGAAAGGGCGGCTGCCTCGCATGCGGCGGGAGTCGTGTTCCATTACCTCAAGGCTGGCGCCAACGTAGGGAGCGAGATCAGTCTTATTGATCACCAGCAGATCGGACTGGGTGATGCCGGGTCCGTTCTTGCGCGGGATCTTATCTCCGGCGGCAACGTCGATGACGTACACAAAGTAGTCCACCAGCAGCGGGCTGAAAGTCAGGGTTAGGTTATCGCCCCCGCTCTCAATGAAGAGGATGTCTGAGTCCGGGAAGCGCTGGGCCATCTCTTCCACCGCCGCCAGATTCATGCTGGGATCCTCACGGATGGCGGTGTGAGGACACGCGCCGGTCTCAACGCCAAGGATGCGCTCCTCGGCCAGGATGCCCTTGAGCGTGCACTTGACGTGTTGGGCGTCTTCGACGGTGACAATGTCGTTGGTGATGACGAGGACGCGATACCCTTCCTTGACGAGGACGGGGACGACGCGCTCAATCAGCGCCGTTTTGCCGGAACCGACGGGTCCGCCGATGCCGACCCGCGGGATGCCCAGCGGGCGTAGGTGCTCAGCTGACTGCGCCTGCACGTCAGTGGGGAAGTGAGAGGACGTCTCGACGGCGCCGGTAATAGCAGCGACGCCATTGGTGGAAGGGTGGACCGTGATTGCCATGGGTGCTTCTTTCAAGGCGTTCGGGGAATTCGTGTGATCGAGGGACAGTATCGGGTGGGAGCACTAGCTGCTGAAGAGGCGGACGTAGGCGGCCTCATGGCGCATCTGCTGGATTTCGGCCAGCGGGGCACTCGGACGGAGCGCGCGCCAGTCCGCGCATAGAGCCTCGGCGGCGATGTTCGCGAGGCGCGGCGCCTGGCGGCGCAGAATGGTCTGGGTCTGCTGGTGATCCAGCCGCATGAGGCGCAGCGCGGCACCCAGGAGGCTGCTGGCAGCGCCGTGCAGCTCGGCAAGCACCGCGGTGTGGACCGGGACGGCGAGCGCCGCGGTAGAGACGCCAAAGGCGCTGCCATACGTGCCCGGTGTCTGGCCGGCGCGTACCGCGGCATGAAAGGACTGGAGTGGGAGGTGACCAGGCGCAAGCAGGGTGACAGTGGCGAGCAGGCGCGCGCCCGTCTTTACGCTGGATTCGCGCGCTTCACGCGCGAGCTTGGTGGAGGCGGCGAAGCTGTCAATCTCAAGCAGCTCAGACACACTGCCGGCCGACGCGGCGCGATGAGACGCCGCGACGACGACGGCGTCGCCGGGACCGACCTGCCAGGCGAGCCAATGCTCCAGGAAGCGCTCCAGGCCGGCGGCATCGCAGACACGCTCCTCCTGAACGGCCGTCTCGAGGCCGTGGGAGAACGCGTAGAGGCCCGCGGGGAACGCGGAGTCGGCAAGCTGCAGCGCGGCCAGCCAGCTAAGCGCGCCGGCGCTGTCACCCTCTGCGCCCGGCGCGTTAATGGACGTGCGCAGACTGGTGCTCCTCATGAGCCTGGTCATCAGCGTCCGCATGGCTGTGGGCAGCGTAAGCGTGGTCGTTCAGGTGGGCGGGCGGGAGAGGTGCCTCGTCTAAAACCTCACCGGGCTCGGCAGGACGGAAGGTGAAGGTAACGCCTTCCAGACGGTGGGCGCGGATGACGGCGTCCACTACGCGCCGGTCCAGGGAGAGCGGCACAACAATTTGGGGCGCGCCGCCATCTGATGATTCAAGCACGCGTAGCGGCCAATGCTGATTTCCAAGAACATGGCCAAGGCGCAAGGCGCGCAAGGCGAGGTCGGAAGGCGGAGCGCCTTCTGTCAGCGTGAGGACAAGCACCTCCCCGGCTTCTACCGCAGCGACAATGGTGACACCGGGGCCGGCGAAGAGGACATCACCGTCTGAGAGGGTGCCGGGACGGGCGAGCGAGATGGCCACATCCAACCCCCCTACGGTGGACTTACGCAGGCGGCGTTTCTGGGCGTCCCATCGTGTGAGCTGCAGCCGGTCCAGCGTGCTCCCAGCCGGCGGCTCGAAGCCGCGACGGATGTTGCCCTGGATCTCTTCAACTCGGAACACGCTGGGTCCTCTCTTCTCTCTCGAAAGCGGCGCGGAAGCAAGGTTCAGGCGAACGGCGTCGCGGCCGTCTTCCGGCGCTCGCGGAGGACGGCCAGCCACGCGGCGCGCCGGGCGCCGAAATCGACCGGACCACGATGGATGTGGGCGGAGAGCGGCGTCGCGGCGAGCAGGTAGGCTGCAGGTTGGCCGGCCGGATTTACGGGTGAGCCGTCAACGACAGCGGCGCCCGTGGCAAGCGCTTCGACGACGACGCAGGTGTCCAGACGGTGCCCGGCGAAGTCAAGGTTAAGGTGGGTTGCAGCGTCGATTGGCCCGGCGATGGCCCAGACCTGACGCCCGCGCAGTGACCCGTGGCGGGCCGCCGTTGGATCGATGACGTGGCCGGAGGGATCGACGTTGTCGCGCGCCACCAGGTGCCGTACTTGCATGGGTCTCTCCGAACGTTCTCATGGGTCAAACAATGTAGTAGAGCTGGGCGTGAGAGAGGCGGGTGGCAGGCTCGCACGTGGCGAGCTCACCGTCAACACGGACTTCGTACGTTTCGGGATCGACGTCAATGCGCGGGAGCGCGTCGTTGCGCACCATGTCGCGCTTGGTAAGTGTGCGACAACCGCGCACCGCAACCAGGCGGCGCTCCAGGCCAAGGCGCGCGCCCATCCCGCGGTCCAGCGCCGCCTGAGAGGTGAACGTGACACAGGTGGCGGCCATGGCCCTGCCGAAGGCGCCGAACATGGGCCGGTAGAGAACCGGCTCGGGAGTGGGGATGGAGGCGTTGGGATCGCCCATGGCGGCCCAGGCGATGAAGCCGCCCTTGACCACCAGCTTGGGCTTGGCGCCGAAGAAAGGAATGCTCCAGAGGACGATGTCCGCGAGCTTGCCCGTCTCGAGTGACCCAACCTCGTGTGCGATGCCGTGGCTGATGGCGGGGTTGATGGTCAGCTTGGCGAGGTAGCGCAGGATGCGGACGTTGTCGTTGCCGGTGCCGGCATCATCCGGCAGCGGGCCGCGCTGGCGTCGCATCTTATCCGCAGACTGGAAGAGCTTAGCGTAGCTCTCGCCAACGCGTCCCATTGCCTGCGAATCCGACGAGTACATGCTGAGCACACCCAGGTCATGCAGCACGTCTTCGGCGGCGATGGTCTCGGCGCGGATGCGACTTTCGGCGAAGGCCACATCCTCCGGCACGGCGGGGTTGAGGTGATGGCACACCATGAGCATGTCCAGGTGTTCGTCCAGCGTGTTCACCGTGAAGGGGCGGGTGGGATTGGTGGAGGACGGCAGGACGTTCGGCTCGCCGGCGATCTTGATGATGTCCGGCGCGTGGCCACCACCGGCACCCTCAGTGTGGTAGGTGTGGATCGTGCGGCCGTTGATAGCGGCGACGGTGTCCTCCAGGAATCCCGACTCGTTCAGCGTGTCAGTGTGGATGGCAACTTGCACGTCGTACTCATCCGCCACACGGAGGCTGCAATCGATAGCTGCCGGGGTTGTGCCCCAGTCTTCATGGTCTTTCAGCCCGCAAGCGCCAGCTTCGATCTGCTCAATGAGAGGTGCAGGCAAGCTACTGTTGCCTTTGCCAAGGAAGCCCCAATTGATAGGCAATCCTTCGCACGCTTGGAGCATGCGCGCCAGGTTCCACGGCCCTGGAGTGCAGGTGGTTGCATTGGTGCCATCCGCCGGTCCAGTGCCGCCGCCAATGAACGTGGTGATGCCGTTGGAAAGCGCCTCATACACCTGCTGCGGGCTAATCATGTGGATGTGCGAATCAATCCCGCCCGCCGTGGCAATAAGGTGCTCACCGGCGATCACTTCCGTACCTGCACCGATGACGAGGCGAGGATCCACGCCGTCCATGACGTAGGGATTACCGGACTTGCCGATACCGGCAATGCGCCCCTCCTTGATCCCGATGTCGCCCTTGATGACACCGAGCACGGGGTCCAGGATGAGGACGTTGGTGATGACCAGATCAAGCGCCCCAGCGGCGTTGGTGACGCCGGGAGCCTGACCCATGCCGTCGCGGATAGTCTTACCGCCGCCGAAGACCGCTTCATCACCGTAACCGCCAGCAAGCAGGTCGCGCTCCACCTGGGCGTAGAGGACGGTGTCCGCCAGGCGAAACCGATCGCCGGTGGTGGGGCCATAGAGGTCAGCGTACTGGCGGCGCGGAATGGTGGCCATCAGGGACGCTCCCGCACCGAGCCGTTGACAAGGCCGCTGAAACCGATGACGCGTTGGGCGCCGCCGAACTGAACGAGCTCCACATCACGCGTATCTCCGGGCTCGAACCGCGCCGCCGTGCCAGCGGCGATGTTCAGACGCATGCCAAAGGCCGCGCTGCGGTCAAAGCGGAGCGCACGGTTGGCTTCGAAGAAGTGGTAGTGCGAACCGACCTGGATGGGCCGGTCGCCGGTGTTGGCCACGTTCAGAACCGTGGTCCGGCGGCCGGCGTTAAGCAGCACTGGATCTTCACGCAGAAGAAAGCGGGGGAGCGGCTCACCCACTTCTCCGGCAGCGGCGCTTGGTGGGGGGAACTCGGAGTCGTCAGGCATTCCGGGTCTCTTTCATCTCCCATATTTATGGCGTTGCAGTCTTCGCCGCTACTGGACCGGATCGTGGCAGGAGACGAGCTTGGTGCCATCCGGGAAGGTGGCTTCCACCTGGACCAGATGCAGCATCTCTGGTACCTCAGGCATCACGTCCGCGCGGGTGAGAACCGTGCGTCCCAGGTCCATCAGCTCGGCGACGGTGCGGCCATCGCGGGCGCCTTCCAGGATCGCCTCGGTGATCAGGGCGATCGCCTCGGCGTAGTTCAGGCGCAGACCGCGCCCACGACGGCGGCGGGCGAGCTCGGCCACCTGATAAATGTAGAGCTTCTCAATCTCGCGCGGCGTGAGCTGCATCGGCGTTGTCCGCAGTGTAGCTTTGCGCTGTTTAGACCGAGAGGTGCTCGCGCACCACGTCCTGGCCAAGCTGATCCGCCGGACCCTGTGAGACGATGGCGCCTTTCTCCATGACGTAGCAGTAGTCCGCAACGGCGAGCGCGAAGTCCAGAAACTGCTCCACCAGCAAGATACCCATGGTGCGCTGCTGGCGTAGAGAGCGGATCAGTCCCTCAATCTCCTCAATGATGGAGGGCTGAATGCCCTCCGTAGGTTCGTCCAACAGGAGCAGTGTTGGTTGGCGAATGAGGGCGCGCGCGATGGCGAGCTGCTGCTGCTGGCCGCCCGAGAGGGTACCGGCGACACGCCGGGCCATCTCCCCAAGCACCGAAAAGAGCACATACATCTCGTCCAACCGTGCGCCCGCGTGGCGGCGTAGGGCCGGCGTCGCCTCTAGCCCCATAAGCAAGTTTTCCTCGACGGTGAGGTAGGGAAAGATGCCTCGTCCCTGCGGCACATAGCCGATGCCGGCGGCGGCACGCCGGTGCGGCGGCGCGTTGGTAATGTCGAGCGTGCCGTACAGCACGCGCCCGCGCCGCGCGGGGAGGACGCCCATCACGGTCTTGAGCAGTGTGGTCTTGCCAACACCGTTGCGTCCCATCAGACAGGCCACTTGGCCGGGTTCGACCCGGAGCGAGACGTCCGAGAGCGCGAGGCTTGACCCGTAGCCGGCGCTAAGCGCCTCAACCGACAGCATGTGCGCCTGTTCCCTTATCGGTGGTGTGGGCGGCTGAGGCATTCGTGTTCTGAGGCATATCCACGCGGCCGGCAGTGCGCTCGCGTGCATGGCCGCGACCAAGGTACACCTCAATCACCCGTGGGTCGGCCTGAATCACGTCTACGGGACCTTCGGCGAGCAGCCTCCCCATGTGCAGCACCGTGACGGTGCGGCCGAACTGGCGCAGGAAGGCCATGTCGTGCTCCACCACAAGGACCGAGCGATCCCGCGCCACACGCTGCAGGAGCGCGCCGGTGCGGTCGCGCTCAGCGCGCGTCATGCCCGCCACGGGCTCGTCTAGCAGCAGCAGTTGAGGGTCCTGCACCAGCAGCATCCCAATCTCCAGCCACTGGCGTTCGCCATGCGAGAGCGCCGCCCCTGGAACGTTGCGCTTGGTCTCCAGCCCAATCTCCTGCAGTGTTGCCTGCACGCGATCCACAAGAGTGGACGGCATCCGCCGGAAGAGTCCCGGGAGCCCACGCCGGAAGCCGGCGGTCACCTCCAGGTTCTGCATAACCGTCAGGCTGCCAAACACCGACGGCGTCTGGAACTTACGCCCAATGCCGAGCCGCACAATCTCACTTTCCGCCTTGCCGATCAGGCTCGTGACGCCATTAAAGATGACGCGGCCGGAGAAGGGTCGTGTCTTGCCAGTGATAATGTCCAGCAGGGTGGTCTTGCCGGCGCCGTTCGGCCCGATCAGGAACCGCAGCTCACCGCGGCCCATGGAGAAGTCCAACGCGTCCAGCACCTGAAAGCCGTCGAAGGCGACGTTGACACCCTGGACCTCCAGGATAGGCGTGACCCCAGCCGGCGGCATGATTGCCATCACGCCGCCACCTCGACTGCCCTAACCGTCCCGACCGTGGCCGGCTGGGTGGGCGCAGAGCGGCCACTTCGCGTGCCCAGAGGGGTGCCCAGGCGTGCGCCCAGGCGGCGCGTGGCGCCGATGATGCCGTCGGGGAAGAGCAGGACCGCGCCGATGAAGAGGCCGCCCAGCAAATACTGCCAGGTGTCTGGAAACGACTCGGAGAATCCGCTCTTGGCGGCGTTGACCACCAGCGCACCGAGAATTGCGCCTACAAGTGTGCCCCGGCCGCCAACGGCAACCCAGATCACCATCTCAATAGAAGGGACGATGCCGAGCATGGCCGGTGAGATGATTCCCACCTGCGGGACAAAGAGCGCTCCCGCGAGCCCCGCGATGCCGGCCGAGACGGCGAAGACGAACACCTTAATTGCGGTCAGGCTGTAGCCGCAGAAGCGCACGCGGTTTTCATCGTCGCGCACCGCGACAAGGAGCTGGCCGAAGCGCGAGCCCACGAGCCAGCGGCAGAACAGGTACACCGCCACGAGAACGGTAGCAGTCACCAGATACAGAACCCACTGCGTGCGCACATCCTGGAGCGGCATGCCAAGCATGGTGGAGAAGTTGGTCATGCCGTTGGTACCGCCCGTGAACGCCTGCTGCCCGACGATCAGGATGGTGAGAATCATCGCCAAAGCCTGCGTGATGAGCGAGAAGTACACGTCCTTGATCCGGCTACGACAGACCAGGTAGCCAAGCAGCGCCGCCAGCGCCATGGGGAGCACCAGCACCATGACACCGGCGAAGAGGGGTGAGCCAAACGGCTGCCAGAAGGCTGGCAGCGCCTTCAGACCGCTCCAGACCATGAAATCTGGCATCGACTCCCCGGCGGCTGCCGCCGCCTCAAGCTTCAGATACATTGCCCAGCAGTACGCGCCCAATCCGAAGAACACACCATGACCTAGGCTGAGCATGCCGGTGTAGCCCCACAGCAGGTCAACACCGAGCGCCACAATGGCGAAGGTCAAGAACTTGGCCAGCAGGCTGAGCCGGAACTCGCTGAGCGTGTTGGGGGCGATTACGAACAGGAAGATGACCGCGATCAGCAGCGGAGCATGCCTCTTCATCGGCTGCGCAACGCCACGAGGCCGGCCGGCTTCCATTGCAGGAAGAGAATGACCAGGCCGAAGACGATCACCTTGCCGAGCGAAGCGGTGCTGCCGAACTCAAAGAGGGTGTTCAGGCTGCCGATTCCGACCGCCGCTAGGATCGTCCCCGGGAGCTGTCCAACGCCGCCCAGCACCACCACCATAAAGGCATCCACGATGTAGTAGGTACCCAAGGCAGGGCCCACTGGGCCGAGTAACGCCACGGCGCAGCCGGCCAGGCCCGCCAGTCCAGAACCGATTGCAAAGGTGGTGGCGTCTACACGGCGGGTAGCCACACCCAGGCAGGCCGCCATATCCCGATTCTGCATCGCCGCGCGGACGCGGCGCCCGCTGGCGGTATGGCGCAGAAACCAGTACACAGCCGCCACAGCGGCGGCGGCGAGCACGAGGATGAACAGTCGTTTAAAGGAAAGTACCAGCGCCGGGGCGAGGCGCAGTCCCCCGTCCAGCCAGGCTGGACTGACCACCTGAACATTAGGCGCGCCGAAGATGCTGCGCGCCACCTGCTGGAGCACTAATCCCACACCCCAGGTGGCAAGCAGGGTGTCGAGCGGCCGGCCGTACAGGCGCCGGATGAGGAGCGCCTCCAGCAAGAGGCCGATCCCCGCCGTAACGAAGAACGCCACCACCAGCGCCACGGCAAAGTAAACGCCGGGAATGGTAGGACCGAAGAGCGCCCGGAAGCCAAGCTGCGTCACGTAGGCGCAGTACGCACCAGTCATGATGAGCTCGCCGTGTGCCATATTGATGACGCCCATCAGGCCGAACGAGAGGGCCAGTCCAAGCGCCACCAGGAGCAGGATGGAGCTCACGCTCATCCCATTGAAGATCTGCAAAACGATGAGGTCGATGGCGGGTCCCTCCTCGGAACGCGTGGAATGTGGAGTAGTGAAACGCGAAGCCCCCGGGCGCCGGCGTGAGCCGCTCCCGGGGGCCTTTGGTCAGCGTTGACCAGGTGCTACTTCTTCTTGAGACTGGCGGCCCAGCTGTAGCTCTCCAGGAAGGGGTCCGGCTCCACAGGCTTGCCAGAGTTCCACACCTCATCAAATAAGCCGTCCGCCCGCACCTTACCGATGCGCACCGTCTTGGACACATGCTGGTTGGTACCGTGAATTTTCACCGTCCCGCCAGGAGCCGCGAACTCGATGCCCTTGGCGGCGGCCTTCACCTTCGCCAAGTCAGTGGAACCAGCCTTCTCAACCGCTTTCGCCCAGAGGTAGACGCCAAAGTACCCAGCTTCGATCGGATCGTCGGTGACACGATTGCTGCCGAACTTGGCCTTATACGCATCCACGAACTTCTTATTCGCAGGCGTGTCGGTAGTCTGGAAGTAATTCCACGAAGCGAGGTGACCAACCATGTTGGCAGCACCAATGCCACGCACCTCTTCCTCTGCCACACTGACTGAGAGTGTCTGAATCTTGTCCGGCGTGTTGCCGGCATCCTTGAACTGCTTGAAGAACGCCACATTGCTGTCGCCGTTCAGTGTGCTGAACACCACATCCGGCTTGGCCGCCAGGATCTTGGTGACCACGGTGCTGTAGTCTGTGTGACCGAGCGGGGTGTATTCCTCGCTGGCGAGCGATCCACCCTGCGCGTTGAGCTGCAGCTTGATGATCTCATTGGCAGTGCGCGGAAAGACGTAGTCCGAGCCGAGGAGGAACATCCGCTTGCGTCCCTCCTTGATCAGGTACTCCACCGCAGGGACGATCTGCTGGTTCGGCGCGGCGCCGGTGTAAAAGATATTGGGCGAGGCCTCCAAACCTTCATACTGCACCGGGTACCAGAGCATTCCCTTCAGGGACTCAAATACCGGCAGCACGGCCTTGCGACTGGCAGACGTCCAGCAGCCGAAGACGCACGCCACCTTGTCGTTCTGGATGAGCTTCTTGCTCTTCTCGGCGAAGGTCGGCCAGTCCGAGGCGCCGTCTTCAATCACGGGGACGAGCTTCTTCTTTAAAACCCCGCCGGCCTTATTGATCTCCTCAATGGCAAGCAATGTGGCGTCGCGCACAGAGGTCTCGCTGATGGCCATAGTGCCGCTGAGCGAATGCAGAATGCCCACCTTGATGGTGTCTCCGGACGGTGCCGACGACGCACCACCGCTCGAAGCCGGGCCGGACTCCGGTCCGCATGCGGCGAGCAGGCCCGTGCCGGCTAGGCCGCCGATGAGTCCTCCGAGGAACCGCTTGCGCGTTATACCGCGCGCGCTCACGGGCACCATCGTGCCCTTCGGGGCACCTTTGATCTGTTCCATGTCTGCGTCGCTCCTTCTTCTTTGCCCAATCCGGACGGACACGACTCTAGAAGGGTGCAGATGGTCAGGACATCGGATCATGCGCACAACGTTTGGCTAGTGCTGTTGTGCAAACGGCATACGCGCCGCCAGGCCACCAGAAACCGGAGGCGCGAGTAGAGCTGAGCATGGAGAGCGCCGGCAGGGCATTCTGCTCTACGAGCACAATCATCGTCCCCATCGGCGAATTCCGATGCTCTGAATAGGAACACGACGCGCAAACAAGAGTGGTTTCCAGGTTACGCCCCTACCGGTCCCGTGATGGAAATGGGGCCGGCGCCCACTGGGATGCGTGCCAGCAGCGTGCCGTGCCGGCGGTCTAACGCCCATACCTCATTGCGCTCAGGCGCAGGCACGTACAGGCGGTCGCCGGAAATGGCCAGTCCCAGTCCGGGCCCAGGCAGCCTTGCCAGGTCCGTCAGGCTGCCGGTGGCGAGGTCCAGGCGCACCAGCTTACCCGGTGTGAAGCTGATCGCGTAGGCGCTGGCTCCGCCCGGCGTGACGGCGAAGCACATCAGCGGCTCCGCCATCGGAAGCACTGCCCGCTCCGCCAGCGTGAGCGCATCCAGGTCCAGCACACCGCCGTCCAACCCTGCGCCGTCGTACCTCCTACCGTCCGAATTCTCAGGCGCTCCGGCGACAACGTAGAGGCGCCGGTTTACTCCAGCACCGTCGCCGAGCACAAGCTGGCCGGGAACTCCGGGCGTGCGGCACGCCGCCAGCACGGTCCCAGTGCGCGCATCCATCGCGACAACGCGCCCGCTCGGCCGCCGCCGATCGTCCCAGCGCTCCTCGGTCCATAGCCCAACGTAGGCAACCGGGCCCGCGGGCCCATCGTCTAGCGCGAGATCGACCACCTCCTCAAAAGGACCTCCCACAGCGAATGTGCGCAGAATCTCGCCGCTTGCGGTTTCTAGCAGGGCCAGCGCGCTTGCCACCGCTTTACGTCCCCGGTATGCGACCAGGGTGTGTCGGCCGGCGTCGCTGGCGATGCGACTGCTGAACGGCACCAACGACTGTCCCGGCGCGAGCTCGATGGAACGCACGCGCGTCTCGCTTCCCTGCGGGAGGACGAGCGTGAGCGTGTCGGCGGCGCTCGCCGCGATGGACAGCACCAGCAGCGCCCCTCCTTGCCCAGGCGCCACCAGCCACGGCGCCCGTCCCGCAGGCAGCGGCGCGCCGGCGGGGTGCCCAGACGCGGGATCAAGACGCGTCACCGTCCCGGCTGCGCCGTTCGCCACGTACAAAACGCTCTGCCCGCCGCTCGACGCGCGCTGCGCTGCCCCGCCACAAGCGAGAAGCGCGGGCGACGCAGCCAGCGCCGCCAGGTGTATTGCCGCCGCACGCCGGCGCAGCCTCAATGCAGTTGGGAACGCCATTGCTCCCAAATAGCCTAAGGCGCTACACGATCCGGCAGATACGGTCCCGCCGCCCAAACCCTAGGGCGTCTTCTTGTGCGCGAACTATGCTGCCCCCACCATCAGCGCCTCATCCCCCACCGCAGCCCTCTCGCCCGCCAGCGCTGAGCGGGTCATCCAATAGCCTGAATTGTTCAGGTGGACGGGGCGCAATTCACCTCTCCCTGTGAGAGAAAAAGGCTGCCTCACTCCTCCGTCACGCCGTGGCGGTAGAACGTTGCCCGTCGCCCCGACACAACTTGTGTCAGCTCATAACCGGTGATGCCGTAGCGCCGAAGCGTGTGGCGGATTACTTCCACACCCGCCTCGAACTCCGGCTGCACCACGTCGCTCGCCCCCGCCCGGCGTAGGCGCTCAATGTCAGATGCACTTCTCGCGCGCACAATGATGTCTAGGCGTGGGTGCCCCACTCGCGCGTGGCGCGTGGCCACCTCGGCCGCATCCACGTCCGGCATGAGCAGCGCCAGCGCCGTTGCCCGCTCCAGGTGCGCGTGCTCCATCACCGCGGGGTTACCCGCGTCGCCGTAGATCACCGGGACGCCCTTGGCGCGCAGCTCCCGCACCAGCAGCGGGTTGTACTCCACCACCAGGTAGCGCAGACCCCGCCCGTTCAGCGCCTCCACCAGCTCGCGCGCCACCCTGCCATAGCCGCAGATCACGGTATGCTGCGTCAGCTTTTCCAGATCAGCGTCGTCCGCCGCCTCCCCCTGAGGCTCTCGGAAGAGACGCGCGGTCACGGGAAAGCGCGCTAGCGCCGCGCTTAGCCTCGGTCCAAGGTGGACCAGTCCCGGCGTAGCGATGATCGTTGCCAGCGCAACCGCCAGCGTGAAGTCAAACACCGCGGGCGGGATCGCCTGCGCATCCACGCCGATCTGTGCCAGCACAAACGAAAACTCACCCACCTGCGCCAGGCTCAGCCCGGTTAGCAGCGCCACCCGTCCCGGCATGCCAATCGCCGCCACTGAGGCCGCGCCGATCACCGTCTTGGCAACC
>Ga0136611_10001986_pt1 | contig 14230 bp, 9 predicted proteins | sample AntDrymUQ2232306_2_FD_106645 | JGI IMG/M metagenome (GOLD analysis project Ga0136611, IMG submission 106645) | Polar desert sand microbial communities from Dry Valleys, Antarctica - metaG UQ223 (23.06) | ecosystem: Environmental > Terrestrial > Soil > Desert | place: Antarctica: Dry Valley...
ACCAGGTAGTGCGGCCACGCCAGCCCGCCCGCCCAGCCCTCCTGCGCACCCCAGGGACGTACGGCGTACGCCGCTGCGGCGGGAAGGATCACCGCGGCCAGCAGCCAGGGGGCGGTGTCCGGCGCCACCCGGGCGAAAACCCACGCCACCAGGAAGCCGCCCGCGGCGACCAGCGCGCCGATCCACCCGGCGAGCAGCCCGCCGAGCAGCACCGCCGCCACCCCGAGCACGGTCCGCGGCCAGACCGCCTCGCGCAGCCGGGGCGCCTGGTGGCCCGACCACCGGCGGCCGGGCCGGCAGCACAGGGCCATCAACGCGACCAGGCCGACCAGTCCCGCGGCCAGCCCGACGCGGTAGATCCCGTCCGGCGAGTAGGTGACCGTCACCGGCGATGCGGAGCCCGGCAGCCACCAGCCCTGCTGCCACCCGTCGACGACCACGGGCCTGAGTCGCTGGTCCTGGACCGCCTCCCATCCGCGGTTGGTGTTCTCCGCCATCGACACGAAGCGCTGGTTCGCCTCCGGTCGCAGGACCAGGCGCACGGGACCAGACCGCTCATCGGCGACCGCCGAGGTCGGGGAGATCGTGAGCGGCCCGTTGCGGAGCACCAGTGACTCGGGGGCGAACGCCGCGGAGGCCTCGAGGTCTACCTCATTCTCCCCGGCCGTCAGGGCCGCCTCGTCGGAGCCGCACACACGGGCCGGCAGGGTGGCCCCGACGTAGAGGTCCCTGGCGCTCGCCGTCACCGCGGTCTGCCGGACGCGCCCGGCGGTCTCGATGGTCGGGCCGGTGCCGCACGGTAGCTCGGCACGCACCTCCGAGAGCGTGACCGGGTAGAGCGGCAGGCCGCGCAGCCGCAGCTCGCCGATGCCCACGGGGACGAGACGGCTCGTCCGCCCGAAGTCCAGGCTGGTCGCCGGCTCCGCCTCCTCCACCTGGAGGATCAGCCGGTCGGTCCGGACGGCCGGGAAGCGCACGGACCCGTCGGCCGCCACGGTCACCCCGCGTCGGCCGTCCGGCCAGATGACCGTGAGCTCGCCAGGCAGCCGGGCCGCGGTGTCGTCGGCGACCGAGAGGTCCAGCCCGGTGATGCGGCGGACGCCCACCCAGTTCAGCCTCAGGGTGGGTCTGAGGTCCGCGAGCGTAGCGGTCCAGGTGGTGCCCTCGTCGCCGTCGATGGCGGCCAGTGCCGACGCGCGGGCGTCCGGCAGTCCCGTCGAGGAGGCGCTCACACCGGCGAGCTGCCCGGCGAGCATCAGCTCGTCGAGGGCCTCGCCCACCCGGGGACGCACGGCGAGGTCGAGGGCGTAGTCGTCGCCGTCGGCCAGCACGAAGCTGCGGGAGAACCCGGCCGGTTCCTCGGACGCCACCGCGCGGCCGATGCTGCACCGCACTGCGCCGTCGACCTCTACGCAGCCGGTGCGGGCGTCGACGACCGCGCGCAGCACGATCACGTCGGGGTTGCCCCACTCGTCCGGGAGGCGCGGCAGCACCAGGGAGCGCCGGGCGGTCACGCCGGTCACCTCCACCTCGGCCAGCGACAGCCGGTGGCCGGGACGGTCGGAGACGTCCTCCACGCGCAGCCACTCCGCCTCCGGGCCGGGTACGTCGACGACGCGGCCGGCCCCCGGGTTCAGCACCAGCTCCTCGGTGACGCCGAGGTCCGTGCGGACCCGGACGATCTCCCGGTCGTCGGGTCCGGCCGTGATCCGGACCTGGGTCAGGGCCACGGGCTCGTCGAGGTCCATCTGCCACCACGCCTGCTCGACGACCGCGTTGGCCCGCCAGGACGTCTGCGGGTCCCCGTCGAGAGCGGCGTACGGCAGCTGTCCCCGCTGCACCGCCCCGACCGCGTTGGCGTCGGACATCGATGAAGACGCCGAGACCGACGCGACACCGGCGAGCCGAGCGGTGGTCGACCAGCGGTCGTCGGCGTCGAGCAGGTAGTCGCGGGCCCGGTTGCCCATCCGCCGCACCTCACCGGGCACCCGGGTGGCCGACGCGCCGTCGTGGACCCTGCCGAAGTGGCGTTCGACGTCTCGCAGGCCGTCGGTGAGGACGAGCGCACGCTCGGGACCGGGCGTCCCCGCCACGTCGGCGGCGAGCTCGGTCGGTTGCTCGTCGAGGACCCCGAGATCGGCGAGGTCCAGGAGGTCCTCCGGACCCCCGACGACCACCGGCAGGTCGGTGCCGGCCTCCGCGAACGACCTGCTGCCTTGCACCTGGTAGACCTCGAGTGCGTCGTACTGGTTCTGCCAGCCGTCGTTGACCAGGATCCGGCCGCCCCGACCACCGTCGAGGTGCGCCTCTCCCCCGAGGCTGGGACCGAAGGTGGCGACCCGGGTCAGCCCGGGCGTCTGGTTGAGGGCCTGGTGCACCAGCACCGGGTCGGGCACGTCGGGCGACCTGGCCACGTCGTTGCGGACCACCAGGTGGGTAATGCCGCTGCGCCGCAGGAACGCGCTCAGCCCCGCCGACCCCCGCCCCTGGGCGAGTCGCGCCTCGATGGCGTCCAGCATCCGGATGTCGCCGGCCGGGGTGAGGGGGACGGCGTTGCGGACCGCCCAGCGACTGCCGGCCAGCGACTGGAGGGGCTCGTCGCGCGGCGACCCCCAGACGTAGTCCCCGAAGGAGGAGCCGGGCACGAGCAGCGCGGTGCTGTCACGGTCCGCCAACCAGTCGGCCGCCTGCTGCCAGTAGACCGGGACCGCGCTCACCCCGTTGGCCGGCGTGATCCTCCCGTTGGCCGCGGGCAGGGAGGCACCGGCGACGGCGACCACCGCGGCCCCCACCAGGACGTAGGGGTTGATCCTCAAGACGAATCCCTGCCACCCCGGGACCGAGGCGGTCTCGTGGAGGCGGGTCAGGAGTGCGTCGACCGTCCACGCCAGACCGATCACGAGCGGCAACCTGATGACGGGGTCGAACTTGTGCACGTTGCGGAGCGGCGCCAGGACCCCGTCGAGCAGGACTCGCAGGTCCTCGGCCGCCCACCCCGAGACCGAGCCCAGGTGGCCCATGGTCACCATCGCCAACCCCAGGCCCAGACCCGTGGCGAGGAACAGTCGATGGGGTTTGCGCGGCAGCATCAGCCCGACCAGGCCGAGGAAGAGGACGACGCCGCTGTTCACGACCAGGAACGACGCCCGCAACAGGTCGTTGCCGGCCCGGGAGGCCGGGTCGACGTACGCGACCCAGTTGGAGGTTCCGCGCAGGGCGTCGAAGAGGGTGGTCGGGAAGGTCGTGTTGCTGGCCGCCTCGATGTAGTCCAGGAACGGCGGGCTGTAGGTGCCCATCACCACCAGCGGCACCAGCCACCACAGGGTGCCTGCCGCCGTGAACACCGGCCACCACAAAAGCATGGTCCGCCGGCGGCTGCCACGGCCGCGGGTGAGCAGCCACACCGCTCCCAGCGGCAGGACGGCGAGCGTGGCGGCCGCGTTGACGCCACCCACCATGGCCACAGCGAGCGCCGAGAGGGCCGCGGCGCGCCGCGGTGACCCCCGCTCGGAGCCGATCACCAGGGGCAGCAGCACCCAGGGCGCCAGGGCGCTGGGAAGCGCCTCGATGGAGATCGGCCCGAGGGTGGTGAGCATGCGCGGCGACAGGGCGTAGGCGAAGCCGCCCAGCAGGCAAGCGAGGTCGGACCGGACGCCCAGGGCCCTCGCCAGCCGGGTGGCCCCGGTCAGGGCCACGACGAGGACGAGTCCGAGCCACAGTCGCTGGACGACCCAGCCCGGCAGATCGAGAGCGGAGCCGAGCAGGAACACCGGGCCCATCGGCCACAGGTAGCCGTACGCCTGGTTCTGGAGCTGTCCCAGGGCGCCCTCGGCGTCCCACAGGTGGACGGCGCGGAGCAGGAACTCACCCGGCGCCACCGCCAGGTCGAACTTGGTGTCGGCCACCAGCAGACCTGGTGACTGGACCAGGGCGAGACCGACCAGCACCGTGCACGCGGAGAACAGCCGGATCCGCGAGCGGGTTCGTGCCGTGCGGGACGAGGTCACCTCTTGCGCAGCACGAGGACGAGGTTCCACGTCACCACCTCGCGCAGCACCGGGACCCGCAGCATCCAGTAGGTCCACCAGGGGTTGTAGCGCGGCACCACTGCGATGACGTCGCCCGCCTGCTGCGTATGCACCCAGCGCAGCCCCGCGGCCACCGTCACCCCGAAGAGCGACTCGCCGTACCGGTTCTTCGGCTCATGGCCGTGTTTGCGACGGTAGCGCCGCCGGGCTAGCCGGCCCCCCAGGTAGTGCCAGGGGGCCGTCTCGTGGCCGCCCCAGGGACCGAACCACACCGTGTAGCTGAGGAAGGCGACGCCGCCCGGCCGGGTCACCCGGAGCATCTCGTCGGCCATGCGCCAGGGTTCGGGAACGTGTTCCAGCACGTTGGACGAGTAGCAGACGTCGACGGTGTCGTCCCGAAAGGGCAGGGCGAGCGCACTGCCGACCACGGTGCCGGCCGGGATCCCGCCCAATCCGGACAACTCGCCGACGTCGGCGTCGAGCGCGTAGTACGTCGCCCCCGCTGTCTCGAACGCGTTCCTGAAGAATCCCGGGCCTCCCCCGACGTCGAGAATCACCCGTCCTCGCAGGTCGGCGTACTGGGACAGCTGACCGACTGAGTCCTCGGCGACAGCGGTGTAGAACCTCGCCGGATCGGGCTGCTCGTATCGGAACTCACTCAGTAGGTGCCGCGAACGCCGCAGGGAGGCCGCCCAGGGGTGAGTCGAGGTCGGGGGCAGCACTCGCGCGACCCTATCCGGTGCAGGTGGTCACCTTGGGTCGGTGCCCTACGGTGGGCCCGATGCATCCACCGGACGGCCTCGAGGGCAGGCACGTCGTCTTCCTCAGCTGGCGCGACACTCGAAATCCCGAGGGTGGCGGCGCAGAGCGCTTCCTCGAGAAGGTGGCGGCCGGTCTGGTATCCCGCGGGTGCCGGGTCACCATCTTCTGCGCCGCGCACGCAGCCGCCCGGCCGGACGAGGTGCTCGACGGGATCCGCTTCGTGCGGCGTGGCTCCAAGCTCAGCGTCTACCCGGAGGGGATGCGCGCGCTCAGGCGGGGCGACCTCGGCGCCCCGGACCTCGTCGTGGACGTCCAGAACGGGATGCCGTTCTTCAGCCGCCTGGTCACCCGAGCGCCGGTGATCGTGCTGGTGCACCACGTGCACCGCGAGCAGTGGCCGGTGGTCTACCCAGGACTGAGCGGCCGTGTCGGCTGGTGGATCGAGCGCACCCTTGCGCCGTGGCTCTACCGGCGCTGTCAGTACGTCGCCGTGTCACGCGCCACCCGCAGCGAGCTGCGGGAACTCGGCGTGCGTGGCCCCCGGGTCGCTGTCGTCCATAACGGGACGGACCCTCTCGTCGCGGTGGAGGCCGGCAAGGCCACGCTGCCGACGGTGGCCGTCGTGGGGCGGCTGGTACCCCACAAGCAGGTCGAGCACGCCATCGACGCCGCCATGACCCTGCGGGACGAGATCCCAGGGCTACGCCTCCTGGTCGTCGGAAGTGGCTGGTGGGAAGACGAGCTCCGCTCGTACGTCGAGGCGCGCCGGGCCGGCGGCACCGTCGTGTTCGAGGGTCACGTCACCGAGGAGCGCAAGCACGAGATCTACGAGCGGGCCTGGCTGCTTGCGCTGCCTTCGATCAAGGAGGGCTGGGGCCTGGTCATCGGAGAGGCGGGGATGCACTCCACTCCAGCACTCGCCTATCGCTCGGCAGGAGGGACGCGCGAGTCCATCGTGGACGGAAGGTCCGGTGTCCTCGTGGACTCACGCGAGGAGTTCGTGGACGCCATGCGGTCGCTGCTCACCGACGCTGTCACTCGGCAGCGATTGGCCGCCGGAGCGCTCGCCATGAGCCACAAGTTCACCTGGGAGCATGCCCAGCAGTCGTTCGCCCTGGTGGTGCAGGCCGTGATCGCTGGGCAGCGACTGGACAGCCAGGACCCCGAGGACTGAACGACCTCGCAAGGTCACCGGCGACGATGAAGGAGACGAACCGGGCTAGTTGGAGCCGTACTCGATGACCACGGGCTGCTGAACGTTCGCGGGCGACTCACCACTCGTGCCGGTCTGCGAGCTCACCACGCCGAGAACGGTCGCGATAGCCACGGCTCCACCGATGACCAGGCTGCCGATGATGCTCAGAATCTTTCCCACGTTGCAGATTCCTCCCTTGGAATGCGGCCCACGTTAGCAGCACCACCGTCAAGGACCGTCTTCAACGCAACGGCTGCCGACGACGCCGTCGTACGGCGAGCAGCACTCCCCCGACGGCAGCCACCGTCGCCATCCCGGCGAACGAGATCCACGCGACCGCCATGGCCACCGCCCACCCGCCCGGGACGTCCCGGCTCGTGGCGCCGTCGAGCCGGAGCAGGCGCAGATCGCCGGTCTCCAGGAGCAGCCTTCCTTCGATGTCAGGAACGGACCCGGGCGCATCGGCCTCGAGGACCACGAAGCCGATCCCCTCTGCCGCCAGGGCTCGCGCGCGACCCGCCGTGGTCGGCGCTCGAAGAGAACGGGTGACCACATCGACCCGCGGATCCTCACCCGCGACCAGGACGCCCGAGACGACCAGGTCGTCGCCGACGACGTGATCGCGGGGCAGGTAGCGCCCCAGCGGGTCCAGCACCTTCCGACCCTCGTTCCAGGCGGGCTGACGATAGCTGGTCAGAGGAAGGACGAGCACGTCCCCGGGAGTGTCGGCCTCCGCGCGGAGGGCTGCGCGGACCTCGGCGTACGCCGTCGGAAAGGCAACGGTGTCGAGCCGACCGGAGAGCCCCAGCGCGGCGTCGGGCAGCGCCATCACGGGCAGGACTGCCAGCACTGCCGCCGCCGTGAACTGTGGCACAGCGGCCCGGGGCAGGTGTCGTACCAGCACCGACGCACCCTCGGCCGAGACGACTGCGAGAAGTGGCGCACAGAGTGCCAGGGCGCGGGCACCGTCTCGCAGCAGTCCCCCGCCGGGTACCTGGCTGACGAGCGAGCCGACCACGTCCGGTGCGAGCCAGGTCAGCCCGGCCAGCGAGTACCCCACGCCCCAGCACACCCCGAGGCCGATCGCGTCCCGACGCTCCTCTCGAGTCCACCAGGACCGCAGCCCCAACGCTGCCAAGGCCAAGAACACGCCGACGAGGACCCAGCCCAGAGCGCCGCTCCGGGATGGCAGGACCACCTCGGCGTTCCAGATCCCTCCCAGTCCCAGCGCCGTCATCGGACCGGGAACCGAGCCTGCACCGGCCAGGGCGAAGGCAGCCGCGCCGGACGGGTCGGTGGTGGCCGACGACGCGTGCAGCACCCCGGACATCAACCACGGTGCGTTGGCCGCGATGGCGAGCCCAGCCGCAGCACTCGTCCGGCGAAGGTCCTTCCACGTCGCGGTGAAAGCGATCAGGACCACGGCCGTCGCCACTCCGGCGCTGGCGCTGAGACTGCCCAGTGGCAGCAGCACCAGCAGCATCAGGGGCAGCCGGTCCTGGGCACGCCAGCGTCGGGCCGCCCAGATCACCCACGGCAGCACGGCGTACCCCACCAGCACCGGCCAGTGCCCGATGAGCAGCCGCTCTGCCACGAACGGGTTCCACTGGTAGACCGAGACGGCCACCAGCCGGGCGGTCAAGGAGTCCGAGGTGACCAGTCGCGAGGCACCCCAGCCACCCCCCACGAGGCAGCCGACGAGGACGAACTTCTGAATCAGCATCCCAGGCAGGATGACGTCGAGCGCTGCGACGACGGCGTCCGACGGCACGGCTCGCGGGAGGCCCGATCCGACGCCGAGGAAGTCGCCGCGCATCGCGAGCTCGGGCACCCATACCATGTCGTAGGAGAGTACGTAGCCCGAGCCCAGCAGAGGTCCGAGCATCAGCGACGCCAGCAGGCCGGACCAGGCGACCGGCAACCAGCCTCCTCCACGCGCCACCTGAGCTCCTGCCGTTCGATCGGGCCGTTGCCCGATCCAACCATCTCGTCCCCGTAGGCTGAGCGCCATGACCGACCCAGCGCCTGGCGGCGGCTTGCGCGCCCTCATGCGCAGCGGCACCAGCATCGCGATCGCGGTCGGTGTCATGAATGTCGCGACCTACGGCTTCACCATGATCGCGGCCCGGGTGCTGGGTCCTCGCGACTACGGAGCGCTCGCCAGCCTGATGGCAACACTGATGGTCTTCGGCGTCTTCCAGCTCGGCCTGCAGGCCACGGCGGCCCGGCGGATCTCGGCCGAGCCCGAGCACGTCGGGCAGATCGAGCACTCGATCATGAGCGTGACCTACCGCGGCTCCCTGGCGCTGGGCGCGCTGCTCGTGCTCGCCTCTCCCCTGGTCAACCTGGTGCTGCGCCTCGACAGCCTCTTGGCGGCCGCGTTGGTCGGCGTCGCAGCCGTGCCGATGTCGATCATGGGCGGCCAGACCGGCATCCTCCAGGGTGAGCGCCGGTGGTGGCCGCTGGCATCGATGTACGTGGCCGCGGGCGTGCCCCGGCTGGTCGTCGGCGGCGCCTTCATCTGGTGGCGCCCCGACGTCACCAGCGCCATGCTCGGCGTCACCGTCGCGATGTTCGCCCCGGTGGCCCTGGGCTGGTTGGCCCTGCGCCACAAGCGCGAGACCGGCACCAGCCCCGACCACGGCGCCCGGACCATCATCTGGGAGTCGTTCCACAACTCCCAGGCGCTGCTCGCTTTCTTCGCGCTGTCCAGCGCCGACGTGGTGCTCGCCCGCAACGTGCTCCCCGACCAGCAGGCCGGCCTCTACGCCGCCGGCCTGATCATGACCAAGGCGGTGCTCTTCCTCCCGCAGTTCGTCGTCATCGTCGCGTTCCCGTCGATGTCGTCGCAGAGCGAGCGCCGACAGGCGATGCTGCGCAGTCTCGGCATCGTGTTGGTGCTCGGCGTGGCCGCCACGCTGGCAGCCTGGTCGCTGTCGCACCTGGCCATGATCTTCGTCGGTGGCGCGGAGTACGCCGAGATCGAGCCGCGGGTCTGGCTGTTCGCCGCCCTCGGCACCCTGCTGGCCATGCTGCAGCTGCTGGTCTACTCGGTGCTCGCCCGCCGTGGCCAACGCTCGGTGTACGCCGTGTGGCTCGCGCTGGCAGTGATGGTCGCCGCGGGGCTCACCACCTCGACGGTCACCGGGCTGCTGACCGTGGTGATCGCCGTGGACACCGTGCTCCTGGCCCTGCTGCTGGCCGCGAGCATGACGATCCTGCGCCGGCCAGCCGCGGTGGTCGAGGAGTCCGTCGTCTCCTAGGTCAGTGGGCCGCGTCGTGCCAGCTGCGACCGGTGCCGACCGACACGTCGAGCGGCACGGTCAGGGTGGCGGCGCCGCCCATCTTGTCGCGCACCAGCGCCTCGAGCGCACCGCTCTCGCCGGCGGCCACCTCGAACACGAGCTCGTCGTGGACCTGGAGCAGCATCCGGGAGCGCAGCCCGGCCTCCTCGATCGCGGTCTCGACACCGAGCATCGCGACCTTGATCAGGTCGGCGGCCGACCCCTGGATGGGCGCGTTGAGGGCCATCCTCTCGGCCATCTCGCGACGCTGCCGGTTGTCGCTGGTCAGGTCGGGCAGGTAGCGGCGCCGGCCCAGGATGGTCTCGGTGAACCCCGTGCGCCGGGCCTCGTCGACGATGCCGCCGAGGTAGTCACGCACGCCGCCGAAAGTCTCGAAGTAGTCGTCCATCAGCACCCGGGCCTCGGCCGGCTCGATCTTGAGCTGCTGGCCCAGCCCGAACGCGGACAGGCCGTAGGCGAGGCCGTAGTTCATCGCCTTGATCTTGGCCCGCTCCTCGACGCCGACCGCGTCGGGCTCGACCTCGAAGACCTTCGCGGCGGTGATGGAGTGGAAGTCGCGGCCGGAGCGGAACGCCTCGATCAGCTGCCCGTCCTCGGAGAGGTGCGCCATGATCCGCATCTCGATCTGGCTGTAGTCGGCCGTGAGCAGGCACTCGTAGCCCTCGCCGACGACGAAGCCCTCGCGGATCCGGCGACCCGCGGACGTGCGGATCGGGATGTTCTGGAGGTTGGGGTCGGTGCTGGAGAGCCGGCCGGTGGCCGCGATCAGCTGGTTGAACGTGGTGTGGATGCGACCGTCGGAGGCGACCGACTTGAGCAACCCCTCGACCGTCTGCCGCAGCCGGATCACGTCACGGTGGCGCAGCAGGTGCTGGAGGAAGGGGTGCTCGGTCTTGACGAAGAGCGCGGCGAGCGCGTCGGCGTCGGTGGTGTAGCCGGTCTTGGTGCGCTTGGTCTTGGGCATCTCGAGCTCGTCGAAGAGCACCACCTGGAGCTGCTTGGGCGAGCCGAGGTTGATCTCCTTGCCGATCACGGCGTAGGCGTCGGCCGCGGCCTCGCGCACGCTCTCGCCGAACTCCGCGTCGAGCGCCTCGAAGTGGTCGACGTCGACGGCGATGCCGTGCACCTCCATGGTGGCCAGGCAGCGCACCAGGGGCAGCTCGACCTCGGCCAGCAGCCGGGTGCCGCCGCGCTCCTCGACGGCCACGTCGAGCGCCTCCGCGAGGTCGAGGACGGCCCGCGCGTGCAGCATCGCGGTCTGCGCGCCGGCGAGGTCCTCATCGACGGAGTCGAAGCTCAGCTGGCCCTGCTCGGCATCGTCGTCGACGCCCTGCTTGAGCTCGCGCTTGAGATAGCTCAGGGTCAGGTCGGCCAGGTCGAAGGTCCGCTGGTCGGGCTTGACCAGGTAGGCGGCGAGGGCGGTGTCGCTGACCAGGCCGGCCAGCGGCCAGCCGCGCGCCCCGAGGGCCAGCATCGGGCCCTTGGCGTCGTGCATCACCTTGGGCGCCGCCTCGTCGCCGAACCAGGCGGCCAGCGCCGTGTCGTCCTCGGGGCTCACCTCGGCGGCGTCGAGCCAGGCGGCCGTGCCGTCGGCGGCCGCGAGGGCCACCGAACGGACCTCGCCGGTGCCGGCACGCCAGGCGCCCTGGACAGTCACGCCGACCCGGTCGGTGCCGTGCTGGGCCAGCCAGTCGCCGACGGCACCAGGCGCCAGCACGACGCCCGACAGCTCGAAGCCGGCGTCGTCGATGTCGTCCTCGACCTCGCTCTTGACCGTCTCGAAGAGCCGGTCGCGCAGCACCCGGAACTCCAGGCCGTCGAAGAGGGTGTGCACCTCGTGGCGGTCCCACGGCTTCACGACCAGGTCGACGGGAGCGACGGGCAGGTCGAGATCGGTGACCAGGGCGTTGAGGTGCCGGTTGCGCATCACGTCGCCGAGGTGCTCGCGGAGTGCCTCACCCTTCTTGCCGGTGATCTTGTCGGCGTGGGTGATGACGTTGTCGAGACCGTCGTACTCGTTGATCCAGCGGGCCGCGAAGCCGGGGCCGACACCGGGCACGCCCGGCAGGTTGTCGGAGGTCTCCCCCACGATCGCCGCGAGCTCGGGGTAGCGGTGGGGCGGCACGCCGTACTTCGCCTCCACGGCGGCCGGCGTCATCCGGGCCAGGTCGGACACTCCGCGCATGGGGTAGAGCACCGTGGTGCGGGCACTGACGAGCTGAAGGGAGTCCCGGTCGCCGGTCAGGATCAGCACGTCGAGGCCGGCGGCCTCGGCCTGGGTCGCCATCGTGGCAATGATGTCGTCAGCCTCGAACCCCTCCAGGTCCAGGTGCTCGATGCGCAGCGCGTCGAGGACCTCCTTGATCAGCGGCAGCTGGCTGCTGAACTCGTCGGGGGTCTTGTTGCGCTTGGCCTTGTAGTCGGCGTACTCCGCGAGCCGGAACGTCTGCCGGGACTTGTCGAAGGCCACCGCGATGTGGGTGGGCTGCTCGTCGCGCAGCACGTTGATCAGCATCGAGGTGAACCCGAAGACCGCATTGGTGTGCTGGCCCGTCGTGGTCGAGAAGTTCTCCACCGGCAGCGCGAAGAACGCCCGGTAGGCCAGCGAGTGGCCGTCCAGCAGGAGCAGGCGGGGGGTCTGTCCGGTCACCGTCGTTGCCACGGCGCGACTCTAGTGCCACCCTGCGACACCCACGCCGACCACCTCTGGGCATCCTGGCCCCATGCCCGACGCCCCGGACCCCCACCCCGCCGCCAGCTCCTCGGTCGCGGAGCTGATCGCGCAGATGCCGCAGGGCCTGGGGTCGCTCAACGAGAAGATGGGCATCGAGATCACCGAGCTGTCCGCGGAGCGACTGGTGGCCACGATGCCCGTCGAGGGCAACACCCAGCCCTACGGCCTGCTGCACGGCGGGGCGTCGGTGGTGCTCGCCGAGTCGCTGGGGTCGATGGGCGCGGCGATGCACGCCGCGCCGGACCGGGTCGCGGTCGGCGTCGACATCAATGCCACCCATCACCGGGCCGCCACGTCGGGCGTCGTCACCGCGGTGGCGACGCCGATCCACCTCGGCCGGACGATGGCGTCCTACGAGGTCGTCATCACCGACGAGCGCGGCAAACGGGTGTGCACCTCCCGCATCACCTGCGCACTGGTGCCGGCCGACCGGATCGGCTGACCCCACCCGGTCGGCCCGACGTCTCAGCCGATGGCGTCGGTCGCCGGACCGCTACGGCGACGCAGCGTACGACGGGCGGCGATCACCTGCGACAGGTGGCGGCTGGCCGCGCGGCCACCCGGTCCGTGCGCCGCGAGCTTGGCGCGGACGGCGGACGCCGGGGCGAGCCGCAGCGTGGCCATCGGACCGAGCCCGAGCCGGGCCATGAACCTGTTGGCGTCCCGGGAGCCGGCCATCGCGGCGCTGGCGACGTGGCCGATGCCGTGCTCCTCGGCATAGGTGACCGCGGCCTCGATCAGGGCCCGGCCGACGCCCCTGCCCTGGAAGCGGGCGGCGACGTGCGGGTGCACCGCCTGCACGACGGGCTCGAGGTTGACCGGGGTGATCGTGGTGGCCCGCAGGTAGACCGACCCGGCGATCACGCCGTCGAGCTCCGCCACCACGACGCAGGAACAGGGGTCCTCGGTGGACTCGCTGATGACGCGCCGGGCGTCGGCGACCATCTCCTCGCGGTCGGCCTTGCGCATGATGCTCTGCCACAGCTCCACGAGCGCCTCGGCGTCGTCATCCTGCGCCGGGCGCAGGGACACCGGTGACCTCATCGCTGTTCCTCCCCTGGGTGTGACTCGACACTAACGAGCCCGAGCCACTCCCCCAGGGCGACACGGACCCCCGAGACTACGCTCAACACCGGCCCCCTGTCCCCCAGAGTCCCCAGGAGTCTCGACGACCATGCTGTTCACCGGTGTCGGCACGGTCGTCAACGTGGTGGCGGTGCTCCTCGGCGCCGGGCTGGGCGTGCTGCTCGGGCACCGGCTGCCGGACCGGGTCCGCGATGTCGTCACCGACGCATTGGGCCTGACGACGCTGCTCATCGGCGGGCTGTCCGCGTGGGCGGTCACCGACGCGGTGCTGGCCGACGAGGTGGGCGAGTCGGCCCCGATGCTGATCGTCTTGGGCTCACTGCTCCTCGGTGGCATCGCCGGCTCCGCCCTCCGCCTCGAGCAGCGGGTGGAGTCGCTCGGCGGCGCCCTCCAGGGCTGTCTCGCCGGATCGGCGTCGTCGGTCGACCGCCGCCGCTTCATCGAGGGTTTCGTCACCGCGTCGCTGCTATTCTGCACCGGGCCGCTCACCATCCTCGGCTCCCTCAACGACGGGCTCGGCAACGGCGCGGACCAGCTCTTCCTCAAGGCGACCCACGACGGCTTCGCGGCGATCGCCTTCGCGGCGTCCTTCGGGTGGGGTGTCGCCGCCAGTGCTCTGACGGTCCTGGTGGTCCAGGGCGGCCTGACCGTGGCCGGGCTGGTGCTAGGCGACGTACTGCCCGACGCACACCTCGCCGCGCTGACCGCCACCGGCGGGCTCCTGCTCGTCGGCGTGGGCCTGCGGCTCCTCCGGGTCCGGGAGATCCCGGTCGTCGAGCTCCTGCCGGCCCTGCTGGTCGCGCCGGCGCTGGTGGCCGTGGCCGCCGCGATCGGTTGACGTAACGGTTCGCTAACGACCGGGTGTGGAGCAGCGCGGCGGTCGGCTTCCCCCTTTACGGTGAGGGCGCTGACGTCCAACCCTGAGACGGACTCGGGACGGTCATGGTTGACTGCGGCCAAGTGCGCCAACCCCATTAGAAAGGTTCACAGCGTGAATCGATCCCGTACCACTTCTTGGGTCAAGTTGATGGCTGGCACCGCCGCCCTCACCGTGACCCTCGCTGCCTGTGGCTCCGAAGACCCGGACACCGAGGCGGAAGACAGCCCGTCGAGCTCCGAG
>Ga0136611_10001987_pt1 | contig 14226 bp, 13 predicted proteins | sample AntDrymUQ2232306_2_FD_106645 | JGI IMG/M metagenome (GOLD analysis project Ga0136611, IMG submission 106645) | Polar desert sand microbial communities from Dry Valleys, Antarctica - metaG UQ223 (23.06) | ecosystem: Environmental > Terrestrial > Soil > Desert | place: Antarctica: Dry Valley...
CAGCCGGTCAGGAAGACGCCGAGCATTCCCAGCCACGCCGAGAAGAACGGGAACAGCCACCCGATTTGCGCAAGGGCGAGCGCCATCGACGAGGTCATCCCGGAATAGTTCATCACCGTCGCGATCGACAGGATGAAGGCAATCGTCACGATTGGCAATCGCAACTGCGCCGCAGTCTTCCTGAAGGCGGCCCCGAGGATGCCGGGACGCGCACCCGCGGCCATCATCGGAATCAGCGCGATGAAGGTGGCAAACAGCACCAATGTGCCGGCGGTCGCCAACAGGTCGAGCCGGTAGGTCAGCGCGTACGGAGACGTCGCGGCGACGACCGGCGCCTCTCGCTGCACCAACGGCGCGGGCCTGCCGTCAACGACGTGGTACGCGCCGGGCCAACTGAACTCCCACACTGGAAAGCGGAACCCTTGCGGATCGACCGAGGCAGGTTCGCCGATCCACGGCTCGGGGCAGAGTCGATTGCCAATCTGTCCGCAACGCAACAACGCCGTGACATTGGCAGGGGGCTGCAACTGCGACATCCCGGCGAAGTTGCCGACCTGCCCGATGAGGACGGTCACGATCAGGATCCCGTAGGTGGCATAGGCGCGCCAGACGCGGCGCGGCGGGTCGAGCGTCGACTCGACCGGCGCGTGGGTGCCGTCGTCATAGGCGTCGCGCGGCTGCCAGAATTTCAGGAGCAGCGAGACCGCCGCCAGCGAAAACAACGCCGCCAGCGTGTCGGTGAGCTCCGGGCCGACGTAGTTCGAAACGAAGAACTGGCCGACTGCGAACGACAGGCCGGTGACGAGAACAGCCGGGAAGACCGCCATCATCCGTCCCCAGCCGGCGTAGAGAACGATCAGGTATGCGGGAATGATCAGCGAGAAGAACGGCAGTTGCCGGCCGACCATGGCGGACAACGCGCGGGTCGTCGTCTGGGTGTCGTGCCCGAGCATCGGCGCCAGCAGGCCGCCCAGCGTGGTCACCGGAATGCCGAGCGATCCGAACGCCACCGGAGCGGTGTTGGCAATCAGCGCGAGAACGGCTGCCATGATCGGCTCGAAGCCGAGGCCGGCCAGCATGGCTGCGGTGATGGCTACCGGGGCGCCGAACCCGGCAATGCCCTCGATCAGCGCGCCAAAGCAGAACGCGACCAGCAGGATCTGGATGCGTCGATCGGTCGTCAGCCGCGCCAGCGACCGGCGAATCACATCGAAGTCGCCGCTCTCGACCGACAAGTTGTAGAACATCACCGAGCTGAACACGATCCAGCAGATTGGCCAGAGCCCGAAGGCCATGCCGTGCGTCGCGGCTGCCACGGTCAGCCCGAGCGGCATGCCCCAGATCATCCAGGCCAGTAGAAACGCACTCGTGGCGCCGACGATCGCCGACTTCCACGGCGCAATGCGCAAGACCGCCAGGCAAATCGCCAGCAGGATCGGCGGCAGCGACGCAACAAGCGCCGACAGCAACACGCTGCCGGCCACGGGGCTGTAGTTCTGGTGAAAGAGGTCGGCCATCGGCCGAGATTATACGGTGCGTCCGCGTGCGTAGGGTGCCTAATGTTCCTAGGACTGCCGCAGCGCCGTCATTGGATCCACGCGAGCGGCACGCCGTGCCGGCAAGTAGGCCGCTATCAAAGCTACTGTGGTCAGCTCTGCAATCAGGCCGGCCAGCTGGGGGAAGTCGTTACTGACCAGTCCAAACAGCAGCGACTCCATGATCCGCCCGGCGCCAACGGACAGCGCCGCCCCGATCACACTGCCCGCGGCCGTGATCACCATGGCGCGGCTGATCGCCACACGCAAGAACTGCCAGCGGCTCGCGCCAAGTGCCATCCGCAAGCCGATCTCCTGCGTGCGCTGCGCCGTGACGAACGCCATCAGGCTGTCGATCCCCATGATCGACAGTACCAGCGCGATAAACCCGACGATTCCGAGCTCGCGCGAGATGAAGTCGGCGGGCGAAAGTCCTTCACGACCTCAAGACATAAACGCCGTAAGCCCTCAGACCTACAGGTTCACAGCCCGGGGCGTGTTCATCATCGCGCGCAGTTCATCACCCTCCATCACTTCCTTTTCGAGCAGGAAGCGGGTGACGCGCTCGAGAATGTCGCGGTTGTCTCGGAGGACGCGGCGGGCTACTTCGTGCGCGCCGGCGATCAGCTGCTTGACCTCCTCGTCGATGACGCGGGCGGTCTCTTCGCTATAGTTTCCGCGCTCGGCGGGCATGCCGAGGTCGAGGAAGCGGCCGCGGCGGCTCTGGTCGTAGTTGACCATGCCCAGCTTGTCGCTCATCCCCCACTCGGTGACCATCGAGCGCGCCACGTCGGTGACGCGCTGCAGGTCGTTCTGCGCGCCGGTCGAGATCTCGCCGACGGCAATCTCTTCTGCGGAGCGGCCGCCCAGCAGGATCGCCATTTGATTGAGCAGGTCGCCGCGCTGCAGCAGGTAGCGGTCTTCGAGCGGGAGCTGCATGGTGTAGCCGAGCGCGCCGAACCCGCGCGCGACGATCGAAATCTTGTGGACCGGATCCATGTTCGGCAGCACGCTCGCCACAATCGCGTGGCCGGCCTCGTGATAGGCCACGATCTCGCGCTCGCGCGTGCTCATCACGCGCTTCTTCTCGAGACCGGCGATCAGCCGATCGATCGCCTCGTCGAAATCTCTCATTACCACCGACTCGCCGTCACGCCGCGCCGCGAGTAGAGCTGCTTCGTTGACGAGATTCGCCAGGTCGGCGCCGGCAAAACCGGCCGTCCGCGCCGCCACCTTGCGCAAGTCCACGGCGCCGTCGAGCTTGACGTTACGGACGTGAATCTTCAACACCTCTTCGCGGCCCTTGACGTCCGGCTTGTCGACCAGCACCTGGCGGTCGAATCGGCCGGGTCGCATCAGTGCCGGGTCGAGCACTTCCGGCCGGTTGGTGGCGGCCATGATGATGATCGCCTTGCGCGCGTCGAAGCCGTCCATCTCCGCGAGCAGCTGGTTGAGCGTCTGTTCGCGTTCCTCGTGACTGCCCATCGGGCTTTGCACGCGCGCCTTGCCGAGCGCATCGAGCTCGTCGATGAACACGATGCACGGCGCCTTGGCCTCAGCCTGCGAAAACAGATCGCGCACACGTGCGGCGCCGACGCCGACGAACATCTCGACGAACTCCGAACCGCTCAGGCTGAAGAAGGGGACCTTGGCTTCACCCGCCACCGCGCGGGCCAGCAGCGTCTTACCGGTTCCCGGCGGGCCGACCAGCAGGACGCCCTTGGGAATCTTGCCTCCGAGATTGGTGAACTTGCGCGGCGTCTTCAGGAACTCGACGATTTCGCGCAGTTCCTGGGCGGCTTCATCGACCCCCGCCACATCCGCGAATGTCGTCTTGACGTCGTCTTCAGCGTAGATCTTCGCCTTGCTGCGCGCGAACGACATCACGCCGCCTTCGGCGCCACCGAGCCGCCGCGCGAAGAACGACCACGCGGCGATGATCAACACGAAGGGGAGGAGCCAGCCAATAATCTCGGGCAGCCAGCGGCTGACGATCTCGCCCGAGTACTTCACCTGCGCCTGATCGAGCTCCTCGACCAGCTTGGGATCGTCGATGCGCGTCGTCGTGAACGCGGTGGCGCCGTCCTCGGCCTTCTTCAACGTCCCGTGAATGATGGTGTCTCCGACCGCGACTTCAGCCACCTGACCGCCGCGGACCAGTCCCTTGAACTCACTGTACGAAATCTGGCGGCCTTGAGGCGCCAGGAAATACGCCTGGCCGATCGCCAGCAGCGTCAGGACCCCAATTACCCACCACAGCGCGGTGGGTCTCGTGGATGGCTGGCGGCTATTCTTGCCGCCCGGCGGAATCGAGGGACTAGGCATGTAGTGCGTGACCTTTCGCGAATTTCAACTCATCACCCGACACATCCACGGTAATCGTATCGCCCTCGTGGAAGGTGCCTTCAAGCACGCGTAGCGCCAGGGGATCCAGCAACCGCCGCTGCAGGGCGCGCTTGAGCGGGCGGGCCCCATAGACTGGATCATAACCCTCGCGGACCAAGAAGTCTTTGGCCGCATCAGTCAGCTCGACCGCGATCTTGCGTTCGCTCAGGCGCCTCAACAGGCCGCCCAACTGGATTTCGACGATCTTCCTGATGTGCTCCTGATCGAGCGAGTGGAAGAACACGATTTCGTCGATGCGGTTGATAAATTCAGGGCGGAAATGCGCCCTGAGGGCGTCCTGGTCGCGAATGTTCGACGTCATGATCACGACCGAGTTGGTGAAGTCCACCCTGCGACCCTTTCCGTCGGTCAGCCGGCCATCGTCCAGCAGCTGTAGCAGGACGTTCAGCACCTCCGGGTGGGCCTTCTCAATTTCATCAAACAGTACGACCGAGTACGGACGGCGCCGCACCGCCTCAGTGAGCTGGCCGGCCTCGTCGTAGCCGACGTAGCCCGGCGGCGCGCCGATCATCCGCGACACGGTGTGCTTCTCCTGGTACTCCGACATGTCGATGCGCACCATCGCGTGCTCGTCGTCGAACATGAACTCAGCCAGCGCGCGCGCCAGCTCGGTCTTGCCGACGCCGGTCGGGCCCAGGAAAATGAAGCTGCCGTTCGGGCGATGAGGATCCTGCAAGCCGGCACGAGCGCGGCGAATCGCATTCGCGACGGCGCGAATTGCTTCTTCTTGCCCAACGACGCGCAGGTGCAGGCGGTCTTCCATCTTGAGGAGCTTCTGAATCTCGCCCTCCATCAATCGGCTGACGGGAATCCCCGTCCACTTGCCGACGACGCCGGCGATGTCCTCTTCATCCACTTCCTCTTTGAGCATGCTCTTGGCCTTCTGCAGTTCCTGAAGGCGCGCTTCGTGTTTCTTGATGTCGGCTTCGAGCTGCGGGATCTTGCCGTACTGGAGCTCCGACGCCTTGGCGTAGTCGCCGCCACGCTGCACCCGCTCGATTTCGCCGCGCACCTGCTCGAGCTCTTCCTTCAGCGTGCGGCCGGCCTGGATCGCGTCCTTCTCCTGCTCCCAGTGCGAGCGCAGCTGCGTCGCTTCTTCCTTGAGGTCGGCGAGTTCCTTATCGAGCTTCGCGAGGCGATCCTTCGAGGCCTTGTCGGTTTCCTTGCGTAGCGCCTCGCGTTCAATTTCAAGCTGCATCATGCGGCGCTGTACTTCATCCAGCTCGACCGGCAGCGAATCGATCTCCATGCGCAGCTTCGACGCGGCTTCGTCAATCAGATCGATCGCCTTGTCCGGCAGGAAGCGGTCGGTGATGTAGCGGTTGGAGAGCACGGCGGCGGCGACCAGGGCGGCGTCCTTGAACTTGACGCCGTGGTGGATCTCGTAGCGCTCGCGCAGGCCGCGCAGGATGCTGATGGTGTCTTCGACGGTCGGCTCGCCGACATTCACCGGCTGAAACCGCCGCTCGAGAGCCGCGTCCTTTTCGATGTACTTCTGATACTCGTTGAGCGTCGTCGCGCCAATGGTATGCAGCTCGCCGCGCGCCAGCATCGGCTTCAGCATGTTGGACGCGTCCATCGAACCTTCGGACGCGCCGGCGCCGACGACGGTGTGGAGCTCGTCGATGAACAGGACGATCTGACCGTCCGCGTCGGCCACTTCCTTCAATACGGCCTTCAGGCGATCTTCGAACTCGCCGCGGTACTTCGCGCCGGCGATCAGCGAGCCCATGTCGAGCGTCACGATCCGCTTTTTCTTGAGCCCTTCCGGGACGTCCCCGCGAATGATGCGCTGCGCCAGGCCCTCGACGATCGCGGTCTTGCCGACGCCTGGCTCACCGATCAGCACGGGGTTGTTCTTGGTCCGGCGCGACAGCACCTGGATGACGCGACGGACCTCCTCGTCGCGGCCGATCACCGGATCGAGCTTGCCCTTGCGCGCCAACTCGGTGAGATCGCGTCCGTACTTTTCGAGCGCTTCGTATTTGCCTTCGGGGTTCTGATCGGTGACCCGCTGGCTGCCGCGCACCGACGCGAGCGCTTCGAGGACTTTCTGGCGCGAGATGCCGCGCGCCTTCAGCAGGTCCACGGAGTTGGCGCGCCCGGGCTCGCCCAGCACGCCCATCAGCAGGTGCTCAGTGCTGACGAACTCGTCCTGCATGGCTTTCGCATCCGCCTGCGCGGCGTCGAGCACGACGCGAAGGCGAGGGGAGAGGTGCGGCTCGGTGCCGCCGTGCGCCTTCGGCTGCCTTGACAGGTACTCGCGCGCCGCCCGGGCGACGTCCGCGGGATCGACGGTGATCTTCCGCAGCACGCTCGGGACGACCCCGCCTGTTTGCTCGACGAGCGTCACCAGCAGGTGCTCGGGGTCGACTTGCGAATGATTCATCTCCTGCGCCAGTTGCGGCGCGGCGACGACGGCTTCCTGGGCCTTCTCGGTGAACTTATTTAGATTCATGAGTGCTATCCCTGAGCGCCTCGTAATGCTTGCGCTCCTCTTCAGACAACGTCTTTGGAATGTCCACGTCTACGTTGGCGTACAGGTCGCCGCGCTCATCTGGCTTGCCGACCGACGGCAGGCCGTGACCGCGCAGGCGAAAGCGCTGATTGCTCTGCGTGCCCGCCGGAATTTTCAGTCGCAGCGTTTTCGCTTCGGGTGTGACGACGTCGACTTCACCGCCAAGCACGGCGGTCGCCACCGTCACGCGCGCCTTGGTGTAGACATCACGGCCCTTGACCTCGAACACCGGGTGTGCCTTCAGTTGCACGCGCAGGAACAAGTCGCCGTTGGCGCCGCCGCCGGCGCCGCGTCCCCCTTCGCCGGCGACGCGAATCCGCGAGCCGTCGGTGACGCCCGCCGGGATCCGGACTTCGACGGCGCGCGCGTGGCCCTCCGTCCGAAGCTCCAGGCGTTGGACGCTGCCGCGGATCGCATCCTCGAGAGCGAGCTCGAATGGATGCTCCGAGTCCTGGCCTTTCCGGTTGCGCGGCCGCGCCCGGCCACCGCGCGCTCCGGTCGAGTCCTGTCCGCCCATGCCGCCGAAGAACGTCGTGAAGAAATCGGAGAACGGGCTGTCGGCGTTGCCGCCCCCGAACATGTCCGCCATCTCTTCTTCCGACATCGTGCGGAAACCGCCGCCGCCGCCGAACGGCGAGCCGCCGCCGTACGAATTGGCCCCGGGCGGCGCGTTTTCATACGCGCGCCAGTTCGCGCCAAGCTCGTCGTACTTCTTGCGCTTCTCCGGATCGCTCAGCACTTCATTGGCCTCGTTCACTTCCTTGAACTTGGCTTCGGCGGCCTTGTCACCGGGATTGACGTCCGGGTGATACTTGCGCGCAAGCTTCCGGAAGGCCTGCTTGATCTCCTTCTCCGTCGCGGTCTTCGAAATGCCGAGCGTGGTGTAGTAATCCTTGAAGTCCACGCTATTCCTCGCCTTCGTGATCGAGCCCCAGCAGGGCCGCGAGCTGATTCATTTCGCGAACCAGCCTGCGGCGGTTCGAGTCGCGCTGGAACGCCGCCGCCTGAATCAGCGGGCGAATCCGCTGCATCGCCTCTGCCACGCTCAGCAGTTGCTGCACGCCCGCAAGGTTGACGCCTGACTCATCGACCAGCCGCTTGATGAAGCGCAGCTTCTCGATCTCATCGCGGGAGTAGAGCCGCATGCTGCCGACCGTGCGCGCCGGGCGCACCAGCCCGAGGCGCTCGTACTTGCGCAGCGTCTGCGGATGCATGTCGAGCAGCCGCGCCGCGGCGGAGATAAAAATCAGCTCCACAGTTGACACAGGTCAAGTGTAGGTATTGATACGGGTCGTGTCAATGTGAGCCGTGGCGAACGCGGCGCTGGAGAAGGGGACTGCCTGAGTTTCAGACCTTGGTGCGCGCGGCCAGGACGGCCTTGACGAGATCGTCGGGGATGTCCCGCATCTCATCGCTCATCTCGTCGCAGGCGATCTTGCCGGCCTTGATGGTGACTTCATACTGCACGAGATACTGATGACAGTTTTTACATTTACTGAGGTGGAACTCGAAGTGCGTGCGGCTTTCGATTGGCAGGTCGCCACTCACATAGTCCATCAGGAATTCAGCCAGCTCCTGGCACTTCATGACGCCGCGCTCCTGAAATGAGGGGCCAGCAGGGTGCGCAGCGCCTGACGCGCGCGATGCAACCGGATCTTGGTGGCGTTGACGGACAAACCTAGCACTTTGGCGGTTTCCTCGGTATCTAGACCTTCGATGTCGCGCAAGACGAGAACGGTACGATACCCCTCGGGCAGCGCGTCAATTTGCTGCCGCACGAGCTCGCGCGCCTCCTTACGCTCCATCACCTTGTCGACGGGCTCGTCCCAGCTCTGGAAACGCTCCTCGTGGTGCCCGTCATCAAGGAATGACGGCAGCATCGATTCAATCGACTGCTCAGGCTTCCGTTTACGCGTGCGCAGCTTCATCAGCGCGGCGTTGACGACGATGCGATGCAGCCAGGTCGACAACTTGGCGGTGCCCTCGAAACGGGCGAAACTTTTGAAGGCGTTGAGAAAGGCATCCTGGACGACGTCGCGCGCGTCCTCTTCGGTGCCGACAATTCGTCGGGCGACCGCGAGGAGGCGTCCGCCGTACGCGCGCACCACCTGCTCATAGGCGGCCTCGTCACCCGCGCGAAGCTGGGCGATAAGCGCCGCTTCATCGTCCACGGGCGTTGCGCTGGCCATCGATGCAGATTATCACGGGCCTCCTGGGTGCACCTTTGGTGCAGTGGCAGACGCTTTGCAGCCTGAAGATGGCGAACGGCCTATCTCCCAAGGCGGGCCACCTGATCTGTGATGGGAATGTAAATGCTTGCCAATAACCAAATGGCCGACGCTAATATTGACACGGCTCCCGCGGTGACAACGACACCACAGCACTTCCGCATCCTCGTCGTTGACGACAATCATGATTCGGCACTGAGCCTCGCCATGATGTTGTCGATCATGGGTCACGAGACACGCACCGCTCACGATGGTGAATCCGCCCTCGACACTGCTGAGAGTTTCCTCCCCGACGTGGTGCTGCTCGACATCGGGCTGCCCAAGCTGAATGGCTATGAGGTCGCCCAGCGCATTCGTGAAAATGCCTGGGGTCAATCGATGTTTCTGATCGCCGTCACCGGATGGGGGCAGGAAGAAGACCGCCAGCGCTCATCGGAAGTCGGCTTGAGCGTGCACATGGTCAAGCCGGTAGAGCCGGCGGCGCTCGAACGGCTGCTGTCCGAGCTTCGCAGCTAATCTACAAAAGTGGGTAATATGCTGTCCTGCCGTAGCCAGGCAGATACCCATGCCTACAAAGCATCAGCTTCTGACCACATTAAGCGTCCTGTTAGGGGCCTGTCTGGCCATCGCACCGGCGCACGGGTCGGCACCGCTGCTGCGCGCCACGCCGGAAGCGGTTGGCATGTCGAGCGAGCGATTACAGAACGCCACCGCCTTATTGCGGCAGTTCGTTGCGGATCGGAAGGTCGCCGGCGCGGTCGCGGCCGTGGCGCGGCGCGGCAAGCTTGTCTACCTGGAGCCGGTCGGACTGCAGAGTCTGGAGTCAAGGGCGCCGATGACGGAGCAGTCGCTGTTCCGCGTCTACTCAATGACCAAGGCGGTGACCGCGGTCGCGCTCATGATGCTGGCCGACGAGAATAAACTGCGTCTCACGGATCCGGTGTCCAATCACCTGCCGGAGTTCAAGCAGGTCATGGTCCAAGAAGGCGGCAGCGGGGCGCCGCGCAGGCCGTCACGCGAGGTCACCGTCCAGGATCTGCTACTGCACACCTCCGGCCTCAGCCATCGCACCTCGGAGCTGTATCGGCGATTGCAGGTCCGGTCGCGATCGATCGCCCTGCCGCAGTTCGTCGTCAACATCACCAAGGCGCCGCTGCTCGAGGATCCAGGCACGCGTTTCCGCTACAGCGAAGCGACCACGGTGCTTGGCCGCATCGTCGAAGTGACCGCGCGGCAGAGCTTCGATACCTTCGTGGTCACTCGCATCCTGCAACCACTCGGCATGAGCGACACCTCCTTCTGGGTCGAGGGCGACGCGCGACAGCGACTCGCTACCGTCTATCAACGGCCGCAGGATGGTGCGATGGCGCCGGTCGAAGTGGAAGAAGTACCCTTCACCGAGAAGCCGGCCTTGATGGAAGGCGCGGTAGGCCTCGTCTCGACCGCGGAAGACTTCGTGCGATTCAGCCAGATGCTGCTCAACAAAGGCGAGCTGAACGGCGTTCGTCTGCTGAAGACGGCCACCGCCGCATCGATGACCGTGAACGCCTTGCCGGAGGCGGTGCTGCAGGGCAAGGGCGGCAACGTCGGCTGGGGACTTGGCAACGTGGACGTCGTGGTCGGCGCCGGTTCACGCGGCTACCTGACAGCGATCGGCGAGTATGGATGGGACGGATCGGCGGGGACCTTCTTCGCGGTCGATCCCTCGAAAGAACTGGTCGTCATCCTGATGACGCAGAACCTGCCGGCGAACCCTGACGGGCTCCGCCAGAAGTTCAAGGCGGCGGTCTTCCAAGCGGTTATGGAGTGAGCCACGAATAGCACAGGCGCCATCGTTGTCGCAATGGCGTTGGTGCTTGCGCAAACCCTCGTCGAGGCGCAGGCGCGATGCGCCGGCGCGACGTACCCCGCGATTCGGTGGACGCGCTGGCCGACTGCCTGAGCGATCCCAGTCCCGAAATCCCCGACGGCATCGCCTTCGATGGCCTCGACAAACTGCTGCGCTCCGGTTCACTCGAGACCGCGGCGCTGCGCGCTTGAAAGATCGTGTGATCGTCGTGGTAACGCGAGGCGGCACGGCACTGCAGACATCGTTGTTCGCAGCGGTGATGGATCCGAGGTCGCTGCGTTCCTGCTGAGCGTATTTGCGACAGCCGCGACCGGCGACGACGCGGGAATCCGCCAATTGTTGATGCCGTCCCGAGACGCCCTCAAGTCGGTGCCTTAGGTACAGTCCTTGCTCCTGCCGGTGCATGACATTCCGTTCGCCTCAAATTCGCGCCATCTGGGCTGTTCCGCTACTCATTCTGACCCTGGGGGCGCACTTTGCCGCGCCCGAGGCGAGCGCCCAGACCAAGCCGGCGGCCAAGACCGCCAGGAAGCCTGCAACTAAGGCGGCTCCCAAGCCGGACATGCTGCCGACGCAGGTCTTTCTTGATCGCGCCGGATACTCAACCGGGGAGCTCGATGGCGCCGGCGGGCCCAACACGCGCCAGGCGATTGCCGCCTTTGAGCGCGACAAGAAAACCACCATCGCGGAAGCACTTGCCGCTGCCGAACCGCCGACGATCAGCTACACGATCACCGCCGAAGACGAGGCGATGCCACGAACCGAGACCATCCCGGAAGACATGATGGAGAAGGCGAAGCTGAAGCGCCTCGATTACAAGTCGCTCATCGAAATGCTCGGTGAGCGTTTTCACGCATCGCCGGCGCTGCTCAAGAAACTGAACCCGAAGGCGACGTTTGCGGTCGGCGAGCAGATCACGGTTCCGAACGTGCAAGTTGTCTCGGACGCCGAAGCTAAACCGGTGCCCGACATCACCGTGACGGTGTCGAAAGCGAATTCGACGCTGACCGTGACGGATGCGGGCGGCGCGACGCTGATGCATGCGCCGGTCACGAGCGGCAGCGAACACGACCCGCTGCCACTTGGACCGTGGACGGTCACCGCCGTCGCGCGCAATCCGACGTTCAACTACAGCCCCGATCTGTTCTGGGACGCGGACCCCGCTCATGCAAAAGCCAAGATTCCTCCCGGACCGAATGGCCCGGTCGGCACCGTCTGGATCGACATCAGCAAGCCTCACTACGGCATTCACGGCACGCCGGAGCCCGGCTCGGTCGGGCACACGTCATCGCACGGCTGCGTCCGCCTCACGAACTGGGATGCGTTGAAGCTGGCCGCCATGGTGGGTAAGGGAACGAAGGTCGAGTTCGTTCCATGAAGCCGTCGCGGCCCGGCGCGTCGTGGGTCGTGTTCGCCGCGGCGCTTGGCTTTCTGGCGGGCATGCTCGTCATGGCCGCAATCGTCGTGATGTTCCCGTCCGGCGCCGCGTCGGTCACGGCGCCGTCAAGGGACGCCGCGCCCAAAGTCGAAGTCAAGCCGACGAAGAAAGAAGAACCGACACCGGTCGCGCCGCCCCCGGCTAGCGCATCGTCGCCGCCGCCGGAGGCGGTTGGTTATCCCAGTGACGATCTCAGGCGACGAAGTCTGACCCTGCCGGTTCAAGGCATCAAACGTGAGGACCTGACGGACACGTTCAATGACATGCGCGGCACATCACGGCGGCACGAGGGGCTGGATGTGATCGCGCCACGCAACACGCCGATCCTTGCGGTCGAGGACGGGACGGTCGCCAAGCTATTCGTCAGCGAGGCCGGGGGCCTGACGCTGTATCAGTTCGACCCCGCTTCGCAGTACGCGTATTACTACGCGCATCTCGAGCGCTATGCGGATGGATTGAAGGAAGCGGCGCCAGTCAAGCGCGGGCAGGTGATTGGCTACGTCGGCACCACCGGCAATGCGCCGCGGGATACGCCGCACCTGCACTTCGCGATTTTCAAGCTTGGCGAAGACAAGAAGTGGTGGCAGGGAACTCCCGTCGATCCCTACTCGGTCCTCAAGTAAGTCGCCCGCGCCTCTTCGAGGCTTTCGACGATCCGCTGCGCGAACGCCGCCGGATGAATCACCTTCGCGGCCGGGCCGAAACCCATCACCCAGGCCTGCAGTTCCCAATCGGTCACCACGTCCATCGTCAGCCTGATCCGTCCGTTGGGGAGGTCCTCGATTAACTGCGACGAATGAAATTCGCGCTCCCGGACGTAGGGCGCTTCCGCCGCGGTGAACTCAATCACGACGTTCTCCGGCGTCCCCGAGAACGCGCCGAGTGAATGCGGGAACACCGATGGCGAGCCTTCGACCGGACTGAACGATTCCTCGAGGGCGACCGCCTGCTCGATGCGCTGCACCGCGAAGGTGCGCATCTCGCTGTAGTCGGGCACGAACGCCTGCAGGTAGAGACCACCCTGCGCGTAGGCAAGGCGGTAGGGTTCCACGAGGTAGTCCTTGACCTGCTTGCTGGAGAACGAGTGATAGCGCATGCGGACGCGGCGCCGGCCGAGGATGGCCGACATCAGGGCGTCGATGGCTTTCGCCGACGCAGCGCCCCGCGGGCGCGATGCATGTTCCTTGGCGCCGAGCGCGTCCGGAAGGTCCTCGATGAACTTCCACATCGAGGGGGGCAGGGCGTCGTAGAGCTTGTCGAAGGCAGAGGCCAGGCTCTCGCGAAACGGGCCGCCGGTTACCGCGCTCAGCACGGTGCGGCTCAAGTAGAGCGCGCACAATTCCGACAGTGAGAAACCCGCCGCCGCCACGCCCTTGAACACATCGCGATTGAGCAGGAACACCGTCTTGCCATCCCTTTTCGCGGTCTCGATCGGAAAGCCGGCCTGGGTCAGCGCCTCAAAATCCCGGCGAATCGTGCGATCGGACACGCCGTCGCCAGCTTCACCCTGGGCTTCGAGCAATGTCATCCCGCGCGCACGCCCCTCCAAGGCCAGCAGGAGCCGCCATTGCCGAACGATTTCAGTGTGCCGTTCCATTGGCTAGCTCAGCTGCTTGTCCCGACTGGTACGAAACATGCAAATGTGTGTAAGCGAGTGCAAGGGTACGAATAGGTTGCCGGCCTGACCCGATCTGTCAGGGGCGCCCGATAAGGTGACGTTATGACGATTCGCATTCGATTCCGCCGCCCCGCTCCGGTTGCCAAGAAGGTCTGCAAGCACTGCGAGAACCGACGTTCGTTGTTCCGGCAGGAAGGCATCCTCACGTGGGATCCTTACTACGCGCTGTGCTACAAGTGCTACCAGCGCTACTTCACCCACGCGCAGGGCGGACAGGCGCCGCGGGTTGCAGCGGGAACTGCCGCTGATCGCCGTCGTAGTACACCCGCTCTAGAAACAGGCCTGATGCCGGCGCGGTAAGCCGCGCCGCATCGACCGACCACACCTGATCCGGGGTGATGGCGCCCTTGCCGGTTTCGACCAGGACGCCCACCATGCGCCGCACCATCTTCCAGATGAAGTGCGAGCCGCCAACCCGGATCAGGATCAAGTCGCCGTCCTCGCCGAGCGTCACCTCCTCGATCAGGACGTCGGTGGATTTTTCGTCCGGGTCATCGTCGCTGAATGACTGGAAGTCGTGCATGCCGGTAAAGCGTGCCGCCGCGTCGGTCATGCGCTCGAGATCGAGCGGCTC
>Ga0136611_10001988_pt1 | contig 14225 bp, 15 predicted proteins | sample AntDrymUQ2232306_2_FD_106645 | JGI IMG/M metagenome (GOLD analysis project Ga0136611, IMG submission 106645) | Polar desert sand microbial communities from Dry Valleys, Antarctica - metaG UQ223 (23.06) | ecosystem: Environmental > Terrestrial > Soil > Desert | place: Antarctica: Dry Valley...
ATGCTCGGCCGTGGCCTCACGTCCGACGAGATCTACGCATCGACGCGCCAGGTGGCCGAAGGCGCCAAGTCGTGTGTCTCGCTCCGCGCCCTCGCTGAGCGTTCCGGCTGCGACGCCCCCGTGGCGACGTGCGTCGATGACGTCGTCGCCGGCCGGATGACCGCCCCCGAGATGATGGACGCCATCCTCGCCCGCGGCACCAAGTCAGAGATGGGGTAGGGACGCAGGCTCAGGTAAGGGTGTCGAGGGCGGTGACTAGGTCGGTCCAGAGGTCCTCGACGTCCTCGATGCCGACCGACATCCGCACGAGGCCCACCGGGATCGTGGCGGCCTCGGTCTTCCATCGGCGGCGGCGCTCGAACGTCGACTCCACACCGCCGAGGGACGTTGCGTGCACCCACACGTGCGTTTTGCGGACCAGTAGGTCGGCGGCGAGCTCGCCCTCGGCCAACACGATCGCGACGATCCCGCCGAACCCCGGGTAGCGCACCTCGGAGAGCGCTGGATGCTCCTGCAGTCGCTCTACGAGGATGCGTGCGTTGGCCTGGGCCCGCTCGACCCGGAGGTGGAGGGTGCGCAGGCCCCGCAGCGCCAGCCAGGTCTCGAAGGCCCCGGGTACGGCGCCGGCGAGCGAACGGCGTCCCTTCAGCACGTCGTACAGCTCATCGTCGGCCGTCACGACCGCACCGAGCAGCACGTCGCTGTGGCCGGCGAGGTACTTCGTCGCCGAGTGCACGACGATGTCGGCGCCGAGCGCGAGTGGCTGCTGCAACAGGGGAGTGGCGAAGGTGTTGTCGACGACGACATAGGCGCCGGACTCGTGGGCGGCCTCCGCGATCGCGGCGATATCGGCCACCTCGAGGGCGGGGTTGGTTGGCGTCTCGATCCACACCAGAGCCGCGTCGTCGCACGCGGCGATCACGGCCGCGGTGTCGGAAATATCGACGAGGTGGGCATGCAGACGCCCGCGTGCCTCAAGGTCTGCCAGCGCCATGATGCTGCCTTGGTAGGCATGCCGGGGCAGCACCACCTTGGCGCCCTGGGCCACCAGGTCGAGAACCGTCATCACCGCCGCCATACCCGAGGCGAACGTCAGGCAGCGCCCACCTTCGAGCTCGCCGAGCACGTCCTCGAACGCCGTCCACGACGGGTTGCCGTACCGGCCGTACTCAAGGTCGCCGCCCGCGACGTACGTCGACGCCATCGTGATCGGAGCGTTGAGCGGCTGGTCGGGCTCGTGCGGTGGGCGACCACCTGTTACGGCGATGGTCGCGGGTGTGATGGGTGCGCGCTCAGACATGCCCACGAGGATAGGGTCGTGCCCGTGAACGGCACCGACGGCACCCGTAAGCCGCGTGTGGCGGTCGTTTTCGGCGGTCGCTCCAGCGAGCACGCAATCTCGTGCGTGACCGCAGGCAGCGTGCTGGCGGCCATCGACCAGGAGCGCTACGACGTCGTGGCGATCGGCATCGCTCGTGACGGACGCTGGGTGCTCGAGTCGGGCGACACCGAGCAGCTGCGCCTCGACAGCGCCGAGCTGCCGAGCGTCGACGGCGACCGCGCTGCCATTGCCCTGGCCCGCGTCGCCGGCGGCACAGATCTCGTCGTCAGCGATGCCTCGCGTCCCCCTGAAACCCTTGGCGAGGTCGACGTGGTCTTCCCGGTGCTCCACGGCCCTTGGGGCGAGGACGGCACTATCCAGGGCATGCTCGAGATGGCAGGGGTGCGCTACGTCGGTGCCGGCGTTCTCGCGTCCGCGGTCAGCATGGACAAGGCCTACATGAAGCTCGTCCTCGCGGCCGCCGGGCTGCCGGTGATGCCGAGCGTGACGGTGACCGCGCGCGCCTGGGCGGCCGACCCTGACGACGTACGCCGCCAGGCTGACGAACTCGGCTACCCGCTCTTCATCAAGCCGGCACGTGGCGGCTCGAGCATCGGCATCTCGAAGGTCCACGACGCGAGCGAGCTCGACGGCGGCATCGAGGAGGCACTGTTGCACGACCCGAAGGTGCTCGTCGAGGTCTCGGCCGAGGGTGCCCGCGAGGTCGAATGCGGGGTGCTGCAGGCCCTGGATGGCACCGCCGAGACGAGCGTGCCAGCCGAGATCCGGATCACCGGCGAACACGAGTTCTATGACTTCGAAGCGAAGTATCTGCCCCAGGAAGCGACCGCTCTCGTTGTCCCGGCCGACCTGCCCGACGACGTGGCGGCGCAGCTGCGGGCCCTGTCGGTGCGGGCCTTCGAGGCTGTCGGCTGTGAAGGGCTCGCCCGTGTCGACTTCTTCGTACGACCCGATGGCTCGCTGGTCCTCAACGAGATCAACACGATGCCCGGTTTCACTCCGCTGTCGATGTACCCGCAGATGTGGGCAGCCACCGGTGTGGACTACCCGACCCTGGTCGACCGGCTCCTGCAGCTCGCGCTAGCCCGCGACACCGGCCTTCGCTAGGAGGAACACGCCCCTTCAGTTGCAGGCGTTGATGAGCTCGAGGTGGGTCTTGATGGGCTGCGCCAGCTCGGCCATCGCTGCCGCTGCGTTGTTGCCCCGGTCGTCGCCGCTGGGCACCACGATCTCGATGATCGGGTGGTAGCCAACGGCGGTGAGGGTCACGTCCCTGTCGGGGTCGTTGATCTGCTCGACCGGCACGTACCAGCCCACGCCGTTCGTTTCGTCGCACGATGACGTCTGGTCGAACGACGCCGGCACCGGCACCCCGCAGGTGATGGTGATGGCCGGGTCGCCGTACGCCGCTCCGAGGGCGTCCGCGGGCTCGATCTCCCGCGAGTCCTCGTCGGCAAGGGTGTCGGGCAGGTCGGCAGCAAAGGCCTCACAGGCCGCCCGATCGGCGGCCTCGAGGTCGTAGGTGTCGATCTCGACAGGGCCACAGGCAGTGGCCGCGAGGGCCAACCCGATGCCCAGGAGCAAGGCGACGCCCCGCGTCCGTAGGGAAACGGGGCGTCGGAAAGCCGGTGACATGCTCAGATGTGGACGACCGGGCACGTCAGTGTGCGAGTGATCCCGTCGAGGCTCTGGACCTTCGAGACGACCAACTTGCCGAGCTCATCGACGTTGCGGGCCTCGGCGCGCACGATCACGTCGTAGGGACCGGTGACGTCCTCGGCGAGGGTGACGCCCTTGATGAGGGCGATCGACTTGGCGACCTCAGCAGCCTTGCCGACGTCGGTCTGGATCAGGATGTAGGCCTGGACGACCATGCGTGCGCTCCTTTGCGACGACGGTGAGCGGCATGAGCGCGCTCGGTAACGAGTCAACCTATCGCGCGGCGTGCGCGTGTCGATACCCGCGTCTGCTGGGATGGGGGGCATGCCTCTTTCGCCTGACGCGACCCTGGCCGACGTCGGCGAGTTCGGCCTGATCGCCGAGATCGTCGCGTTGTTCGCCCAGGGCGAGCAGGTGCTGGTGGGCCCGGGCGACGATGCCGCCGTGCTGCGGATCCGCAACGGCCACATCGTGGTGTCGACCGATCTGCTGGTGGAGGGTCGCCACTTCCGTCGTGACTGGGCCAGCGCCGAGGACGTCGGGCATCGCGCTGCTGCCCAGAATCTTTCCGACATCAACGCCATGGGCGGACGTGCGCACTCGTTGACGGTCGGGCTGGCCGCGCCGCCCGACCTTCCGGCGCGGTGGGTGCTCGACTTCGCGCGCGGCTTCGCCGCCGAGTGCGCCAACGTGGGCGCCTGCGTCGTCGGCGGCGACCTCACCCGCGCTTCCGAGATCGTCGTGGCCGTCACCGTCATCGGTGCCTGCTCCCAGTCCCCCGTGCTGCGCTCAGGTGCCATGGCCGGTGATGTGCTTGCCCTCGCCGGACGCCAAGGCTGGTCGGCCGGTGGTCTGGCGGTCCTCGGCCGCGGCTTCCGCTCGCCTCGGGTCCTGGTCGAGGCCTACCGACGTCCGGAGCCGCCGTACGACGCTGGCGGGGTCGCCGCCGAAGCCGGGGCCACCTCGATGATCGACATCTCCGACGGGCTGCTGGCGGACGCCGCGCACCTCGCCGCCGATTCGGGTGTCGCGATCGACGTCCACACGACGTTGCTCGACATCCCGGAGCCCCTGGTTGCGGTGGGTGCTGCACTCGGTGCGGAGCCGGTGTCGTTCGTGTTGGGCGGCGGAGAGGACCACGCGCTCCTCGCGACCTTCCCCGACACCGCGTCAGTGCCGGAAGGGTGGCGACTGATCGGTCAGGTGCTCGATGGCGGCGAACCCGGGATCGTCACGGTCGACGGAGCGACGTACGACGGGCCGACGGGCTGGACGCACTTCTGACGCCCCACGAGTCTGATGCGCCGAAACGAGAAAGACCGCCACCCCTCCAGGTGACGGCCTTTCCGCATGCTCCCGATGCGCATTCCCCAATCGATGGGGAGTGGTTCAGATCAACGTGAGACCTTGCCGGCCTTCAGGCAGCCGGTGCAGACGTTGAGGCGCTTGGGGGTGCCGTTGACCGTGGCACGCACCCGCTGGATGTTCGGGTCGAAGCGGCGCTTCGTGATCTTGCGCGACCACGGCCGGTTATTGCCGAAGCCCGGCTTCTTGGCGCAGATGTCGCAGACGGCAGCCACGGGATTCTCCTGAAGTTCTTGGTTCGATGATCTGGGGGCCTGGTGAGCAGGCAACCGAGAAAGAGTATCCGACCCGTGCCCGTCCCCGAAATCGGACGACGGGGTCGCTAACGTGTGGCCCGACCCGCACGCCAAAGAGCATGCAGACGACCACAGGGAAGGGCGATGGAAGAGGCACCGACGAGCGACCGGATCGAGCTCGCTGTCGTGCTCCGCTTCGTCGACATCGCCACCGACGCCTTGGCGGCGGCGCGCGAGGAGATCGATGCGCTCAACGTCTACCCCGTTCCCGACGGCGACACCGGCACGAACATGTACCTGACCGTTTCGGCCGCCCGCGACGCCATTCGGGCGACGACCGGCGGCGACCCTGCGGCTGACCGGGCGACGGCGCTGGGTGCACTCGCTCGTGGCGCCCTGATGGGTGCCCGCGGCAACTCCGGCGTCATCCTCAGCGAGATGCTCGGCGCCATCGCCCGCCGGATCGCCGCATCGACCCCCGATGAACGCAACGCGGTGGTGATGGCTCAGGCGCTCCACGAGGCGGCCGAGGCGAGCTATCGTGCGGTCGGAACGCCGGTGGAGGGCACGATGCTCACCGTCGCGAGGGCTGCGGCCGACGCAGCGCAGGCCCTCGCCGCCGCGCCCGATGCCCGCGCCCGCGACGTCTTCACAACCGCAGCCCAGGCGGCGCGCGAGGCGGTGGCCCGCACCCCGGAACAGTTGCAGGTCCTGCGGGACGCCGGTGTCGTCGATGCAGGCGGCCGCGGGATCAGCGTCATCCTCGATGCGGCTGAGACCGTGCTGACCGGACGTCGTCCGACGCCGGTCGTCAGCCCGCTCGGCCACCGCTCGATCCCGGTCCCGATGGCCCACCATGCCCGTACGGGCGACGGCGACGCCCTCACCGCCGACGGCCCCGCCTACGAGGTGATGTACCTCCTCGAGGCCGACGACGCCGAGATCCCCGCCTTGCGCGGGCGCCTCGACCCGCTCGGAGACTCACTCGTGGTGGTCGGAGGCGATCGTCTCTGGAACGTCCACGTGCACGTCGATGACGTCGGTGCCGCGATCGAGGCCGGCATCGAGGCCGGCCGTCCTCATCGCGTTCGAGTCACCCACTTTGAGGAGCAAAGCGCCGAGCAGCTGGCCGCACGCAAGGCCCGCACCGACCGGCGACAGGGCCGGAGGGTGGTCGCCGTTGCCGCCGGCCCCGGACTCACCTCCCTGTTCGAGCAGGCCGGTGCGGTCGTCGTCCAAGGCGGGCCCGGACGCCGTCCGTCCACCGGCCAGGTGCTCGACGCGATCATCAACGCGGGTGCTCACGAGGTTGTCGTCTTGCCGAACGACGCCGATTCGGTACGGGTCGCGCAGATCGCTGCGAGCACTGCCGAGACCGACCTCGGCCTGCGGGTCGCGGTGATCCCGACCCAGGCACAGGTGCAAGGACTGGCCGCGATGGCGGTACACGAGCCGGGCCGCACCTTTGATCAGGATGTGCTCGAGATGACGGCCACCGCCCGGCACGCGCGACACGGCGCGATCACGGTCGCCGCCCGGCAGGCGATGACGATGGCCGGGGCGTGCGAGCCGGGCGACATCCTCGGCGTCATCGCCGGCGACTTCGCGGTCGTCGGCTCCGATCAGTACGACGTCGCCACCACCGTGCTCGATCGCCTGATCGCCAGCGGCGGCGAGCTGGTCACCCTGGTCGCTGGGGCCGATGCCGGCGACCTGGCCGACCGGGCCGCGGCCTGGATCGACGCGGAGCACCCGCACGTCGACATCGTGGTCTACGAAGGTGGCCAAGAGCGCTACCCGCTGTTGCTGTCGGTGGAGTGAGGGACGCTTTCGTGGTGATCTCTCTCGACTCACCCGTGGCGACGGTCTTCGGAGACGCCAAGGGCAAGCGCGACAAGGTCCAGAAGAACCTCGGTATCGAGACCGTCGGCGATCTGATGCGGCACTTCCCGCGTCGCTACCTCGAGACCGGCAAGCTCACCCAACTCGACGACCTCGAGCCTGGCCAGCTGCTCACCGTGGTCGGCGAGATCGTCGCCGCCGATCCGAAGACCTACAGCGATCGACGCACCGGCAGGCCGGCGTTCCGGCTGGAGGTGATCCTGCGCACCGATGGCCCGCTCCTCAAGATGACGTTCTTCGCTCAGCACAAGGGTGTTGCGGGATACCAGGCCCGATCGTTGCTGCCCGGTCGGCGCGGGCTGTTCCTGGGCCAGGTCAGTCAGTTTCGTGACGAGTGGCAGCTCACCAACCCGAAGATGATCCTGTTTGGTGTCAACGAAGCCGACACCGATGAGGACCGTCGTGCAGCTGAGGCCATTGCCGCGCTCTATCCGATCTACCCGCTCACCAAGGGCGTGGAGTCGTGGGACATTCAACGTGCCGTGACTTTCGCGCGCACCGTGCTCGATGACCCCCCCGAGCTGATTCCACGTGGCGTGCGCGAGGGCTATGACGTCATCGACGCACGCCGCGCTTACGACTGGATCCATGCACCCGACGAGTACGGCCAGGTCAAGCGCGCGCAACGACATTTTCGCTTCGAGGAGGCCCTGGTCACCCAACTGGTGTTGGGCCGGCGCCGACGTGCGCTCCGACAGCTCGGCGCGGTGGCCCGCGACGGTGGAGGTGGCGGTGAGGGGTCGCTCCTGGCGGCGTTCGATGCCCAGTTGCCGTTCGAGCTGACGGGTGGCCAGCGCGAGATCGGCGAGCAGATCGACTCCGACCTCGCGCGCAGCCATCCCATGAACCGGCTCCTGCAGGGCGAGGTCGGCTCGGGCAAGACGCTCGTGGCGCTGCGCGCGATGCTCCGGGTTGTCGACTCGGGCGGTCAGGCCGCATTGCTCGCTCCGACCGAGGTGCTCGCCCAGCAGCACTATCGCTCGATCACCGCCATGCTCGGCGACTTGGCCGGTGGCGGGATGCTCGGCAGCATGGCCGGAGCCACGTCCGTCGAGCTGCTCACCGGGTCGATGACCAAAACCCAGCGCACCGCCCCCATGTCGCGGCTCGCCACCGGGGAGGCCGGCATCGTCATCGGCACTCATGCGCTGCTCGAGGAGCGGGTCCAGTTCGCCGACCTCGGTCTAGTCGTGGTCGACGAGCAGCACCGGTTCGGCGTCGAGCAACGCTCCGCCCTCACCGACAAAGCCGCCGTTCCACCCCACGTACTCGTCATGACGGCCACGCCGATCCCTCGCACCGTTGCGATGACCGTCTTCGGAGATCTCGAGGTCTCGACCCTGCGCGAGCTGCCGGCCGGGCGCGCCCCGATCCAGACAACCGTCGTCAACCTGCTCGACCACCCTGGCTGGATCACCAGAGTGTGGGAGCGGGTGCGCGAGGAGGTCGACAAGGGTCATCAGGCCTACGTCGTGTGTCCGCGCATCGCCGGTGACGAGCTGGAGCCGGGCCAACGCGACCAGCTGGACCTCGATGCCGACGGCGGCCTGGTCGTGACCCAAGGCCCCACGTCGAGGCTCGCTGCAGTCGACGACATGGTCTCCGCGCTCGCCGGGGGGTACCTCTCTGGGCTCCGTGTGGCGGCGCTACATGGCCAGATGCCGGCCGACCAGAAGGACTCCACCATGCGGGCCTTCGCGGCCGGAGAGATCGACGTCCTTGTGTCCACGACCGTCATCGAGGTCGGTGTCGACGTCCACAACGCCACCGCGATGGTGCTGCTCGACGCCGACCGGTTCGGCGTTTCCCAGCTCCACCAACTCCGGGGACGCGTCGGCCGCGGTGGCTTTCCCGGCCTCTGCCTGCTTGTCACATCGTGCGATGTTGAGTCGTCTGCTCGCGAACGTCTGGACGCCGTCGCCCACACCACCGATGGCTTCGAGCTCAGTCGGATCGACCTCGAGCTACGCCGCGAGGGCGACGTTCTCGGGCGCTCGCAGTCGGGCTGGAAGTCGACCCTGGAGAATCTCCGGGTGCTGCGCGACGAACAGACCATCGTCGAGGCTCGTGAGGCCGCCGAATCCCTGCTCGACGCCGATCCCGAGCTTGCCGCCACCCCACTCCTCGCAGGTGCCGTGATGGTCCTGGCCGCCTCCGCCGAGGCAGACTTCATCGAGAAGTCATGACGCGCGTCATTGCCGGGCGCGCCAAGGGGAGACGGCTCCAGACGCCCCCCGGCGACGGCACTCGCCCGACCAGTGATCGAGTGCGTGAGGCGCTCTTCAGCTCGGTCGAGTCCTGGTGCGGGTCCATCGAGGGGGTGCGCTTCCTCGACCTGTACGCCGGCAGCGGCGCCATCGGGCTCGAGGCCTGGTCACGCGGTGCCGGGTCGATCACCTTCGTCGAGTCCGACCGCCGTGCCGCCGCGCTGATCGCCGCCAACGCGCAAACCATCGGCTGCGAGGTGGCGGAGGTCCACCAGATGGCGGTGCTGCATGCCCTCGCGCGGGCGCCACGGCACCGCTTTGACGTGGTATTCAGCGACCCGCCGTACCCGCTGAGCGAGGCTGACCTGGCCGCCGATCTCGACCTGCTCACCGACTGGATCAGGCCCGACGCGCTGGTCGTTGTCGAGCGCTCCCGCCGCAGCCCGGAGCCGGGCTGGCCCGAGACGATCGTGGGGGAGCGCTCCAAGCGCTACGGAGAGACCACGCTTTGGTACGGTCGCGCCGCAGCCCCGGACGACAATGTGGGACCCACGAACAAGGGAGCCTGACCATGAGCAGAGCCGTCTGCCCCGGGTCGTTCGACCCCGTCACCCACGGCCACGTCGACATCATCGGGCGCGCCGCCCGACTGTTCGACGAGGTGATCGTCGCGATCGGCATCAACCAGTCCAAGAATCGCCTCTTCACCCCCGACGAGCGCATCGAAATGCTCGAGCGGGCCTGTGCGCCGTTCGCGAACGTACGGGTCGCCGGCTTCACGGGACTCGTGACGTCGTTCTGCTCCGAGAACGACGCAGTCGCGATCGTGAAGGGGCTGCGCGCCTCGAGCGACTTCGACTACGAGCTGCCGATGGCGCACATGAACTCCGCCCTCACCGACGTCGAGACCGTTTTCGTGCCGACGAGCACCGGCCAGTCCTTCGTCTCATCGAGCCTGGTCAAGGAGGTCGCGTCGTTCGGGGGAGACGTGTCTGCTTTCGTGCCCGACTTCGTGCTGGAGCGGCTGATGACCCGGCTTGCTGAGCGCGCCTGAAGCGTCCTCAGTGCCCTGACCTGCGAATTGGCGACAACCTGGCCAGGCAGTACGCTTCTGAAAGTTCTGTTCGTGCCCGGACCCGGAAGTGATCACCTTTAACAGCCTGGACCCGAGAGCGCCGCTCGTGCTCGATACCCGCGAGTTGAGCCGCCGCCCGGGGTCCCAACGTGAGGTGACGCTGACGGTTCCGGCTCCTACAGAGCTGGGCATCGAAGTTCTTCATGTCCCTGAAGGTGCGTCGGTCGAGTTGGACCTGCGCCTGGAGGCGGTCATGGAGGGGGTACTGATCACGGGGTCTGCGACAGCGGACCTCGAGGGCGAGTGTGTGCGGTGTCTGGACCCGATCGTCGAGCGACTCGACGTGAGGTTCCAGGAGCTGTACTTCTACGACGACCTGAAGAACCAGGCCCCCGCCGAAGAGGACGACGACGTCAGCATGCTCCGCGACGACCTGCTTGACCTGGAGCCCCTGCTGCGCGACGCGGTGGTGCTCGCACTACCGTTCCAACCGCTGTGTGAGGACGAATGTCCTGGGTTGTGCACCGAATGTGGTGCCAGCTACAAGGAGGATCCGGACCACACGCACGAAGCACCGATCGACCCGCGCTGGGCGGCCCTGACCGCACTGGAACAGGACCCCAGCACTACAGACTGAATTGATGTTTGGCCGAAGGCTTTGGCCTTTCGACCCAGACGTATGAAACTGCACCTGACCGGGATCCTCCCGGTCACCTGATGAGGAGTGAATTGTGGCTGTCCCGAAGCGGAAGATGTCGCGCAGCAACACGCGTCACCGTCGCTCGCAGTGGAAGGCCGTTGCGCCGACCCTGGTGACGTGCGCCAACCCCGCCTGTGGCCTGAAGCACCTCCCGCACCGTGCGTGCGGCGAGTGTGGCCAGTACGGCGCCCGCGCGGATCGTCGCCAGGTCCTCTGACCCAGCCCGGTCACCACCCATCGACACCTATCAGGGCCTGCGTCAGGCGCTTGGGAATCCCACACTCGATCCCGAGCTGCTCGACCTTGCCCTGACGCACCGCTCGTTCGCCTACGAGAACGGCGGGCTGCCGACCAACGAGCGCCTTGAGTTCCTGGGCGACTCGGTGCTCGGCATCGTCGTCACAGAAGCGCTCTACGCGATGCACCCCGACCTGTCAGAGGGCCGGTTGGCGAAGTTGCGTGCCGCGGTCGTCAACGCCCGCGCGCTGGCCGGAGTGGCCATCACCATCGGTCTCGGCGACCACGTCAAGCTCGGGCGGGGCGAGGAGTCGACCGGTGGTCGCCACAAGGCCTCGATCCTCTCCGACACGGTCGAGGCCGTGATCGGTGCGGTGCACCTCAGCGGCGGCATCGACGTCTCCGCCGACGTCGTCCACCTGTTGTTCGACCCGCTCATCGAAGAGGCCTCCGCCATGGGCGCCGGCCTCGACTGGAAGACCTCGCTCCAGGAGCTCTCCGCCGAGCACAGCCTGGGAGTGCCCGAGTACGTCATCACCGACGAGGGCCCTGATCACATGAAGACCTTCTACGCGCAGGTGCGGGTCGCCGACAAGCTCTACGGCAACGGCACCGGGCGCTCGAAGAAGGAGGCCGAGCAGGCCTCCGCCGAGACGGCGTACGGCGAGATCATTGCGGCCGTGGAGACACAGCCGGCCACGGCCGACTGACCACGGGGTTGCCTGCCCATGCCCGAACTGCCCGAGGTCGAGGTCGTGCGCGCCGGCCTCGAGCGCCACGTTCTTGGCGCGACCATCACCCGCGTGGACGTCCTCCATCCGCGCCCGGTGCGTCGCGACCCCCGCGGGCCCGAAGGCTTCGCCGAGGCGCTCGTCGGCCGTCGTATCGACGATGCCCGCCGACGCGGCAAGTACCTGTGGTTGCCGCTCGACAACGGCGACGCCCTTCTCGGCCACCTGGGGATGAGCGGTCAGCTCCTCGTGCAGCCGCCGGACAGCCCGCCAGAGCGACATCTTCGCGTGCGGCTTGCCTTGGCGGGGGCCGCCGAGGGGCGAGAGCTGCGCTTCGTCGACCAGCGGATGTTCGGCGGCCTGTCGGTTTCCGCCGGTGGTGCTGAGCTTCCCTCCGAGATAGCCCACATCGCCCGCGATCCCCTCGACGCGGAGTTCGACGACGACCTCTTTGTCACCCGGGTGCGCAAGCGCGCTTCGGGAATCAAGCGGCAACTGCTCGACCAGGGTCTGATCTCCGGAGTCGGCAACATCTACGCCGACGAGGCGCTGTGGCGTGCCCAACTACACGGCGAACGCGCGGGGGACCGGCTCACCGGCACGCAAGTACGGGCCCTGCTGGGTCACGCGCGTGACGTGATGACCGAAGCGCTCGGGCAGGGCGGCACGTCGTTCGACGCGCTCTACGTCAACGTCAACGGCGAGTCCGGCTACTTCGACCGCTCGCTGCACGCCTACGGGCGCGAACAGGAGCCGTGCGGCCGGTGCGGTGCGCCGATCCGGCGGGCAGCGTTCATGAATCGGTCGTCGTACTTCTGCCCGCGGTGCCAGACGCCACCACGAACGCGCCGATCGCCAGTAGTCGCGCCAGATTGACCCATCGCGCCTCTGGTGGGACTCTGGTAGACGGCCCTGTTTCCGGGCCCCACCCCACTCTCACCGGAAGGCTCACTTCATGGCGAAGGCGCTGATCGGCCACTTGAACAGCGACCTGCGAGACCCCCGCCTTGCCGCCGAGAATGCTCGGCTGCGCACGCGGGTGGCCGAGCTACAGTCCCTCGTCCTCCGACTCTCGGAGGAGAACGACAAGCTCATCGCGGCCCGTGCCGCCGAGCTGCTCGACACGGCGCCCCTGCAGGAGATGCAGCCCGCCTGACCGTTGACCACGGTGAGTTCGTTGAACTCGCTTCGCTCGTTCAACGTGACCTAGTTCCCCCTCGCGCGTTGAAGCGGCGTGCGCAGATACCTTATTGTCATGCTGGCCGCCCTCCTCGTGGGCGGGCTCGTGTTCATGGCGCCCAACGCGTCGGCCCACGGGGACCGTGATCGGATCCGTCGTCTCGCCGCGATGAGTGACTCCACGGACGTCTCGCTGGAGAGCAAGAGAATCGCGCACCTGTCGGTCAACCCGAGCCAGGTCGGCATCTCCGGATGTTTCCTGCAGACCGCACCCCTCTTCGTCACCAGCGGCATCGACTCGATCCGAGTCTGGGACGTCTCCGATGCTGGCCGCCCGCAGGTCGTCGGCATCCTGGCGAACGCGCTGTTCGAGAACGAGTCGATGACCTGCGGGGAGCGTCGTACCAAGCACGGCGTACGCCGGTTCGCCCTGATCGGGGTTGACCTGGTGCAGGCGGCGCCCACCGACATCCAGCACGTGAACGTGGGCGGCGGCGAGCTGATCGTCGTCGACGTGACCGAGCCGTCACAGCCTCGGATTCTCTCGCGAACGCCCGGGTCGACCAGCACCCACACTGTCGCCTGTGTCGACGAGCGTGACTGCACCTACGCCTACTCGGCGGGCAACGATGAAGCTGACCCGTTCTTCTCGGTCTTCGACCTGCGCAGCCTCACCAAGCCCGTCGAAGTCGATGCCAGGCCGCGGGTCGAGGGAATCCAGGCCTTTACGTCTCCAACGGCCGGGCACAAGTGGAACTTCGACGAGGCTGGCCTCGGCACCCACACGGGTTGGGGCGGTGCGTCGATGTGGAACACCGACAATCCCGCCAGGCCACGACTCCTCACCACTACCGGCAGGGCCGGCGCGGGGGAGGACCCGAAGTTCCCCGGCTACAACGACTTCATTCTGCACAACTCGTTCCACCCGAACGCCGATGCGTTCAAGCCGAACGCGAGGCCGTCGCTGGCCAACGGCAACATCCTGCTGGCCACCGAGGAAGACTACGAGCAGACCGACTGCAGCCTGGCCGGCTCTTTCCAGACCTGGTGGATCAAGAAGCTCGATGGCACCCCCAACGCGATCGTGCCCCTGGACAAGGTCGAGATCGCCGACCTCGGCACCTTTCCCCTGCCGCGGGGCGCGTTCTGCTCCTCGCACTGGTTCGACTACCGCCCGGGAGGCCTGGTCGCGGTCGGCTTCTACGGCGGTGGCACCCAGATCCTCGACGTGCGTGACCCGAAGAACATCAAGACCTACGCCCACTCCGTCTGGGGCCTCTCGGAGGTCTGGGATGCAATGTGGGTGCCGGTCTACAAGAACGGTCGGATGACGCCGGCCCGCACCAACGTCGTGTACGCGATCGACCTGATCCGCGGCCTCGACGTCTACGCCGTCGACGTCCCCGGCGACGGTCGGGGCGCTCTGCCGCCGTCCTCGGCCGCCGACCCGTCGCTCGGCGATCAGCTCGCAACCGGTGCGCTGCCGATCGGCCTCGTCGGTGCCGCGATGCTGCTGGCGTTCGCCCTGCGCCGCCGCCGCCCCTCCTTCTTGGCCGACCCGTCGCGAACTGTTCGACCCGTCGCTTGATCAA
>Ga0136611_10001989_pt1 | contig 14219 bp, 14 predicted proteins | sample AntDrymUQ2232306_2_FD_106645 | JGI IMG/M metagenome (GOLD analysis project Ga0136611, IMG submission 106645) | Polar desert sand microbial communities from Dry Valleys, Antarctica - metaG UQ223 (23.06) | ecosystem: Environmental > Terrestrial > Soil > Desert | place: Antarctica: Dry Valley...
GACCGGTCAGGCCCGGCGGCCCCAGAGCAGGATGCGCTTGAACGGATAGAAGTACGGCGACCGGTCGCCGTACTTCTATCCGTTCAAGCGCATCCTGCTCTGGGGCCGCCGGGCCTGACCGGTCGGGCGCGGCTAGACAAGCGGTGGTGGACGACCCCTTCAACCTCGAACGATTCGTGGCCGCCCAGGATGCCGGCGGCATCTACGACCGGGCCGTCGCCGAGCTGCATCAGGGTGACAAGACCAGCCACTGGATGTGGTTCGTGTTCCCGCAGATCCGGGGGCTCGGTGAGAGCGCGATGTCGAAGGAGTACGCCATCGCCTCCCTGGAGGAGGCCACGGCCTACCTGCGCCACCCCGTGCTTGGGCCGCGGCTGATCGAGTGCGCCGGCATCGTGGCGGCCACGCACGAACGCACCGCTACGCAGATCTTCGGCGGCATCGACGCACAGAAGCTGCACTCCTCGATGACCTTGTTCCACCGGGCCGCGCCCGAGGAGCCGGTGTTCCCGCTGGTGCTCGACCGGTTCTTCGATGGGATCATCGACCCGGCGACGCACCAGCTGCTCTGACCCCGAGCGTCATGTGGCGGTGACGGTGGCGGCGGCCAGCACGGCCGCTCGCAGCCGGGGCAGGTGGCGCTCGAACTCGGCGAGCACGGCTTCGACGGTGACCGGGGCGATGTCAGGACGGTCGTCGACTCCGGCGTCGTAGTCGGTGATGAGGCCGATAGCCGCATAGGCGATGTCGAGCTCACGGGCCAGCACCGCCTCCGGGTACTGGGTCATGTTGATCAACGTGGCGCCGATCGAGCGGTACCAGCGCGACTCGGCCCGCGTGGCGAAGCGGGGGCCGTCGATGACCACGACGGTGCCGCCGTCGACGGCATCCGTCGTGTTGGTCAGCAGCGCCTGGCGAGCCTGTGCGTCGTAGGGATCGGCGAACTCGGCGTGGCGGGGACCGTTCTCGAACGAGTCGAAGAAGGTGTCGATGCGGCCGCGGGTGCGGTCGATCAGCTGGTCGGGCACCACCAGCGTGCCGGGACCGAGCCCGGGCACCAGGGAGCCGCAGGCAAAGGTGGCGAAGATGCGCGTCACGCCGAGGTCGGCCAGTGCCCGGACGTTGGCCCGGTAGTCGACGGCGTGCGGCGGCACCCTGTGCCCGGTGCCGTGGCGGTTGAGGAAGGCGACGGCGCGACCATCCACCTCGCAGATCGCCACCGGCCCCACCTGTTCGACCACAGGCGCCAGCTCGTACATGCCCGAGCCACCGATCACTCCCACGTCCACGTTCACGCCGCCATTCTCACCCCTTCGAGGCACCGACCCGGCGTGGTCACGCACCGGAGATGGAGATGTCCCGGAAGCCCAGGCCCGGTGCGAACCGCACCAGCACGTGGTCCGGCAGACCCACTTCCAGGCGCTCGTCCACCGACCGCAGCGCGTCGGCAAGCGCATCGACCGCATCCTCGCCGTACCGCTGCCGCCACAGGGGATCCACAGCGGCGACCTTGGCAGGGTGTGCGTCGCGGATGAGGCGGCCACGTCCGGTGAGCGCCGCGGTGCGGTGCTGGCCGCTCCCGGTCACCTGCACCACGCCGTGGCGTTCGAGAAGCGACTTCCCCGTGCCGTTGACACCGAGCCCGGGCGGCAGATGGCTGAGCGGCTCCGCGCCATTGGGCATGGCGGCGGCCAGAAGGGCGGCCACGGCCATGGGGAAGCCGGCCGCCTCCTCGTAGTCGATGGTGAACGCCATCAGTGCTTGGGACAGCAGTGCGTGCAGATGCAGTCCGCGGGCCGAGTCGGCCCCGACCCGGGGAACGGGCTCCCAATCGGCTCCGTGCGGCGGGATGCGAGGAGGGCCGGGCTTGGCCGGTACCGACCCCCCACCGATCGCGCTCGGATCGGCCGGGCCGTAGGGCACCGGGTAGTGGGGGAGCTCGATGGGGAGCCGTGCCACGAACGCTTCCAGTGCCTCTCGCAGCGTCGCCGACGCCGCACCGGTCCGGGCGCACCACACCTCCTCGGCGGAGGCGATCAGCTCGCCCCACGAGCGCCGGGCACTCCGGGCGAGGGGCGTCAGGTGCACGGTGCCCGTCCGAGGGGTGGGCCCTCTCAGCTCGAGCCATCCGAGCTTCTCCATACCGAGCCACGCCTTCGCCGCCCGACGAGAGATGCGTGCGGCCGACGCCAGGTCGGCGACCGGAAGGCCGTCGTCCGGCACGACCCGCAGCAGATCGGCCCACAGCACGAGCGACGGCGTCGGAAGCCCTGGCATGGCTCGGCGCCCCACCTCGCGACCGATGTCGAGCAGCGCATGCGCCAGGCCGGCATGGAGCGGCACCATCAGCTGGCCATGCTGGCACGTGCGCCCACGGGCAGTCCCTGCAGTGGTCGCGATGGAAGACTTCGGCCATGGGCGAGCACGGGACTGTTGTTCAGCTGTTCCTCGACGGGGCGGACGTCGTGGCCGGCGCGTTGGCCGAGGCCGTGGTGGCCGAAGCCTGGGACCAGCCCTCGGCGCTGGAGGACCAATCGGTAGGCGGGTTGGCCGGGCACCTGGCCCGCGGTGGGGTCTGGGTCGTGAGCGACTATTTGGAGGACGGGAACGCCGCGGGCCCCGTCGACTTCGAGAGTGCGGCGCAGTACTTCGCCGTGCTCATGGCGACGCTCACACCCGACGACGACCGGGCCATCCGTGACCGGGGAGCGGCCCTCGCCGCGCTCGGGCACCGAGAGCTGACGGCCATGCTGAGCCAGCGGTTGGTCGTCGTTCGATCGACGCTCGGCGCGCTGTCGCCCGATCACCAGATCCGCGTTGCTGGCGGTTCCAAGGTGATGCGGCTCGAGGACTACCTCGTCACGCGCGTGGTGGAGCAGACGGTGCACATGGACGATCTCGCTCGCAGCATCGGGTGCGAGCCGTGGCCGATGCCGGACGGGGCCGAGCGGCTCACCATCACCGTCGGAGCCGAGGTGGGCGCGCTGCGGAGCGGGCCGAGTGCGATGGTGCGGGCGTTGTACCGGCGGGGCTTCGCCGATGGCGCGCTGCCGGTGCTCTGACTGGTTCCGTGGAGGTGCTGTGACGAGAGTCAGGCGGCGGGGGGCAGGGCCGTGGCGATGCGGCGGGTTAGGGCGTCGACCATCTCGGCGCTCAGCGGGCCCTGGCGGCTGACGTCGTCCACGAACCGGCGGGGCCAGGTGACGATCACGTCGTTGTCCCCGACGAGCGCCGGCTTCTGGTTCGGACCGAGGTCCACGCCGACGAAGCACAGCACGGCCTTCAGGGTGGCTTGGTGACGAGTGATCAGGTCACCGGCGGCATCTCGCACCCAACCGAGCTGGCGTTCCATGCCATCGACGCGCTTGTCCTGGGCACGTCCCTTCACGAACACCTGCCGGTAGGTGGGACGGACGAAGCTTCGTGTGGCGCGGATCTCCAAGGGTCCCGTGTAGGGCTCGGCCTCGATCACGCAGACGCCCTGTGGGCCGATGACGATGTGGTCGATGTTCGACTTCGACCCGGGCTTGTGCCGATGGTGGAGCACGACGAAGCCCTCGTCCGTCAGTCGCTCGAAGGTTCGGCCCACGGCGTGCTGCACGTCCCGCCGAGCCTGCGATCGGGCGCCGGACAGGAGTCGGATGGCTTGGCTCACCATCCCGTATCGGCACAAGCGAACGTCACGTGAATCAACTCTCCCCCGACAGCGCGAGGGCCGGCCCGTGCGTCACGCGGAGCCGCGCTAGGGCGCGACCTCCCGTTCCACCAGCGCGGTGAGCAGATCCTCGACGAGGGTGGGGCTGAGCATCGCCGTCAGCCGGCTCATGGGAAACGAACCGAGCATGCGGACCCGATCTGGGTCGAGCAGGGTCGACGTGAGGTCCCGGCCAGGGGTGCTCCGCACGACGTCGTGGAGGACCCCGTTGCCGACCGGGTGCGCCAGCCAGTCGGCCAGGGTGCTGTTGCGATCGAGCGGCAGGGCCGGCATCGCGCCGTCGACGTCGACCGTGGCCTGCAGGCGTAGGTCCCTCGACGACGCTCCGAGGGCCACCTCGAAGGTCCCCGGCTCGAGCAGCCAGCCGCCGGCACGGCTCGACCAGTAGGACAGGTCGCGCTGGCGCAGGGCGAAGGCCACCCGCGCCGACTCACCAGGAGTCAGCGCCACCTTGGTGAAGGCCTTGAGCTCGCGCACCGGGCGGGACACCGACGCCCCGGGGTGCCCGACGTAGAGCTGCACCACCTCGCTGCCCGGAACCGGGCCCACGTTGGTAATCGTCCCCTCGACGGCGATGCGCACGGGGCCGCGCCAGTCGCCGTCCTCCTCACCGTCGACCGCGGTCACGACCAGGTCGGCGTAGTCGAAGGTGGTGTAAGAGAGGCCGTGACCGAAGGGGTAGCTGACCTCTCGATCCAGAGCGTCGTAGTGCCGGTAGCCCACGTAGATGCCCTCGCCGTAGCGGACGTGGCCGTCCTCTCCGGGGAAGTTGAGGTGGGCCGGCGTGTCCGAGAGCCGCAGGGGCATGGTCTCGGCCAGGCGCCCTGAGGGGTTCACCGCGCCCAGCAGTACGTCGGCCATCGCTGCGCCGCCGGCCTGCCCGCCGAGCCAGCCCTCCAGCACGGCCATGGCCAGGTGCTCCCAGTCGGAGACCCGCACCACCGATCCGTTGGCCAGGACGACGACCACCCGATCGTTCACGCCGGCCACGGCCTGTAGGACGGCGATCTGGTCGGCCGGGAGGTCGATGTGGTCGCGGTCGAAGCCTTCCGACTCGTAGCTCGGCGGCAGGCCGAGGAACAGCACGACCACGTCGGCACCCCGAGCCGTCTCGACCGCTTCGGCCGACAACGTGGCCGAGTCCGCGCCCGGGTCGTCCACGCCGTAGGCGGCGGCAAACTCGACGACGATGCCTGGACCGACCCCCTCCTGTAGGGCCGTGAGGGCATCGTCGACTCTGATCGGGTTGACCTTCGAGCTCCCGGCACCCTGGAACCTCGGCGTGCGGGCCAGCTCGCCGAGCACCGCCACCCGACCCTCCTCCAGTCGAAGCGGGAGGAGAGCGCCGTCGTTCTTCAAGAGCACCGCACAGTCGGCCGCCGCAGCCCGCGCCAGCTGGTGGTGCGAATCGGTGTCGTACTCGTCGCCGCTCTCGACGCCAGGCAGGGTGCGGTCGAGCAGCCCCAGCAGGCGGACGACGGCCGTGTCCAACACGTCCACCGCCAGCGCCCCCGCGTCGACCGCTTCGCGCACCCGCGCTGCGGACACACCGCGGGTCGAGGGCATCTCCAGATCGAGACCGGCCGCCACCGCCGCCACCGGGTCGTCGACCGCACCCCAGTCGCTCATCACCAGGCCGTCGAAGCCCCACTCGTGCCGGAGCACCTCGGTGAGCAGCCATGGGTCCTGCGATGCGTAGACGCCGTTGATGCGGTTGTAGCTGCACATCACCGTCCACGGTCGGGCCACCTTCACGATGCGCTCGAAGGCGGCCAGGTAGATCTCCCGCAGAGCTCGGGCGTCGACGTCGGCGCTCACCCGCAGCCGGTCGGTCTCCTGGTTGTTGACGGCGAAGTGCTTGACCGACGTGCCCACGCCCGTGCTCTGGATGCCTTGCACCATGGCGGCACCGAGCTCGCCGGCCACGAGCGGATCCTCCGACAGGTACTCGAAGTTGCGCCCGCACAGCGGCGACCGCTTGATGTTGATGCCAGGACCCAGCACCACGGCCACTCCCTGACCACGGGCTTCCTCGCCGATGGCCACGCCCACCCGTTGCACAAGGACCACGTCCCACGACGAGGCCAACGCCGACGCGGTGGGAAAGCAGGTGGCCGGCACGCTGTCGTTCAACCCGGCGTGGTCGGTCGACGCCTGCTGCTTGCGGAGGCCGTGGGGCCCGTCGCTCACCATCACCGAGGGGATGCCGAGCCGCTCGACCTTCGGGGTCCACCAGAACCCGGCGCCCGACACCAGCCGAGCCTTCTCCTCGAGCGTGAACTCGGCCAGCAACGACGCCACATCGAAGCGACTGCTCATTCGGTCGGCCTCCACGCTCGGGAGGCCGACCCTAACGAGCGGCACCGCGGTTGCGCCGAGTCCGCCAGTGGCGCGCCGAGCCCGGGCATGCGCGCAGTACCCGGCATAGGGCGCGCGTTCCGCGTTCGAGCGACAACCCCGGCTCGCCCCTCCGTATTGTCGCTCAGACGCGGAACGGACCTGACGTGCCATGTTCCCCGCTTCCGACCCAATACCGAGCTGGCTGCGGTGGCCATCGCTACTGTGCGGCCATGTCGACATCACCGACCCGGCCCTGGGGATAGGGCCGGCGAACAGGTGACCTCCGAGGTGCTGGATCCTGTTGAGCGGGCGGCGGTGCAGCGGCGCGTGCTGCGGGTGCTCACGGTGGGTCAGGTTTTGGGCGCAGCGGCGCTGGCGTCGGCCTTCACCGTCGGCGCCTTCGTGGTGCAGGGGATCCTCGGCCAGGACACGCCGTGGGCGGGCATGGCCACCGCCACCGTCACCATGGGCACGGCGTTCATGGCGCAGCTGCTCTCCCGGTTGATGGGTCGCCACGGCCGACGTCCGGGCCTTCAGCTCGGCTACCTCCTGGCCGGCGGGGGTGGGCTGCTGGCCGCCCTCGGGGCCGAGCGTTCGCAGCTCCCTGTCTTCCTCGCCGGGCTGTTCATGCTCGGAAGCGGCCAGGCCTCCAACTTGCTGGCGCGGTACGCCGCCGCCGACCTCGCCCCCGCCGAGGAGCGCGGGCGAGCCATGAGTCGAATCCTCTTCGCCTCCACGTTCGGCGCCGTGCTCGGGCCGCTGTTGATCGCACCCGCCGAGCGGGGCGGGCAGGCGCTCGGGTTCGGGTTCTACACAGGCCCCTGGGTGTTCACGGGGCTGTTCTTCCTCGGCGCCATGGTCAACACCGCGCTCCGCCTCCGACCCGATCCGCTGGTGCTCGCCGCCGGCATCACGCCCCGAGGTCCACGCGCCGCCGCCGATGGCCCGGCCCGCCGCCCGGCCCTCGCCACCATCGGCGACAGCGCGGGCGCCCGGCTGGCGCTGACGGCGATGGTCCTCTCGCAGATGACCATGGTGACGGTGATGGCCATGACCCCGGTGCACCTCAAGCTCCACGGCCACGAGACGGTCAGCGCCTACGTCATCTCGTCACACATCGCCGGCATGTACGCCTTCAGTCCCCTCGTCGGCCGCTTCAGCGACAAGCAGGGTCGCACGCCGACCATCTTCATCGGGGGCGTCCTGCTGTTCCTGGCGGCCGTGCTCGCCACCGTGTCGGGCGACGTCGAGCAGCTGCTGTTTCCGGCCCTCTGGCTCCTGGGCATCGGTTGGAGCTTCGGCCTCATCGGTGGGTCCAGCCTGTTGGTCGAGTCCGTGCCGCTCGCCGACCGGGTGCGTGTGCAAGGAACCGCCGACCTGCTCATGAGCTTCTGCGGCGGCCTCGCCGGTCTGTCCTCGGGCTTCATCCGGGGCGCCTTCGGGTTCCCGGTGCTGACCCAGATCGCCGCCCTCGCCGCGCTCGTCCTCATCGGAGTTGCCGCCGTCGCCAGGCGCCGCGCCCGTCCACCCGCGCTCGCCGCATCATGACGGCGCCGTGCCGCCACCCGGTCAGACCCGCACCTCGTAGTAGAGGTTGGCGGGCTCGTCGAAGTCGTGGCGCCGGAACCGGCTGAACCCCGCATCGGCGCAGAGCTGTTGGAGGAGCTCGGGGTGCAGGCCGAGTGTGCCGAGCCCGGCGCCGTCAGGTTCGGACAGCGCGGAGGACATGCAGCTGGCGATGGAGAAGCCGTACATCATCGCCGCCATCGGATTGGTGAGGTTGTCCTTCGGCCGGGGCGCGCAGCGGATGTCCTTGACGAGCCAGGTGCCGTCGGCGCGGATCGACCGGCGGATGGCGGCCAGCGTCTCGGTGGGCGCGGTCATGTCGTGCAGGCAGTCGAGGGTGAGCACGAAGTCGAACGTGGCCTCGGCTGGGAGCGTGTCGGCGCCAGCCAGGTGCAGGGTCACGTTGTCGAGCCGTGCCTCTTCGACGAGCTGGCCGGCCCGCTCGATGGCGTGGCGGGAGATGTCGAAGCCGTGGACGTGTGCTTGCGGAAATCGCTGGGCGAGGGCCACGACGGCCACTCCGGCGCCGCAGCCGATGTCGGCCACCACGCCGCCGGCGTCGAGCCTCGCTACCACCCCGTCGAGCGCAGGCAGGATGCGGGGCACGAGCGCGAGGCGGGTCCAAGGCCCCAGCATCCGTTCCGTGCGGTGGGCGCCGGCCGGGCCTTGTCGGTCGTAGGGAAGGCCGACCCCGGTGCGGAAGGCATCGGCCAGGTCGTCGACGAAGTCGGGCGCGGCGGGGGTGCCGAACGCGCCAGCGGCGAAGAACAGCGAACCCTGCTCGTCGGCCAGCACGGCGGCGGCGGCCTCGGTGAGCTCGAAGCGGTCGTCGTCGTGCCACGTGAGCAGGCCGGCGGCGCCCTGTCCTCGCAGCCACTCGAGGACCCAGCGTTCGTGCAGGCCCGTCCGCTCGGCCAGCTCTGCGGCAGTGAGGGGGCCGGCACCGCGCAGAGCCGGGTATAGGCCGAGCCGGTCACCGAGGTGGATGAGCAGCGACACCATCTCGCCCTGCTTGTAGCTCCACACCTTGAACGCGAAGAGCCCGATCTCCTTCGCGCTCGGCAACTCGAGCATGTCATCAGTCATGACCTGATCATCGCCGCTCTGGCCGACCACGGCTGAGGCCATGGTTCGGTGGAGGTCCTGGGTGTAAAGATGACTTGCACACCAACGTGCGCATGGCCTCCCCGACACGTCGCCCCGGACCCCGGTGGCGCGTTAGTTGGCCCCGAGGGAAAGCGGTCGCCATGTCCAGCAGCTCCGTCCCGGAAGAGCCGTCGCCGGTGAGCGGTGAGCCGTCGGAGGGTGTCTACGCCCAGGTGGCCGCCTTGCTGCACGAGGCGCGAGATCAGGCGCCCGACCAGCTGGGCTCGTTCCTGGCCAGCCGGATCGAGACCTTCGGCATGCACGACCTCTCCGTGTACGTGACCGACTTCGAGCAGCGTCGGCTCGTGCCCATCGCCGGTTCGGCGGCCACTGCATCACTCGACATCGACGGCTCCACGGGCGGGCGTTCGTTCACGACGGCCACGCAGATCCCCGAACCGGCCGATGGTGGCGAGCGGGTGTGGAGCGTGGTCGTCGACGGGGCCGCCCGGCTCGGCGTCATGTGCGTCACCGTGTCGGACCTCGATGATGACGTTCGCACCCTGGCCGACAGCCTGGCCGGTGTGGTGGCGGCCCTGCTCGTGACCCGGGGCCAGTGCACCGACGCCTACACGTCGATGCGGCGCACCGAGAAGTTCAGCCTGGCGGCCGAGATGCAGTGGGAGCTGTTGCCGCCCCTGAGCCTGGACAGTGGCCGGGTGTCGGTGGCCGGGTTGATCCAGCCCGCCTACGACGTAGGCGGTGACTCGTTCGACTACGCGGTGAACGGCGACACGCTCGACTTCGCCGTCTTCGACGCCATGGGGCACGGCCTCGAATCGGCGCAGCTCGCCCACTTGGCCGTGAGCAGCTACCGCCACAGCCGGCGCTCGGGGCTCGATCTGGAGGCCACCTACCACGCCATGGACGAGGCGGTCACCGGGAGCATCAACGCCGAGGAGTACGTCACCTGCGTCCTCGGCCGGCTCGACCTGCTGAACGGGCACCTGTCCTGGATCAACGTAGGTCATCCGTTGCCGCTGCTGGTGCGGGGCGGCGTGGTGGTCGGGCCGCTGCCGTGTGAACCGACGTTGCCCGCCGGGATCGGTGGCGGCCAGCTCGGCGATGGTGTCGCCCATGTGGCCCACGACGTCCTGCAGCCGGGCGATCGGCTGTTCTGCATCACCGACGGCGTGGTCGATGCGCACCGCTCGGGCGGGGAGGACTTCGGCGAGCAACGGCTCACCGAGCTGCTGGCCGGGAGGTCGCAAGCCGGCCTCGATGCGGCCGAGACCGTCCGCCAGCTGTCCCACGCCGTCCTCGGCTACCTCGGGGTGCTCGGCGACGACACGACCGCCTTCCTGGTGGACTTCCACTAGCCACTGTTCCGCGGGCACGCGCTTGACAAATGAAGTTGTCAATGCGACGGTGGTGGCGTGCAGGCGCTCGACGTTCTCGATGACCCGGTGGTGGCGGCGCTCGCGCTCGACCCGCTGCGGTCTCGCCTCCTGGCCCTGCTGCGGGGTGAGCCGGCGTCGGCGGCGCGGCTGGCGCCGCTGGTCGGGCTGCCCCGCCAGAAGGTGCGCTATCACCTCCAAGCGCTGGCCGACCACGGCCTGGTGACGGAGGTGGGCCAGCAGCGCCATGGTGGACTGACCGAGCGACTGTTCTCGGCCAGCGCGGCGGCCTACGTGGTGTCGCCGGCCGCGCTGGGCGACGCAGGCGTCGACCCGAGCCGGTTCGACGACCGGCTGTCGGCGGCGTACCTCGTGGCCCTGGCCGCCCGGGCTGTCCGTGAGGTGGGCTCGATGCTCCACCGTGCCGCCGCCGCCGATCAGCGCCTGGCCACCCTGTCGATCGACACCGAGATCCGCTTCCGATCGGCCGACGAGCGGGCGGACTTCGCCGCCGAGCTGCAAGCCACCGTGCTCGATCTGACCGCCCGCTACCACGACGAGTCGACACCGGCCGGCCGCCGGCACCGACTCGTCTTCTTCGCCCATCCGAGTCCCACAGGAGACAGCACATGACCAACCCGACACCGTCTGCCACGAACGACGGCAGGCGAGCGATCGACCTGTCCGTTGAGGTGCCCGGCACGCCGGAAGAGGTCTGGAACGCCATCGCCACCGGGCCGGGCGTCACGTCGTGGTTCGTGCCGTGCGAGGTCGAGGGCCGCTCCGGAGGGCGTGTCACCCACAGCTTCGGCAGCTTCGGTTCGGATGAGACGACGGTTTCGGCCTGGGACCCTCCTCACCGCTTCGAGTATCGGTCTGGCGGTGACAAGCCACTCGCATACGAGTGGCTGATCGAGGCCCGCGACGGGGCACGTGCGTGGTGCGCCTGGTCAACAGCGGCTTCGGGCACGGCGAGGATTGGGACGCCGAGTACAACGGCATGTCCGAGGGCTGGCAGATCTTCCTGCAGCATCTCCGCCTGCAGCTCACCCACCATCGCGGCGAGCACGCCTACGCGGCCACGCCGACCGTGACTCTTCCGGGGCCCAACGGCAAGGCTTTCTCGACGCTGTGCGCGGCGCTCGGAGTACCCGACAACCTTGCCGCCGGCGACCCCATCCGCACCGGCGAGGGCGCGCCGATGCTGGCCGGCCGCGTCGACTCGGTCCTTGTCGACCCGGGCGGCCACCACCTACCTGCTGCTGCTCGACGAGCCTTCGCCGGGCACCGCGTTCCTCTCGGTCGAAGGCGACGAGGTCGCCGGCAGCCTGTACGTCTACCTCTACGGCGACGATGTCAAGCGGGCCGACGAGTGGACCGACTTCCTCACGTCCCGGTTCCCGGCCATGACCGAGACCCTGCCGGCCGCCGCCTACCCGGACTCGTAGCCAGCCGCGCGCGATCATCGGTCATGAGAGTTCTGATCGCCCTCGACGAGTCATCCGTATCCCTCCGGGCGGCGCGGGAGGCCGCCCGCCTCTTCTCGCCGTGCGGCGCCGAGTTCCTGGTGATCAACGTCGCCCGCATCCCAGTCCCCATGGTGACGGGCGCCGGCTTCGGGATGGTCACCCCGATGCAGGCCGACGCCCGATGGCTGATGCCGGCCGAGGAGAACGAGGCCGACCTGGCCGAGCGCGCCGAGCAGGCGGGTGTGCCTGATGCCGAGCCGATCGCCACGTCGGGCGACCCCGTGCGGCTCATCTGCGAGGCGGCCGAGGAGCACGACGTCGACGTCGTCGTCGTCGGCTCGCACGACAAGAGCGCGCTGAACCGCCTGTTCGACCCTTCGATCTCCGCCCAGGTCGTGCGGGACACCCACCGCCCGGTGCTGGTGGTGAGCGGCGAGCCTCCGTCCGGCCGATGAGCTCATGAGTGCGCCGACGGTCCTGATCCTCGGCGCCACCGGCGACCTCACCGGCCGGTATCTGCTGCCTGCGCTGGCCGAGCTGGCGGCGGCGGGCCACCTGGCCGATGACGTCGAGATCGTCGGCGTCGGTCGCGACCTGTGGGGCCCCGACCGCTTCCGCACCCATGCCGCCGAGCGGCTCGAGCGTCATGCCGGCGACGTCTCGCCGGCGGCCCGCACGTCGGTCATCCAGAGGCTTCGTTACGTCGGCGGAGACGTCGCCGACCCGGCCGTGCTCAGCGCGGCCGCGCACGGCGCCAAAGGGCCCCTCATCGTGTACCTGGCCCTACCGCCGGCCGTCTTCGCCCCGGCCATCGAGGCGGCGGCGGCGCTCGGTCTACCGGCCGGCAGCCGCATCGTCGTGGAGAAGCCGTTCGGCACCGACCTGGCCAGCGCCCGCGCCCTCAACGAGCTCCTCCGCCGTCACGTGCCCGAGGCGTCGGTGTTCCGCATGGACCACTTCCTCGGCAAGCAGACCGTGCAGAACATCCTCGGCCTGCGCTTCGCCAACCGCCTGTTCGAGCCGATGTGGTGCGTCGACCACGTCGCCGGCGTGGACATCGTGTGGGACGAGACCGTCGCCCTCGAGGGGCGGGCCGGCTACTACGACCGCACCGGCGCCCTGCTGGACATGGTGCAGAACCACCTCCTCCAGCTGGTGGCCCTGGTGGCCATGGAGCGCCCCGCCGGGCTCGGTGAACAGCCGCTGAGGGACGCCAAGGTCGACGTCCTCCGCGCCGTCCGCCGCCTGGGCCAGGAAGACGTGGCCGCCCACACCGTGCGGGCGCGCTACACGGCCGGCGGCACGGGTGCCGGCCGGGTGCCGGACTACGCGGCCGAGGACGGCGTCGACGCGGCACGGGGCACGGAGACGTTCGTGGAGGTGACGCTCTTCGTCGACAACCCCCGGTGGCAGGGCGTGCCGTTCCGCCTGCGCACGGGCAAGGCGCTGGGCGCCGACCGTCGGGAGGTCGTGATCCGGCTCCGGCCGACCGAGCGGCTGCCCTTCGGCCAATTGCACGAGCCCGGCCCGAACACCCTCACGCTGGCCATGGATCCCGACCGGCTCATCGCCGACATCGCCCTGAACGGCGCGGGTGACCCGTTCGACCTCGATCCGGCCCGGTGGGAGCTGGAGCTGGCGCCCCAGGAGCTCTCGGCCTACGCCAAGCTGCTGCTCGACGTGCTCACCGCCGACCCGGCCCTGTCCATCCGCGGGGATGAAGCGGAGGAGTGCTGGCGGATCGTCGAGCCGGTGGTCGACGCTTGGACGGCCGGCGCCAGCCCGCTGCTGACCTACCCCGCTCGATCAGGCGGGCCAGCCGCCGACTGACCGACCCAGAACCGCCGCGACGATCGCGACCGCGAGCCGTACCGGCAAGACTTGACCGCATGACGATCGTGCACCGGGTTCTGCCTCTCGAGCCAGTGGCCGACCTGGCCGCCCACCTTCGAGGTCGAGGCGGTGCCGGCTGGGAGGCAGCCCGCGCCGTCGAACCGGACGTACTCATCGCCGAGGTGCTGGCATCGGGCTTGCGTGGCCGAGGCGGCGGCGGCTTCCCCACGGGCGTGAAGTGGCGAACGGTTCGAGACAACCGCTCGACCGTCGAGTCGTCGTCGGTCGTGGTGAACGGGGCCGAAGGAGAACCGGGGACGTTCAAGGACCGAACGATCATGCGCCTCAACCCGTTCGCGGTCGTCGAGGGTGCGCTCATCGCGGCCCGGGCAGTGGGTGCCGATCAGGTCATCTTCGGCCTCAAGGCGTCGTTCGGCCCCGAGCTGGTTCGAGTCCGCCAGGCCATCGAGGAGGTGCAGCGCGCCGGATGGGCCGAGGGCGTCGATCTCACTGTCTTCGAGGGTCCCGACGAGTACCTGTACGGCGAGGAGACGGCGATGCTCGAGACGATCGACGGCCGCCATCCGCTGCCGCGGGTGGCGCCGCCGTACCGCCAGGGGGTGAGCGAGGTCGACTCGGACAGCGGGCTGCCCGCCGGGGTCGGGATGGCCGGGCCTGGCACCGGGACCTCGGCACCCCCGACACTGGTGAACAACGTCGAGACCTTGGCCAACGTGCCCGACATCATCGCCCGCGGCGCGGCCTGGTTCCGCCAGGAGGGCACCGAGGATTCGCCGGGCACCATCGTCTGCA
>Ga0136611_10001990_pt1 | contig 14214 bp, 10 predicted proteins | sample AntDrymUQ2232306_2_FD_106645 | JGI IMG/M metagenome (GOLD analysis project Ga0136611, IMG submission 106645) | Polar desert sand microbial communities from Dry Valleys, Antarctica - metaG UQ223 (23.06) | ecosystem: Environmental > Terrestrial > Soil > Desert | place: Antarctica: Dry Valley...
GCGAACAACGTGCCCTCTCGCAGGATTTAACCAAGCTGCAAGGCAAGCTGGTGCGGCTCAAGCTGGACGGCACTGTGCCCGCGGACAATCCGTTTGTTGGCCGCGCCGGCGCCCGCCCGGAGATCTGGAGCTACGGGCATCGCAACATCCAGGGCATGGCCATCGATCCACGCACCGGCACGCTATGGCAGAGCGAGCACGGCCCGCGTGGTGGCGATGAGCTCAACCTGCCCGTGCCGGGCCGCAACTACGGCTGGCCGGTGATCACCCATGGCATCAATTATTCGGGGCTGCGCATCCCTGAAGCCGTCGGCAAGAGCGCGCCGGGGATGGAGCAGCCTCACCACGTGTGGGAAAAATCGCCTGGCCTGTCCGGGATGGCCTTCCTGACCGGCCGCCAGGGGCATCCCTGGAACAACAACCTGTTCCTTGGCGCGCTGGCGGATCGCAACCTGATTCGCCTGAAGCTGGATGACAACCGCATCGTGGGCGAAGCGCGCCTGCTCGGCGATCTGGGCGAGCGCATCCGCGACGTGCGGGTGGGGCCCGATGGCGCGGTGTATGTGCTCACCGATGCCGACAACGGCCGCTTGTTGCGGCTGGAGCCGGGCCGCGCCGACAAGCGCCGGTGAGCGCGCCGCCCAGGCGCCGCTGGCCCGATGCGGCGCGATCCCAGCTGCAGCGCATGGTCATCGATGGCGACGACCAGCTGGATGCATTGTGGCGGCGCGTGGATGCACGGCTTGGCCGCGGGCGTCCGCAGCACCTGGCGGCGTATCGCGGATTCGGCGATGCCCGCGGAGTGGAACTGATGGGCCGCGTGCTGGCCGAGCGCCCGCAGGGCGGCCCGCAGGATGACGCCGGGTGGTGGGACAACCTGCTCGATACCTATCGCCGCTTCGAAAGCGACGAGGTCCCCGGCGCGCCCCTGCACCTGCGCTACCGCGGCGCGTTGTGCAAAACCGCAAGCGACCACGAGGGCTATTGGCATGCGTCGTTCGATGCCACGGGACCCATGAGCAACGCGCTGTGGGACAACGCGATCGCGAGCCTCGCGGATGGCACCCTGGTGACGCCGCAACCGGTGCTGCAGATCGGGCCACAGGCGCGCATCGGCATCATTTCCGACATCGACGACACCGTCCTGCAGAGCAGCATCACCGACTGGAAGATGGCCGCCCAGCTCACCTTCCTGCATAACGCGCGCACCCGCACGCCGCTGGCGGGTGCGGCCGCGCTGTACCACGCGTTGCAGGGCAGCTTCAACCCCTGCTTCTATGTGTCCTCTTCGCCGTGGAACCTCTACGACCTGCTGGAGGATTTCATGGAGTTGAACAAGCTTCCATTCGGGCCGATCTTCCTGCGCGACCTCGGCACCGACCAGGATGGCAAGTTCTTCAAGTCGGCCGGGCACGGACACAAGCTCGACCGCGCGAAACTGCTCATCGAACGCTTCCCGGACCTGCGCTGGGTCCTGCTGGGGGATTCCGGCCAGGCAGATGCGGAGCTCTATGCGGAGGCTGCCCGCACCTACGGCAACCGCATTGCCGCCATCTATATCCGCGATGTCGACCCGGACCGCGACTCGCCGCTGGACCATGGCGTCGATGGCCACATCCAGCGCGTGGGTGGCACAGGCGTGCCGATGCTGCGGGTGGCCGACAGCCTGGCGATTGCCGAGCACGCAGCCAGCCTGGGGTTGCTCGACCAGGGCGCGATCGATGCGGTTGCAGCCGCAGTGGGCCGCGACCGGGCCCGCCCCACCCTTGGACAGGCCGCTGCAGCGGAGGCTATGGCAAGCCTTGCCAAATCGCCTGTCAAGGATGACGCGGCCAGCGCCTGAGTGCGGAGCGGCCAGCACCGCGCTCCGGTAAAATTGCCGCCACGCAGTCCCGGTTCCGCCACCCATGGCTTCTCCTTTCGGCACCGAAACGGTGCTCGACGTCCGTCACTGGACAGACTCGTATTTCAGCTTCACCACCACCCGCGACGACGGGTTCCGATTCGACAACGGACAGTTCGTCATGATCGGGCTCGACATCGAGCAACCTGATGGTGCGCGCAAGCCGCTGATGCGCGCGTACTCCATTGCCAGCGCGAATTGGGAAGAACAGCTGGAGTTCTTCAGCATCAAGGTGCCGGACGGGCCGCTGACCTCCCGCCTGCAGCACATCCAGCCGGGCGACAGCATCCTGATTGGCCGCAAGCCCACCGGCACGTTGCTGGTATCCGACCTGCACCCCGGACGCAATCTCTACCTGCTGGGGACGGGTACCGGCCTTGCGCCGTGGCTGGGCGTGATCAAGGATCCGGAGACGTTTGAACGCTTCGAGCAGGTCATCCTTTGCCACGGCGTGCGCAGCGCGGATGATCTTGCCTATCGCGATTACATCGAGCGCGAATTGCCCCACCACGAGTTCCTGGGCGATGCCATACGCGACAAGCTGCGCTACTACCCTGCGGTGTCGCGCGAAGCATTCATGCACCAGGGTCACAACCACCAGGGCCGCATCACCGACCAGCTGGACAGCGGGCACATCGCCGAAGCGCTCGGGCTTGCGCCACTCGACGCGCGGCATGACCGCGCGATGATCTGCGGCGGTCCACAGATGCTCGCCGATTTTCGCTTGCTCCTGGACGCGCGCGGTTTCAGCGCCTCGCCGCGGATCGGCAGCGCCGGCCATTACGTGTTCGAGCGCGCATTCGTCGAAAAGTAGTGCTCATGCGGCGTTGCGCAGGGTGTCCCGGTAGCGCCGGCTGCAGGGCAGCTCGCGGCCATCGCGCATCACGATGCGGGCATCGCCGGTGTCCAGCGGCACGATCCGTTCCACCTGGTCCAGGTTGACGATCACGCTGCGATGCACGCGCCTGAAGCGGGATGGATCGAGGCGTGCTTCGATCGCGGCCATGGTGGTGCGCAGCGGATACTCGCGGCCGCGCACGTGCAGGTTGACGTAGTTGCCGCTGGCCTGCAGCGATTCGATGTCACCGGCAGCCACCAGGAACTCGGCGCCCAGCTTGCGCACCAGGAAACGCTCGGGCCTGTCCACCGGCTCCAGCGCCGGCGCGTCATCCGGCGCATCCAGCAGGCGCGCCTCGCCCTGCAGGCGGCGCAACAGCAGCCGGTAGCCCTCGATCAGCAGCACCGCGCCGGCATAGCTGCGGATGTCCTTCAGGTATTCATAGGCGAACTCGCGCGGCCATGGCGAGAAATCGTACTGGTCGCCCTGGGCCGAATACGCCAGCTTGCGCATGGCAACCATCCCGGCCACGTGCAGGACTGACCAAACCACGCTGCCCAGCAGGTGGCCCGCCAGCGCGCGCCGCCAGGTGTCTACATGCAGCGGATTTCGCCTGGTCCACCACACCAGCGCAGGCACCAGGGCCAGCACCATCAGGTGACTGCTCCATTCCCACACCACGGGCTCCCAGGCTTCGAAATCAAGTCCGGCGCGACGCACATCCATCAACGCCGTCGCACTGTTGGCCACGGCGCCAATCACGCAAGCCGCCACCCAATAGCCAACTTCCACGCTGCGCCGCCATGGGCGATAGCGATCCCACACGTTCGGGATGGGCGCTGCAGGCATCGAAGTCGGGGAAAGGGCGGATGGCATCCGCGCATTGTCACCCAGCCGGGCGCACCCGGCCCCCGGCCCGTCCCCGGGTTCCGCCGCTCGTCCCCGTGAGGCCACGGGCGGTCAACCGGGCATGGCCAGCCAGTGGCGCAATTGCCACCCTGCCGCATCTCACCCGCCTTCGAGCCTCCCATGCCGACATCCACCACCTCAGCCAGGGCCCCAAGGCGCCACGACATCGACGCCTTGCGCGCAATCGCCTTCGCCCTGTTGATCCTCTACCACTGGGGCATGTTGTACGTGGGTGGGGATGAGTGGGACTGGCACCTCAAGAGCACGCACACGACCGAGTGGCTGCAACTGCCGATGCTGTTCGTGAACCGCTGGCGGATGGACCTGATCTTCCTGATCTCCGGACTGTCGGTGCACTTCCTGCTGCGCGATGCAGGGGCCGGACGCTTCGTCGCGCTGCGCACGTGGCGGCTCCTGCTCCCGCTGGTGTTTGGCATGCTGGTGGTGGTGCCCATCCAGCCGTATGCGCAGGGCGTGGTCAACGGCGCGGTCGAGCCGGGGTTCTGGCGCTTCATTGGCGATTACCTTGGCGGTCGTGAGTGGCCGGGCGACGACTTCGACGGGTCGGACGGACTCACCTGGAACCACCTCTGGTATCTGGGCTACCTGTGGCTCTACACGCTGGTGTTCGCGGCATTGTTGCCGCTGCTGCGCTCCGCGGGAGGGCTGGCGCTGCAGCGCGCGTTTACCAATCTTCGCTGCGGCTGGCTGCTGGTGTTGCCGGCGCTGCCGCTGCTGCTCGCCACACTGGTCCTGGAGCCACTCTTCGGCGCCGAGGGCGATCCGGAAGAGGATTGGTACCGACACGCGGTGTTTTTCACGATGTTTCTGTACGGCTGGTGGATCGGCACCGATGCAGGCCTGTGGGCGGAGCTGGCACGCCTGCGTCGGCGCGCACTGGCCTGGGCACTGGGGCTGTTCGCCGTCTACGCCACGCTCGTGTTCACGCTGCCGGACCAGACCGCGTATTGGCAGCAGGCAAGCATCTACACACTGCGCAATGCGTATATCTGGAGCGCGCTTTGCGCGATTTTGGGCTGGGCGCATGTCCTGTTGAACCGCCCGTTTCGCTGGCTCCCCTGGGCGCGAGAGGCGGTGTACCCCTGGTACATCCTCCACCAGAGCTTGATTGTGCTGTGCGCCTTCTGGCTGCTGCCGTTGCACGTGGGCCCGGTGCTTGAACCGCTGCTGGTGATCGCGGGTACCGTGGGAGGTTGCTGGGCGCTGCACGCCTTCCTGCGCCGGGTCAACCTGCTGCGTGCGTGCTTCGGGATGAAATCCATGAGGCGCGCCGCGCGCTCTGCCACCACTTCGCCTGTCGCGACTTGAGGCGCACGCTCAGTGCGCCAGCGCCGCCTCGATGTCGGTTGCAAGAGATGCGGGTTCCGTAGCAGGTGCGAAGCGCTTCAGGACTTTGCCGTCGCGCCCCACCAGGAACTTGGTGAAGTTCCACTTGATCGCGTCGATGCCAAGCAGGCCACCTTTCTCGTCCTTCAGCCATTTCCACAGTGGATGTGCATGGCTGCCGTTGACGTCGACCTTGGCAAACATCGGGAAGCTCACGCCATACGTCAATGAACAGAAATTACGGATCTCGTCCGCGGCGCCAGGCTCCTGATGACCGAACTGGTCGCAGGGGAAACCGAGCACCACGAGCCCTTGGGGCCCATGCTCCCGCCACAACTCCTCAAGACCAGCGTATTGCGGCGTAAAGCCGCATTTGCTGGCCACATTGGCGATCAGCAGCACCTTGCCCTTGAACTCGGAAAGTGGCTGTGGCGTGCCATCCAGGGTCACCGCGTCAAAATCGTACGCAGTAGTCATGCGAGCGGGTCCTGTGCAGATGGGGAGCGATTCACCCGCGCCCTGTGCGCTGGTGCTGGGCACAAGAGGCGCGGGTTAATTGCAACGCTAGCCGGGCTGGCACCACGATGCAATCAGCCCGGCCCGCATCCTCGGGTCAGCGCTTGCCGGGCTCCGAGATTTCCTTGACCACTTCCGCAGTTGCCTGGTCCTTGCCGGCAAGCGCTAGGTCGGCGATTGCTGCAATGCCGGCCAGCTTGCCATCGGCGTCCACAACCAACAGCCGGCGGACCTTTTCGGCCTCCATCAGGCAGACCGCGTCGCGCAGGCTGCTGTTGACGGCCACGCTATGCACGGGCGTGGTCATGGCGTCGCATGCGCAGGCGCTGGCCACGTCCTTGCCACGCGCAACAATGCGTACTGCGATGTCGCGGTCTGTGACCGTGCCCACGGGACGGCCATCAGCATCGACCACTGGGATCATCCCGCAGTCGTTGTCGATCATCATCTGGGCGACCGCCTGCAAAGGGGTGTCTTGCTGGCAACAGCAGGGATCGGCGGTCATTACGCTGTTTACATCGGCCATTTCTGAGCTCCATGATTTTCGGGAGACCAACTATCGTGCGGCCAAGGTTGCGGCTGCGTGAATCGCGTGCCGATAGTCACGCGCTGCCTGCCCGTGACTGGGCTACGCTTGGGGTTTGCACCCACCAGCCTGACGAGGAACACATGAAGCATCCCATCGCCTGCGCGCTTGCGCTCGCAATTGCCACCGCACTGACCAGTTGCGCAACGGCGCCTGCCACCAACACCGCCGCGGAGGCCCCGATGCCTACCATCGCCTATAGCGGCCCGTTTGCCGCCCCCAGCACGCTGGACCTCAACTACCCGCAATTTGACCGGATCAAGGACGCGGATTTCGCGCCCGCCTTCGATTACGGCATGGCCCAGCAGCTGAAAGAAATCCAGGCCATCGCCAGCAACCCGGACGCGCCGACGTTCCAGAACACCATCGTTGCGATGGAGAAAACCGGCCTGCTGCTGGACCGCGCCACCGGCGTGTTCTTCAACCTGGTTGGCACCGACAAGAACGACGCGCGCGACAAGCTGCAGTCGGATTACGCGCCCAGGTTCTCCGGGCATCGCGACGCGATCACCCTCAACCCGATGTTGTTCGCACGGGTCAAGGCCCTGTACGACGTGCGCGCCACGCTGGGCCTGGATGCAGCGGACCTGCGCCTGCTGGAGCGCCGCCATGAAGATTTCGTGCGCGGCGGCGCTGCGCTGAGCGATGCGCAAAAAGTGCGCATTCGCGAGATCAATACCGAGATGTCGAAACTCGGCACCAAGTTCAGCCAGAACGTGCTGGCCGAGGTGAATGATTCGGCCATCGTGGTGGACACCCGCGCGGAACTGGCAGGGATGAGCGACGAGCAGATTGCCGGGGCCGCCGAGGCCGCCAAGGCGCGCGGCATGCCAGGCAAGTACGTGATCGCCCTGCTCAACACCACCGGGCAGCCTGCGCTGGCGCAGCTGGAGAACCGCGCCCTGCGCGAGCGCCTGCACAAGGCTTCGGTTGCACGTGGCAGCCGCGGCAGCCAGTTCGACAACACCGCCATCGTGTCCACCGTGCTGAAGCTGCGCGCCGAGCGCGCGAAGTTGCTGGGGTATTCCACGTCGGCCAACTTCGTGCTGGCAGACGAGACCGCCGCCAACCAGGACAACGTCAACCGCATGCTGCGCCAGCTGGCGCCGGCTGCCGTTGCCAATGCCAAGCGCGAGGCCGCGGACCTGCAACGGATGATCGACAAGCAGCAGAAAGCCGCAGGCAAGCCCGCCTTCAAGCTGGAGCCGTGGGACTGGGCTTACTACAGCGAGAAAGTGCGCCAGGAGAAATTCAGCTTCGACGAGTCACAGCTCAAGCCGTATTTCGAGATGAAGAACGTGCTGGAGAATGGCGTGTTTTTTGCCGCCACGCAGCTCTACGGCATCACGTTCAAGGAACGCACGGACCTGCCCAAGTACCACCCGGATACGTCGATGTACGACGTGTTCGACAAGGACGGCACGCGCCTGTCGATTTTCATCTTCGATCCGTATGCACGCGCGTCCAAGCGTGGTGGCGCCTGGATGAATACCTACGTCGGGCAGTCGTCACTGAGCGGGGAGAAGCCGGTGGTGGCGAACCACCTCAACATTCCAAAGCCTTCCGAAGGCAAGCCCACCCTTATGACGTGGGATGAGGTCACCACCACCTTCCATGAATTCGGCCATGCGCTGCACGGGTTTTTCTCGGACGTGCGCTACCCGTATTTCACGATGAACGTGCCGCGTGACTTCGTTGAATATCCGTCCCAGGTCAACGAGATGTGGGCTGACTGGCCGTCGGTGCTTGCCAACTACGCGAAGCATTACCAGACCGGCGCGCCCATGCCGAAGGCGCTGCTGGACAAGGTGCTTGCGGCCTCGAAGTTCAACCAGGGCTTCGCCACCACGGAATACCTGGGCGCCGCCATGCTCGACCAGCGCTGGCACCAGGTGCCGCTGGAGCAGTTGCCGGAGGCCGGTGGAGTCATGGCGTTCGAAGCTGCCGCGCTCAAGGCGGACGGGCTTGATTACGCGGCGGTGCCGCCTCGCTACCGCACGCCGTATTTCAGCCACATCATGGGTGGGTACGCCGCGGGCTATTACGCGTACATCTGGTCGGAAGTGCTGGACGCGAACACCACCGAATGGATCAAGAAAAACGGCGGCCTGACCCGCGCCAACGGCGACCGGCTGCGACAGTACATCCTGGCGCCAGGCGGCGAGATCGCAGCTGGCAAGCTGTTCCCGAACTTTGCCGGCGAGGAGGCGAAGATCCAGGCATTGCTGGAGAAGCGCGGCCTGACCACCAGGTAATCCGCGCTGACGTGTGCCCGCACAATGCCGCCGCGAGGCGGCATTGTCGTTTTCAGGCGACCGAGAGGTGCACTGGCGATGGGTCCGATGGCGCTCGCAAGCCCGGTTCTCGCAGCAGCGCGGCGCGCGCGGCGGCCTCATCCGCGCTGGACAATCCGGTGAGTTGCCTGAGCTCCCCTGCCACCAGCGCGGCCAGCGGGACGCCATCGCGCAACAGCAGGCGTGCGCCTGGCTGGCGAGGCACCTTGTCACCGGCAAGCAGCCCGCCCAGCAGGTTGAGCGGATCGCTGGCGGATACCACGATCAACGCGCCGTCATGCGCGCGTTTGCGCACGCCGCGCAATGCAGAAATTGCTTCCGGCAGGGCGAATTGTTCGCCCACCACGCCGTCGATGAAACGCCCGCCACGCAGCTCGCCGCGGGCTTCCAGCCGCTGGTAGACGCGCACCAGTTCACGCCACGGCGGCAACCACGGCGCTTCGCGCGCCAGCAACCTCCAGCACACCACGCCGTAGCGGCGCAGCAGCACACGCGCCACGTGCTCGATCAGCGCGTGATCGGCGCTGCCTGCCTGGGTTGGGCGTGGCGCCAGGCTCCAGCGGCCGGCATCGGCGATGCCGTGCAATGCCGCCCGGCGGCCATGCCGGCTGAAACTCCCTGGGCGTTTCGAGGCCGGCATCAGCAGCGTGCGCATCCCGGAGAAGCTGTCGCAGCCAACCCGGCCACGCGCCACCAGCGCGGCCAGAGCGTCTTCAAGCTCGGCATGCAGCAGGTGGCTGGCATCAGCGAGCTCGTCGAAGAACAGGGCGCCTCGCTCGCGCAGACACGCCTCTACCTTCGCCGCCCGCGAACACGTGACTTCATCCGCAGCGCCCTGCACTGCGGCCAGCTGCGTCCACTGGGCAAGCGCGCCCCGCGGCACCAGGACTATCGGCGCGGCTCGCACCAACCCGCCGCCGCCATCACCACAGGCTGCACGCAGGCGGGTCCATGCGATGCGCCCGGCCATGCACAGGTCGTCAAGCCAGTTGATTGCGTAGTCGGTGACACGTGCAGGCAACAGGTCACCTTCCCACGCGCCGGCCGCGGCCTCGAAGCCCTCCAGTTGGGCAAGCACGCCGGCCAGCGCTTCCGGGCCACTGACCCGCGCATGTGGCGAGAGGCGCTGCCAATCACACAGGAAGCGCACGTAATCGCGCACCGCCACTGGCTCGATCTCGCGCCGCAACTTGCCCAGCGTATTGCGATGGATGCGCGCCAGCAGGTGGCGTTCGCACCACTCGTCCCCGTCTGCGCCCGGCGTAAAACGCCCGCGAATCACGAACCCCTCCTGCTCCAGCCCCAGCAGCGCAAGCTCGATATCTGCAGCCGGCGCACACAAGACCGCAGCAACCTGCACCGACGTGACCACCCCCATGCCGCCGAGGCGTGCACGCACCAGCTCCCGCAACGCTTCATCGCGCGTCCAGGCCTGCGCGTAACCGCGCGGCGCTTCGATGGGCGGCATCAGCGCTGCCCCGGGATGCGCGGCCTGCAGCTGGGCCAGGCGCTCAGCCGCCACCCACAGCTGACCTGCATCGGCTGCGAGCGCGGTAGCGCGTCCCGCATTGGCGAGGCCATGCAACAAGTCCTCCCAACCCGATGCGGCAGCTTCATCCGCCGTGGCGACGCCCAGGTGCATGAGGGCCTCGTGCATCTCATCGAAACTGCGCGGTTGCGGCCAGGCATCCTCGCGCACACCTTCGATGGCATCCGCATCCAGCCGGCCCATGTCTTCCACCTGCCCCGGCGCCCCGTATCCCCGCTGCTGCACGGCGCGGGTTCGGCGTTCTTCCAGCGGCGCGTCATCCAAGAAGGCGTAAGGACGCGCGCCAAGTATTTCGGCGGCGAAGGGCGAGGGCCCGGTTAGATCGCGCGCCACCACCTCGATTTCACCCGCCTCCAATGCGCGCAACAACGCAAGCCAGCCATCGATATCCATTGCTTCGCGCAGGCAGTCGTGCAGGGTCTGGGCCACCAGCGGATGGTCCGGGATCTCGCGCTCGCCCACGATGTTCTCAAGGCACGCCACCTGGTCCGGGAACACCGTGGCCATCAGGTCTTCGGACTTCATGCGCTGCATTTGCGGGGCCACCTTGGTGCCGCCAACGAAGCGCGGCAGCGCCATTGCGGTGGTCGCGTTCCAGCGGAACCGCGCGGGGAACAGCGGCGCATCCAGCACCGCCTGCACCAGCACATGCTCGGCGCTGGATGAGTGCAAATAGGACATCACCTCGATCAGCGGAAAACTGTGGCTGGTCGACAGTGACAAGACGATGGCGTCCTCGGTGGCTGCCGCCTGCAATTCGAAATTGAACTTGCGGCAGAAACGCTTGCGCAGCGCCAGCCCCCACGCCTTGTTGATGCGGCTGCCGAATGGCGCATGGATCACCAGTTGGGTGCCGCCGGACTCATCGAAGAAGCGCTCCAACGCGATCCGCGACTGCGATGGGAGCATCCCGAACCCGCTGAACTGCGCCATCGCATACTCGGCGATTTGCTGCGCGGGGGATTGGTCGAGCCCGAGCGTATTGCGCAGCCACGACAGCAACCCGGCAACGCTTCCCTGCTCCAGCTGCAGCTGCAGGTTTTCGCGCAGGCGCGACACGCTGGCGGACAGTTCGATGCTGCGGCCGGGCGCCTCGCCCAGCCAGAACGGGATACTGGGCGGCGCGCCCTCGGCGTCCTGCACCCGTACGCGGCCGGCCTCCACCCGCAGTACGCGGTAACTGGTGTTGCCCAGCTGGAATACATCGCCAGCGATGGATTCGATCGCGAAATCCTCGTTGACCGTGCCGATGCTGATGGCTTGCGGTTCCAGCACCACCTTGTAGTCGCCGGTGTCCGGAATGGTGCCGCCGCACAGCGTTGCGGTCAGGCGTGCACCTTTGCGACCGCGCAATTTCCGATGCACGGCATCGTGATGCACATACGACGCGCGCTGCCCGAAACGCGTGCTGAAGCCATCGGCCAGCATCCGCACCACGTCATCGAACTCCTTGCGCTCTAGCCCCGCATACGGCCATGCGCGCACGACCAGCGCGTACAGCGCGTCTTCGTGCCACTCGGTGCAGGCCAGTTCCGCCACCAGCTGCTGCGCCAACACGTCCAGCGGCGCCGGCGGCATGATCAGCGCGTCCAACTCGCCGCGCTGCACGCTGTCCAGCAGGGCCGCGCACTCCAGCAGTTCATCGCGGGAGGTCGGGAACAGGCGTCCCTTGGGCACGCCGCCCACGTGATGGCCAGAGCGGCCGATGCGTTGCAGGAACGCGGCGATCGAGCGCGGCGAGCCGATCTGGCAGACCAGGTCCACGTCGCCGATATCGATGCCCAGTTCCAGTGACGCCGTTGCAACCAGCACCTTCAGCTCCCCGCGCTTGAGTCGCTGCTCCGCTTCAAGGCGCAGTTCCTTTGCCAGGCTCCCGTGATGCGTGCCAACGTGCTCCTTGCCCAGCAGTTCGCCTAGATGGCGCGCGGCGCGCTCCGCCATGCGCCGGGTGTTGACGAACACCAGGGTGGTGGCGTGCTGCTCGGCCAGCTGCGCGATGCGCTCGTATACCAGCTCCCATTGCGCGTTAGACATCACTGGCGCCAACGGTACGGGCGGCACGTCCAGCGCGAGGTCGCGCGCGCGCGCGTGGCCAACATCCACGATCGAGCAGCCCGGGTGGCCGTTGCCGGCAAGGAAATTCGCCACCGCCTGGATGGGCTTCTGGGTAGCCGACAGGCCGATGCGGGCTGCGCGCCGTCCGGTCAATGCGTCCAGTCTTTCCAGCGACAAGGACAAGTGGCTGCCCCGCTTGCTCTGCACCAATGCATGGATTTCATCGAGGATCACCGTGCGCACGCTGGCCAGCATCGAGCGGCCGGAATCGCTGCCCAGCAGCACGTACAAGGACTCGGGGGTGGTCACCAGGATGTGCGGTGGGCGCTTGCGCATGGCCACGCGCGCTGCCTGCGACGTGTCGCCGGTGCGCACGGCGGTGCGGATTTCGACATCGGGCAGCGCGTGTCCGGTCAACGCCTCGCGGATTCCCGCCAACGGCGCCTCAAGGTTGATGTGGATGTCGTTCGACAACGCCTTGAGTGGCGACACATACAACACCAGCGTGGTGTCCGGCAGGCCGAACGACAGGCCCTCGCAGACGAGCGCGTCGATGGCAGTCATGAACGCGGTCAGCGTCTTGCCGGACCCCGTTGGCGCGGCGATCAACGTGTCGCAGCCACTGGCAATGGCCGGCCACGCCGCCACCTGGGCTGGTGTTGGCGCCGCAAAGGTGCGTGCAAACCAGTCCGCAACGGCAGGGTGGAAAGCGGCAAGCGCGGGATGAGCCATCTTGCCCGGAATGCCCGCGTGGCCATGCGCCCCCGCCGCGTGGCCTGGCGTGCAAAAATCGAGCCGGATCTGTGCGCTTGGGCCCTGCATGCGTGGATGCTGGTCCGCGTGCGTCGCAGCAGGTGCGATTGTTCCGTCAGCCGCCGCGGAACAGGGCGCGGAACTCCGGCGCCACTACCGGCAACAGCGTTGCGGCGGGAATGTCCACGCTGCGCGTGCCGTCGACATATGGCCCCACCTGATACGGAGGAAACACGAAGCGCAGCGCACGGATGCGCCCATCGGCATCGACCACCGGCTCGAAATTGGCAAAATTGCGGGCGTCCGGCGCTATCCCGTCTGCAATCGCCTTGCTGCCCATCTGCAACTGCTCTGCGTGGTCCGCCGGCAGCAAGTTATCGGCGTCCAGGCGCTGCGACAACGTGGTCATCAATTGTTCGCGGGCAGCATCGGAAACCGCTTGCCAGCCGTCTGCCGATGGCACCAGCGCCTGGGCCGTCAACATCCGTTGCTGCGGCGGCAACCATACAAAGCGTGCAACCAGCGGATTGCCATGGGCGCCGCCGGTGTAGCTGCTGCCGTCCGCCGCAACCGCCACGATGTGCGGCCTGTCGACCAGCCCGGTGAATTGCAGGCTGAGGTCATACGGCGCGCTGGGTTTACGGTTGTCGAGCCCGCCCACTGCCTTCATCAAGTCCGCTCGCGCAGATTCGGCAAAGCCCTGCAGCGCCTTGCCCAGCCCGGGGTGGGCAGAGACCGTTCTCGGATACGTGATACCGACGATGTAGTGGGGCTTGGTCTCCACCACATCCTCAAGCGCCACGGGTGCAGGCGCGGAAGCTGCGGCCTGGGGTTTTTGATCCGGCGTCGCGGGGTCGCGCTCGCAACCGGACAGAAAAGATGCAACGACGACAACGGCAAGGGAAATGCGGATGGGATTCGACATGGAGCGGCACTGGAATCGGGGGCGTTAGGAAGAGTTACGTAAAACAGGCTAGCCAGCGGACTTTGAAGAATGCGTGAGCCAACTCGCGTAAGTAAGCCCTAAAAGAAAAAGCCCGGCCGGAGCCGGGCTTTCATGGCGCATGGCGCCTGGCAGATTACACCGCCTGGACTTCGTCGGCCTGCAGGCCCTTCTGGCCCTGCACGACCTTGAAGGAGACCTTCTGGCCTTCCTGCAGGGACTTGAAGCCGGTGCCCTGGATCGAGCGAAAGTGGACGAAAACGTCCGGGCCCGACTCAGGGGTGATGAAGCCGAAGCCCTTCGCGTCGTTGAACCACTTGACGGTACCAGTCTGACGATCCGACATGTTGTGTTACTCCTAAAACAGTGTGAAATGGTGACACGGTCCGCCGGATGGATGCCGGTGTTGGGCCGCGACTGTCGAGCAAGGGGTAACGCACACGATGTAGCGGATCACATGGATCTACCGCATCGGGTCACGATGTACCGTGATCCCGCTTGAAACAGTGGGCGCACAATAA
>Ga0136611_10001991_pt1 | contig 14212 bp, 15 predicted proteins | sample AntDrymUQ2232306_2_FD_106645 | JGI IMG/M metagenome (GOLD analysis project Ga0136611, IMG submission 106645) | Polar desert sand microbial communities from Dry Valleys, Antarctica - metaG UQ223 (23.06) | ecosystem: Environmental > Terrestrial > Soil > Desert | place: Antarctica: Dry Valley...
GTGGTAAATACCGGCGGGCAAGGTTATGCGCTGATCGGATTCAAAGACGGTACCAAATTTACTTTGCGTCCGAATACCTCGTTTGCAATCGAGCGCTACCGTCAGACAGCGGGCAGCGAGTCAGCAGCGTTCAGATTGCTGAAAGGCGGCTTGCGAGCCGTGACAGGCGCACTTAGCAAACGCGATCCAAAGGCGATTGAAATCAGTACAACTACTGCGACAATTGGAATACGCGGCACGCAGTTCGATGCGCGCGTTTGCGAAGGCGGAGAGTGCGCGGAGGAACAGAAGCGCTCGGGAAGCAAGGTCCCGACGCCAAAGCCGGACCTTGTGGTTGCGCGCGTCGCATTGCTGACCGGCACTGCGCAAGTCGTTACAGCTGGCGGACAGCCGCGGTCTTTGAGCGTCGGCGCTGCGCTTTTCAACGGCGACAGCGTACGGACCGACAAGGCTTCTCACGCTGTACTCGCGTTTCGCGATCGATCGAAGGTCACGGTCATCGCGGATTCGGAGTTCAAGCTCGAAGACGTGCGCTTCACCGGCGCTCGTTCGGAATCCGGTAACTTTGCAGTGCGTATCATCCGCGGCGGCGTGCGTGCGTTAACGGGGCTCCTCGCCACAAACAATCCCAAGGCGGTAACGTTCGGCATCACGACGGCCGTCATCGGTCTCCGCGGCACCGGCTTCGATAGCTACGTAGGGCAGCATTGCTCGACGCCGACCGTTTGCGCGCTCGCTGCGTTCAATAACACTTGGCAAAAGGTGACAGAGCTGCGGGTAGGCGATCGAGTGCTGTCGGTCGAGGAGAATCAGACCGGCGTCTTTTCACCATCAGCGAATCTCCTCACGTTGCTCACGACGACGCCTGAATTCCCCGACCCTGCCGCGCCGCGGCCTGACCGGGTCGACGTCGACTTCGAGACACTTTTCGCTTCGACGTTCCAGGAACAGCCCGGAGCCGGCCTGCACGTGGGTATGCGCGGCGAGGGCGAGATTATTTTGCAGGGGCCCGGTGGCTTCATCTTCCTGGCCGGGGATGAAGCAGGGTGGCTGCCGGCAGGGCAGGGTGTGCCCCTTCGGATCACCCCGAACTGGGCCGTCATCATGAACGGTAACCTCCCGGCGCCTGAATCCTTCGATGAGCGCAGCACTCGCGTGCTGGAGCTTCTCAACCCGGGAGACGTGATTTGCGAGATTCGATGAGACCGGTCGGGAACCTGCTGCGGCGCTGCGCCGCGCGCAGCAAACATGTGTTGATCGCGGCCTCATGCGTAGCCGCGCTTGCGGCCACGGGTGCCGCATGTGCTGCCGACCCGCCGCTGCTTGAAGTTGACCGATTCGTTGTCGAGGGATCCAATCCGTTATCAGCCGCAGAAACGGACCTGCTGTTACAGCCGCATCTCGGCCCGCATCAGACTTTGAACACGCTCGAAGCGGCGGCTACGGCACTGCAGGAGGCGATTCGCGCCAAAGGCTACTCATTCCACCGCGTCATCGTTCCTGCTCAACAGCCCACAGCGGGCGAGCTGCGGCTTCGCATTCTCCCGTTCACCCTCGACCAGGTTACGGTGACTGGGAACAAGCACTTCACGAGCGAAAATATTCTACGAAGCGTCCCGGGTCTCCGACCGGGCAGAGCGCCTAATATCGGCCTCCTCTCGCAGCAGGTGAGCCTTGCGAACGAGCACCCGTCCAAGCGTGTGACGCTCCAGGTGAAGGAGGGTACCAAGCCTGACGCGGTCGATGGCGAGCTTCGCGTAGCTGACGTAAATCCCTCGCAGTTCTTCATCGGGCTCACCGGCGGTACCCGTGACTTCGACAACACGCTCAACCGCAACACTGGCGCCACGCGATTGACGCTGGGCTATCAGCACAGCAATCTCTTCAATCTCGACCACACCGTGACTGTCGCTTACACGACGTCGCCCGATCACATAGACGACGTTACCCAGATCGGCGCTTTTTATACCGTGCCGCTTTACGGCTATAACACGCTGCTGACGGGCTTCTATACTCACTCCGACGTCGACAGCGGCTCGATCGGCCTTGGCGGGCAGAACTTCGACGTAAGCGGAAGCGGCACCTTCTACGGGCTGAAAGCCACCTACTTGCTGCCACGGGTAGGCGAGATCGTACACAACGTTTCCGTCGCAGTGGATGATCGCTACTTCAAAAGCAATGTATCAATTGGCGGTACGCCGCTGCCGGCATCAACGGTGCGAAGCCGCCCGATCACGTTCCGATACGCGGGGCGACTTGAACGCGACCAGGCGGCTTTTGCGGCGTTCGTCGAGTATTCGCACAACCTGGACGGTGGCGGTTCGAATGACGACACGGCATATAACGCCGCGCGAGCAGGTGCGCGCCGTGACTTCGATGCATTCCGTTATGGCCTGGACGCCACTTATACCGTAGGCGCCGGATGGAGTCTCAGCGGCAAGTTTCGTGGACAATTCGCCAACCAGCCACTCATTCCGGGTGAGCAGCTGGGAATTGCGGGCGCGAGTGCCGTCAGAGGCTTTCGTGAGCGTGAGATCACCGGTGACAAGGGCTATTTTATAAATGCCGAGGCACTGGGCCCCGCGCTTTTTGCCGATATCTCACCGCTCGTGTTCTACGACTACGGTTATCGGTCGCATGTGACGCCCGTCATCGGTTCATCTCAGCGCGAGCACATCGCGAGTGCCGGAGCGGGGTTGCGCTGGCGGTGGCAGGGCCTCGACGTCAACGTCACATATGCGCACGTATTGCAAGGTGCCGCCAACGGTACGCCGCGCGATCACGACAAGGTCAACTTCTCTGCTTTCTATCGCTTCTGAGCTCAAGGCTGCAGCACGTTGACGCCGGCATGCTTGAGCATCGATACGACTGAGATCAGCGGCAGGCCGATAAGCGCCGTGGGATCCGTGCTCTCGACGCTCTCCACGAGCGCAATGCCGAGTGCCTCGATCTTTGCGCTGCCGGCACAATCGTAGGGCTTGTCTATTTGCAGGTACCGCGCCGCCTCACCGTCGCTGAAATTGCGGAGGCGCACCCGTGTGGGTACTTCGTCGATGTGAAGCTGCCCCGATGCGCCGTCGAGGAGGCACACAGCCGTATAGAACACAACGAGGTGGCCTCGCATCGCGCGCAACTGCTCGAGAGCGGCGCCGGCGCTGCCAGGCTTCCCGAGCGCCACGCCATCCAGGTCTGCCACCTGATCTGAGCCGATCACCACATCGCCGGGCCGAATAGAGGAAACAGCTCTTGCTTTGAGCTCGGCAAGCCTCAAAGAAGTTGCGCGGGGCTTTTCCAGATTAAGTGCGCGCTCGTCGATCGCCGGCGATACGACATCGAAAGGTATACCGAGGCGCTCGAGGAGATGGCGGCGATATGGGGAAGACGAAGCCAGGAGCAGCACGCGATCGCTCTGAAGGAAGAGTCTAAGTGCCTGCCAAAGCTCAGAATTTTCTATTCCAGATTTTGACAGGGCAGGTCAAAAATACTATCATGCGCGCCTTATGTCTGCAGCGGCGGTCATCGACAGCATCGAGTTTGCCCGCGCTGAGCTCGAGTTGCGCGGGAGTCTGTTGGTGGCCGGGCTTTTCAGGCTGACCGACAGCCTCTTTGACACTGAGGGAACGCTGCATTACGAATTGCGGGGCGGCGTCGACGAACTGAATCGCCCTCATCTCACCGTAAAGGTCGAAGGTCCGCTCAACCTTCAGTGCCAGAGATGTCTCGAACGGCTGCAGTATGCGGTCGACGTGTCCAATACACTGGTTGTCGTTCCTCCGGGTGCGCAACCGGTAGAAGAAATCGAGGATCCTGAAGCGCCCGACACCATCGATGCGAATGCAGAGCTTGATGTCGCAGCGCTGATCGAAGATGAAGTCCTGCTGTCCTTGCCCCTCGCCCCCAGGCACGCCGAATGGGCGTGCCTGGGCCGTCTGGACCAGCACCACGATGCAGAAGAGCCGCGTTCCGCGTTCGCGCAGCTCGCGGCGCTGAAGCAGGCGTCCGATAAACGTTAAGGAGTTTTCACGAAATGGCCGTACAGCAGAATAAGAAGTCCCCTTCCAAGCGAGGGATGCATCGCGCGCACGATCACCTTCCCACGCCGCCGCTTGCCGTCGAGCCGACGACGGGCGAGGTGCACCTCAGGCACCACATCAGCCCCACCGGCTACTATCGGGGCAAGAAGGTCATCAAGACCAAGGACGAGTGATCGGGCGCCGGTTCCGGCGCCGCAGTCTATGCTGCATTGAGCATGGCACGACAGCGCCTCGCTGAAGTGGAGAATACGCGATGGCTGTGACCGTTGCCGTCGACTGCATGGGCGGCGATCACGGTGCGCACGTCACGGTACCCGCAGTGCTGCAGTTCCTCGCAAGAGATTCGGCATCGGCATTCATCGTGGTTGGCCAGCGTGACGTCATCGAGGCCGAGCTCATGCGCTGCAAGGCTTCTGAGAATGCCCGGCTCCGGGTGCAGCACGCCTCCGAAGTCGTCGGGATGGATGAGCAGCCTGCTTCCGCGCTGCGCGGCAAGAAGGACTCTTCCATGCGCGTTGCCATCGACCTCGTTAAACGAGGTGAGGCGCAGGCGTGCGTGAGCGCCGGTAACACCGGCGCGCTGATGGCAACGTCCCGATTTGTTCTGAAAATGTTGCCCGGGATTGACCGTCCGGCGATTGCGACAGTGATGCCGACACTCAAGGGACACACGTGCGTGCTCGATCTTGGCGCTAACGTAGACTGCACTGCTGAACATCTGCTGCAATTCGGAATCATGGGCTCGGAGCTCGTTGCGTCAGTTGACGGCATTGCGCAGCCCAGCGTTGGGCTCCTCAACGTCGGGCAGGAAGATATCAAGGGCAACGAAGTCGTTAAACGTGCCGCCGAGCTGCTGCGCTCGAGCGATCTAAACTTTTACGGTAACGTCGAAGGCGACGATATCTACAAAGGCACGACGCATGTTGTCGTTTGCGATGGTTTCGTTGGCAACGTTGCATTGAAGACTTCCGAAGGGCTCGCGCAAATGCTTGCGACGTACCTGCGTGAGGAATTCAAGCGCAACCTTCTGACGAAGGCCGCGGGGCTCGTTGCCTGGCCCGTGATCAAAGCCTTCAAGCGCCGCGTGGATCACCGCCGCTATAACGGCGCCACCCTGCTGGGCCTGCGCGGAATCGTAATCAAAAGCCACGGCTCCGCCGACGTCTTCGCTTTTGGCTTTGCCATTCAGCGTGCCGTGGAAGAAGCACGCACGGGCGTCCTCGGTCACATCGAAGATCATATGTCGCACGTCCAAAAAACCGCCGCATGAGCGTTTATTCTCGCATTCTGGGAACTGGAAGCTATCTTCCGGAGAAGGTGCTTGCGAATAGCGATCTCGAAAAACTGGTCGATACGTCGGACGAATGGATCTACACGCGCACCGGCATACGGCAGCGCCATGTGGCAGCCGATGATCAGTTTGCAAGTGACCTTGCACTGATCGCAAGCCGCAGAGCGATGGACGCAGCGGGCGTTGGCCCTGCAGACATCGACCTCGTGATCGTAGCCACGACCACACCGGATATGGTTTTTCCGAGTACTGCCTGCCTGCTGCAGGCAAAGCTCGGCATGACGAGGGGAGCCGCGTTCGACGTGCAGGCCGTTTGCAGCGGTTTTGTTTATGCGCTCGCGACCGCGGACCACTTCATGAAGTCGGCGCAGTACAGTCACATTCTCGTCGTCGGTGCCGAGGTCTACTCGCGCATTCTCGATTGGCAGGACCGTCGAACTTGCGTGCTCTTTGGCGACGGTGCGGGTGCAGTCGTACTCGGGCGCAGCGAGCAGCCCGGCATCATCGCGTCCCGGCTTCATTCCGATGGACGCTACTCGCATATTCTGTCAGTGCCGGGAAGCGTCTCGCGTGGTGAAGTGACCGGCAGGCCGCTGCTGCATATGGAAGGGAACGCGGTATTCAAGCTCGCTGTGAAGGTGCTCGGCGAAGTGGCCGATGAGACGCTGAATGCCGCGGGCCTGCAACGTTCAGAGCTCGACTGGCTTATTCCGCACCAGGCGAACATCAGGATTATCAAAGCCACCGCGAAAAAGCTTGGGCTGCCCATGGAACGCGTCGTCAGCACGGTTTCGCGTCATGCAAACACCTCGGCGGCTTCAGTGCCGCTCGCCCTCGACGAGGCGGTGCGCGACGGTCGGATCAAACACAATCAGCACGTCCTGCTCGAAGGGGTCGGAGGCGGCTTCACGTGGGGCGCCGTCCTTCTGCGCTGGTAGAACGCTGGCAATGTGACGATGAAGAAATTCGCCTTCGTTTTCCCGGGACAAGGTTCACAGGCCATTGGCATGATGCACGCCTTCGCTGATTCGACAACTGTTCGCGGCGTTTTCGCCGAGGCGTCGGAGGTGCTCGGTCAGGATCTGTGGGCGCTTGTCCAATCCGGGCCCGCCGACGCGCTCAATGCCACGGTGAACACACAGCCTGTCATGCTGACCGCGGGTTACGCTGTCTACCGCGCCTGGATTGATGGCGGTGGTGCGGAACCGGCAATTGTTGCTGGTCACAGCCTTGGCGAGTACACGGCGCTCGTCGCGGCGGGGGTGATTGGATTCCGCGATGCGCTGCCGCTCGTGCGTTTTCGCGCGCAGGCGATGCAGGAGGCGGTTCCTGTCGGCACGGGTTCTATGGCCGCGATCCTCGGTCTCGATGACGATGCGGTGCGGAAAGTGTGCGCCGATGCTGCGTTGGATGAAGTCGTCGAGGCCGTGAACTTCAACGCCCCGAGCCAGGTGGTCGTCGCCGGACATAAAGGGGCAGTCGCGCGCGCAGGGGAGGCCGCAACAGCGGCGGGCGCGAAGCGTGCACTCATGTTGCCGGTGAGTGCGCCATTTCATTCGTCGCTGCTTGAGCCGGCTGCAACGCGCCTCGCGGTGTATCTCGAAGGTATGTCTTTTAATCCACCGGTGATTCCGCTTGTCAACAACGTCGACGTTGCTGTCATCGAGGATGCCCTGGGTATCAAGCACGCCCTCGCACGGCAGGCCTGCAGTCCCGTGCGCTGGGTCGAAGTCGTACACGCGATGGCGGACGCCGGCATTACGAACGTCGTCGAGTGCGGCCCGGGAAAGGTCCTTGCCGGCCTCACGCGACGTATTACGCCGCACGTCAAAGGTCACGCTTTAACGGATCCGGCATCGATTGCGCAAATCATGGAGGTGCTCAAGTGAACGGATTCAGAGGCAGAGTCGCGCTCGTCACTGGGGCGTCGCGTGGCATCGGCCGTGCAATCGCGCTTGCACTCGGACAGTGCGGCGCAACGGTGGTGGGTACCGCGACAACCGAGGCCGGCGCAGCATCGATTACACAAGCCTTCGACGGGGCCGGCGCGAAAGGTATGGGTCTTGTTATGAATGTGAACGAGCCGGAGCGGGTGAATGCAGCACTCGCTGAGGCTCAGAAATCCTTCGGTGACCTTGCCATCCTCGTCAATAACGCTGGGATCACCCGCGACAACCTTCTGATGCGGATGAAGGATGAGGAATGGGACGACATCATGTCGACCAATCTCAAATCCGTATTCAGGCTGTCGAAAGCGGTGCTGCGTCCGATGATGAAGGCCCGATACGGACGCATAATCAACATCACATCGGTCATCGGTGCAACGGGTAACGCAGGGCAAACCAACTACGCTGCAGCAAAATCCGGTGTGGTCGGTTTCTCGAAAGCGCTGGCGCGCGAAGTCGGGAGTCGCAATATCACTGTGAACTGCGTTGCACCGGGTTTTATCGATACAGACATGACCCGTGCGCTCTCGGAAGAGCAAACGAAAGAGCTGCTCGCGCAAATCCCGCTTTCACGTCTTGGCGAGGTCGACGATGTTGCGCAAGCAGTCGTTTTTCTTGCATCTTCAGGCGCGTCATACATCACCGGAAGCACCTTGCACGTGAACGGCGGAATGCACATGGAGTAGCGCATGTGCATTGTTTTTCAACCATTTTTCGCTACAACTTTATGGTAGAATCCGTTCGCTTCGACCTATCATCCCGCAACGTCAGGGATGCACCGCCAACTCATTGATCATCTGCAAGAGGAGAGGGGACCTTAATGGAGAATATCGAGCAACGGGTCAAAAAGATTGTTGCCGAGCAATTGGGCGTCAACGAAGCCGATGTGAAAAATGAATCGTCTTTCGTGAACGACCTCGGCGCTGATTCGCTCGACACCGTTGAGCTCGTCATGGCCCTCGAAGAAGAGTTCGAGACGGAAATTCCGGACGAGGAAGCGGAGAAAATTACCACCGTTCAACAGGCTGTCGACTACATCAAGTCGGGCGGAAAATCCTGATCGTCTGGTCGGTGCAAATTTGGCAAGACGCAGAGTAGTCGTCACAGGGCTGGGGATTGTCTCGCCGGTTGGCATCGGCATCCAGGAGGCGTGGGCCAACATCGCTGCCGGCAACTCCGGCATCCGGCGCATCACCCGCTTCGACCCCTCGCCCTACCCTTCACAAATTGCGGGCGAGGTGAAGGGGTTTGATGTTTCAAAATACCTCTCGCCCAAAGAAGCACGCAGGTTCGACACCTTCATCCACTACGGCCTCGCGGCGGCAATCGAGTCGATAGGGGATGCATCGCTCGACCTGGACAAGCTCGATCGCGAACAGATCGGCGCCTGCATTGGATCGGGCATCGGCGGGCTGCCGCTGATCGAGAACACCCACGACGCGCTGCTTGCCGGCGGGCCCCGCAAGATCTCTCCCTTCTTCGTTCCGGGCTCGATCATCAATATGATCGCCGGGCAGCTATCGATCATGTACGGTCTCAAGGGCCCTAACCTCGCCCTCGTCACAGCCTGCACGACTGCGAATCACTGTATCGGTGATGCCGGCAGGCTGATCGAATACGGTGACGCTGATGTGATGATCGCAGGGGGGGCTGAGGCCACGGTTTCGCCGCTCGGCGTCGGGGGCTTCTGTGCGGCTCGCGCGCTCTCCGGGCGAAACGATGATCCTGCTGGCGCGAGCCGGCCCTGGGACAAGGACCGTGACGGATTCGTGCTCGGCGAAGGCGCGGGCATGCTCGTGCTGGAGGAATACGAGCATGCGAAGTCGAGGGGGGCGCGCATTTATTGCGAGCTCGCCGGATACGGTATGAGCGCTGACGCCCACCACATCACGGCCCCGTGTGAGGATGGCGATGGCGCTGTGCGCTGTATGACCAACGCCTTACGTAACGCCAGTATGAACCGCGATGAGATCGATTACGTCAACGCTCACGGGACCTCCACGCCGCTGGGCGACATTGCAGAGACGGTCGCGGTCAAGCGCGCATTCGGCGACTATGCGCGGAAGCTCGCAGTAAGCTCAACGAAGTCGATGACAGGACATTTGCTCGGCGCGGCCGGCGGCATCGAAGCTGTGTTCTCTGCACTCGCGATCCATCATCAGGTTGCGCCGCCCACGATCAACCTCGTCGACCGTGATCCGCAGTGCGACCTCGATTACGTGCCGAACATCGCGCGGTCAATGAAGATCGATGCGGTGCTGTCGAACTCATTCGGCTTCGGCGGCACGAACGGCACACTCGTTTTTCGCAAGGTCTGAACGCCTCCGCGTGTTGAACGCGGTGGCAACACCCGCGGTCCAAATGATTCTCGTCAATGGAACTCCCGGCGCCGCGATCACGGCGATGGATCGCGGTGTCGCGTACGGTGACGGCGTATTCAGAACCTTCCGTGCCCGTGGCGGTTGCGCGCTGCAGTGGCGGCGCCATTATTCAAAGCTCGCTCACGACTGCACCGCTCTTGCGATCACGGCGCCCCCAGCTGATATGCTCGAGAATGAAATTTCGAGTGCATGTGCGGGCGAAGCGGAGTGCGTCGTCAAAATCATTGTCACACGCGGTGCGAGCGAGCGGGGATACGCGTACTCGAGCGGCGCAGAAACTACACGTATCGTCGTCGCTGCAGCGGAAGCGGCAGCACATCCAGCGGACCACGCGTCGGTTGGTGTACGGGTGCGGCTGTGTTCTCTCAGGCTCTCGCATCAACCTGCGCTTGCGGGACTCAAGCACCTCAATCGCCTGGAGAATGTCATTGCGCGCGCCGAGTGGAGTGATGCGTCAATCTCCGAGGGTATTCTGCTCGATCGCGAGGACCACGTGATCGGTGGCACCATGAGCAATGTCTTTGCCGTGATGAGTGGAGCCTTGATCACGCCGGCACTCGATCGGTGCGGAGTCGCAGGTGTTACGCGTGACCGCGTGATCGATGCCGCGTCGGCGCTCGGCACAGCCTGTTCGGTGACTACGCTGTCATGGACCGATCTGCTCGCTTCCGATGAGGTGTTTGTTGTGAACAGCCTCGTGGGTGTGTGGCCGGTTCGCGAACTCAACGGTGCGGAACGGGGGCTCGGGCCCGTGACGCGCAATATCCAACGAGCGCTTCAACTGGAAGACGATGCGAAGGTGGCTTAAGGCCGCGGCACTTGCGCTCGGCGTTCTCATCGTCGTCGCTGTGGCGTGGTGCGTGCGTTACCCACTTCACGATTTAGAACTCAGGACTTCGCCGCTCCAGTTCAGCATCAGTTCTGGCAGCAGTCTTCGAAGCGCCTCCCAGCAGATGGTCGAAGCCGGAGTGTTGAAGTCAGGGGTGCCTTTCGAGATTCTCACGCGGCTCTTCGGCAACCCACGCAACATCAAAGCGGGTAATTATGAAGTCGAGAAGGGACTTACCCCGCTCGAGCTCATCAATAAGCTCACTCGCGGCAATGCCGCTGCCCTCGCGATCACGTTAGTCGAAGGCTGGACCTTTCGCCAAATGCGCAAGGCCATCGATGATCATCCGGGGCTCACACACGAATCGCAGCCGCTCACGGATAGCGAAATACTCCAGCGGCTCAGCATTTCGTACCCCTCGCCTGAAGGCGTGTTCTTTCCGGATACCTTCCATTTCGGTAACGGCGTCTCGGATCTCAACATCCTCCGTCGCTCCCACCAGCTAATGCAAAAGCACCTCGCGGCGCAGTGGGAACAAAGGTCACCAGACCTGCCCCTTGCGAATCCATACGAAGCGCTGATACTCGCTTCGATCATCGAGAAGGAGACCGGCAAGGCGACAGAACGATCGCTGATCTCGGCAGTATTCGTGAACCGACTGAAGCTCGGAATGAAGCTGCAGACGGATCCGACCGTGATCTACGGCCTTGGTGAGCTGTTCGACGGTAACTTACGCAAGATCGACCTGACGTCGGACGGGCCGTACAACACGTATACACGCGGCGGTATGCCGCCCACGCCAATTGCGATGCCAGGTCTCGCTTCGCTGCAGGCGGCGCTGAACCCCGCGCAAGCTGATGCGTTGTACTTCGTGGCGCGCGGAGATGGGAGCTCACAGTTTTCGCGGAACCTCGAAGACCACGACCGCGCAGTGACGAAGTACCAGCGTCAGGGACGGCGCAATGGTCGCTAAGTTCGTGACTGTAGAAGGCCTCGATGGTGCCGGTAAAACGACGCACCTTGCGTGGCTGCGCGCCGCTCTCGAGGCGCGGGGTATTTCCGTATGCGCGACGCGAGAGCCTGGGGGGACGTCCTTCGGCGAAGTCTTGCGCGAGATGATGCTGCACCCCCTGCATGCGCTGCATCCCGAATCGGAGACACTCCTCATGTTCGCCGCGCGTCGGGAGCACCTCGATAAGGTCATCCGGCCTGCGCTGGCTGCCGGAACATGGGTGTTGTGCGATCGTTTCACTGACGCAAGCTTCGCCTACCAAGGGGGCGGCAGCGGCGTCGAGTGGAGCAAGGTCGAGGCTCTGGAGCGCTGGGTGCAGGAAGACCTGCACCCTGACTTGACGCTGTATTTTGATCTTGAGCCGCAAATTGCCAAGTCCCGCCTTCAGGCCAAGTCTCCCGATCGCTTCGAAAAGGAGCATGAGGCTTTTCACGCAGCCGTCAGGGCAGGCTATTTGCGTCGCGCTCGGGAACACCCTCACCGAGTCCGGGTAATCAGTGCGTCCGGCTCGATATCTGAAGTTCAGGCAGAACTTTCAAAGCAAATCACAAGTCTCTGTATTGGTTAATAGAGCGGTATTTCGTTTAGTTGTCTAGTGCTCCAGGCCAAGCCCAGTTATGAATGTTCGTTGGCATCAAGATGAGTTTCGGCACTTGGCAGCGCGCAAGGCGGGTCTTCCGCACGCGTTGCTCATCCATGGGCCGCGGGGGATAGGAAAACTCAATTTCGCACGAGCGCTCGCGCAGGCGCTGCTATGCGAGTCGCCGCTGACCAACGGGGACGCCTGCGGAAGCTGCGGAGCCTGTGCGTGGTTTGCAAACGGCGGTCACCCTGATTTTTGTCAGACTGAGCCTGCGAGGGCCTCAGAGGAAGAGTCTGACAACAGCGAGAAGAAGGCCACTATCACGGTTCACCAAATCCGCGCGCTGGCGGGCTTCGTCAACGTGTCGAGTCAGCGTGGGGGCGTGAAGGCGGTTGTGATTCATCCTGCGGAAGCGCTGAATGCAAATGCGGCAAACGCACTACTGAAGAGTCTCGAGGAGCCGCCTCCGCGCACATACTTCCTGTTGGTCTCTCACAGGCCTCATCAGCTCCTGCCAACGATCAAAAGTCGGTGCCAGAAAGTCGCTCTGCGGGCACCTGACATGCCTGCCGCTGCCGCGTGGCTTGCGGAGCAGGGTATACGCGATGCCGAGCTCGCTCTCGCACACGTCGGCAGCGCACCGCTACTTGCACTCGAGTTGAGCGGTACAGAGTATTGGGGCGCCCGCTCCGCGTTCCTGCGGCACCTGACCGGCAACGACATTGACGTCATCGCTGCGGCCGAGGCGACTCGCGATTGTCCGATTCCGGACGTCATCGCATGGCTTCAAAAATGGTCTTACGACCTCGTTCATTACCAAGCGGTCGGCTCAGTCAGGTACAACCCGGATCAACGCGACGCCATCGGCCGCGCAGCAGCCAAAGCGGATCCGCTCGATACGCTGCGATTTCATCGTGAAATGGTGGATCTGCAGCGGAATGCCCAACATCCGCTCAACGCTCGCCTGTTCGTCGAACAAGTGCTGATCGCGTACCGCGACTTGGTGCAGCCACAGGCGGCGCACGCATGACGATGCTTGTCGATTCGCACTGTCATCTCGACTTTCCGGAGCTTGCGGAAGACGTACCGGGTGCTCTCGCCGACATGGCAGAGCAAGGCGTGTCGCATGCGTTATGCGTATCGGTGACACTGGAGGATTTTCCTAAGGTGAGGGCGCTCGCCGAGCAGCATGAAAATCTCTACGCTTCGGTTGGCACGCACCCCGATTATCCCGACCATCCGCTGGTGACCGCCGAAAAGCTCGTTCAGCTTGCCGATCACGCAAAGGTCATTGCTATCGGAGAAACCGGACTCGACTACTACCGGCTCAAGGGCGATCTCGAATGGCAGCGTGAGCGCTTCAGGGCACACATTCGGGCGGCGAAAGGATGCGGCAAGCCGCTGATCATCCATACGCGCGCAGCGGCCGAGGACACGCTGCGCATCATGCACGAGGAAGGGGCAGAGGAAGTCGGCGGCGTCATGCATTGCTTTACCGAAACATGGGACACAGCGCAGGCGGCATTGGACCTCGGGTTCCACATTTCTTTTTCAGGGATCGTTACCTTCAAGAACGCCAGCGCGTTGAAAGAAGTCGCACGAAGGGTTCCCCTCGATCGTGTTCTTGTGGAAACTGACTCACCCTATCTTGCCCCCGTTCCTTTCCGCGGAAAAACGAATCGCCCTGCCTGGGTGCGATACGTGGCGGAGGAGGTGGCGCGCCTGCGTGGAGCCACGCTGGATGAGGTTGCCGCAGCAACCTCAGAGAATTTCTTCAGGCTTTTCAAACTTGGAGGCACGCAACTTGAAGCACGCGTTTAGGCGAATCGCATCGGCAATCGTTCTCTGCTGGCCGCTCTGGTCGGCGGCTGCGGTGTTCGAAGACATCCTGCAGGCGATCGAGCTCGACGACCAGCGCCGGGTCGCAGAGCTCCTGAAACGCGGGGTCGACGTCAACACGACGAACCGGCAAGGAGAATCGTTGCTGATTCTGGCTGCGCGATCAGGCAAGCCATCGGTGGTTCAGACGCTTCTAGCGGCACGCCCGAACCTGAATGCCCGTAACGCGCAAGGCGAAACCGCGCTCATGCACGCGGCAATTAAGGGTCGCGATGACATCGTGAGGCTCCTGCTCAA
>Ga0136611_10001992_pt1 | contig 14209 bp, 10 predicted proteins | sample AntDrymUQ2232306_2_FD_106645 | JGI IMG/M metagenome (GOLD analysis project Ga0136611, IMG submission 106645) | Polar desert sand microbial communities from Dry Valleys, Antarctica - metaG UQ223 (23.06) | ecosystem: Environmental > Terrestrial > Soil > Desert | place: Antarctica: Dry Valley...
ATATAAATCAGGAACCAAAAAACCACCTTCTTGCCCCGGTCCAATATGATTAAAGGGCCGCACGATGGCGCAGTTAAGGCCAGCAATACGCAGGCTAGCGGCTTCTTGCTCCATGGCTATTTTGCTAAGCGCATAGGGCGAGCCTGTAGTGATAAGTTTAGAAGTTTCCGTTAACGGCATTTCTTGATCGGCACTATAAACTGCCCCTGTACTTACAGCAATTACAACCGCTTTTGAGCCCAAGCTGATTAGCTTTTCCCCAATTACAGTCAACACCGCGACGTTGACCCTGTTATACAAATCCGGGTTGGCAAAAGAATCGCCCACCTTAGCCAGACCTGCCAGGTTAATGACCGCATCAATTTGGTTTAAGGGCAATGCATCAACAGCCGCCGCATCTGTTAAATCACATGAATAATAATCATCCATATAATCCTTAAGTACAGGGTTAAGTAACGGTTCCCGGCTAACTCCTATGGTATTATGCCCCCTCGCGCTCAACTCACGCGCCACATGCTTACCCACAAACCCGTTAACTCCAGTAACCAATATACTAGCCATCTTTTTAGCCTACACGAGGCTCCAGAAAAATAGAAGCCCTGGCACTGTGCAAATTAGGAAGCCCCTGCTCGTAAGTTTATTTACCAGGCAGTATAGTCTATGTAGTAATATTACGAAGTTCAAAACTCATACATTTGTTACAATATGATTATGTTTGTGAGGAAACAAAATCTTAAACGAATCTTAAAAGTAGGTTTATTCACCATTTTTAGCTTACTGTCAACGTTCGCGTTTGTGACATCTGCACACGCCGCCCCAAGCTCTCAAAGCGTTGGCATGGTAGCATTCGAAGAAAAGGGTAATACGGGAGTCGGCACCTACATGTTTGGAATTAATCAGAACGCTGGCGTATCACTCTGGATAGAGAGTAATCTCGCGAATTGGACTAAACCGCACGGGTTCGAACTGGGTGATTTGAATGGCGATGGTCGATCGGACATCGTAGCCTTTGAAAAGGCTTCCAGCACCCAAGGTAACTACATGCTGGGCATCAATGTTGGCAAAAATTTTATCTGGGTAGCGAGTAATCTGCAAAACTGGGCCGTGCCTACATCGTTCCAGGTCGGTGATGTAAATGGTGACGACAGGGCGGACATTGTAGCCTACGAGCCGGTTAACGGCAACGGCAACATAGGCACGTTCCGCGTCGGCATCAATCTGGGCAATAATCAGTTCGCGTGGTTGATATCAAATCTGCAGAATTGGGAAGCGGTCACCCAGTGGCGTTTGGCTGACATGAACGGTGATAGCAAAGCCGATATCGTAGCCTTCCAGGCGCAAGGTGCGGGTCAAACTCGGGGTAATTATTACGTCGGTCAAACATTAGGTAATGCCAATTTCAGTTGGTCTGAGATTTTTGGTGGTTTCCTGAGGCCACACGAAATCGAGGTCGGCGATCTTAATGGTGACGGGCGAATGGACTTCATGGCTACTGAAGCTGCCAGTGGCGGCGGCGTAAATTACATGGAGGCTGTTGCGTCAGGGCGTCCCATCGGCGGGTCTCTCGGTGATCCTGCCTATAATTGGGGCTACACTAACCTGAAGAATTGGACCAATCCCTACAGCTTCCAGCTTGGTGACATGTTGCGAGACGGAAAAGCCGACATTGTTGCAGCCGAATCACAGAGTAGTAACCAAGTTACTTACTATCAAGGTAATAATTTGGGCAACAACCAGTTCACATGGGGACCGAACTTACAAAATTGGGCAAAACCAGTAGGTTTCCGCTTAGGCAATATTGACGATCAGTAGACTTTACTGCTGCCCCAATCAAAAGATGCCTTGCCCTCCACGGCAATGAGCTCCCGCGGTTAAAGCACAGTATACGTTTTGGTTTGGTGCATAGTGACCGTCATATTCCCGCACCATAATCATGACAACCAGATGCATACGCACTCCGCGTTATAAACTTTCACATTCATCTTGTGCTGGATAAGAGTCTAAATCGCAAAAAGAGCCGCAATTAGGTACAATACTTGCATAATACTTATGTATCTAATAAACAATAGAAGCACTCGTTTTAATGTTTACGGAGCCGCAATATCTGTGGCCTGCTTGCTAATGGGAGCTATTTTATTATATCCAGTAAAAACATGGGCTGCGCCAACACTAGTATGGTCGAAGGAATTTCCTAATAATCCATTTACGTATTCTTCGCCGATACCCGTACAATCAAACGGAGGTACGACAGATATTGTACTTGGCTCGGCAGTCCCGTATGGCTCAAGCTTAACTCCGAGTGATGCAAGAATTTTTAATGGCGATAATGGAGCGACGCTTAAAACTCTTAGTGCACCAACAAATAGTGCTTCTGTGGCCGACGTAGATCAAGACGGTAATGACGATATTTTTCTGGGTGCTGGCGGTTCAGAAATAGAGTGCCAAGGTGACGGCGGTTTATATTCTTTTGCGGCCTGGGGGGCGCAACGTTTTCCCCCACGGATATTACCAGATGACGCACCCTATGAAGGAAGCCAATGCGGTCGCCCATCGGTTTTTGCTTCCCCCGCCCTCGGTGATGTAAACAAAGACGGAGTAGTGGATGCGACTTTTGGCGTATTGGGGTTGAGGGCATGGTCGGTAAGCGCAAATAGCGGTGGGAATGGCTATGGATGGCCGTTTTATTGGGATGACACAATTTACGGCTCTCCTGCACTAGCCGATATTACTGGTGACGGCCAAACGGAGATTATAATGCCCGGAGACTCTTCTCCTGGGCCGCCAGTTGACCACAGGGGGGGTATGGTACGAGCTTTTACCGGAAAAGGCCAGCAACTCTGGGAGTTTAGAACTAATGAAATTGTAAGATCATCACCTAGTATCGGCGATATAACAGGGGATGGTGATATAGAAATTGTGTTTGGCACGGGTAATTACTGGGCGCGACAACCCGGTGGCGCAACTGACTGTTCCAAAGTTTTTGCCCTTCGCAGAAACGGAACGTTAGTATGGTCCAAAGATATTGGTGCCCAAGCTATGGGCTCGCCTACCTTAGCCGACTTTAACGGCGATGGCCGTCTGGATGTAGCGGTAGGTGGTTGGCGACGACCATGCACACCACCTTCAGAAACTAATGACGGGCGAGTATGGATTTTGGACGGCATAACGGGTGAGGCAATGACAGGCTACCCAAGAGACTCGGGAGGTTCATTAATTATTGGCCAGATTGTTACGGCCGATGTGAATAATGATGGTGGCCAAGATGCGATAGTTCCAACAGCGAATGGTGTACATATTTTTGACGGTAAGAATGGTAATGAATTGTATACCTTAAGTTTTGGAGGTGACGGTGTAGTCTTTAGAAATTCACCACTAGTAGCCGACCTAGATGGTAATGGAAGACTTGATATTGTAGTCGCAGGTGAAAAGCCGGCAGGCCATATTGGCGTTTTGCGGCGCTATGAATTTGAGGCGGGAGATAATGCAACCCTTGGGTCCAAAGGCTGGTATATGAACCGCAAAGATCCTAGGCAAACAGGCTCTTGGGCGCCTACTGATTTACGTGATCCTCCTACGGGTGAAGTAGGAAAAGGCTACTGGATGGTTGCATCGGATGGTGGCGTATTCCCATTCGGCGAGGCTCTGGGATACGGCTCAACGGGCAATATACGATTAACTCAGCCCATGGTGGGCATGGCAAGCACACCAAATGGCCAGGGATACTGGCTAGTAGCGGCTGACGGAGGAATTTTCCCATTCGGCGATGCAACTGGCAAAGGCTCAACGGGCAATATACGATTAACTCAGCCCATGGTGGGCATGGCAAGCACACCAAATGGCCAGGGATACTGGCTAGTAGCGGCTGACGGAGGAATTTTCCCATTCGGCGATGCTGTAGGGCGTGGGTCTACTGGAAATATTGCTTTGCGCCAGCCCATTGTGGGTATGGAAAAAACTGCGTCAGGTAACGGTTACTGGTTAGTCGCGGCTGACGGTGGAGTATTCCCATTCGGCGACGCGGTTGGCTACGGATCTACTGGCAACCTCACCCTTAGGCAGCCTATAGTTAGCATGGCACGCACTGCGTCAGGTAACGGTTACTGGTTAGTCGCGGCTGACGGTGGAGTATTCCCATTCGGCGACGCGGTTGGCTACGGATCGGCAGGTAACCTTGCTTTGACCCGCCCAGTTAATGGTATGGCCCGGTTCCCAACCGGAGGTTACACAATGGTGGCATCAGACGGCGGTACTTTTAGTTACGGAGCAATTAATTACGGTTCACTCGGGGGTTTACCGTTATTTAAACCAGTTGTGGGCATGGCAGCAGTGGGTGGCAGCTAAAGCAGAATATAAGCTAAATCCTAGTTGTTTCCTAGATAAGTAATGCCTACCAACATTACTTATTGGTCAATAATAGGTGAAATATGGACTAAAAAGCTCCACGAAAGTGCCTATAATTCAAAATTGTAATCAATTGTCGAAACAAAAGCCTGTTAGTGTGATTATTGGTCTTAACATGAAAAATGCTTACATGAAAAATGAGTTTTGCCCAATCTGTTTAAAAGAGTTAAAATAGAAACACATGGGTAGATTAAAACAGAGATACGCGTACGCTATAATACTACTCAAGCAATTAGTTAGGACGGACTTCAGGTTACGTTACCAGGGTTCTTTTTTAGGGTACCTTTGGTCGTTGTTGCGGCCATTATTGCTGTTCTTTATTCTTTATGTTGTATTTGCTAAATTTCTTAGAGTTGGAGACAGGATACCGAATTACCCAGTCTACCTACTACTAGGGATTGTTCTATGGAATTATTTCGTTGAAGTCACAAGTGGGAGTATAAGCTCCATAGTTGGGCGCGGTGATTTGCTAAGAAAGATAAACTTCCCAAAATATGTGATCGTATTGGCTGGGTCGGTAAGCGCTCTTATTAATCTCAGTATTAACTTTTTAGTAATTATAGTATTTATGCTCATTACTGGTGTCGATATTAGCCGCTATGTCGTATTCGCACCACTCATTCTTTTGGAGTTGTTTGTTTTTTCACTATCCCTGGCATTTTTCCTAAGTGCGTTGTTTGTAAGATTTAGAGACATAAATTATATATGGGAAGTTATGCTTCAGGGCGCATTTTATGCCACTCCAATTTTATATCCACTGACATTGATTCCCCACAAAGCCGCTATGATATTAATGCTAAACCCTGTGGCGCAAATGATTCAAGATCTTAGATATATGCTTGTGACTCCTCAGACACAAACAATTAATCAGATTTTTGGCACGCAGTGGATACGATTATTCCCCGTTGCTTTGACATTACTTTTTGCATACTTTTCTAGTAGTTATTTCAGGAAACACTCTAAATATTTTGCAGAGGAAGTCTAAAGAATGAGCCAAGTAGAAAATGTCATAGAAGTAAAAGGTGTTTATAAAGATTTTCAGCTTCCACACGAAAAGACGAGTTCCGTTAAGGGTATATTTACAACTTTACTTCAAAGTAACGCCCTAAGACACAAAGAAACCCAACACGCCCTAAAAGATATTAATTTTCACGTAAAAAAAGGTGAATTTTTTGGGATTGTGGGTCGTAATGGCAGCGGAAAGAGTACACTACTAAAAATACTAGCCGGCATTTACCAGGCAAACAAGGGCGGAATTAAGGTTAGTGGCAAGCTGGTCCCGTTTATAGAATTAGGCGTTGGGTTTAACCCGGAGTTGACTGGCCGCGAAAACGTTTATCTTAATGGTGCTTTGTTGGGATTTTCCAGGCAAGAAGTCGATGCTATGTATCAAGATATCGTGGACTTCGCGGAAATAGAAAAGTTTATGGACCAAAAGCTCAAAAACTATTCTTCTGGCATGCAGGTGCGCCTGGCCTTTTCCATTGCCACACGGGCTAAGGCCGATATATTGCTAATTGACGAAGTACTGGCGGTTGGAGATGCTGACTTCCAGCGCAAGTGTTTTGACTATTTCCAAAAGCTAAAGGGAAATGGCACCACGGTCGTATTTGTGACTCACGATATGAACGCTGTGAGGGAATATTGTGACCGGGCGATATTAATAGAAAAAAATGAAATTGTCGCAGCGGGTAATTCAGACGAGGTAGCAACTAAATACACCAGAATGTTTATTGAGGATGCTAGTACAGAAAAAAAAACAAAAAGAAAACTCAAAGCGATGGGGTGACGGGGCTGTAAAATACACAAAAGTCCTTGCTCCCAAAATATTAAAAAACGATAAAGAACTTATTTTTAGCGTTACGGCTGTTGCCAACAAAGACATAGAAAAACCTAATTTTGGATTTTTAATACGCAACGCTTCTCGCACCCACATACTCGGGACTAATACGGTTATTAAGAAAAAACGGATAGATCATTTAAAGGCTGGCCAGGAGATAACAATTGAATGGCGCATACCCAACGTATTTAACGACGGAGTTCATTATATTGACCCAGCTGCCGTGTATAAGGGCGATAAGCAGGTAGCGGATTGGTGGGAAGAAGCTGCGACTTTTAGTGTGCTAAAAGAGGAGCGCACCCCATATTTAGTTAACCCCAGCGTTACCTGTAATATCCATGAAACCAATTAAGCTGTTCATAGAAGCTTATCCCATTACCGAGAAACACATCAGTGGCATTGGCCATATGACCCTAGAGTTAATTAGGGCATTAGAAAAACATCCAGATAACAAAAAAACGTTTGAAATCAATTTAGTAATCAATAGAGATAGAAGAAGCAGTTTGAATCGGTGGAAGTTTAAGTCGGTTTATGTAAAAACTATTCCTTTGCCCACCAGACTATTTAACATTTTATGGAAGTTTGATTTATTGCCACCAATGGATATATTTCTGGGCAAGGGAGCATACGTATTCCCGAATTACAAAAACTGGCGGCTGCTACTTTCTAAATCATATACGTATGTCTGCGATATCAGCTATTTGTTATTTCCAGAGTATGTTAGTCCCAAAAACCAAAGATACTTGCAAAAAAATATTTTTAAATGGGTTAAGCGATCATGCAAAGTACTAGCAATATCTAAAAATGCTCAAACCGAAATCGTTGAGCACCTACATATAAAAAAAGACAAAACATTGCTTGTTCCATGTGGTGTTGACGTGGACATATATTATAAAAAATCTAGCACCGAAATCGAAAATTTTAAGACCAAATACAGTCTTAAGAAAAACTATATTTTATATCTTGGCAACATTGAACCCCGAAAGAATATTATAAGGCTTATAGGGGCGTACAAAATGCTACCAGCTAAACTACGTGGGCAATACGCGCTAGTCATAGTGGGCGGTGGCGGATGGCTTAATGAGCCGATCATGAAAGAAATTACAGAAGCCCAGAATGCGGGTTTTAACGTAATTAAGCCTAGCGTATACATACCAGATGATGACCTACCCACCCTGCATAGTGGAGCAACTATATTAGTTCACCCAGCTTTATACGAAGGTTTTGGCATATCTACGCTACAAGCAATGGCATGCCAGACCCCCGTCATAGCCGCCAATAACTCTTCCATGCCTGAAGTAGTAGGCGATTCTGCTCTGTTGGTTAATGCTGAAGACGCCAGTGATATATCTGTTAAAATGGAGACACTGCTAAAAGATAAAGGGCTTCAGCAGAACCTAATGAAACAGGGTTTAAAACAGGTGCAACGCTATACATGGGACAACGCTGCCAAGGCTTTAGTAGATGGGGTAATTGGAAATTATGGAAAATAGAGTTATATCATATGCGCAAAATAGGGAAGATGTCATCCTCGCGGCTTTTTTTGACGATGACGAAAAGGGGTTTTACGTGGATGTTGGCGCAAATCATCCCGTGCAGGATTCGGTTACCAAGTATTTTTATGAACGGGGATGGCGTGGAATTAATATTGAACCAATTAAAGAGCAATACGACTTAATTGTTGAAAATAGGCCTAGAGACATAAATTTGCAAATTGGTATATCTGACAAGGCAGGCACTCTAAACCTGCGTATTTATGAAAAAGGGGATGGCTTATCAACTTTTTCTAACAAAATGCAAAAAGGTTATGAATCCCAAGGTTCCTTTTTTACTGATAAGTTTCATGAAGAATTGGTCGAGGTAAAGACGCTAGCGTCGGTGTTCAGGAAAAATAACGCAAAACACATAAGCTTTCTTAAGGTGGATGTAGAGGGATATGAGTTTGAAGTATTAAGGGGTAATGATTGGAAAGCATATCGTCCAGAAGTGTTGTGTGTTGAGGCAAATCACCTTATAAATGACTGGCATCCATATCTAAAATCTCATAATTACGAAAAAGTATTTCACGATGGCCTTAATGAATATTTTGTAGCCAAAGAGGCAAGTTCAAGAAGAGAAAAGTTTTCTTATGTAAGAGGGATTATTGGCAAACCGATAATTTCTTTAAAGTGGGAACAAGAATTAATACACCAAAAAGCAGGCATAAAGTGGCTAGAGATGGAATTGCAGTCTGAAAAGACAAAAACCTGGGAGACACAGAGAGAAGTTGCTCACATTCAAGCTGAACTTTTAGAGCAGCGACGGATTAGGAACTTATTTAAGACACTTTTAAGAAAAATAGATGCTGCATTTGTGGGGATGATTGAAGCCATGAATCAGCCAAAACGAAAGCATGCCAGCAAACTAATACCACCTAAAACCGCAGCTGGTATTGACCAGCTATCTAGGCCCGAGTTGTTGGTTATCGCCAAACAGAATGACAGAGATAACTTTTACAGTATTGCTGGCTCGGGCAGCTACAATAAGCTATACGTATACAGGTTTACCAAATTTATGTATAAGGTTACCAGAAAAATAATGAAGCTGATATTTAAGGGCATAAGAAAATGTGTAAGAATAATTAAAAGATTGGTTCGCCGATGAGTCCAAATAGGCTAATTATTGATGGACAGGTATTTCAAACCATGGCATGGCACAGGGGCATGGGTAAGTACTCTTTTGCGCTGCTAGAGGCGTTATTTGATGGTGGCATCACTAAGCAGTACAAGGAAATAGAACTGGTTCTTAACGCCAATATAAAAGCCGAGCCAGGTAGCATTGAAACGCTTAAAAGGCGATTTAGTAACCTAAAGTTTACCTCCCTTAACCTAGAGGTTACGTCGTCAGATAAGAGCATTAAGGACTTGCAAACAATTAACAAGCAGCGCATAACAGAGAGCCTAGATGGCACGCCTTTTGATTATTTAATTTTATCTTTATTTATCGACGAGGCGTGTATTGTCTTTCCTGAAAATGCGTCAAATAAACTGCTGTTATTTTATGATCTCATTCCGTTTCTGTATCACGAACGCTATCGTAATCGCATAGATTTTTCTGGCTACCTGGACCACTTTCGTACCATCTACGAAGCCGACAAAATTTTTACAATCTCACAGACTGTTGCAAACGATCTGGAGGTCTTTTTAGGTATTAGTGAAGGAAAGCTCGTTAACATAGACGGAGCGTCCATAAATAGAGCTGACATTACTTCAAAAAAGCCCGATATCAACTTGCCCGAAAAGTTTATTTTAATGCCATCCGGCGATGAACTTAGGAAAAATAACCTGCGGGCGGTTAAGGGCTTTGAGGAATTTAATTCAAGCAACGGCAACGAATATAAGCTGCTATTAACATCCTATTTTAGCGACTATACGACCGAAGAACTCAAGTCATATTCTGATAACCTTATTTTTACCGGAAATATACCAGAAGCAGAACTGCAATGGCTCTATCTGCACGCCGAGCTGCTGCTATTTGCCAGTGAATATGAAGGGCTTGGCTTGCCTGTGCTTGAAGCCATAAGTGCCGGGCAAAAAGTGGCCTGTTCTGACATTTCTGTGTTTAAGGAGATTTCACCAGATGGGCTATATTTCTTCGATCATTTAGATACTTCCTCCATCGCGCGTACCATCGTAAAGGCGCTAGCTTTACATGGATGGCACGATAAAAAGAAAACCTATCCAGCCATTTTAAAAAAATATACCTGGGGTAACAGTGCGTCTACATTAATAACAACCCTCAAATCGTTGGCTCAGGAAAAGGCGACCCCACTTGCTAAGCCAAAAGTGGCCGTTCTTACACCTCACCCTGCGGGCTTCTCGGCAATTGGAAAAGTTGTCGCCGAGTGCCACGATGAGTTTAGTAAATATTTTGAGCTAGACTATTACTACGACTACGGCGCTTATCATCGAGAGGTTAGGCCGGACTACCTTTCCCATATCGCCCAGACGTATGACGCCACCGAATTCAATGCAAAAATATACGCGGACTACGATGCGGTTATCTACCATATTGGCAACAGCGACTATCACTTGGACTCCATTAAGTGTGCTTTGCACATGCCAGGCTATGTTATTCTTCACGACACCTTCTTGAGCGGTGCTTTTGAAACCATGGAACGGGCTGGTTACATCACTAAAGATAGACTGGCACTTGAAATGATGCTGAATGAGCTAGACAAAACTAAACTTGGAGAATACTTGACTACTATTGTGAATAACCAGCTTGGCGTAATCACACATTCGAAGTACGCTGCTAAAGCCGTCAAAAGTGTTCTGGAGGTTAATGTTCCGGTTCATAAAATAAACCTTCCTGTTTCGACACCAACGAAGATTAAAGATATTGAAACACTCGGATTACAGATTGGTCTAGCTGGCATCATCGCTGACGTTAAGGGGCTTTCAATTATAGAAGAGCTGGCATCATCTGAACTATATAAAGAGTGTGTGATAAATATTTTTGGGTTTAATTTTGCAAAACCAGAAGTAACTAAACAGTTCAGGAAGTGGGCGCATGTTAAAATCTACCCTAATCCCTCCGACTTTGAGTTCCAAACGAAACTAGCTAAACTCGATGTACTACTAAATTACCGCATGGAATATAGGGGCGAAACTTCTCTAACCGCATTAGAGGCTATGCGTTATGGTGTTCCTGTGGTCATTAAGGGCGATAGCGGCTGGTATTCCGAACTACCTGATAATATTGTGTTAAAAGCAACCAGCATAGAAGAGACTATCCAGCGAGTAGCGGAAGCAATAAAAAGTCCAGCGCTCCGGAAAGGGATTGGCGAGAAGGCCAGGTGTGAGCTACTCCAGAAGTATAGTCATGACCAGTACGCAAAAGGAATTTTGAGTTTTCTAGACAGTGATCACATAAAGGCTAAAGAATAATTTTATAGTTTACCAATAATCGTGACTGAGTTAAGGTAGCACCGTCACATCAAACCAGCCAACCCCACCAACGTTCCAGTTTTGAGCTCCTTCTAGCAACGGTTGGAAATATTCCCGGTAACTGCCGACGTTAAAGCTCCATGGTGGCGTCAAGCTGAACTCAAAGCGGCCAATTTGCCCAGGCTGCACGATGTGCTGGTTACCTGCAAGCGTAACACCATCGGCCTCATATACCTTTGCGAATAAGTTAGTTGGTCGGCTATATGAAGGCCAACCATAGCTGAACGCACTGTAGCGGTTAATTGGTGCGGTAGTAGCGAAGTGAAGGGGTGATAGGCCGGTGGGTACTGAGGCATCATCATACCAAGGAAAATTAGTATTGTTCCTGTAGGTGATAAATTCGGGAGAGGATGAGCCTCGGTTAATTGCTGGAGGGTTGCTTTGAGATATATACTGAGCATTCCCAGTTCTTTCTACCACCGTCGCATCAACCCAAGCAACCCCGCCCATTTGCCAGTTAGGACTACCCTCTACAATGGGTTGAAAGTATTCACGATTAACACCAATTGGCAAATTCGCCGACGCGGTAAGATCAAAATCGAAATGTACAATTTCCCCGGGTCGGACAACGTGCTGAAACTGGCTGGGAGTTACGCCATCCGCCGCATATACCATCGCGAACAAGCCGGTTGGCCGCGAAGCGGAGGGCCAGCTTCCAGAGAAACTACTCGATCGATTAATTGGCGCAGTTGTTGCAAGGTGTATTGGGGCGGTATTGTTAGTTTTAGCGGTTAAGTCATCATACCAATACGCAGTACCAATATTACGATATTCTAGGTATGAATTGGTCTTAGTGTTGCTTACTATAGAAGGATAGGGGCTTTGACCTTTATACTCGGCTTTATAAGCGGATGCGACGGTTACATCCAGCCACGCAATCCCTCCCATGTTCCAATTTGCCGCACCTTCTAACACTGGCTGAAATGACTCACGATAGACACCTGGAGGAACATTTGAGTCGACTGTTAACTGAAATTCAAATTGTGCTATTTGGCCTGGCTCGACAGCATGTTGGTTAGATGCCAATGTTTTACCATCAGATTCGTATACTTTACTAAACGTATGACTGGGGCGTCCTAAAGAGGGCCATGTTGCACTAAACCTGCTGCCGCGGTTTATAGGATCAGTTGCCGCCAGATGTAGGGGATTACCCCCTTGGGGTACGCTTACATCATCATACCATCTCGCAAATCCTAGATTGGCGAAACTAATGTAAACCGTTTTAGGTTCTGCGCTCGTTATAGTTGGATACGGACTTTGCGAATAAGGACGGGCCTCGTAGGCATTAGCGTAGGCTGTTCCGAACCAGTCATTGTATATTCTCCAGAAATTGCGGTTGCCATAAGCACTGCAAGCATCCCCAGTGCCATACATATTGTTTATAGCAGCCTGATTGGGCTGGTAGGGGGTATATGTATAAAGGGCGGCGGTGGCTCGGGTTGTAATATTAACTATCGAACTACCGCACTCGGGTTTTGAGTTTTGATAAAGTATGGTGTTATTGCCTAGTTTTTTGTATGGCCACCAAGATTTATCCATATTATCCAGATAATAACGTTTAAGGGCGGCCGATTCAGATATTTGGATAGAAAACCCTGCGTAGTTTTCATTACAGTTTGCCGCTCCTCCCGGGCCACTATCGGGGCAGTATGCGCCCATGGCGTAGGTATATTGTTTCTGAAATGGCCAGTCATCTGTTGTGAGTGGCCCCGCGGATTCTTTTTGAATGGTCACCAAGAGAACTTTGGGGCTAATATTGTAACGTTGGGCCGCGTCCCAGATAAGCTGAGCGGCGCTTCGGGCCCCCGCAGGGATAGGGGCGCCACCATAATTATTAGCTGGTATGCCTGGTCCTGGTTCAGTTTTGGGAACTTCATAATAATTATTTAGGCATGTAAAAGTTGTCGGCCTACTAAGTGATGCCGCGTATTGTGCTCGTGTTGAGTTACTAAATGGCTGAGCACTCCGCGCCCCACTAGTATCGCATTGGCCGGGCACGCCGTCATAACCCCCAGTTCCTACCTTGCGGTTTAAAAAATCTTGTATTTGGGGTACGGACATGGCATTGGGATCGGTGAAGACTGCGTCGTCAATAATACGGCCGGCCTGCCAGTTGCTGCCGCTTACTGCCGACGCCTGGCCTTTATTAAATATAGCTATTCCCATCGAGAGACTAAACAATAAGATGGCATTGACGATAAGTATTCTTTTATTCATTATTTAACCTCGTAAGAAATTGTTTTGGTTGCTGTCGTACCGTTAGTGGTAACGGCTAATTTTAATGACCAAATACCTTTCCCTATAGTATCTATCGGGACACTAAACCCCGCGCAGCTGGAAAATTCAGCTTGATAAATCACTTTTGCCGACTGATTGTTTGTTTTGCTGCCGTTTGAACTTGTCAGTTCACACGAACCATCGCTATAACCGGATAGTTTAGTAAAAACAGTAACGGAGTTGTTTGGCTCTTGCTGGGCAGTAAGCTCTATGGACGTCGTGGGGGGTACACTGGGAAGAGAGTTTGGATCATCTCCTTTGGTGGGTTGCGTAATTAATTCTTTTTTACTATCGGCATTAAACTTAGCTTCTGCCTGTTTTTGTTCTGCTGTGGGGCCTTGAGTTGGTACCGAGCTTTGTGGACGCTTATGGTAAATATTGATAACATGCGTTAATTCTAATAAGGCCACAAGAATAGCCAGTGTGGCTAGAGTGCCTAATATGATTAGTATTTTTATTTTTCTATTTTTCATAGTAATGTTTTACTCTTTTTATATAAGTACTTAAACTGTAGCATAAAACATAAGCAAAAACAAGGACGAGTTATTGTATAAGACATATTTTAGTAAAATACTGGGTAATGCAAAACTATTTGCTAATATAGGTGGGTGATTACCGTTATTATTGCTGGGGGGTCGGGGACTAGGTTGTGGCCGTTGTCCACGCCTAATTATCCTAAACATTTGCTGGCGCTGACTGGGTC
>Ga0136611_10001993_pt1 | contig 14208 bp, 16 predicted proteins | sample AntDrymUQ2232306_2_FD_106645 | JGI IMG/M metagenome (GOLD analysis project Ga0136611, IMG submission 106645) | Polar desert sand microbial communities from Dry Valleys, Antarctica - metaG UQ223 (23.06) | ecosystem: Environmental > Terrestrial > Soil > Desert | place: Antarctica: Dry Valley...
ACCGGCAGGACGAGGAGTGGCAGCAGCGTCTCGCGGACCCGCAGCCCGGCAGACATGGCGCCGTACGCGGTGCCCGAGGCGGCGAGGCCGATCGTGGCCAGCAGGCACGTGAGGGCGAGCAGCCAAGGGGTGTGCAGCTCGGTGCCGTAGAGGAAGGCGATGCCGGCGAGCAGCACGACCTCGAGCACCACGAGCTGGGCGGCCACGGCGGTCGCCTTGCCGAGGAAGATGCCTGCGGGGTCGAGGCCCGTGAGGCGCAGCCCGTCCCGAGCACCGTCGGCCGCCTCGACGGCGAACGAGCGCTGGACGGCGAGGAGCGAGCACAGCACGACGGCGATCCAGAACAGGCCGGGGGCCGCCTTGTCGAGCACGCCCCGGTCGGGATCGAGCGCGAACGCGAACAGGACGAGCACGAGCACGGCGAAGGGCGCCACCTGGTTGAGGGCCACGCGGGAACGGGCTTCGACCCGGAGATCTTTGGCGCCGACGAGCAACGCGTCCCTAAACACCGACGGCCGCCGTGGAAGCCGCCGTGGACGAGACCGGCCCGGCGGGCGGGGCGGGGGTGATCGAACCACCGGCGACGACCAGCATCCGGGGCGTCAGCGCGGCCGCCCGCTCGAGCTCGTGGGACGCCATCACGACGGTGGCACCGAACGACGCCGCTTCGCCGATGAGCTCGTCCACCAGGTCTCGCCCGCCTGCGTCGATGCCGGCGTGAGGCTCGTCGAGCAGCCACAGCTCGGGTCGCCGGGCCACCAGCACGGCCAGTGCCACGCGGCGGCGCTGCCCGGCCGAGAGCCGGCCGGCGGCAACGCTCCGGAGGCGCCCGGCCAGACCGAGACGCACGAGCGCGGGCTCGACGGTGGAGATCGACGCGCCGGCAGCCCGCACCGAGAACCGCACGTTGTCCTCGACGGCGAGGTCGTCGTACAGGAAGGTGGCGTGCCCCAGCAGGCCCACGCGCCGGCGCACGGCTCGACGGTCGCGCCGCAGGTCGCATCCCAACACCTCCGCCTCGCCCTCGACCACCGGCACCAGCCCGGCGCACGCGCGCAAGAGGGTCGTCTTCCCGGCGCCGTTCGGGCCGGCGAGGTGGACCACCTCACCTGCTTCGACGAGGAGATCGGCACCGGCAAGAGCAGGGAAGCGACCGAGCAGGACGACAGCGCGGTGCATGCGGATGGCAGGGGCCATGGCGACGGCACTCATGCTACGACGGCCTGCCCAGGTAATCCCAAGCCTGCGGGGCGCGCGCCCGCCGGTGCGAGGCCCGTCTACGGTGAGAGGTTGTGGAAGTGCGCCGGGTGATGGGTGGCACCGGGCGCGCCATGATTGCGTCGGGCCTCCTGATCCTGCTCTTCGTCGCCCACCAGCTGTGGGGAACGGGCGTCGCCGAGGCAAGGAGCCAGGACTCCCTGCGGGCCGACTTCACCGCGACGCTGAACACCCCGGCGACGCCGACGACCACCTCGAGCACGTCCACCACATCGACGACCACCGTGGCCTCGGCCGCAGGGCCGACCACGTCGTCAGCTCCGAAGCCGGTGGCGCCGCCGACGACACGAGAACGGGTGCCGCCGGTGCCGACCGGTGACGCCGCCGCCGTGATCGAGATCCCACGCATCCGGCTGGAGAAGGCGGTGGTCGAGGGCACGACCGTCGCTGCGCTCAAGAAGGGCCCCGGGCACATCATCGGGACGCCCCTCCCCGGTCAGCCGGGCAACTCCGCCATCTCCGGCCATCGCACGACGTACGGGGCACCGTTCGCCCGGCTCGACGAGCTGCGGCCCGGCGACGAGATCGTGGTCACCACCCGGCAGGGCCGCTTCACCTACAGGATGAGCGCCAGCCAAGTGGTGAAGCCGACGGACAACTGGGTGCTCGACCCCACCGACGACAACCGGTTGACCCTCACCACGTGCCACCCCCGCTACAGCGCGGCCCAGCGCCTGATCATCACCGCCATGCTGGAGGACATTCCGGCGCCCGGTCCGCCTCCTGGTGAGATCCGGATGGCCGAGCCGGAAGAAGCACCGGACCTGCCCGGTGAGCAGTTGACGGAGCGGCCCTCGGACGCACCTGGGGACCAGACGCCAGGCGACGTGCCGGGCGAGAGTCCGCAGGACGGCGAAGTGGACGGCACAGAGGAGGCGCCGTCGCTCGACGTGTCCGGCCAGGCCGCTCCCAATGGTCCGGCCATCATCTGGGGCGTGGCCGCAGCCGGCGTGTGGCTGGCGGCGTGGGCTGCTTCGCGGCGCCTCGGCAAGCCGGTCGCCTACGCGCTCGGTGTGCCGGTCTTCGGTGTCGCGCTCTTCCAATTCTTCGAGAACTTCGCCCGCCTGCTCCCTGCCAACGTCTGACCGCTCAGATCGCGGTCAGGCGGCCGAGGCCGATGGCCTCCATGACCTCGATGATGGCGGCGGACACCCGACCGAGGCGGTTGGTGAGCAGCAGGAGTCCGAAGCTCACCAGCAGCGCTCCGGAGACGGTGTTGATCGCCCCGAAGTGGGCCTTCACCCAGGAGAAGACGCCGGCCAGGCGGCCGATCCCCATGCCCGCGGCCACGAACGGCACGCCGAGACCCAGGGAGTACATCAAGAGCAGGCCCACCCCCTCCCCGAGCGACTCGCGGGTTGCCGCCGTGGCCAGCACGATGGAGAGGATCGGGCCGATGCACGGTGTCCACCCGAAGGCGAAGGCCATGCCCATGAGCGGCGGGGCCAACGTGCCGAGCCGGTCGGGCAGCACCGCCACCCGGCGCTCCCGCAGCAACACGGCGGGACGGATGAGCCCGGCGATGAAGAGCCCCATGACGATGATCAGGAGGCCGGCCACCTGGTTCAGGCCGCGCTGGCGGGCCAGCAAGAACTGGCCGATGAGCGTCGAGGCCAGGCCCAGGGCGGTGAACACGAGGGTGAAGCCGGCCACGAAGAGCAAGGTGGAGCGCAGGAGGCGGCGCATGTCGGGGCCACGGGGCGTGGCCAGCTGGGCCGTGCCCACGCCGGACATGAGCGACAGGTAGCCCGGCACCAGCGGCAGCACGCACGGCGAGAGGAACGACACCATGCCGGCCCCGAAGGCGAGGACGAACCTACCGACCACGGAAGACGGGAGGGCGCTTCTCGGCGAAGGCTGCCCGTCCCTCCTGCAGGTCCTCGCTCGCCCACGCTCGCCGGAAGGCCTCGGTCACCTCCGGATCGGGATCCTGGGGCTCGAGACGGTTGAGCGTCAGCTTGTGGCCGGCGATGGTGAGCGGGGCCATGTCGGCCATGACCGCAGCCCATGCCAGCGCGTCCTCCAGGCCACCAGAGCGGTCGGCCAACCCCAGCCCCACGGCGCGGGTGCCGCTGACCTCCTCGCACGCCAGCAACATGGCTCGGGCCGGGCCCGAGCCGGCCAGCAGTGCCAGCCGCTGCACCGTCCAGTGGTCGACCATGAGACCCAGCTTGGCGGCGGGGATGCCGAACCGGGCATCGGGCTGGGCGACCCGTAGGTCGCACGCCACAGCCAGCTGGGTCCCTGCGCCGAGGGCGGCGCCGTGCACGGCGGCGATGGTCGGCACCGGTGCATCCCGCAGGCTGCCCAAGGCGCCCCGCAGGGACCGTGCGAAGTCGTTGTCCTCCACCCCCGTGAGGTCGGCCCCCGCACAGAAGTGCGGTCCCGCTCCGGCCAGCACGATGGCGCGTGCACCGGCCGCGCAGGCATCACCGACCTGGCCGGTCAGCTCCTCGCAGGTGGCCCCGTCGACGGCGTTTCGGCGCTCGGGACGGTCGAGCGTCAGCAGGGTCACCCGGTCGCGGGTCTCGACGTGGATCACAGCTCGACCATACCGGGGTGCCTTATCGCCGCTTGGCCGCCTGCTCGCCGACCAGCTCGAGGTCGGCATCGACCATGCGGCCGACGAGATCGCCGAAGCTCAGCTCGGGAGCCCAGCCGAGCCGCTCGCGGGCCTTGGTCGGGTCGCCTACGAGCAGGTCGACCTCCGCCGGGCGCATGAACCGCTCGTCCTGCACCACGTGGTCCTCCCACTTCAGGCCGGCGCGGCTGAACGCGATCTCGCAGAACTCACGCACGGCATGGGTCTCGCCGGTGGCGATGACGTAGTCGTCAGGCATGTCCTGCTGCAGCATGAGCCACATGGCCCGCACGTAGTCGCCGGCGAAGCCCCAGTCCCGCTGGGCGTCGAGGTTCCCGAGGGCCAGCTCGGTGGCGAGCCCGTGGGCGATCCGCGCCACTCCGTGGGTGATCTTGCGGGTCACGAACTCCAGGCCCCGGCGCTCGCTCTCGTGGTTGAAGAGGATGCCGCTGGATGCGTGCAGGTCGTAGCTCTCTCGGTAGTTCACGGTGATCCAGTGCCCGTAGACCTTGGCCACCCCGTACGGGCTGCGGGGGTAGAGGGGGGTGCTTTCGCGCTGTGGGACTTCCTGCACCTTGCCGAACATCTCGCTCGAGCTGGCCTGGTAGAAGCGGATGTCCGGATCCACGATGCGGATGGCGTCGAGCAGTCGCGTCACCCCGAGGGCGGTGATCTCACCTGTGAGCACAGGCTGGTTGAACGACGTCTGCACGAACGACTGAGCGGCCAGGTTGTACACCTCCGTGGGCCGGTGCTCGCGCAGGATGTGGATCAGCGAGGCCTCGTCGAGCAGGTCGCCGGACGACGTGTACGGGTCGAGGACCAGCCGGTCCTGCAGGTGGGCGATGCGCTCGAAGTTCGTCGTGCTGCTCCGCCGCACCATGCCCACGACCTCGTAGCCCTTGTCGAGGAGGAGCTCGGCCAGATAGGAGCCGTCCTGGCCGGTGATGCCGGTGATGAGCGCGCGTGCTGTCATGGAGACGATGGTGACGGGTTCGGTGGCATCCGTCTGCCAACTGGGTTAACAGCCGTCGGTTCCTGCGGCTTCGTACACTGCGTCGGTGGACCGCGCGGAGACCCTCGGTCGGCGGATCGCTCGGCTCCGATCCGCCCTGGGATGGACGCAGCAGGAGCTGGCGGAGCGCCTCGCCGTCTCCCGGGTGGCGGTCTCCCACCTCGAGTCGAACACGAACGTGCCCGGCGAGCGCACGGTGGCCCTCCTGGCCGGCCTGTTCAAGCTCGAGCCGCACGAGCTCGTGCACGGCACCTCGTACGCCCCGGCCAAGGCCGAACGGCTACCGGTGGTGGTCTGTCGCTACACGGAGGTGGAGCTGCAGCTGCGCCTGCTCGACCAAGACCTGTCACGCCTCGAGTACCTCGGCGCCACCGCCAGGGCGCGGCTGGTCGATGAGTGGCAGACCCAGCTGAGGTTGGTGGCCAAGGCCGCGTGGGACCGTGGAGAGCGCCTGGCCGTCGAGGCTGCGCTCGACCGCCTCCGGTGGCTGTGACGCGTCCGTCGCTCATGCGACAGCAGGCGCACCGTTCTGCAGAGGGAGCACCTCGGCGGCCACCTCGGCGATCTCCTCGTCCCAGTCGGCCGGCTCTGTCGCTGGAGCCAGCACGAACTTGCTGAAGCCGACCTCGACGTAGCGCTCGAGCAGGCGGGTCACCGCCGGCAGCCCCGATGGCACCACGTCATTGGGGTCCGTGCCCGGACGACGGGCGGCGATCAGTGCCGCGAGACGATCAGGAAGTGGGCCCTGCGAGTAGACGACGAAAGCGCCCCAGTGCTCGTCGTCGATGCGCCGTCCCGCTGCGGATGCTGCTTCCTCGACGATCCGCCTCCCCTCCTGCACGCTCTCGGGAGTGCAGAAGCTCGGAAGCCAGCCGTCACCGTGACGACCGACCCGACGCAGCTCGCCCGGCGCGGCTCCGCCCATCCACACCTCGAGGGGGTCCTGCACAGGACGGGGCCGCACGGTGATGTCCTCGTACTGGTAGCGCGTGCCTCGGTGGGTGACGCCATCCTCCGCCCAGAGGCGCCGCAACAGCGGCAACACCTCGTTGAAGGTCTTGGCTCGGTCCTCCCTGGCGATGCCGAAGGCCTGCTGCTCGGCCGGGTTGGCCACGCCGAGTCCGAACGCCGGCAGCAGCCGACCGTTGCAGAGGTGGTCGAGGCTGGCCAGCTCTTTGGCCAGCAGCACCGGGTTCCGGCCGGGCAGCACCAGCACGCTGAAGCCGAGCTTCAGCCGGGACGTGCGGCCCGCCACGTAGGACAGCCCGACGATCGGATCGACCGCCGGACCGGTGACCCGCTCGGACAACCACAACGAGTCGAAGCGGTGCCGCTCGAGGGCGTCGGCCAGCCGGCCCAGTCGTTCGCCACCGCCGGTAGAGGTGGATGTGCCCAAGCCGTACCCGATCCGTACCTTCATCGATCTCTCCGTTTCGGACGACGTTGGTCCCGAAGGCCGTCGTCGACGGACGGTAGCGTGCCGCCCGTGGCCTTCATCGCCGTCGCCATCATCCTCGGCGTGGCTGTAGGACTGGCACTCGGCGGCAGCTTCCAGCGGCTCGGGGCGGTGTCGTTCCGAAGGACACCGCTGCTGATGCTCGGCGTCGTGGTGCAGGTGCTCGCCGGGTTCGTCGGTGGCGGGGCGGGCCTCGCCCTGGTGGTGGTGTCGCTGGCGCTGCTGGCCTCGTTCACCCTGGCCAACCTGCGTCTCGGCGGCATGGGCCTCGCCTTCCTGGGCATCGCCATGAACCTGGCCGTCATGGCCGTCAACGGGGGGATGCCGGTCCGCCCTGCGGCAGTGGTCGCTGCGGGCCTGGCCAACCATGAGGACGTCGCCACCCTCGACTTCGGCACCAAGAGGCACCTGGAGCAGCCGGACGACCAGCTCATGGTGCTGGCCGACGTGCTGCCCGTGCCGGTGGTGCGCGAGGTGCTCTCCTTTGGCGACCTGGTCATGAGCGTGGGCGTGGCGTCGGTGCTCGTCAACCTGCTCCGCCCCCGTGGGCGCCACGTGGCGCTTCAGCCCGAGGGCGGCACGAAGGTCTGATCCGCCACGTGCCGGTTGAGGGCGTGCAGCGTGGCCCGAACGGAGGCCTGCTCCACGGTGGTTGCGGCGGCCATGCCGTAACGCTCACCGCTGCCGCCGGACGCGAGCACCAGCATGAGCATTACGCCCTCCGCTGAGACATTCTCGAAAAGCCCCGCCACCCGCACCTCGAAGGGCACGTCTGCGCCGAGTCCGACAAGCGCCTCGAGGGTGGCCATCGCTGCCGGCACCGCCCCGACGCCGGGCTCCCGACCGGAGGCGTGCACGCCGTCGCGAGTGAGGTGCACCTCCACCATGGGACCGCCGTCCTCCTCTCCGCGCTCGACGCCGGCGACCCGCACCCTTGGCGTGCGCACACCGCCGGTCACCTCGACGAGGTAGGCCACGTCGAGGTGCGTCGAACAGAGCTGCTCGGCCGTACCCTCCAGCCCGGGCTCCGGCGTGTCTATGACGAAGAGCTGCACGACGAGCGTTTCCGAGCGCTCCACCAGGCCGACGAAGGTGACACCGGGAAGTCGCCTCAGCTCGAGCTCGAGCTCGTCAAGCCCGGCGGTCATGTGCGCTTCCTCCGGTACAGGCGTTCGTCGGCGAGGAGGAACAGCCGCGTCGGGTCGGTCTCGTCCTCCGGCGCCACCGCCAGGCCGAGGGAGACGGTCACCGCCGCGGCCGGCACAGCCACCTGTACCGCCTCTTCGAGTCGCTGCGTCAGTGACGGGAGCAGACCGGCGTCGCCCTTCGGCACGATGAGCGCAAACTCGTCGCCGCCGATGCGGGCCGCCACGTCACCCAGTCGCAGCCGGCGTCGGAGCTCGGAGCCAATGGCGCGCAGGGTGGCGTCGCCGGCGGCGTGGCCGAGGCGGTCGTTCACGGACTTGAAGCCGTTCACATCGATGAGCACGAGCCCGAAGGGCCACCCATAGCGCTCGGCCGAGCTGCAGGCGGCACTGAGCTCGGCGTCGAAGGACCGGCGGTTCAACAGCCCCGTGAGCGGATCGTGCAGGGACTCATGGCGTGCGACATCCAGGCGCAGGGCCAGCGCGCAGAGGTTGGTGACGCCGCCGGCCAGCTCGGACGCCGAGCCGGCCGGCACCGTGTACAGCCCCCGCTGACCAGTTCGCACGAGGTCGCGCGCCCAGCTGTCGGTGACCGGACGGCGCCCCACCCGGAAGGCTTGCCGGCCGAGGCCTGGTTCGTCGATGATCACCACTGCGTCGGTGGCTTGTGTATATGCAACGACCTCGGCGAGCGAGCGGTACACGAAAGCCACGCCCGACTCGGCATCGGCCAGGTCCCCGGTGAGCCGAGCTAGCAACCCCGGCCCCACGGACACGGTGGCGTGGGCTTCCTCGCCAGCGCTAGCAGCGGAGTGAAGGACCACGGACGGAGAGGGAACCACAGATTCGAGCGGTGTGGTCCGCGAGTTGTGACGGAGAGTGGCCACCACCTCCCATAAGCCACATCTTTTCGAGCCGCAGCACCCCCAATGGCCGACTGGGGCCCCGGTAGCGTGCCGGCGCGTGAGCTCTCGGGTTGCGGCCGCCGGGCTCGCAGTGGCGCTCGGGGTCATCGCCGTGTTGGTCGGTCTGCGGGGTGATCGCGCCGCCCTGCCGGACCGGTCGGAGCACGTGCTGCAATCGGTGCCCCTGCCTCCGTTCGACGCGGTCCGCACCCAGACGCAGCCGCTGGTTGGCCGCGAGGACGGGCTGTCCGGCGTCCACGGCGCTCTGGCGACGTACGGTGGCGGCGGCGATTGCGCGCTCGACCTGTCGCTGACCGACGATCGGGGCCGGGTGGTCGCCTCCCGGCGCGTGCCCTGCTCCGATCTGAGGGACAACGTGCCGGCTCCACTGCTGACCTTTGCTCCCGAGCAGCACAGCGCGGGTCGGACCTACTCCCTTCACGCCACGCTGGCGCCGGGAGCATCGACAGGGACGGTCGCGTTCTGGGGTGGCCCTGTGCCGTCCGGGCTGAAGGCGGCCGTCGTTGCCGGTTCGGATCTCGGCCTGACGGCCGCAGTGTTCACCGTCTACGGCGAGCCGGTGTCGTTCCTCCAGCGCCTCCCGACCATCCTTCGTCGGCTGGCGCTCCTGGCCCCATGGTGGGGCCAGCCCGCGTTCTCGGGCTCTGGGTCGTGGTCATCAGCGCCTCGCTCATCGGCGTCGTGCTCGCTCCCCGCCGAGCCCTGGCCTTCCTGCTGCTCTTGGCCTTGACCCGCGGCCTCCTCTGGTCGGCCCTGCTGCCCCCGCTGGAAGGACCCGACGAGGTGGGACATGTGGCCTACGCGCAGTTTCTGGCCGAGGAGGCGGCCGTGCCGCGCCGCGGCACGGACCTAGGTGGCTGGCCGGCTCTCAGCGCCCAGGTGGTGACCCTCACCACCGGCAGCCATCAGCGCTCGCTCCTGCCGACCGACCGGGTCGACCACGTGCCGACAGAGGTCACCCGCCTTCGCCAACAGGTGGGCGACGCGTCGCCGAGAGCGGGAGGCGACTCGGTCGCCGCCGGCTACTCACCCGCCTACTACGCCCCCGTGGCCCTGGCGTACGCGGTGACACCCGGGACCCTCGTCGACCGGAGCTACTCGATGCGCCTGGTGAGCGTCCTGCTCGGCGTCGTCGCCGCCGGGTGCACGTTCGCGGCTCTGCGACGCCTTCTCCCCGGGCATCCGCGATCTGCCGGCGTGCTGAGCGCAGCTGCGCTCCTACAGCCCCTCGTCAGCCAGCAGTTCGCGGTCGTGAACAATGACGCCCTGGTGATGACGGCCGGCGCTGCCGCCTTTGCCTTGGCGCTGCGCATCGCCCAGCGCGGCTCCTCCACCGGCTCGATGCTCCTTGGGGGCGCCATCGTCGGCATGGCCATGTTGGCCAAGCCCTTCGGGGCGGCGGCCGCGGCCCCTCTGGCCGTCGGCTGGCTCATCGCCGCCGCCCGATCCGGTCGGCAGGGCCCGCAGGGCGACCGGAGCCGGGTGCGTGAGCTTGTCGCCGGAGCGGTCGGGCTCGGGGCCACCTACGGCGTCTGGCTGGTGACGGCGCGGCTCGGTCGGTACCCGTCGACCGCCTTCGGGCTGCAGCCGGTCGACGGCCGGTCTCGATCCGTGACCGACTTCGTGCGGGCCCAGCTGGCCGGCCTCGCAGCGTTCTTCGCACACAGGCCTCGCAACATCTCTGGGGGGACTTCGCCTCGCTCGACACCGCCCTCCCGGCCGGGTGGATGGACGTCGTCTGGTATGTCACCGTCGCCGTCAGCCTTGGCGTCGTCCTGTGGGCGGGCGTTGCCCTCATCGACGTGGTCCGGCGACGGAAGGGCAGCGGCTCGTGGGTTGCGGACGACAGAGCCGGGCTGGCCGCCGGGACGTCCGTGGCCCCTGCCTTCGTGCTGGGCACGTGGCTCGTGCTGTGGCTGGCCGGGTACCTCTACTTCCGGTCGACGGGCGACGTCGACCTGCTGCAGGGCCGCTACGCGCTTCTCTGCATCCCGGCGCTCCTCTCTCTCCCGGTGCTCGTCCTTCGGCGACTCGTTCCGCAGCTGCCGTCGGCCGTGCCGGTCACCGTGCTGCTGGTTTCGGTGTGGACGCTGCAAGTAGCCGGCGTGGCCGTGGTGAGCACCCGGTTCTACGGCTGAAGCGGGCCCGGCGCGCGCCGTTGTTACCCTCGCCTGGTGGACGCTCGCGGCCCCAGCCGACTCGTGGCCCGGGGGATGGACATCGATCTGAGTCGCCCCAGGCTGATGGGCATCGTGAACGCCAGCCCGGAGTCGTTCTCCGACGGCGGCGCGAACGACACACTCGCCGACCAGGTCGATCGTGCGCTCGCGCTCCTCGATGATGGCGCCCACATCATCGACATCGGCGGACAGTCGGCCATCACCAACGTGCCCGAGCTCGACGAGTCGTTGGAGATCGAGCGGGTCGTGCCGCTCATCCGGGCCGTGCTCGACCAACGCCCCCACGCGGTCATCTCGGTCGACGCCTACCGCCCCCGTGTGGTCGACGCAGCCGTGGCCGCCGGCGCCGCCATCGTCAACGACGTCAGCGCGCTGCTGCACCCCGAGGTGGCCGCCATCTGCGCTGCGTCCGGTGCCGCGCTGGTCATCATGCACACCCGGGCCCGCCCGAAGCAGCGCTTGCAGGACCCTTCGTTGTACGCCGACGTGGCCGGCGACGTGGTCGAGCTGCTGGCCGATCGGGTGGCCGCCGCCCTGGCCCTGGGTGTGGCTCCGACGTCGATCATCGTCGATCCCGGGGTCGACTTCGCCAAGACACCGGCCCAGTCGATCGCGCTCCTGCAAGAGCTGGAGCAGATCGTGCGGCTCGGGAGGCCCTGCCTTCTCGCCCTCTCGAGGAAGGACTTCATCGGCGCCCTCACCGGCCGGGCGCCGCGGCAACGCCTGGCCGGCACGCTGGCTGCCATCGGGTACGTCGGGTGGCGGCCGGGGGTGATCTTCCGAGTGCACGATGTCGCCGCCGCAGCCGACTTCCTCCAGGTGCAGGCCGCGCTCGAAGGCCGCGTGCCGACGGACCGGGACCTGGCCTTACCCGAGGACATCCGCCACGAGCACAAGCACGCCGATGCCTAGCGGCGCAGACCCGGTCCTGCACAAGCGTGAGCGCATCCGGGCCCTCGTGTCAGCCGGCAAGCGCACCGGCTATGGACTGTTCGCCGTGGCCATCGTGGTGTTCTTCTGGGGCTTCGCGGCAGGCTTCGAGGACTGGATGATCACGGTCGTGGCCCTGACCATGGCGCTGGGCTCGGCGCTGCTGGCGCCGGCCATCGTGTTCGGCTACGGAATCGGCGCAGCCGAACGAGAGGAGCGCGAGCGCCCGATTACCCGTCGGTAAGGTGTCCCTACTTCTCGAAGGGACCGACACATGGGCAAGGCCGCAGTTCTGACCGCGTTGCAGGCGCCGCTGGAGATCCGCCACGACGTGGAGCACGAAGCACCGCATGCCGGCGAGCTCAAGATCCGCCTCGCCGCCTCCGGCGTCTGCCACAGCGACCTCTCGGTGCAGAACGGCACCATTCCGCTGGGGCCGCCCATGGTTCTCGGCCACGAAGGTGCCGGCGTCGTGGAGGAGATCGGGTCGGGTGTGACGGGCTTCGAGGTCGGCGACCACGTGGTGCTCACCTTCGTCCCGAACTGCCAGGAGTGCTTCTTCTGCCGGCGCGATCAGGGCTATCTCTGTGAGAAGTCGTCGATGCAGATGATGGGCGGCCTGCTGGACGGCACGACCCGCATGACCTCCCAGGGCCAGGCCCTGAAGCAGATGGCGCTCTGCGGCACGTTCTCCGAAGTCGCCGTAGTTCCCGCCATCAGCGCCGTCCGCATCGACCAGGACGTCCCCTTGAAGATCGCCGCCCTCCTCGGGTGCGGCGTGCAGACGGGCGTCGGGGCGGCCACCAACACGGCCGACATCCGCCAGGGCGACACCATCGCCGTCGTCGGCTGTGGTGGCGTGGGCCTCAACGTGGTGCAGGGCGCACGCATCGCCGGCGCCGAGCGGATCATCGCCATCGACATGAATGACACCAAGCTGCGGCTGGCCGAGAGCTTCGGGGCCACCGACACGATCAATGCCTCCGACGGCGACCCGGTCGCCCAGGTGCAGGCGCTGACCGGCGGTCGGGGTGCCGACGTGGCCTTCGAGGTCATCGGCCTGCAGCAGACGATCGAGCAGTCGATGGCCATGACCCGCAGCGGCGGTGAGACAGTGCTGGTCGGTGTGCCCCGCCTCGACGTGAACCTGGTGTTCAACCCTGCGTTCGGCGCGATCTACACGGCCAAGACCCTGAAGGGCTGTTGGTACGGCTCGTCCAACGTGGGGCGGGAGATTCCCAAGCTGCTGGCGCTCTACAAGAGCGGTGAGCTCAGGCTCGACGAGCTCATCTCGCGCGAGATCAAGCTCGACGAGGTGAACGAGGCGTTCGACGCCATGAAGGCTGGAGAGGTCGCCCGGACCGTCATCGTGTACTGACCCGTGTCCACCCGCCTGACGGCTGCGCACCGTCGTCGGCAGCTCCTCGACGCTGCCCGCACCGCCTTCGCCGAGAAGGGGTTCCACGCCACGTCCATGGACGAGGTGGCCGACGTGGCCGGGGTGACCAAGCCCGTCATCTACCAGCACTTCGGCTCGAAACGTCAGCTGTTCCTCGAGCTTCTCGTGGATGTGGGCGCCGAGCTACGGGACACGATCGCCGTTGCCAGCGCCAGAGCCACCGGGCCACGGGCCCAAGTCGAGGCCGGCTTCGCCGCCTACCTGCGCTTCGTGAGCGAGGACCAGGCGTCGTTCCGACTGCTCTTCGCCGGCGGCACCCTGCGTGACGAGGAGTTCGCCGAGGCGGCCAGGCAGGCAGAGGCGGCCATGGCCGAGACGATCGCCTCGATGATCGACGCCGACATCAGCGCTCCCCACCGACTGCTCCTGGCTCACGCCATCACCGGGCTGGCCGAGGGCGTCAGTCGCCACTGGGTGGCTTCACAACCGGGACTCTCGGCCGACGAGCTCGCCCGCCTGGTCACCGAGCTGGCGTGGGCCGGGCTGCGCGGCATCCGCCCCACGGGCACCGACTCGGACTGACCGAGAAGCCCATTGTGCTGGGGGCAGATTGACCCTACAATCAAAGTCGATTCGCTGATCGGGTTTGCCAAGGGGCCGCATGACAGTCGCAGGGGGCGCAGTCGTCGAGACCAAGGTGGGGCGCCGCGAGCGGAACCGCGAGATCACTCGGGCCCGGTTGCTGGCTGCCGCTCTTGAGCTCATGGGCGCCAAGGGGCCCGACGGCACGGGGATCGCCGACATCACCGAACGGGCCGATGTCGGCTTCGGCACCTTCTACACGTACTTCGAGTCGAAGGACGCCATCCTCGCCGCCGCTCTAGAGGACGTGGCGGAGCAGCTCGGCCGCACGATCCACGCCGCCACCGAATCGATGGACGACCCAGCTGCGGCCCTGGCCGCGGCGGCACGCCACCTGGTCACCTGGGCCGGCGAGAACCCGTCCTCGGGGCGGTTCCTCGTGGAGGTGGGCCTGGCCCGTGACGCCGTCCGCCGCCACCTGGGAGTGCTGCTGGCCCGGCAGTGCGATCGGGGCGTCCGGTCCGGCCGATTCGACCACCGCAGCGCCGACACGGCCAGGGCCGTCGTGGGTGGAGCGGTGCGGGCCACCATCGCGGCCTGGCTCGACGGCCACCTCCATGCCGATCCCGGCCCCGCCCTTGCCGCTCAGATCCTGCTCGCCCTCGGCCTGAGCGCCGACGAGGCCTGGCAGCTCGCCGAAGCACCGCTCGCGCCCC
>Ga0136611_10001994_pt1 | contig 14203 bp, 9 predicted proteins | sample AntDrymUQ2232306_2_FD_106645 | JGI IMG/M metagenome (GOLD analysis project Ga0136611, IMG submission 106645) | Polar desert sand microbial communities from Dry Valleys, Antarctica - metaG UQ223 (23.06) | ecosystem: Environmental > Terrestrial > Soil > Desert | place: Antarctica: Dry Valley...
CGCTGATATCAGCGCGTGAAGGTCGGCGAGGGACTTCTGAGTCGCCTTCATCGCCGTCTCCAGTCTGGCCGCTTCCGCGCGCCGCTCCGCAGCATGGAGTTCGATCGAGGCCTCGACCTCGTCGATCCTGACCATGATCGAGCCTTCTGCATCGCCCGCGTTGGCGAGCGCCGCGTCGATGGCGTCGGTGGGAGTGGGGCGCCCCGGCAACCGGTCGGCGATGGCGCGTAGCTGCGCCAAGCGCCGCTTGGTGAGCCGGACGTTCAGCTCGTGCCGCGTCCACCCCGGTGCGTTCGTTGGATCGGTCATTGCCATCCTCCTTTCAAGTTGTTCATCGCGCGGGGCCCGCTTCGAGCCCAAGCCAGCGATCCCGCAGCCGCGCGAGGAGGGCCCGGACGCTGCGCAACGGAGCGCCCGCGTCGACCTCGCGCAATTCCGCCGGCTTGTAGTCAAGCGAGGTGCCTTTCGCGCGGCTGCGCCGCATGCGGCGGGCGAGGGACTCGATGGCGGCGGCACGCGGTTTCGGCTTCGAGTCCTGCACTCGATGCGACTCGGGATCGACAACGCCCAGGGCCGCCGCGTTGACGTAGATCGTGGTCGCAAAGCGCGACCTCGAGGCGGCGACGTAGGTCCATTCCCGGTCGGCCATCGCGGGATTCGCCAACACATGCGCCGAGTCATGCGTCATGCCTTGGGAGCGATGGGCGGTGGTGGCGAAGCCGAGATCGAAGCGGCCGAAGGAGGCGGGGACGACCACGCGCCGTTCACCCTTTTCATTCGCTTCGTCGAGCTCCACGATGAGCCGCGGCTCGAAGGCTGCATCGATCCTCTTAATCACGCCCACCGCCCCGTTGACCACGCCGAGGCGCCGGTCGTTCTGCGTGAACACCACGCGATCTCCCGGAGCGAACCGCTTGGTCTCGCGGTTCTCATCGCGGTCGACGATCTCAATGTCGACGCCCTCGACGTCGCGCACCACGCCGCGCTCAACCAGGACCGCGCGGGCGAGCCGATTGAGCTCCGCGACCTCCGCTCGTGTGCCGGCGACGATCGCCTTCTTGGGAATCGCGGTCTTATCGGCGTCCCAGTCCGATATCAGCGCCTCCATGGCGGGAGCCAGCCCCTCAGCCAACTTCAAGCGCCCCCGAGCGTCAAGCTCTTCGAGCGCCTCCCCGGCCTCCCCCTTGGCGAGTCGCTCCACGACGCCGCGCATCCACTCGTGGTCGAACCGCCTCCTCCACTTGGCAAATGCTCGCGCAAGCTTGGCGTCCTTGGAGCAAACGGCTTCCATGGCTTGCATCCGTTGGTCCTCGGGCACTGAGCGGAGAGCCTTGACCTGTTCGGTTGAGAGACCGCCGTCCTTGCGAGCCGCGCGGGTGTCGAGCCAATCGAGAAGCGGACCGAAATCCGTCCGCTGCCGCTGGATGTTCGAGATCTCGGCGCGCCCATGTCGCTCCATGAGCGAGCCGAAGATGCCGCCTGCGCCGATCGGTTGAAGCTGCTTCGGATCGCCGACGCACACGAGCTTCGCGCCGGCTTTTAGCGCCTCCGTCTGCAGGGCAGCGAAGTCGGAGGAGCCCACCATGCCCGCCTCGTCCAAGACCAACACGGACTTCGGGCCGAGCCGAGAGCGGCCGTCGCGCAGGGCCAGCAGCAAGCTGGCCAGAGTGCGCGAGGGGATGCCGGTTTCCCTGGATAGATTGAGGGCCGCCGCCGCAGACTGGCAGCACCCGAACACTTCAAGGCCGGCGTCGTGGTAGGCTCCCGCCGCCGCTTTCAGCATCGTGGTTTTCCCCGTCCCGGCCCAGCCCTCGACGAACGAGTGGCGACCGGTGGCCGAGCACAGGTGCACGGCGGCCTCGCGTTGCTGCCCGAGGGAGACCCTCACGCCGAGCTTCGCTGCGAGCTCCGACTCCAAGGCGTCGAAGCGGGCGTCCACCAGGCCGGCGGGGATGCGATGCGTCGCGTCCCGCGCGCCCGCTTCGACGCGCTCGCTGATAGCCGCCTCCAGCTCCTGGGTGGCCCTGGAAGTGAAGACCTCGGCGAGCTGCTCGGTGCGCCCGAGGTGGACGACCTGGTCGAACGCCATGAACCGGTCCAGCTCCAGCAGGCATTCGGCGGCAGAGAGCCGCCCCATTCCCGCTTGGCAGATGAGGACCAGCGCCTCCTGCGCCGTGGCGCACGACTGGGACTCCATGAGCGCCGACAGGATCGCGCGATAGTCGATGGCCACCGGCTCTGCATTCATGTTGTTGCCCCGCATCGCCGCCACCGCCTCCGGCGTGATGCCGAGGGCCGCAGCCGCGCTCTCAAACGCCCGCAGCAGCTCCGGAAGCGGCGGCTCGCTCTTCGCGGACCGGCTGTTGAGGGCGGCGACCTCGCGCGAGGCGGAGTCGCCAGCGTCGAGGCCGGCGGCTTGCAGGCGCTTCTCGATCTCCCGGCTGCGCGTGGAGAGCGCCTCGCGCTGATCTTCACTAATTCCGCGGATGGCGAAGTAGGGGCCGGTGGACACTACATCGAAGCCGAGCGCCCGCAGGCGGTGCGCGAGCTCTACCCGAAACAGGATGCCCGTGGCTAACTTCCTGTCGAACTGCTGCCGGTGCTCCAGGGCGGACCACTCTTCGACGCCCTCGCGCTTGCCCACATTGAACATGAAGGCGTGCACGTGAAGCTGGGGATCTAAGGCTCGGCTAGCGAAGTGCGTGTAGCACGCCGCCACCGCGGCCTCCGCTTTCTGCTTCTCGCGCCCGCCGTGGCCATGTCGAGTGAGCGCGGCTTGCTCGGCGTAGTCCAGGGCTGCCTTAGCCGACGCATGGAGTGCTTCGAGGAAAGCGTCCCGCGTCGAGGCGTCCGCGCCTGCGAACACTGCGGAGAAGTCCTTGGGCGCGGAGAACGTCATGTCGAGCCCCATGACGTGCCCCTCACCTGCCCCCTTGACCAACGCGGCGCCGGTCACTGGGTGAAAGCCGCGAGCCAGCCGCTCGACCTGGTCTGCTTCCGCGATGTCGTCGAGGCCTAGGAGGGCCGCCCCCTTGCACGCCCAGAAGGGCGGCGGCCCGGCATCTTGCTCGCCGCGCGCATAGTCGTCGAAGTCCGTCCGCTGACGCTTCGACGGCTCGCCAAGGTAGTGCAAATAGCCCTTGCCTCCCGACGCTGATTGATTGCACGCGGCGTTGATTTTTGCGATGGAAAGCATTGAAACCTCCTGCCCATTTACCGGAAGTAAACCTTCGGTCGACGCTGAAGTCCATCCCATTGTGCGGAAGGGCTGGGCGGCGTTTCCACCAATGAATGCAAAGCTTGGGCCGAAAGGCGAGGCTTTGAACTGTTCATCGGGCGCCAAGTCGGTGCCCTCGGGTCAAGGTTAGTGGTGCGGCCCTGCAACAGTTGCACGTCTCGCAGCACCAGAGTGCCCTAAATATATATAGATCTTCAGTTACTTAAAATACAGTAAATATGAAGTGGATACACAGCGGAGCAGCGAGCGCGGGCCGGCTTTGAATTGTTGCGGTATGCCTTGCACTTAATAGTGAAATGTAGACGCGAGGTTAATGAGAGTTAGGGGGTTGCGCCCGACATCAAAAGTTGCTTATATAGAGAGGAAGCCAACGCAACATGAGCGCACGCGCGGCGCATAGGAGGAATCTTCAATGACGATGGGAAATATCACCCTTAAAGTCGACAGTGCAATCTTTTCCGATATGAGATATTGCAAATTGTCAGACGCCGCCAAGGCGACGTTCTGGGGAATTTTGGCGGTGGCGGGGATGGGCGGAATCGAAGTTGAAAGGTTTCAATGGATCAGCCACGCGGGAGCGCGTCGGGTCCTCAACTCTTTAAGAGACGCAGGCTTCATCACACTTGAAACGCGAGCGGGCGGGGTGCTTTGGATCGTTCCAACTGGCCGGGGGGCTAAACGGCACGTTGACACGGCGCGCATCAAACAGTGGCGCCGGAAAAAGCGCGCCGAGAGGGCCGCGCGCGACGTGGTTGAGTCGTTGACGAGACCTGTCGCTTCCATTCACAAGCTGCAGCCCCCCCAGGCCGCTACTTTTAAGGAGGCGGGCGCAGCCCCGGTCACGGGGCAATCTGCGACGAGCCTGCTCACGTCTGGCTCAAACCTACTGCGCGCCCAGTTGCAGACTGCCGCGGCGTGCCCGGAGCGGAGCCCATTCGATGAAGACGATTGGGATGCGCCGCTGCCACAAGAAGTGCAGCCGGTGGCTCAAGCGGCTCTAACGCATTCCGCCGCGACCAAGGCTCCGGCTCAGCCGGCGAACGGCCGACCGCAACGCTCGTATCACGAAGAAGGCATCCTCGAGATCATGATTGAAGACGGAGTGGATAAACAGACGGCGCAAAACTTTCTCAGGATTCGAGAAACGAAGTTCAAGCCTTTATTCACTTTCGGATGGGACGCAGAAAAGGAGAAGGTCGCTGAAGTCGGCGGGTGCACGATTCAAGAGGCGATAAAGTTTGCTTGCATTAAATGCTGGGCAACTTTGAATCACGCCGGCTTCCGCGGAATTAGCGACAACAAGAAGCGTCGTGGCGGGGTGGCCCTGTGAGCGCGTTGGCGGACGGCGCGACGAGCGCAAGCGATTTGCTCAGCGCATTTGAGCTTTCCGCGCTGTCTTGCTTCAACTGAGCACTAGGCCAGAGGGCCGATTCTTTTTGGCATGCTCTGCTGCGAAGGGCGCTGTCGAAAACAAGAACCTTCCAATGATCTATGCCACAGGCGTGATCGGTCCTCAAAGGCTCGCCGTGCCAACATGCGTCCGTTCGTCAGCTAGTGATCCGGGCACGTGGCGCCGTCGGCAATCTCATGGGAGGGTAGCCGAATGGACAACGAGCCGGTTAACGAATGGGGAGGTGGTCGAACGTTGGCCCCTTCGATCAAAAGGACTGATCCAGTCGGGTGGATCGCGGCGAGCGTGCTCCTGGGGCTGCTGGCTGCGTGGTCGGTCCTGTGGCTGCTCTGGCGGCCTCTTCCTGGGCTGGCAGGACCTCCCGGAGCCCTGGGGCAGCACGTCGAGCAATGGGCGAAGCTGGCGGCCCGCTTGCTGTCCTCTCGCCTCTACGAACCGGACGCGGCCGCCTACTCGCGCTTTTGGGCGCAGTGCGGGGGCGCGGAGAAGCTCGCCATCGGGTGGCGCTGCGCGGCTGGAGCGGTCGCCGCGGGCGTTCCCGCCTGGCTGTTGGCGCCTGGCTTCCTGATTCCGCGAGATGGCCTCATACACTTGCGCGGCGCGCGCCGCTTCGAAGGCAAAGCTGCGGTGCGGGAGCTGCGGTCGAGACTTGCCCGCCGCTCAAAGGCGCGCCCGGACTTCGACATCGCGCCCGGCGTGCCTTTCCCCGCCGACATGTGGACGCGGCACGTCTTGATCGTCGGAGGCGTGGGATCGGGCAAGAGCACCGTGATGAAGCCCCTGATCGACCGAGTCGTCGAATCGGGCGAGCAGCTCCTGCTGTTCGACCCAAAGAGCGAGTTCACGATCGGTTTCGGTGCGCCGGCGATCCTCGCTCCCTGGGACGCGCGCTCGCTCGCGTGGGACATCGCTCGCGACATGCGCAACGCGCTCGACATGCGCCGCTTCGCCGCGTGCGTCATCAAGGACTCGCAAGACCCCATGTGGTCCAACGCCTCCCGCCAGTTGCTCGTCGGCTTGATGCTGTATCTGAAAGGCACGCGCGGCGACGCCTGGGGGTGGAGCGAGCTCGCGGACCTGCTCTCGCAGCCGCAGGCTGTCCTGCTGCCGATCATGCGGGAGTGGCATCCGGAAGCCGCGCGGTCGGTGGAGAAGGCGACCGTGACCACGGCCGGCATCCTCATCAACCTCGCGGCGTTTTGCGCGCCGGTGTTCGATTTGGCCAGGGCGTGGGAAGACGTGGAGCCAAGTCGGCGCGTGAGCTTCGTGGACTGGACGCTCGGCCGCTCGCCGTTCGCGCAGATCATCTTGCAAGGCCACGGGGCGTATGGCGAGCTCACGAAGTCCTACGTCGAGGGAATCGTGGGCGTCGTCTCCGCAATCGTGAACTCCGTGGAGATGCGTGACGACCCCAAGCGGAAGCTTTGGCTAATCGCCGATGAGTTCGGAATGATGGGGCGCGTGCCTGTGAGGCCTATCTTCGAAGTTGGCAGATCGCGCGGTTTTCGCTGCGTCGTGGCCACGCAAGACCTGACGCAGCTCGAAGAGATTCACGGCGCGCCCATGGTGAAGGCCTTGGTGTCCATGTGCGGCACGCTTCTCGTCGGCCAAGTCATGCCCGGCGAGACCGCCAAGGCTCTGTGCGAGGCGTTCGGTTCGCGCGAGGTCGAGCGGACGAACGTCTCCACCACGCATTCGGCCGGAGCCTCGGGCGAGTCGAAGGCTCTCTCGTTCAACCGCGAGGAAGTGCCGCTCTACAAGCCGTCCGAACTCGCTTCGCGCCTGGGGCTCACGCCGGACGGCAAGGGAGTGAAGCTGATTCTCTTCACGGGTGGCGACGCGTTCGAGCTTGCGTGGCCACACTTCGACATCCGCGAGGAGCGCGTGGGGCACGTGCCGGCGGAGTGGACGCTTGGCGTCCGATCTCGGTCGCCTGGCGAATCGCCCGCAGTGGAGTCGGCGCCCGCGTCCGGTTCGGATACTTCAAGCGACGCCGCAGCCGCGCGAGAGGCGGCGCGATGACGGACGACGACTTGTCCCGCCTGTTCAAGGAGCTCGTCACCGCCACCGTCCTCGCCAACGCGTGGACCAGGCTCGACTTCGCGTTCGAAACCGCCGTTGGAGGCTTGTCTTGTGTCGCGCGGCTTCGGGCGGGTGCGTTCGCGCGCGAGGACAGCGGGCGCCTGGTTGGAGAAGTCGACATCTGGCTCCGCAACGCCGAAGGCGCGCCCGAGTTCGAGGCCTTTGCGGGGCTCCGCTTTGGCGTCGCCCTTGGCGACTTTCCGGAGCTCCTGCCCTTGCATCTGGCCACGCGCGGAGCAGTTGAGGCGCAGCTCATGGCCCGCCCGGACTTCATGGCGCTCGTGGAACGCTCCGCGTTCGACGCGTCTCTCGCGCGCATGGAGACGGCTACGCGAGTGGAGGCGCCTGCGCCTTTGATTGACGCATCCCGTCCGTCGTCCAGGGCGCTTGCCAGCGTCGGAGAAGGCCGCTCCGGCGGCAATCCATTGCATGGGCCGACCCGGCCCGCGAGGAGCCCCCAATGTCCGCTCGATTTCTGCTAATCCCCTTCGCCGCCTGGATGCAGTCGAGCGCGTTTCCCGGCGCGCCCGACCCCGACGACTTCGAGATCGTCTTCGATCCACCGAAGGACTTGGAGCCCGACGCGGAAGGCGACGCCGCCCAATCCGACGACGCGGGCCCAGCAGAGCCGCCGACCCGCGCGGCCTTCTTGCGCAACCGGGTCAGCGAGGCGCGGCGCCTCTTGGCGTTGGAAGCGGCGTTCACGCCGCCGTCGCCGCCTCCGGCGCCTGGCTTGACGCAGTGGCAATACATCGTCGAGCAGTTCGCGCCCAAGGTCGCAGCGACGGGCTCGGCCGCATTGGTCTTGCCTTCGGAGGCGCGACTCGGCGGGCGAGACGCGTGGGTAGGCGCGACCAAGCCGAAGCTTGATCGCCAGGCCGCGCGCGCGGCGGACCCGCAGCAAGCGGGACCGGTCCCCAAGGCGGGGGCCCGAGCGCGGGCGTTCGCCGAGCTGCTGCGCCGCGCCGCGTTCCACGGAGACGCGGATCACGCATGCGTCCGCAATTGCGAAGTGCGGCTGGGCAAGATGACCAAAGAGCAGTTGCGCCGCGAGATCGCCTGGAGGGGCGCGTCCGAGATTCCGGACCGGATGCTGCGAGACAGCTTCACCAAGGTCGGGTTGGTCGCGCTGCTGTGCTCGGCGCAATGCGACGGGAGTGCGAAGTCCGAAGCCGCCTCCAAGCGTTCGGCGGGGAGCGGAGCGCGGCACGCGCCGCCCCGCCAGGGGCCGCCGCCTCCGACCCGGTCCGACTGACCAACGAGCAGAGCGGCGCGAAGCCGCTCGGGATCGCGACCGCAACGAGGGGAGGCAAGATGGCCACGACGGAGAAGAAGCGCGGCGCGGAGCAGGAGCAAGGACGCGAACACGCGAACGGCGCGGACGCGAAGTTCGACATCAAGTCGCATGTAGCCCAGACTTTGATCGACGCCATGGAGCGCGGCGAGACGCCATGGCAGAAGCCGTGGAGCTCCGTGTCCCTGCGGCCGATGAATCCCACTTCAGGCAACGCGTATCGAGGGATCAATCGCGTTCTCCTTTCTCTCACGGGCCGCGGAGACGGAAGGTGGGTCACTTACGCCCAAGGCGCGCAGCGAGGATGGCATGTGAAGAGGGGCGAGAAGGGGACGATGATCGTCAAGGTCATCGAGATTGAAGGCGGTCGCGACACGCATGCGGAGGGGTCGCAGGGAGGATCGCGCGAGAAGGACGCTGACGACCAGCAGCGTCGCAAGATCCTCGCGCTGCGGCGCTACTTCGTGTTCAACGCCGAGCAAGTGGACGGCATGCCGGCGGTGGAACAAGCCGGCGACTTGGAGTTCGATCCGGTCGAGAAGGCCGAGGCCGTGATCGCCGCGATGAAGGAAAAGACGGGCCTGCTGATCGTGCACGGCGGCGCCAAAGCCTTCTACAACGCGGCGCTCGACGAGATCCGCCTGCCGCCCAAGAAGACGTTCGCGTCCGTCTACGACCTCTACGCCACGACCCTGCACGAGGTCTGCCACAGCTCCATGAGTCCGAAGCGGCTTGATAGGAAGGAGGCTTACGCGAAGCGGTGGGGCGACGAGGCCTACGCCCTCGAAGAGCTGACCGCGGAGATCGGATCGGCCATTCTTTCATCGGAGCTCGGCATCGCCGACAAGACAAGCGACGCGCAGCGCGAGAAGCACTTGGCCAACCACGCGGCCTACTTGCAATCCTGGATCAAGGTCCTCCGCGCGGACCCCATGGCCATCTTCACCGCGGCCAAGGCCGCCGACAGCATCAGCGAACACGTCCTCGGCATTGAGCGCCAGGCCACTGCGATGGACCAGCATCAAGAGTGGATCGCCGAATACGACGCGGCGCCGGGCAGGTGAGGCGCTTGAGAAGCCGCAACGACGACGAATCCTAGACCGCGTTCTTCAGGTCCATGAGGCGAGCAATCAGCGGGTTGCCGCGATCATGCGGCTGGGGAAAAGGAACATGTTCCCTCGAGAACCCAACGATGGTTACCGCTCGCTCCGGAGCGGGTTGGACCGCCTTAATCGAGTAGTGGATCACCTCGGACGATTGCCGCCCATGGAAGTTCGCCGTCAAGTTCCAGTCTGTGGGCTGCACGCCTATCGCTGTCCACTTAGGTCCGCAGTGGCAATGCCAGGCGGCATATTCGCTATACAGGCCCTTGCGCGCCACGCCTCGCTCAATGATCTCGTGACCAGTGCCGGCCATCCAGGACGGTTCGCGCTGCCCTCGTGATCCTGCTTGTGAAGGATGTTGTAGATGAAACGAGCCAAGGCTTCGGACTCGGCAGCGGAAAGCTGACCCTTGTCGACCCATAAAGGCCCTGCGTGATTACCCGTTACAAAGTCAAGCTGCAGACGGACAGCGTTGTAGTTGAGTTCACGCTGGATGTCGTAGTCCATGTGGCAGACGAAGTTATTTGATCTGCCCCGCGGCCGCCTTCTTCTGCAATGCCGAAAGTTGCGCTCGGATCTGCTCCATCGTCGTCGGGCCTTCGAACTTCAGAAGCGGATCCAGCCCGGCCGGCGCGTTCACGCGCCGTTCCATCTCCGAAACGAAAGCGTCAAGATCGTTCGACGCGTCCCTCGGTGCAGCCCCGCCCATTCGTGACTGCGTCGGCTTTCCGAGAACTCCTTGCGGTGCTTTGCGCGATAGTGTGGTCATGTTTTCGATCCTCTTGGGTTCCAGGCTCTCACTTGCCAGCCTGCTTAGGAAGGTGCCAGCGTCCGCCCAACGCGCCGTCCATCACTTGGGCATGAAATGAAAACAGTTTGCGTTTGCCGCGTCAAGACGGCCAGGGAACGAGTTTGTTCCCCATGGGGGCGAGTGAGACCCTTGACAAAATGTAGGCCGCCGCGCGATTGCCGATTGCTCAGACATGCCTCACGCCTCGTAGATGGCGCGCGTCGCTGCCTCATAGTCGGGCCATGACGCCAAGTCGGCCAACGCCAGGCGAATCTTCTTGCGCCGCGTGATCAAGTGCATTTCCGGAGTGAGGCAACCTTGGATGTCGGCCTCGTCCCTTCGGTTCTCCCACTCGCCGAGCAGCGCCTTAGCCGCGTCAACCACAGCTTGGTGCTTCGGCTTCGACGGGTCGTAGGTTGGCGTGCGCTCATACGGCAGCTTGTGGATGTGCCGCTCGCCGAACGCGCCGCGAGGCTGATGCTCCTTGATCACTTCGGCGAGCGCCGGGCTGTTCATCAGCGCGGTGATGTAGATGGCCTCGTCCTCCGAGCCAACGACCGCCCAATATAGAGTTTGGTCGATGATCGTCTTGGAGCAATGAATCTGGCTTCCGCTGACATAGGCCGAACAAGGGTTCTTGCCACCGGCGGGGACGAAGACCAACCAGTCGTTGTCGCCCCATCCTTGGCCTGTCAGCTTCTTGCGATCGGTGTCGACGCGCGTGAAGAACTGGTCCACGTTCTCGTCGACGGCCTTCAACGTCGCCTTGATTGCGCCGAGGGTGGCGGACCCCAGGGCCGCGATTGTTGTGAGGGACCGCGGCTCCCAGCCGCCCGCGCCCCATTGGAGTGGCAGCAGGCCCTTCGAGCCCGCGCTGAGCTCCCACGGGGCCAGGTGCTTCGAGAGCAACACGTCGAACATCACCTGGTCGCTCACGCCAGCGGCCGTGATGGAAAAGTCGCCGAGCCATTTCGCGTCTTCTCGTAGAAACCAGAGCGTAGATCCGGCCGCGATGGGCCCCAGGCTCCACGACGGCCCCGTCTTCTTGGCCGCGTGGAAGATGACGCCCCGCGGCATGACATCGGCTCCTTGTCGGAACAGAGAGTGAATCGAGTGGTCCGAGCTGAGCACCTCCGCCGCCATCGAATGCGCGTCCGTGGTCCACGCCGTCTTGCCTCCGGACGACAGCACGTGGAAGGGCATGGGCTCGTCTTCATCTCGGCTGACCCTTCGGCCCACGAACTTCGTCGGCGCGGCCTTGGGCGACGCCTTGCGGCCGAACAACACGATCGCCTCGTTCTTGAAGGTTTGGCTCGTGACTTTCCAGATTTCCCGCGCGTCGAACTGGACGGGACGCTCGGCCCCCAGATAGCCGGCTCCTCGGAACGGCTCGTGGTGCGACCCGTTGAGCACGGTGTCGGGCAGGATGCAAGCGACGACGGCGTTGGGCGTGAGGTAGCGCTCGATGGCATGGAGCATGAAGATCGTCGCGATCTCAACGTGCAAGTGCGAGGACCCGGGCGCCTTGATCCCGTGCTTGGCCGCCTTCTCCTTCAACGCGTCGCGGTAGGGGTTGCTGCCGATCTTGCTCAGCGCGAGCCATGGAGGGTTGGTGACGATGCCATTGAATCGCCCGGCCACGAGAGCGGGCCTGAAACTGTTTCGGAGCACGAACGCCCAAATGCCATTGCGGCCGGCCCGCTGCAGGACTTCAAGCGCGCGCAGAAGGAGCACGCAGAACTGCACCGCGGACGCGCGCTCGTCCACCGTGACGGCGCCGCCGGTATCGGCCACGACGGCGTCGACCATGGCCTCGATGTCCTTGTCCTTCAGCGTGGTCTTCGCCGACGCCGCGCTCGTCATGGCCATGTCGTAGCCACGCGAGAGCAGGCCGTCGAACAGCGCTTGGCGCTTCGACTCGATGAGGAACTTCGGCAGCTCGACTTGCTCGGTGTCGAGCCTCAGCTTCCTTTGCTCTTCGCCCGTCGCGCTGAACGCCTTGGTCACCGGCGTGTTCGCGAACAGGGAGTCCGCGTGGTAGACCGGAATCTGCGCCTCATGGCCCGGGACGAGCCAGTCCTTGCTCGCGAGCACCCAGCCGACCTTGGCCAGCATGACCGCCAGCGGGTCGATGTCGAATGCAGTGATGGCGGCGGCAAGCTCGTTCATGGCCGCCTGATCTCCAGGCTTGGCCCCCGCGGCCAACAGCCTCGCTTTGACGCCCTTGACGGTCTCCACGACCATCGCGCCCGAGCCGCAACACATGTCGAGGAATCGCGGAGGCTGATCGGCCGGCAGCTTGGAGAGCGCGTGGCCGACGAGCTTCGAAGCGAGCCACGTAGGCGTCCACTCCTGGCCAAGGAGCAATCGCTGCGAGCGCGCGGCGAGCTGGGCCATCAAGGAGCCGAACAAGTCCTCGGCCGGCGAGGCCACGAAGTTGTAGGCGCGCAGGTCGTTTTGAATGTCGCGGGCGGCCTCGACGAGATCGGCGACGTAGGGGCTGGCGTTGAGCCAACCGAAGTAGTCGTATTCGACGAGATTCGGCAGGCCCCGAGCCTTGAAAAAAGATCCGTCCAAGATTGATTGCAGCTCAGCGTCGCCGCTGACCATGGCCTTGCCCGCGAGCACGTTCGCGCAAATCAGCTTGGCCAGAGTGAGGATGTAAAGCTCCCCGACATAGGACTTCATGTCGAACTGCCCCGCGGCCGATTCGCCTCCGAGGTAGGACACGAAGTCCGTCCACAGCTTGGTGATCATGCCGGCGTAGACCGGATCGCCCGTGAAGGCCGTGTCGACGAGCTTCTTGATCGGCGCCAGGTGGGCGTGGCAGAAGGGGCTCTCGAAGCCCAAGTCCTTCGCGAGGAAGAAGGCCGCCAACAATCGTCCGCCCTCGCGTCCGAGGTGCCGGACGAGGAAGTCGCCAAGCATCTTGGCTTCGACGGCGCCGGCCGCCGACAGGTCGCACTCCTCGACCAGCTTGAGCTCGATGTGCTCCGGGCCATAGCTCGTGGCGCCGGGGACCGCCGACACGTCCTTGACGCTCGCGACGCCAAACGCGCTCCAACGCACCGTGTCTGAAAGCACGCCCACGAGCAAGTCGGGCGTCGTGCCTTTGTTGAGTTGCGAAGCGCAATACTGCTTCACCTGGTGCAGGCCGTGGTCGTAGGCTCCTAGGACTCGGAGGTCGCGTTCGTATTCGATGACGGTGGATCCCACGAGCACGTCGACGAAGCCGTGCTTCTTGCCGCCGTGCTCATGAAACTTCGCGAGCGCTTCGGTCCCGGTGACGTGAGCCTTGGTCCACCAAGGCTGCTCCGGAAACATCTGAGGGAGCTTGGCCGAGAGCGCGTGGCGCAGCACGTCCTCCGTGACGCCGTCGCCCATCAGCGCGACCGCCTCCTTCAGGAACGTTTTGCCTTCGGCCTCAACATACTTCGTCTCCATGATCCCCGCCTCGCTTTCCGTTGTGTTTGGCGCGTCGCGACTGCCCGGCGCGCGCGATTTCTTTGAGTTCCTCGATCCCCTCGCTATCGCAACCCAGGGCGCGCGCCAGAACGGCGTCGCTCGAAGCCAGCGCGGCGTCAACGCCATCTCCGCTGGCCAGTCGCGCGCCGAGGGCGGCGAGCTCGGCGAGCTGGCCATCGTCAAGTCGCGGGACGGGGAAGCGCCGCAGGTGCGTCGCCTCCACTTTCAAGGCTCCGCCGCCCATCACCGCGCCGGATCGCTCGATCACGGCCTGAGCCCATGAGCTGTTGGCGAAGGCGAGCAAGGCCTCGGGGCTCCAGCGCGAGTTCGGAAGCGTCCACAGGGTGGAGAAGTTCGCGTCGACCAAGCACCGCCTGCCTTCGTTGAGACAGGCCCGCGGGGTGGCGGCGTTGACCCGCGCCAGCAGCACGTCGGGAAGGTGGCGCGGCGCGAAGTCCGGCAACATATACCAGCGGCGGGCCGGCGCGCCCTTCGACGCGGGCCTGATGTTGGGAGACACCGCCGTGAGCTCGTAGACCCGAAGCGGCTTCTCCGACGTTCCGAAGTTCGCCCGCGCTGCGGCGCGCACGACCTCCGCCAGCTCCGGAGGCATCGGATCACGGGGAGTCGACACTAGGTCGCCGGACTCGATCTCTTCGGGCAGCGCGTGGGCGCGCAGATCAAGCGCCCATCCGCGCGCCGTCGACGGCGAGACCACGAACCCATGGGGCAGCTCGGACTGGCGCCGAAGAACCGGCTTGGCGATGGCGAGAGGCGCCCGCGCCGTAAGGCCGGCCAGCGGTCCCGAGAACGACAACGC
>Ga0136611_10001995_pt1 | contig 14203 bp, 11 predicted proteins | sample AntDrymUQ2232306_2_FD_106645 | JGI IMG/M metagenome (GOLD analysis project Ga0136611, IMG submission 106645) | Polar desert sand microbial communities from Dry Valleys, Antarctica - metaG UQ223 (23.06) | ecosystem: Environmental > Terrestrial > Soil > Desert | place: Antarctica: Dry Valley...
CGGTATTCGCGAGCCGCCGCGCCTTTTCCCGTTCGATCTTGTCCAACTTGGACGGTTTCTGCCCACTGCCCCACAGCAGAACATTCTCAGCCAGATTCACGATGTGCTCAGACTCGACGACCAGACCCGCCGCATGGCGCTGTGCCACCACACGAAAGGTTTGCGCCACGGCGTCCCCGGCATCGTCCTTGTCCAGGCACGAACGGCGTTTTGCTTTCCGTCGCGCGATTTCGACTTCTGCCCGCATCATCAGATACGCGCCGAGTTTGCTGTATGCGCCTTTGTAATAACTTTCGGCGTGAGGTGAATTGCGCTTTGACAAACGCGCGGCCAGATCGAAGGCCGCCACAACCTCCTCGCGCTTGGGTGCGCGTTGCTGCTCTGTCACCGGGCTGTCCCTCCTTTGTCGTTAGCGACCGCTCGGCCAATTTCCGAGCGTTGCGCCTCTTACAAAGGTGTTTCGTAACGGCAGCCACCGACATCTGACACGTTTTCTGACGTGCGACGAAAAAAGTGCGGTGCGGGAGTTCCTTCGGGTCTGCGGCACGGGGTTCCGGTCGGCACTCTGGAACAAGGCCCGCGTTGCTTCGACCCTCGTTCTGACGGATCTTCCGTGCCTTCGTCTTTACTTCGGATCGGAAGCCGACGAGGCGGTTCGCGTCCCACCGGGTTTCTTCGGCGCGACGGAATGGCCTTTCTTCATCACGGCGACGGACGCGGTCCTGATCGGTCGATTTAGGCAGGACAGGTGAACAGGAACCAACACTGCCCAAACTTTCCCAGACAAATAACGCGGTGACATTCTCGCTTACGGTAGATCTTCTACCTGTCCCGAAGAAAGAACTCGAAAATTGCAACGCTCGCCGAGCGTGCCCAGGGCCCTCACAACAGACCCGTGCAAATTCAAATCCTTGAGCTGTTCCAGTAGCGCCGGAACCACAGACGTATCACCGATCTTGCCCAGGGCCTCCGCAACAGACCTGCGCCAATACCAACCCACTTCCCTATCCTTGAGCTGTTCCAGCAGTGCCTGAACCGCAGACGCGTCACCGATCTTGCCCAGGGCCTCCGCAGCGTCCCTACCTACGATCCGTTTCTTCAGGTTCGCCTGGAGAAATACTCGAAACGGAGCCAGATTCGCGTCATGCTTGGAGCGGCCAAGACATCGAGTGACGGCCTCGCAGGATGCTGTCTCCACCGAGAAGACACCCTGCTTCAACTGCTCACATATCCGTCGCGCCAGACCGGGGTCCACTCGTGCCGCTCGTCTCAGCACATGGCCGCTGAGGGATAACATTTGGTGGTGCATATCCTTCGGTTCCTGCTGTATGCGCTCCAGTAACGGGGTCGCATCCTCCATCTGTCCGGCGAGCAGCAGAACTACGTCGCGCCACTCTCTGCGCCACAGGAAGTGGGCGAAGTCCGGCAACGGCGTGGCGCAGATCGAGCAGGTGAACGAGGAACCGGAAACCCAGTTCTGGAGCGCGAGAGCCAGCATCTCACCTTTGTTATTGAGTCGCGGCGCGTCGAATTTCCGGGCGAGATAGCCGGCGGCGAAAAACTGAAGCCACGGTACGCTTTCCAGCGCAATGGCATTCTGCCCGTCCCGTGTCTCGGTCTCGCGCAGAAAGCCGCTGTTGCGCACCAGGTCGTTCAGGATAAACGTTTGCGGAACGTCCGCAAACTGAGTGTCTATCTTGGCCGAATGTACCAGCGCCAGCACCTCCGCGCGCGGAAGAGTCGTGGCCTTGCGGCAGAAAAGCATATGGAAGCAGACCGCTTCCATAATCTGCTGCCGGTCATCGGATTCATTGGGCGAAAGGCGCGGCTCCGCCCGGTCCGTGTCCGTGACCTGGAACCGCTCCTGGGCCACCCAGGCCATCAGGTCCTCTTCAAAAAGTGCCATCATGCCCGTGGCGCGAAACTGCACGTACATCAGCACCAGGTGGCCCGGACGACGCGCCAGGTCCTTGCGCCGCGCATCCTCCCCAAGAGCGGCCAGGAAGCGCGTCACCTGCGTCTCGTCGGGGAGGCGGCTGCCGAAGCCCGCGAGAAGCCGCTCGCAATTGCCCACACACTCGCGGATCTGGGCGTCCTTGTCGAACTCCTTCAGGTGCAGAACGAACGCATCGGGTACCAGCAGGTTGCCGAAGGGACGCGACGTAAACAGTACGCGCGGCTGCTGCTCCTTTGCCCACGTCCGGGGGATCGCCGCCAGTGCGTTGGTACGCCGCGCGTCGTCGAACACTTCGTCCAGACCGTCCACGATCAGAAGCGCCTTACCCGCCTCCCATTGCAGGTACAGCCACTCGCCCAGCGGTATCTCCCGCGCCGTTTCGCCCGTGCCCATCAGCACGGACAGCCGGTCCAGCCCCAGAAACCCGGCGTGGTCTTCCTGAAGATAGGCCCGCAGCGACCTCTGCCGCCCGCCCTTGCGGCTCGCGGCGAAATCGGAAAAGCGGATCAGGATCGGAAGCGAGAACGGCTCCTGCCCGTCGGCGTTCAGAATGAGATCCTGACAAAGGGTGCTCTTGCCGGTAAAAGCGTCCGCGCTCAACAGCACGCGGTGGTGGCGCTCCAACTCCTGCCGCAGTTCCCGAACCTTTTCCTGGACCTGCTTTTCGGAAGGGGCCGCCCCGTACCCGGCCGTCGGAGTCATCGGTGCGACCCCGGAACCGGGCGGACGCTGCTCGGCCCGCTCGACCACGACCCGCTCAACGTAAAGATCGTTCAGCGGGACGGTGGTGTTACGGTTGTGCAACGGAACGTGCCCGAAAACGCCCTTCACCTGCTCCTGGTACAGCCCGAGCGCGCTCTCTTCCGGCGAGGGGAACAGGCGGCTGTGGGCTGCCGTGAGCCACAGGCGCGGCAGTTCGTGGACACGCTGGGGCGCGAAATCTGCGCGCAGGGCGTCCAGCGCCGCATGAAAGCACTCCTCCACGGAGCGCCGCTCGCAGAGCGCTCCGAAGAACCCCGCACCGAATGCCGTGACGGCGTCGGCAGGGTATTCCCCGTTCATCGCAACGACGGCGGGAACCTGGACCGCGCGCGTTGCCTCGCCTTCTTCCGCACCCGGCGTCTGGATCTGGGGTCCCGCCGTCGCGCTGTAGCAGGCGATCAGCATCAGGAGCCGCAGCGCCGGATCGTTGCCGCTAGTTTTCATTCCCGCCAGCGTTTGCCGAAGCGCGCGATACGGCAACTTCTCCTCGGGCCGGTCGCCCCAGAACAGGCCGTTCCCAAACTTGAACAGGTCATTCCCGATATTGCTGCCGGAATAGCCGTGGCCCAGGTAGAGCAGCACCTGCGGGTTGAACGCCTTGACCCGCTCCTCGATCTGCGCGGCGGTCAGGTCGCCGCGCTCGTTGGTGAGCGTCTCAAAGAAGACAATCTGCTGGTGTTCCAGGCCGGTGAGCGCCTGCCGCAGAGCCAAAAAGTGGTCCTTCAAGTGGGGCAGATGAGGCAGCGGGCCGTTGTGCGTAAATCGCTGCGGGCCCGGGTTAGCGTAAAGGAGCAGCACCTTGAGCTTGCCCGGAACCGCCACTTCCTGGGCATACGGAGTCGCCAGCGCTCCCGACCCGTCAAGCGGGTGCCGCACCAGTGACACGCCAAAACGGCGCGCGAAGACCTCCTCCAGCGGCAGCCGACCCAGGTAGGTAACGCGCCTCCTATCCCGGTCATCGGCCGCATACAGAAGCACCGGATCGTAGCAGAGCCGCACCGGACCATACCGGCGCTCGGCCAGCAGCGATTTGACCGCCTGTATGGTCCGGTGCGTGCTCTGCTCGTCCAGCCACTCGGTTACCGGAAAGTCGGCGTCCTCGAACCCGGGCAGCGGGTGAGCCGCCGCGAAATCCACCGGGAATCCCTGAAAGACCCGCAGGCGCCAGGGCCGCTGCTGGTCCCGCCGGAGCGTTACCTCCAGCAGCAGTTCGTCGGATGCGGTCATTCGCGTCCTTTCTGCGCCATCCTTGCCGGATGCGTTTCCGGCTCTATTTCCCGTCCGCCGCCGCCGCTCCCTCTTTCCCATTCACGGGTCCGGCCGGCGCCACGTCCTCAGCCGAGGGCTGCCGCCGGGGCGGCCCGAAGCGTTGGAACAGGGACGGCTTTCCCCGCAGCGCCTCGATCGCCTTCGTATGGAGATACGGCGGGTGGAACCCACCGGGTACCTGCGCGAAGGCAATGCTCAACTGGTAATCCAAGAGGCTAAGCGCACCCTGATAATCGTCGCAGGCGTCCTGAATCCGCTGGCGGGCCGAATCCGACAACTCCGCCTGAAGCGGCAGGCGCTGTGCCTCCAGGCGGGCGATCTTCGTCTCGAACGCCCGCTCGGCCTTCTCATTTTCTTCCCGCGCCGCGTGGAACCGGGCCTTGAGGGTGTCCTCCGCCGCGACGGCAACCCGGGCAGCACGCGTCAGCGGGGAGGCGTCCGCTCCAAGACCGAACGGCGGCGCGGGCGTGTGCGCGGCGATCTCGTTGCTCACGATCTCCTTGCGGCCGATGAAGTAGCCCGCAAACGCGCAATAGGTGACGTAGCCCACGGAAACGAGGATCGAGGCCAGAAGATAGGAAACCTCGCTGCCGGTCCCCGGCCGGGACGAACCGCCCCCGAGGAGGCCAGCCGCCAGCGTTTGCAGCCGAACCGAAGACAGCAGGCCGTGCATGCCTACGTGCCCATCCATCGCGATGACCAGGCCGGTGAAGGAACCCGCCGCCAGCACCGAGGCGACCCGGTGGTACCAGGCTGCCTGGGTATGGGAGAGTTCCGCCACGCGCGCCCAGGCGCACAGAAGTGCGAAGCGCTCGAAAGCCGCCGCGGCCGCGCCGATTACCGTCCAGAACAGCAGCAGGAACGGATCGTGCCCCAGGCTGTCCAGGTACAAAGAGCCGGTCATCAGGCCCAGCGACGTGCCCAGCAGCGCCCCGACGAGGAGCGTTGCGGTCCAGGCGAGCGGCCGGGCCATGAGCAGGGGCTTGTCCTCTTCCCGGTAGGGAAGTTTGCGCCGCGCCGCGATAGCCTGCGCACTCATCGGCCCTTGCGCCTCGTTCGGATCGGGTTCGCGGTACGGATTGTACTGCCCGCCTGCCTGGGTCACGAGCACGGCAGCCATCTTCTGCACCGATGTCAGGTCCTTATCAATCAGGTCTATCCCATCACGCCGCTCCTTCGCCTCCGCAGCACGCGCCGTGCGGGCCTCCACGATCTGCTGGTTGATTTGCTCATTTCGTGCCCGTGCGGCGGCGTTGCACCCGGCCCGGTCCGCGGCCTCGTTCTGAGCGACGGCGACAGCGGACCGCCGGGCTTCTAACAAACGGTGATCGTGATAATATTCCAGGCTCGCCGCAGCGGCCGGGCAGACGGTTTCGAGCGCCGTGAGCGCCGGAGCCAGCGGTGTTTTTCGGAGCGAAACATCGTCGCACGGGGGAATACCGTGGGTGTATTCCGAAGGCAGCCGCCCCCCCCGCACGTCCCTCCGGCGGGGGAGTGGATCGGAGGGCGGCGGAACCGATGCGGCGGCGGTTGTCGGCGCGGGTTTGGGCGGGGCCGGTTGCTGTCCGTCCCTCGCGGTGCCGTTCCGGTAGGCAAATTCGTCAAGCACATTAGTTTCCATAGCAGCGATCCTCCTTATTCTCCGAAGTGCAAGGGTTTTCCCGTTTCTTCGAGCGTGTAGGCAGTTATATAGTGGCGGAATGGCTTGAAGACGGCGCGCCCGGTCCAATCCCCACGCGTTTTTTTCGAGCTGTGAAGCCGAACCCGGTAGCCACCTGGCTCCACAGCGAGTTCGCGGGTGGCTTTCGGCGGGATACGAAGGCTATACACACAGGCAGGGCTGTAGGATGCCAGCGTGAGCGTATCCTGGTGCGGCGTGTCGTTCGTAACGCGCAGGATGGGTGTCTTCTGCCGGCTCTCGGCCTCGGTGAACATCGTCTTGGTCGTGGTGTCCTTCACGTGGCTCGGCGTTTCGGGTTTCGCCGGTGCGAGCGGCGGAACGGCCCGTGCCGCGGCCGGGGCAGCGGCTGGCGGCGGCTGCCGCAAGAAGAACAGGACGCCGAGCGCCAGGAGGAGAGCGGGGAGGGCGAGCCACCAGCGCCTGCCGGGCGTCGACGGTGCTACCCGGGGCGTGCGTATTTGCGGGTACATGGGTGGTGGCTCCTGTTTACCGGTTTCCGGAAAGCCGCACGAGACGCTCGACAGAGATCGTGCCCGGAGCGAAGATATCGAACCGGCGCTTGAGCGGGGCGAAATCGCGCCGCAGGCCCGCCCGCGTCTGCGGCTTGGCGCCGACGAGGGCCACGAAGCGGAGATGCTTATCGGCCGCGAGTTCTCGAATAACCTTGCGCAGCGCGCTGCGTGTCTGTGCGCTCTGGTCGTCGTTCTCGCCATCCGTGTAGAACACCGCGAAGACGGGAGCGTCGGCCTGCGCGCACCGCTCAGCGACGTCGCGCCAGAACAAAAGCGGAAACGTTCCTTTACGCGGCGGCGCATCTTTCAAAGCGTTCAGGATGATTTCCAGTGTCTGGGTTCGGCTCACCGGCGGCGGACCGGCGAAGTACTCCTCCGCTGTGGCGTTCACGCGCACCAGAGTAAGCGTGTCCGATGAGGCAAGTTCACTGCCCAACCGGGCGGCGGAGAGTGCGCCCGCCCCGGCCTGCGTGCGGTTGCTCCGGGAGTTGTCGGAGCCGATGACGAGGCACAGAGGCGCGCGCGGCGCGGGGTGCGGACCGGTCAAAAGGCGGAACGCGAGGAACAGACCGGCGACAACGCAAACGCCCCCCGCCGCCGCGATCACGGCCGTCAGGGCGCCCCGGGCGGGTGTCTTTTCGGGCATTGAATTTCTCCTTTGCAATCGGGTCTTCTGCTCTTCCTCGCGCGGTAAAGGACCCGATCTGACAAACCCTGATATTCATGCCTGTGGCGAGGCCCTGCCGGCCGGGCGATCCCCGTGCCTCACTGCCGGCCGGGGAGCCAAAAAACGGGAGCGTTCGCTCACCCGCGAACGCTCCCGCCCCGCCGTAACTGCGGCCCGCCCCGAAGCACAGGGTGTTACCGCGCCGGTGTGAACGCGAAGCGTTCGATGATCACCTCCGGCTCCGCACCATCTGCCGGCGGTTTCCCGCGAAACAGCCACAGGTTCATACGCGCGTTTTCCCCGCCGGCTTTGGGAACGCCCTCGCCCGCGAATGTCCAGGCGCGGATGGGTGCGGTCGAACCCTCGGCCCGGCACTCGAACGCCACCCGCTCCGGCCGCCAGTCGAAGCGGAACCGGACCGCGTCGTGCGCGGGGGCGATCGGAAAGCGAACGATGTTTGTCGGGCGCGTGTAGGGCTGCACGACGAACTGCGCGTTGTCGGCGGCGGCATCGCGCCAGCGACCGACCTCACAGTCAATCTCCCGGTGGTGGTAGTCCGGCCGGTCGCTCCAGGTGAACAGGCCCAGAACGACGCTGGGGTCGAGCCCCTGGACGCCCCGCACAACGAAGTCGTACGTGCCGTAGCCGAAGCTGCGGCGCGAGATCACCTCGGCGCAGTACCAGCGGCCGTCCTTTTCGGTGATCCGAAGATGAAGACGCCCCTGAGGATCGACCCACGCGTTCCGCGAATTCGCCGAGAAAAGGTTCGGACCCGGCCCGACGCGTTGCCCGGCCGCGCTCGCCTTTACCTTCCATTCGTAGTTGGAGAATGAGAGGGTGGTCACGACCGCCCTCCGCGCCATCGTTTGATCCGCGGGCCGCTGTGCGGGCCCGCATGCCATCGTGAGAGCGGCGACCGCGGCAATCCCTGCGCCACAAAGAAGGCGCTTCGCGAACGGCTGCCTCATCGTCAAACACCCCTTTCCGGTAAGAAAAAAAGCCGGGGTGGACCTCCTGATCCACCGCCGGCTCAAGAAAAACAGCCTACTTCTTCGGGGTTGCCCGGGCAATCGCGAGGATGGGGCCGCCGATTTTGGGCAGCGCGTCCAGGGTTGCCGGCGCCTCGTACTTGCCTTTTACGAGCAGCGCCGCGAACTCCCAGCCCCCATGCGTGCCCGACGACCATTTGCCGTCGGCGTTGATCGTCGTCCGGCAGTCGTTCGCCCACGGCTGCACGTACCAGGTGTCGCCGCGAGCAACCACGACGACGTAACAGGACTTGACGTCCACACCGCGCACCGTGCCGGTGATCGTGCCCCAGCTGCCCTCACCCGGCGGCACCGACGGCACGCTCGCGATCGTGATCCGCGGCTTTGCCGCGGCCCTCGGCGGCGGCGACTTCGACGGGGCAGCGCCCGCCACCGCACCGCCCAGGACCAGCGCAGCCGCCAGAATACCGGCCGCGCGCCGGCCGGGGTACCGGCTGAGGAAGAGACGGAAGACCATAGCAAATCACCTCCTTTCTGTCCCTTCCTTCGTGGGCCGCAGCAGCGGTTCTGACAACGGCTCGCGCTCTATTTTCTGTAGCGGATTCGGGGACCCGCTTTCCTCGCCGCGCGCCTCCCGCTCAACGGAGCATCGTGTGGCCTCTACGGGGCAACGTTCTCTCGCGGCGCTTCTCCGTACAACCCGACGCCGACCTCCCTCTTCGTCCGCCTTCGCCTTGAACGGCTCCGGCGCTCCGCACGAGCCATGGCCCGCAGGCGTCAGATCGGCGCTCGTGGCCCGCGAGGGTTGATTGGGCGCGGGGGAGTGTGCCGCCGCCCCGGAGGCTCCTCAATGGATGGTTCGATCCTGCAAATCGTGGAACTGACGGACGTGCGAGTTTATACGCTTTCGCGCATCAATGGCCAGCCTGCCGGTGACCTGGTCCTGGTCGGCGCGGAGGAGGGCGGTTTCTTAGTGGAGGTTGGTACGGGGCAGTTCCGGGCCGTGACTGGCGCGGGCCGTTACGAGATCGCGGAAAAAGTGGTTTCCCGGTCCGGTCGTTGCGCGGTGATCCTGGGCCTGGGCGCGCAGCCGGACGGTCCCGGGGTTGTTCCCGGCGCGACCACGGTCGAGTCCCACGGAAAAACGTACCGTATCGTCTTCGCGCTGGAGACTCTGTGCCTTGCCTCGATCGAAACCGGCCCGGAAGTACGGTGAAGCCGTATCGCGCCCCGGGCGCAATCCTGCCCGATGCGCATGCGTGCCCGCCTGCCGCCTGCGCGGTGGTTTTCCGATGCATGGGCCGCCGGCAGTAATCGCTTACACGAACCCGAAAAGCGAGGCTTTTGGATGAGACGGTCCCAAAAGACGGAACGCTGAACACGGAGAATCGGATGATTCCGGGCCGGGTCACGCCGCGCGGTTCAGCGCGGCACCACGTTGTAGCCGGGGAGACAAAAAAGCCGCGCGTGTCAGTTTATCTGCGGCTGATCGCGATCTCTGGGAAAGCGGAGTTTGGTAGCGCGCCCATGGGCGCTGCTCCCCGCCCGCTCGAACACGGAGGAAATATCCGATGAAGTGTCTGTTCGCTGTGCTGATTTTTTTCGTGCTGCTCGCCGGTTGCGGCGGGGGCGGGCAGCCCCCTACGATCGCGGGCCCACCGGCCATCGAGTTCAGCCGGGTTCCGCAGTACGGCAGTTTCGATAACCTGCAAGGGCGCGTCCGGGGCGTGAACACCGCCGACGTCAAGGTAATCTGCATTATCTATGTCGTCGGGCGATGGTGGGTGAAGCCCTACTACGCATCGCCGTTTACCCCGGTGCGACCGGATGGGACGTTCACGACTGACGTCACCACAGGAGGCGTGGACGAGCAGGCGACGGAGATCCGAGCCTATCTGGTAGCGAAGGACTACGAGTACACTGGCTTGCTTCCGCCCGATCCGCCTTCGGAAAAAGTCCTGGCCATGGCAAAGGCAATTCGTTCGCCGTAGGACAAAACGAATAGGCTCGGTGGGACTGATAAGTCCCACCGAGCCTATTCGTTTTCGACCATCCGTATTCTAAACCTTTTTCGCTGACGTACGCGTGTCGTGCCCCCTTTTGTCCAGCCACGGATAGGCACGTTTCAGCGAACGAAGCGGACCGACTCTGCCAAACGCACTCCTCTTTCAGGCTGGAAACGAAGCGCTCGATCAGCCTGTTCTGTTCGGGCGTTTAGGGGTGATGAACTCCTCGGCAAGACGGTAAAACTGGCAGGCTTCCCGACCGCAACTTCTGAACCCAGTGCTCACTATTTACGTTCGTGTACGCCGCTTCCGCCTCTGAAATAGCGCTGGCTTTTCCATGCTCCACCGCGCGGCGTCAGGTTCCCCCTTCCCCCGCGCGATAGTCGGTTGAGGCAGGCGGGATGCGCGGCGCACATCGGAGCGCCGCGTAGACCGCATCGGAAAGGGGCCGGAAAAATGCAGCACGAATACAGCGAGGCGGTCGTTCTGGGCCTGGGCGCAGCCGGAGCAGCAATCACCGAGGAATTGGCCCGGCTCGGCGTGCCGGTGACCGCCCTGGACCGCATGGACGGGGTGGCAAGCTCGCTCACCAACCAGAAGTGGAAGCACAGTGGCCTTCTCTACGAGCGCGGCGAGCAGGCAGTCAAGATATGGCACGCCTACACCCAGAGCCATCCGCTGGAGCAGCGGCACCTGCTGAAGACGGGCGCGCACTTTCTCTGCCGCAAGGAAGAGACTCTGTGCGAGCGAGAGGCGCGCTGGCGCGACTGGCCGATCCCCTACGCCCGTCTGGGCCAGGAGTTCCCCGTCCCGAGCAGCGCTCTGGGAAAGCCAATCTGCACCGGTGGCTTCGCAGCCTTCGACGGCATCCTGGACTTTCCGGCTCTCATCGCCGACCTTTGCGCACACGCCGCGCGCCGGGGCGCACGGATCGTAGGCGGCGCGACGGTCAAACGACTCCTCCGCGACGCCGACGCCGTGACCGGCGTGGTGTACGAAAAGGACGGGATGCAAACGCGGCTCGACTGCCGCTACTGCGTCGTGGCGCTGGGCGCCTGGGCGCCGGAAGCGCTTCGCACGGTGGGCGTTTCCCTGCCGGTGAGCAACTGGAAGAGCCACGTCCTGACCGTAGAGGGCGAGCTGGTGGAGCGCATCACCGCCTGGCTCGATGAACCCAAGGTCACGCTGGTCCCGTACCAAGGCCACACGCTCATCGCAGACACGCGCCGGACGCCCGCCGCGCACGGCTTTGATCGCGCGCCGATTGCCGGGGCGGCGGACGCGATTCTGGATGACCTCGCGCTGGCCTTCCCGTCGCTCCGTCCGAGCGCCCTGAAGCCGATGCGTGTTCACGCCTGCATCAAGACCGAGTTCAATGGGGCAGGCGCGCGGAATCAAGAAGCGGCTGTTTTCGCGGAGGCGCACCACGGCGTCCGCGGCCTGAGCGTGGTCTTCCCCGGTAAAGCGAGCCTGATGTTCGCGCTGGCACGCGAAGTTGCCGCGGACGTACAGCGCACGCGCCCTGCTGCCATCAAACCCGGCTTCAATCGTATCTCGGCTTGGCCGGTGAAGTCGCCAGTTCGTGGCAAGCGCGGTGCCACAACACGCGTTGAAAGGTTCCGAAGGTTCCGCATGAAACGCCGTTATTGGTCTCCGAGGAAACGGAAATTGTACGGGGTCGTCACTTTACCCTATAATGTGCCACTACGTCGTGGAGCGTTTCTCGTCTGCCGATCCTTCCAAAGGGGACGACGGTGGTCAGAAGGGTGTTGTGGCTTATGTCCGAGCGGAACCAGAGGTTCGAGAAGCAGTGGTTCGACGGGTGGCAGCGTGGTGACAGAGTGTCATTTGATCGAGCGTGTGCGTGGGTATGGGAGCGCCATTACCGCACGGCGCACCGCTTCTGCACGACTTTTCTGCGACTGGGTGATGACCTCGCCACGCAGACCACCCATGGCGCCTTCTGGTGTGCCATGGAGGAGCTGGACCTGATGGTCAGCGGCGGGGTGTTTCTGACGGAGCCAATTGCCCCCGGCGCGGCGGTAAGCCAGGAACAAGAAGGAACCTCCCCGGAAAAGGTGGACAACGGAAACAAAGTCCTGGGGAAGGTGTCCGAGCGTGAACTGGGCAGGCGTGAGCGTACCCAATGGTCCGGTGAGGACAAGTTTTCCGGGCTATCGCGTCGCATCTGGGTCCTGAGGTGCCTGGATCGCTTGCGGCGATGGAACCGCGCCGCCCATTTGATCGCCCTCGTGGTGGGGGCGGAAGACGAAGCGGGAGGCACGCTATCGGAAGAGGCCCTTCCCGGCAATCTGCCCCTGCCGGAAAATTGGGTTCTGGACGAGGAAGCCATCCGGGAGATGGTCCGCTTCCTGGCGCAGGCTGCGGCGCCACTGAACGGCGCGCGTGCCTGCCAGGAGATTGTGGAAACAACCATCGTCTATATCAAGTGGAAGGTGGCGCAGTGTAATCCGCGCTGGGCGCCGCTTCCAGATGTCGCCATGGCCGACAACGACGAGCTGGCCCGGATTACCCAGAGGCTGATTAATACCACGGTCGAGAAACTGCTCAAGGACGCCGATCTGAGCGCCTTCGACGCGAACGGGATGGAGTGGCGACAGTTCCTGCTGGACGTGCTCTTCGACGATCCTACGGATGCGGACAAAGACGCCGCAGCCAATGCGTTTTTACAGGAGCAGCCCAAACCTGGTACGCAGCCGACGGCGGCGCAACAGATAAACGCGGCAGCGCGGACTCAGGCCGCTGCCCTTTCCGGTGACGAACTCGCCTGCGGTCAGATCGAACCCTTAATCGGGCCGCTCATTGCCAGAGTCGTCTGGTTTAACCGTGATTTCGGACCGGAACGGCTGGCGCAGGCAATTGCCCATTTCCGGCGCTGTCCGGCCTGCAAGCGCTCCCTAGGCGAGAGTCTTATAAAGCGGCGGAACCGCAATGCGCTGGACGCTCGCCTCCGAGAAGACCGGTGCGGCGGCATTCTGGCTTCGATCCTGGTGGATTACTTGGAAGAGCAAAACAGTATTTAGGTGCGGATACGGGAGGGAACCAACCCATGGCACGAATTAAACTGCCGGAACCAGAAACTTGTGACGATGTTCGACCGTCCTTCTCAGAACTGCTCGCCGAAAAACTTGACGGTGAGCGACGGGGGAGGATCGAAGGACACTTGCTCGCCTGCGAGGAGTGCGCCGTCGTCTATGCGGAGGAGATAGACCGCGCCCTCGCGCGCGGCGATCTGCCGCAGCCTGCCATACCGGCGTTAGTATTTCCCGCCGTTATACAGCGGGATGCGCTCGGAGACTCCCTGGCAAGAGCCGCGCAGACCGGGCGCGGCGTCGTGATCGGAACGCTATGGGAAGCGGTGAAGCGTGCAGCAGAACAAGCGGCGGTGCTATCTGGAGATGCCGCACAAGCAGCCGACGATGCAATCGGCGCCGCCATTACGGAGTCGAAGCAGCGTCGGGACGAACTGTCGCGCCGAATTCAAAGCACGTTTTCGCTGTGGCACGTCGCCGGTGGTCCTCAATTCGCGGGCGGGGATTTAGGCGGCGGAAATTTAGGCGGCGATGCCATCGGCGATGCCATCGGCGATGCCATCGATGTTCAGCACGTTAACGAGAGAGGGGAGTCGACCGGCATAACGTCCGAGGTGACCATTGAGAAGGAGCCTGTCTTTTCCGGCGAGACCTTCCTCTTCAGCGTGACTTCCCCGGACGCGCACGGCGCAGGCGGAATGCTGACTTGCACCCTTGATCTGGTTGAGGGAGAGGCGGTTCGCTTCGAAGCGAAAACCCGAGCGCTACCGGACGGAAACGGTTGGCGGGGCGAGTTTCACGCGGATGGGCTGCCCATCGTGGAAAAAGCCGGCCAGGAAGTGGTCGTCCCCCTGGAGGTAGTCAGGCTGTATCTGGCACCGCGGTGACGGCTGCGCATTCGCTATTCACTTTCAGGGTGCCGGAGACGGGCGTTGAACCGACGCGGAGTAGGGGACCCGATTTTCGGGTCACCGGAGATGAATACAAATGGAACCGCCAACGCTGTTTACCATCGGATACGGCCGCTGGCCTGCCGAACGTCGCAGGGAGGGCATGCTCCGCGCGCTGAAAGAGGCGGCGGTCACGCTCCTCGTCGATGTTCGGCTCTCGCCATGCAGTTCGAACGCGGACCCGAACCACACCTACGGCCCTAAACCGTGGAACCTGCAACAGCAGGGAGATGGGATCGAATCCGTGCTGCGGGCCGCGGGCGATGGTATTCGGTATCTCTGGCTCAGCGAACTGGGGAACCCGCAAAAAAACGTTCCTGGCATGGCAATCCTGCACGAACACATCGCGTCGGCCGA
>Ga0136611_10001996_pt1 | contig 14193 bp, 12 predicted proteins | sample AntDrymUQ2232306_2_FD_106645 | JGI IMG/M metagenome (GOLD analysis project Ga0136611, IMG submission 106645) | Polar desert sand microbial communities from Dry Valleys, Antarctica - metaG UQ223 (23.06) | ecosystem: Environmental > Terrestrial > Soil > Desert | place: Antarctica: Dry Valley...
ACGCGCACATGAAGGCAAGGCCGAAGAAGAGTCCCGCGAAGGAGCGCCGCACACGCTCATTGTGGCCGACGCGGGCTGGGACGCCGCAGCGGCTGCGTCATACCCTCGTCGTGTGCGCACGCGGCCGGCGTCGTTCCTGCGCAAGATGGCGCGAGCGATGACGCTGCGCTGCCCGTGGTGTGGGAGCTTCCGGACCTTCCTGCGCGGCTGGTTCCGCCGGTACCCCCGCTGCCGGACGTGCGGGATCGGGTGGCGGCGCGAGGTCGGCTTCGAGCTCGGCGCGGTCACGGTCAACACCATCATCACCTTCGGCGCGCTGACGATCTTCATGGTCGTCGGCTTCATCATGACGGTGCCCGACGTGCCCGTCTTCCCCTTCGTCGCCGGGCTGATGGCGGTCGGCGTCCTGATGCCGATCATCATCTACCCGTTCACGTACACGATGTGGCTTGCGCTGGACCTCACCGTGCATCCGCCGGACGAGAAGGAGCTCGCGGAGGCCGAGGCCGCCTGCGCCGACACCCGCAAGAGGTGATCAGCGGGACCGCCCGGCGTCGAGGCTGCCTGTGTCACGCCGCCGTGCCGTTCACGGGCCTGTGAGCGTGACACAGACGGTGTGTCTTGGACGATCAGCGCGAGCGGACTCGTTCGAGGTACTCGCGCGCCTTCTGCCGACCTTCCGGATCGGTGAGGCCTGCGCCGAGCGCGTCCGCGTCGGACCAGTTGCGGCCGGTCGACGCCATCGCCTCCGCGACTGAGTTCACGTGGGCCTTCGTCGCGAGGAGCGCGTACTTCGCTTTCGCCGCCAGCGTCGTCGCCAGCTCCTCCACCTCCGCGTCGAGGCGATCGTCGGGGACCACGCGGTTGAGGAAGCCGGCCGCCTTCGCCTCCGCCGGCGTGAACGGCCGGCACGTCATGACGAGCTCCTTCGTCATCGCCGGGCCGATCTCGCGGACGAGTCGCGGGATCGCGCCCCACGCGAGAGGGATGCCGATGTCGACCTCCGGGATCGAGAACCGAGCGGACTCCGCGGCGACACGCAGATCGCACGCGGCGGCGAGCACGAGGCCGCCGCCGACGCACCACCCGTGCATCTTCGCGATCGTGACCGCGCGCATCTCCTCGATCGCCTTCGCCATCCGACGCCCCTGATCGCGGTCCTCTCGCGGCACCGCACCGCCGGCGAAGGTGGAGAGGTCGGCGCCGGCCGACATGGTGCGTCCCGCGCCCGACACGACGACGACCTTGAGGTCGTGATGCGAGTCGAACCAGCGAGCGGCGGCCTCGAGCTCGTAGAGCGTGTGCATGCTCAGCGGGTTGAGCTTGTCCGGCCGGTTCAGCGTGAGCGTGCCGCGCTCGCCGGATACCTCGACGAGCAGCGTGTCGAACATGGGTTCATCCAATCAGCGAATGTACGTCGACCTGCGACGGGCGGAGCCCGCGTGGGGATCCTTGATCGAACGAGTGTTCGTAGTTACACTGCTGATGTTCGTCCGGGGGATCCCCATCACACCCCGTCCGTATGGTCACGCTCGACAACGAACAACCGCATCGGCGCCGTGCATCTCGGCTCCCACAGCACCACTGAAGGCAGGAACGGAGAACCGATGATGAACGGCAGCGACAACCGCGACAAGGCACTGGAGATCGCACTCGCCCAGATCGACAAGCAGTTCGGCAGGGGCTCGATCATGCGGATGGGCGAGAAGGGGTCGATGGCGATCGAGACCGTCCAGACCGGCGCCCTCTCGCTCGACCTCGCGCTCGGCGTCGGCGGCCTCCCGCGGGGGAGGATCATCGAGATCTTCGGCCCGGAGTCGTCCGGCAAGTCCACCCTCGCGATGCACGTCGTCGCCGAGGCGCAGCGCAACGGCGGCATCTGCGCCTACGTCGATGCGGAGCACGCGATGGACCCGGTGTACGCGAAGGCGATCGGCGTCGACATCGACGAGCTCCTCATCTCCCAGCCGGACACCGGCGAGCAGGCGCTGGAGATCACCGACATGCTGATCCGCTCCGGTGCGCTCGACATCGTCGTCATCGACTCGGTCGCCGCGCTCACGCCGCGCGCCGAGATCGAGGGCGAGATGGGCGACACCCACGTCGGCCTGCAGGCCCGCCTCATGAGCCAGGCGCTGCGCAAGCTCACCGCCAACCTCAACCGCACCAAGACCATCGCGATCTTCATCAACCAGCTGCGAGAGAAGATCGGGGTCCTCTTCGGCTGCTTCGACTACAACACCGAGGTCACCCTCGCCAACGGGACGCGAGAGAAGATCGGCAAGATCGTCAACCAGAGGATGGACGTCGAGGTGCTCTCCTACGACTTCGACTCGGGCACGCTCGTTCCCCGCCCCGTCACGAACTGGTTCGACAACGGTGTTGCCGAGCGTTTCTTGCAGTTCACCGTCGCCGGAAGCGGAAAGCGTCACTCGTCGTTTGCAGCAACGGAGAACCACCTCATCTCGACGCCCGGTGGCTGGCGTGCTGCCGGCGAGCTCATCGTCGGCGACCGCGTGATGGAGTCGGTGCCTCATTACCTCTCGGACTTCCAGTGGCAGGTCGTGCTTGGCGGACTCATGGGCGACGGGGCGTTGTCGCCCACGAAGTCAGGAGCTGCAGCCCGGTTCCGCTGGGGCCACGGCGCCCGCCAAGCCCAGTACGGCGACTGGAAGGCGTCACTGTTCGCCAACGTCAACGTCAGCCGGTCGACGAACGCCAAGGCCGCCGTGTTCCACGACGTCCAGCCCCTCGCAGAGCTCGTCGAGCTGCGGCATGCCGTCTACGTCGACGGCAAGAAGGTGCTCAGCTACGACTACCTCAAGCAGCTCACGCCGCTGTCGCTCGCCGTGTGGTACATGGACGACGGCGGGTTCGTGCTGCGGACGGAGGGCAAGCAGGAGCGAACTGCGGGCGGGAGCGGCCGGTCCGAGATCTGTCTCGAGGCGATGAGCCCCGATACTCGTGCGCGTCTCGTCGACCACCTCGCGGACGTCTGGGGGATCCGTGGCACGTTGACCGTGCGTGGCAAGCGCCAGATCTCGGTGCTGCGGTTCGATCGGCACGAGACGGCGAAGCTGCATGCGCTCATCGCGCCGTTCGTCCATCCGTCCATGGAATACAAGCTGCTCCCGGCGTACCGCGGTCGCTTCGCCGTCGAGCCGGTGTTCGCGCCGGTCCGCAACGAGCTGGTGCCGATGCCGATCCAGAAGATCGCGGTCAAGCCGAAGACGCGCAGCATGCACCGGTTCGACATCGAGGTCGGCCACACGCACAACTACTTCGTCGACGGTGTGATGGTCCACAACTCGCCCGAGACCACCCCAGGTGGGCGGGCGCTGAAGTTCTACTCGTCGGTGCGGCTCGACATCCGCCGGATCGAGAGCATCAAGGACGGCGCCGAGATCACCGGGTCGCGGACGCGCGTGAAGGTCGTGAAGAACAAGGTGGCGCCGCCGTTCAAGCAGGCGGAGTTCGACATCATGTACGGCAAGGGCATCAGCCGTGAGGGCTCGCTGCTCGACATGGCGGTCGACATGGCGATCATCAAGAAGTCGGGCGCATGGTTCACCTACGAGGGCGAGCAGCTCGGCCAGGGCCGGGAGAACGCGAAGAACTTCCTCTCGGAGAACCCCGAGATCATGGTCGAGGTGTCCGAGCGGGTCCGCAAGATGGCCGGCCTCGACGGCGCCGCCGACGAGGAGTTTACCGAGGCCGACGACGCCCCGATCAGCATCGACTCCTGACACGTCGACCGGTCACGCTGTCAGAGAACCTCGACGTCATGCGCGTGGTTCTCTGACAGCGTCGGCCGGTCGACGCGCACCGGCCGGATCGGGCTCGGCGCCGCCGGATCGCCGAGCCGCAGCGACGTCGCCGGTAGCCTCGGCACGGTGAGTCGGAGCTACGTCGTGCGCACCTTCGGGTGCCAGATGAACGAGCACGACTCCGAGCGCATCGCCGGACTGCTCGACGCGGAAGGCCTCGTGGCGGTGGACGACGACGGTGACGCCGACGTCGTCGTGCTCAACACGTGCTGCATCCGTGAGAACGCCGACAACAAGCTCTACGGGACGCTCGGTCACCTGAAGACGTGGAAGGCGGCCAAGGACGGCCGCCAGATCGTCGTCTCCGGCTGCCTCGCGCAGAAGGACCGCGACCTCGTCCAGCGCAAGGCCCCCTACGTCGACGTCGTGCTCGGGACGCACAACGTGCACCGCGCGGCGGAGCTCCTCCAGCACGCCACCACGCACGGGTCGGTGACGGAGATCTTCGACGAGGCGGTGCTCGACGACCACGCCGCCTTCCCGTCCGCGCTGCCGGCGCGCCGCGAGACGTTGTACAACGCGTGGGTCACGATCCAGATCGGCTGCGACAACTCGTGCGCGTTCTGCATCGTCCCGAGCGTGCGCGGCGTGGAGGTGAGCCGTCCGTTCTCGGACATCGTCCGTGAGGTCGAGCAACTCGCGGCTGCCGGCGTCACCGAGGTGACGCTGCTCGGTCAGAACGTCAACAGCTATGGGCGCGACCTCCAACTCGCCGCTCGGCGGCGCGGCGACGGCGACGCGCAACTGCGGCCGTTGTTCGGCGAACTGCTCGGCGCGGTCGGGGGCGTCGAGGGAATTCGTCGCGTCCGCTTCACGAGCCCCCATCCGAAGGACATGCGCCCGGAGACGTTCCTCGCGATGGCGACCACCGAGGCAGCGTGCGAGCACCTCCACTACCCGCTGCAGTCGGGGTCGGATCAGGTCCTCGCCGCCATGCATCGCGGCTACACCGCCGAGCGCTACCTGGCCCGCCTCCTCGACGCTCGGGCGACCGTGCCGGATCTCGCGGTGTCGACCGACATCATCGTCGGCTTCCCCGGCGAGACCGACGACGACTTCGAGCGCACACTGGAGGTCGCTGCGGCGGCCGAGTACGACTACGCGTACACGTTCCTGTTCTCGCCACGTGCCGGCACCGAGGCGGCGGAGATGACGGCGGCGTTCGTCGACCCGACAGTGGCGGGGGAGCGGTTTGCCCGCCTGCACGTCGTCGTCGAGCGGTCAGCGCTGGCCAAGCACCGCGACCGGGTCGGCCGCACCGAGGAGGTGCTCGTCGAGGGGCCGAGCCGCAAAGACCCCTCGCTCCTGTCGGGGCGCACCCGGCAGAACAAGCTGATCCACTTCACGCCACCGCACCCGATCCGCACTGGGTCGTACGCCACGGTCGAGGTCACGGCGGCGGCGCCGCATCACCTGATCGGCGAGTTTTGCGAGCTGACGGCGGAGCCTTCGCACAAGCGGCGACTCGCGGTCGCCGCCGTCTGACGGAGCGGGCGATCGAGCAGCGTCCGTCGCCCAGGCCACTGGTCGTCCTCGGCCCGACGGCGAGCGGCAAGAGCGATGTCGCGATGGCGTTCGCGTCGGAACACGCCGGCACGGAGATCGTCGCAGTCGACGCGATGCAGGTGTACCGCGACATGGACATCGGCACGGCAAAGCCGACGCCGGAGGATCGGGCGCAGGTGCCGCATCACTGCATCGACCTCATCGACCCGACGGAGGAGTTCGCGTTGCCCGAGTTCGTGAACGCGGCGCAGTCGGCGGTCGACGACATCAACAGTCGCGGCAACGTCGCGCTACTCGTCGCCGGCACCGGGCTCTACCTCCGCGCGCTGACGGACCCGATGGACGTCCCAGGGACGTGGCCGGATGTGAAGGCCGATCTCGAACGGCGCGCAGCCGCCGAGGGGACGGAGCGGCTGCATGCGGAGCTCGTCGCGGCCGATCTGATCGCAGCATCGCGGATGGAGCCCGGCAACACGCGGCGCGTGGTGCGCGCGCTCGAGGTGCTGAGCGGCAGCGGCCGCCCGTTCAGCTCGTACGGACCGGGCATCACGACGTACGGCGACACGCCGTTCCGGATGCTCGGCCTGCGCTGGCCGCGTCCGTTGCTGCACACACGCATCGCCACGCGCGTCCACCGGATGATGGACGCCGGCCTGCTCGATGAGGTGCGTTCGCTCCTCACGGCGCCCGGGACGCTCTCACGCACCGCCCGGCAGGCGCTCGGCTACAAGGAGCTGATCGACCACCTCGAGGGCAGGGCGTCACTCGACGCGGCGATCGAGACGATCATCACCCGCACGCGCCAGTTCGCAGTGCGGCAGGAGCGGTGGTTCCGCCGCGACCCGCGGATCGTGTGGATCGACATCGCGACGAATCCGGTGGCCGAAGCCGTGCCGGTGCTGAGAGACTTGGTGCGACGATGAAGCTCGAGCTCACCAAGCACCACGGCCTCGGCAACGACTTCCTCGTGCTGTTCCATCCGGCCGAGCTCGGCATCGCGGAGGAGGACCTCCCGGAGATCGCCCGGCGGCTGTGCGACCGCCGCTGCGGGATCGGCGCCGACGGCCTGCTCGTCGCCGACTCGGCGGACGGGTATGCGGCGCAGATGGCGCTCTACAACGCCGATGGTTCGCGTGCGGAGATGAGCGGCAACGGCATCCGCTGCTTCGCGCAGGCGCTCGCCAGGCGTCGCGGCAACCTCGACCCGCAGTGCATCCTGACCGATGCGGGGCCGCGCCTCGTCACGCTCTCGGCGACCGGGGACGCCGGCACGATCCACGCGAGCGTGGACATGGGAGCCGTCGGACCGCTCGATGCGCCCGAGGCGTGGGGGTCGCTCGGTGCGCACCCGGACCGGCCGGTCATGCACGTCAGCCTCGGCAACCCGCACAGCGTCGTCGGGGTGGACGACGTCCTCGCCGTCGACCTGTTGACACTCGGGCTCAAGGTGCCGCTGGTGAACCTCGAGATCGTCGAGCCCGGACCCGAACCGCACGGCATCACGATGCGCGTGCACGAGCGCGGTGCCGGCATCACGGAGGCTTGCGGCACCGGCGCGTGCGCGAGCGCGTGGGCTGCGGCGGCGTGGGGACTCGTCCCGGCCGCTGCACCCGAAATCGTCGTGCACATGGACGGCGGGGATGCAAGGGTGAGGTTGAACGATCCCGCGCCGGGGCATGTCACCCTCATCGGGCCCGCCGTTCACGTCGCCACCATCCAGGTCGAGATCCTTGACCTCGCATCAGCCACCGGGGTCCGATGAGCACGCCGTACAACGAAGCTCTCGGCGCCACGCTGATCGAGCGCTCGAAGCGGGAGCGGATCGTGCTCGTCGGTGTGACCCTGCGCGGGCACACCGAGGACGACACGGAGGCCGGCCTCGACGAGCTCGCGCTGCTCGTCGACACCGCCGGCGCCGACGTCGTCGACCGGATGATCCAGCGCCGCGATACGCCGGACCACACGTGGTTCATCGGCAAGGGCAAGGTCGACGAGCTGCGCGAGATCTGCCTCGCCCACGATGCGGACACCGTGGTGTTCGACAACGACCTCAGCCCGGCGCAGCAGTTCAACCTGGAGAAGGCGCTCGGACGCACCGCACTCGACCGCACCGCAGTGATCCTCGACATCTTCGGGCAGAACGCGCACACGCTCGAGGGCAAGGCGCAGGTCGAGCTCGCGCTGCTCCGTTACCGCCTCCCACGGTTGCGCCGGGGTGAGAAGGCGAACCTGTCGCAGCAGTCGGGCGGCATCGGCACGCGCACCCGAGGCAAGGGCGAGACGAAGCTCGAGACGGACCGCCGGACGCTCACGCGACGGATCACGAACCTTCAGCAGTACCTGAAGGAGCTCGGCGAGACGCGGCACCTGCAGCGCAAGAGCCGTGCCCGCAGCGGGCTCGGCGCGGTGACGATCGTCGGCTACACGAACGCCGGCAAGAGCACGCTGCTCAACACGCTCACGCAGGCGGGCGTGCTCGTCGAAGACCGGCTGTTCGCGACGCTGGATCCGACGACGCGCCGGCTCTCGCTGCCCGGTGGCGAGACGGTGCTCCTCACTGACACCGTCGGCTTCGTCCGCCGGCTGCCGCACGGCCTCGTCGAGTCGTTCAAGAGCACGCTCGAGGTCGCGAGCGGCGCCGACTTCCTCATCCACGTCGTCGACGCATCGGCCGCCGACCCCGAGGGCCAGATCGCCGCTGTGCACACGGTGCTCGGCGAGATCGACGCATTGGCGGTCCCGGAGCTCATCGTGTTCAACAAGGCCGATCTCGCGCCCGACGCAGCGAAGCGGCTCGTCGAGGACCACGAGGGCTCCGTCTCCGTGAGCGCCGTCACCGGCGAGGGCATCGACGTCCTCCTCGCGACGCTCGGCGACCGGCTCCGATCGATCGCGGTGGTGGTCGAGATGCTGATCCCGTACGAGCGCGGCGACGTGCTCGCGTCGGTGCACCGCGAGGGTGAGGTCGTGTCGACGTCGCACGAGGCAGGTGGAGTGCGCGTGCGGGCGCGACTCGCCGACGCGTCCGCAGGGCGGCTGTCCGAGTACGTGGTGGCGCCGGCCTGAACGGCGTCGAAGGCGGAGTGGCGGCGCCAGAGGGGTTCGTCCCGCCGCCGTATCCGTACGACCGGCTCGACGCGTTCGCGAGGCTCGGCGCAGCCCACGAGGGCGGGCTCGTCGACCTCTCCATCGGGACGCCGTGCGATCCGCCGCCGGAGTCGGTGCTCGCCGCACTCGGCAGCTCGGACAGCGAGCGCGGCTACCCGCCGAGCATCGGCACGCCTGCGCTGCGCGACGCGATCCGAGGATGGATCGATCGCCGCTTCGGCATCGACGTGCCTGCGTCCGATGTCGCAGCCTGCATCGGCACGAAGGAGCTCGTCGCGACGACCCCGCAGTTCCTCAAGCTGCGCACGCCGTCACGCGACGCGGTGCTCTACCCGGCGGTCGCCTACCCTACGTACGAGATGGGTGCGATCCTCGCCGGCTGCCGCCCGGTCCCCGTGCGAACGGTGGTCGCGGCGGACGGGACGACGACGCTCGACCTCGACTCGATCGACGCTGCCGACGTCGAGCGGGCGCTGATGCTGTGGGTCAACAGCCCGTCGAACCCGACGGGCGCCCTCTGCGACCTCGATGCCGCGGCGACATGGGGCCGGCGCCACGGCATCCCTGTGTTCAGCGACGAGTGCTACGTCGAGTTCACATGGCGCGGCGGGCCCCGGACGATCCTCGAGACGGGCCGCGACGGCGTGATCGCCGTGCACTCGCTGTCGAAGCGCTCGAACCTCGCCGGGCTGCGCGTCGGCTTCTACGCCGGCGACAGCGACATCGTCGGGTACCTCAAGGAGGTACGCAAGCACGTCGGAATGCTGGTGCCCGGACCCGCGCAGGCGGCCGGCGTTGCGGCGCTGTCCGACGACGAGCACGTCGCCGTGCAGCGCGACCGTTACCGGCGACGCCTCGGGCGGATGGCGCAGATCCTGTCGCAGTGGTCGGGCCTCCAGGTGCCGCTCCCGGACGGCGGCTTCTACCTGTGGTTCGACGCCGGCGACGGCTGGGCGTTCGCGGAGCGGCTCGCGCGGGAGGGCGGCGCGCTCGTCAGTCCGGGCGACTTCTACGGCCTCGGCGGTTCTCACAACGTCCGGGTGGCCGTGGTACAAACAGACGAGCGAATTGAACGGGTCGCGGAACGGCTGGGAGTCCACTAGATGTCGAACGAGCACCAGAGTCCCAACGCGCCGTACGCGCCGTACGCTCCGTACGCGCCGCCGACGACGAGCCTCGGCATCCCCGTCCAGCAGCCCGGCCAGCCGTTCGCGTCGTCCGCAAAAGTCGGCAAGCGCAAGAAGGGCCTGCTGATCGCCGGCATCGCCGTCCTGCTCGCCGGGCTGATCGGAGCGATCGTGACCTTCCTCGCCGCAAGCTCGGCGAGCGACGAAGGCGTCGAGAGCCTCGCTCGCGCGCCCGTCGGTTGCACCACGCGCCTCGACTTCGACACCGAGGGCACGTTCACGATCTACGTCGAGACGACCGGCTCGACCGGCGATCCCGGAGGCGACTGCCCGAACAACGAGCAGGAGTTCGAGCGCGACGACGATGACCTGCCCGACGTCGACCTCGTTCTCGTCGACGAGGACGGCGACGACATCGACCTCGTGGACGACGACAGCAAGTCATACGACGCGGCGGGCGCCAAGGGCACGTCGATCAAGTCGGTGGAGATCGTCGATGCAGGCCAGTACGAGCTTACCGTGACGTCCGATGACGACGACTTCGCGATCTCTGTCGGGAAGGACCCCGAGGCCGCGGCGGACACGCTCAAGCTCATCTCCTACGCGCTCGCCGGCCTCGGCATCGTCCTCGGCGGGCTGCTGATCCTGCTCGGCCTGCGCCGCACGACGCCGCCGTCGCGAGCCGTCGGCACACCGGTCACGTACTACCCGGAGCAGCAACCGCCCGTCGGCTACGCACCGACGGGCGCGCACACGCCGTCCGGCTCGTCGCCGCCGCCGTTCGGTGGTGGTGGTGGTGGTGGTGGTGGTGGCGGCTTCGCTCCGCCGTCGTCGACGTCGCCGCAACCGTACGTGCCGCCGACGCAGCAGCAGCCGACGCACGACTCGTCACAGCACGAGCCGACTCGGCAGTGGCCGGCACCGCCAACGTCCTGACGACTGGACCGCTCGACCGGAGTGACCGGTCGAGCGGTCCAGCGGTCCAGCGGGAGCCGGGCCCGCACCTCCGGCTCGCGCCCCGCCATCGCGCCACGTGCTCGCGACGGCGCCGAGGGCACCGAACTGCTACAGGCGGCGCATCACCGTGACGACGCGGCCGTAGATCGGCACCTCGTCGGCGTCGTACACCATCGGCTCGAGTCGGTCGTTCGCCGGGATCAGCGTCACCGTGGTGCCCTGGCGGCGGTATGTCTTGACCGTCGCCTCCTCGCCCGGCAGCCCCGCGACGACGATGTCGCCGTTCTCGGCCGTCTGCTGCGCCCGGCACACGACGAAGTCGCCGTCCATGATCCCGACACCGATCATCGAGTCGCCGCGGACGCGCAGCATGAACAGGTCGCCGGTGCCGGTGAAGTCCTCCGGCAGCGGGAACAGCTCCTCCACGTTCTCCTGCGCGAGCACGTCGGTGCCGGCGGCGACGTCACCGACGAGCGGCACGTGGCGGACCGGGCGGCGCTCCATCGCGACGCCGGAGGACGGGTCGTACCGGACCTCGAGCGCACGCGGCTTGGTGGGATCGCGGCGGAGGAAGCCCATCTTCTCGAGCGAGGCCAGGTGGCTGTGCACCGTGGACGGGGAGGTGAGGCCGACGGCGAGGCCGATCTCGCGCACGCTCGGCGGGTAGCCACGCTCGCGCATGCTGGTCTCGATCATGTCGAGGATGCCCTTCTGGCGGGCGGTCAGACGGGCGCTCAGCAGTTCGGCCATGTCGGCAGCGTACGCGCGTTCGACGCGCAGGTCAAACACCCGTTCGTCGAACAGACGTGCGACTGCGGGTTGACGAACGAACGGGTGTTCGCCTACAGTGCGAACACGTGTTCGGCGGATCGCTTGCCGACACGTCGACCGTCTCGTCGAGAGGATCCCGCAATGGCCGCAGTCACGTACATCGCCCGCCCGCCCCGAGGCATGCAGGCGACCTTCGTGCGGCGCCGCGTCGGAGTCCTCGTCTTCGCGGCGGCGCTCATCGCCTCGGTGGGCGTCGTCGCCAACGATGGTCTGGCTGATCGCGGAGGTGCACTTGCCTCCACCTCCGCGATCGGCCGATCAGCCACGTACATCGTCCAGCCCGGCGACACGCTGTGGGCGATCGCCGAGCGCCTCCATCCGGGCGGCGACATCACCCTCTTCGTCGATGCGCTGATCACGCTGAACCGCGGCAGCGTCATCGTCCCCGGCCAGCAGCTCCGCCTGCCCTGACATCGCGCTGCGGCGGTGACGCGGCGCAGCGTGTGGGGCGCCGAGAGTGGTGACCGGGAGTCGGTAGTGTGGCGACGCCATGCGATGCCCGAGCTGCTCTGCCGACGACACGAAGGTGATCGACTCGCGCGAGTCGGACGAGGGCACCGCGATCCGCCGCCGCCGATCCTGCACCCAGTGCCTGCAACGGTTCACGACGTACGAGCGGCTCGAGGAGGTGCCATTGGTCGTCACGAAGACGAACGGCGGCCGCCAGCCGTTCGACCGGCAGAAGATCGTCAGCGGCGTCGCCGCCGCCGCAAAGGGCCGGCCCGTCACGGTCGAGCAGATCGATCGACTCGCGGAGGACGTCGAGGACGACGTCCGCGCGGCGCCCGGCGCACGCGGCGGCGAGGTGACGAGCGCAGTGATCGGGCATGCGGTGCTCGACCGCTTGCGGCTCCTCGACGAGGTCGCGTACCTGCGGTTCGCGAGCGTCTACAAGGGCTTCGACGGTGCCGCCGACTTCCAGCGCGAGCTCGTGCTGCTCGAGAAGCTGGCGTCCAGCCCCGCCTGAGATCCGGCGTTCACGCGCCTCGCCTCAGCGCTCGCGCAGGTAGCGCGTGAACAGGAAGTCGTCGTCCTCGAGCAGGTGCGCCAGGCGCATCCGGTGCGCGATCGGCATCGCGCCGTTCATCAGTCGCGGTCCGTTGCCGCCGCTCAGGACGGGGGAGACGGTCAGGTTGAGCTCGTCGATCAGGTCGACCTCCGCCAGCGCGGCGTTCAGGTGCGCGCCGCCCTCGCACTGGATGAACGACGCGTCGATCTGCTCGAGCGCGGCGCACAGGTCGAGCGTGACGTTGCCGGCGCGCACCGTCTCGACGTCCACCTGCGGGCCGTCCTCGGGAAGGATCAGGAAGCCGGCGCCCGATGTGAACAGCGCGCCGGTGACGTCGACGCGGCCGGTACGGGTGACGACGCCGATCCGCTGCCCACGCTTCTTCGGCGGACCGTAGCCCTCTGCCCGCACGGTGCCGGCGCCGACGAGGATCACGTCGGCGAGCTCGCGCAGCGCGTGGAGCACCTCGCTGTCGGCTTCGCTCGACAACCCGCTCGAGCGACCGTCGACCACCGTCGAGCCGTCGAGGCTGGCCACCATGCACACGCCGACCCACGGGCGCGTCGCCGGCCGAGGCCGCTCGACGCCGTAGGCCTCCCGTGCGGACACCGACTCGACAGGATCCGGGTACAGTCGCCGCACCCGCCGATGATGCCACGCGGGCCCGGGTCTCGGGCAGGTGCGCACGCACCGTGGCGCGCTCGTGCGCGAGCGGCGTTCCCCACTCCGTCCACACGTAATTCACAGGCTTGTACCCCTTCCTCCCCACAGGGCTTCGCTCCTAGGGTGACGCCCGCTGATGGCAGCGGTGTGCGGCGCGGATGGGACAGCGGTCCGACTCGTGGTCGGAAACTGTTGGGGCAGAGGACTCCGAACCTGCGACCCGCACCGCTTGCCGTCGGCCGCACCCCCGAGGGAAGAAAATCCCCCGGGTGGATGGTTGACAGCCATGTAACTACAGTGCTGTAATCTGCCCTACCTCTTGTGGTGCCACAAGCCATAGGGGTGAGAGTCGCTGTGGGGGCCGTTCGACCACCAGATCTTGTGGGTACCGTCTGTCGACCGTTGGAGGATGTTGTCCATGTCAGTAGCGCCCGAGCGCCTTTCCATCGGGATCGAGCGTCGTTTCACGACACCCGGGGTGCACCCGTACGACCAGGTCGTCTGGGAGCGCCGCGACGCCCGGATCAGCAACTGGAGAGACGGCTCGGTCGCCTTCGAGCAGCGCGACGTGGAGTTCCCGGTGACGTGGTCGCTGAACGCCACGAACATCGTCGCCCAGAAGTACTTCCGCGGCACGCTCGGCACGCCGCAGCGCGAGTCGTCGCTGCGCCAGGTCATCGACCGCGTCGCCGACACCATCACCTCATGGGGCTCCGAGGGCGGCTACTTCGTCGACGAGTTCGAGACCGAGGCGTTCCGCGACGAGCTGAAGTACATCCTCGTGACGCAGCGGGCGGCGTTCAACAGCCCGGTGTGGTTCAACATCGGCGTGCCCGGCGTGCCGCAGCAGGCGAGCGCTTGCTTCATCCTCGCCGTCGACGACACGATGGACGGGATTCTGAACTGGTACCGGGAGGAGGGGACGATCTTCAAGGGCGGCTCCGGCTCCGGCGTCAACCTCTCGAAGATCCGCTCCAGCTACGAGATCCTGAACGGCGGCGGCACCGCGAGCGGCCCGGTGAGCTTCATGCGCGGCGCGGACGCGTCGGCCGGCACGATCAAGAGCGGCGGCAAGACCCGTCGTGCGGCGAAGATGTGCATCCTCGACGTCGACCACCCGGACGTCGAGGAGTTCATCTGGTGCAAGGCGAAGGAGGAGCGCAAG